>ENA-UPTA01002442-UPTA01002442.1-activated-sludge-metagenome-genome-assembly--contig:-NODE-2442-length-19268-cov-39.854994_pt1 | contig 19268 bp, 15 predicted proteins | sample MGYA00238184_ERZ773361 | MGnify/ENA primary metagenome ERZ773361 (study PRJEB29100, sample SAMN05720205) | activated sludge metagenome | isolation source: anaerobic digester from wastewater...
AATCTCGTTCTTTTAGCATTTTTAAGGCTTCAAGAAAAGCGTAGGGATGACTGGCTTCTTTCCTGGGCGGAGTATGAGGTAGTGAAAAAGCCTGCAATCCCATGATGATAGAAAAGATGCCAGCTAGAAATAAAGTATCACCTGTAATAGCCAGGCTTGGCGCCTTCTCTCCAAGTAACCTCCAGCCAGTCAGTCCCCAGCCAGCAGCAATCCAGCCGATTGTTCCCCAGACTCTGATTTTGCCGAAGTCTTTTTCTGGATCTTTCAAATTGGCAAAAGCGATCGAATTGGTTAAAGCCAGGGTTGGGGCAAAAATTAAGCAGTAAACCAGCATTAACCAGGCCAGAGACTCAAAGGAAGTCAGTCTGGCTCCGAGCAGGAGAATAAGCCCACCAGCGATCTGAAGCCAGGCTATAACTTTTTCGGTCGGGAAATAGCGGTCGGCCAGCTGCCCCCCGATAAAAGGGGCAATAATCGTGGCCAGAGGTAACAGGCTATAAATCAAGCCAACCTGAGTCCCGGAAAAATGCAGAGTATTAATCAGATAAGATGAAAGGACAGGTGCCCATGAGCCCCAGATAGCATATTCCAGAAACATCATGGCACTTAAGCTGGTTTTAACTGACATGCGGCCACTCCTTTCCAGATTATGATTAGACAGCAGAATATTTTTTTTGGAGTTTTTTGTCAAATTATTAAGGTCAGATCCAGATCTACAGATGATAAGAAAGTATTTGCTTTTTTTTTTGAGCTGTGTTATTGCTAAGCAAAAGGAGGAAGCAGGTGCTTAGCTCGGTCATGGAGAAAAGACGGGAAAAAAGGCTGGACGAGGAAAACAAAGTCGTCTTGCACGTTACGTCAGAAGACGGCCAGGAGAAGCAATCATTTTATTCTTTTTCCCGCGACATCTCGGTCGGTGGGTTGCGCATCATGACTGATTCCCCTTTGCCAGTCAAGACGAAACTGAAGATAGAAATTGCCCTATCTGAATCGAAAAAGTTGATTTCTGGTCTAGCTGAAGTGCGCTGGGTGAAGAGCCTATTTGAAGACGAAGTTTATGAAATGGGGTTGGAATTCATTGAACTTGATTCTCAGAGCAAGGTTTTTCTCCTCGAGCATATTTACAAGAGGACAATTGACCGTTAAGCCTTTTATTCTGCTAAATATTCCATCCTGGGAAAAGTCGCCTGGTTATAAACTTACCAGTTCTGCGTTCAAAAAAGGAAAGACAGGCAGATGACCTGCCCGGGGCGGAGATCGATTGGATGAAGCAGAAAAGGCTAAACAAGGGAAAATGTGTTTTTGCTTTTTCAATTTTTCTGTCTGTTGCTCTTCTTGTTAGTTTATTGCCAGCCAGGGAAAAAGATTTTTATTTTCCTCTCCTTAAAGCAGACCTTTTTATCCAGAAAGATGGTTCCTTTCTGGTAGATGAGTACCTGACCTTTGAATTCCAGGGCGATTTCTCCTGGGCGTCTCTCTGGCTGCCTTTAGCGGCTAGAAAAGGAGTTTCAGTATCTAACCAAATTGAAATTTTAGATTTTCAAGTCGCAGATGAGACCGGCCAGATTTTGCCGGCTGAAACAAGAGTCAGTGGTGAGAGATTTGAGGCCCGCTGGTACTTTCGGGCGACCGATGAGCGCCGGACCTTTCATCTCTCCTACCGAATAAAAGGTGCCATTCTCAATTATCCCGATATTTCCGAACTTTACTGGCAGATTATTGGCAGCGAGGTTGATCGCCCTACAGAGCGGGCTGAGATTCTGGTTCATCTGCCAGAGGCTGTTAACCGAACAGAAGAACTTTTAGTTTATGGTCACGGTCCACTCTCAGGGAAATCAGACATACTGGATGCGAAGACTGTTAAGTTTCAGGCCACATCTATTCCGGCACACCAGTTTCTTGAAATCAGGGTTATCTGGCCAGCTGGGCTGGTTTCTGGAGTTCCGGCTAGTGGCCTTACTCGCGAAATCATAAAGAACCAGGAAGAAAAGCTGGTTAAAGAAACTATCGAGAAGGCCAGACAGGCCAGAGCAGCCGCTCGAGAGCAGGAAGAGACCTTTCATCGCCTGAGTTTGGCCTGGGCTGGCTGGCAGGTCCTTGGGCCGCTTATCTGGCTCCTTTTTTATTTTTATTTCTGGAAAAAAGTGGGCGAGGACTATCAGTTTGAGGACATTCCCGAATATTATCGTGATATCCCTTCCAATTTGCCTCCAGCTCTGGTTCAGGTCTTGAGAAGACAGGGAGGTAAACCTGAACCAGTAGCTTTGACTGCTACCATCTTTGATCTGGCCAGACGAGGATATTATGAAATCGCTGAAGAGAAAATAGAAGAAAAAGGGCTTTTTGGCACTAAAATAAAAAATCAGGTGGTTTTTAATTTTAAGACAGAACCTCAAGCGGAGGAAAAGCTCGAAACGTTTGAGCAAGAGGTCCTCAAGCTGCTGGCCAGAGCGGCAGGAAAGGAAAAGATAAGTAAAGCTACAAAATTGAGGCTCGAAGATTTTGTAGATTATCTAAAAGGTTCTGCTTCTAAGCTTCAATGGTTCGAGGGCTGGGCCAAAAGTTTGACTGCCGAAGCTAAGAAGCTGGGCTTTATTGAACCGGCCAGTCTGCGGGCTTCTCGGATCTTTTTATTGATCTCTTTACCTCTGGCCTTTTTAACCCTTTCTCCGGTCTTGATCGTTATGGTTTGGCTGCTTTCACCGACCTTAAAAAGAAGACGAAAAGACTGGGCCAGGGAAAATGAACTATGGGAGGCACTGGAAAGGTTTTTAAAAGATTTTTCTGATTTTAAAGAGCTCCCGGCAGAAGCCTACAAACTCTGGGACCAGTATCTTGTTTTTGGTATCCTCTTTGGTCAGGCTAAAAAACTGGTTAAAATGATGCCCCAGATTCTAGCTGACGAGCGGGCAGTTAAACCTGCCTGGCTGGGAGGCTATCTGGCTTTATCGGCTTCCCGGCCGGATATCAATTCAATTTCCAGGGCCATTAGGTCTATTGACAGGGCAGCAGTGGCTATTAATCAGGCCAGTCTGTCAGCAGCTCACTATTCTTCTGGAAGCGGTGGGGGCTTCAGCAGCGGAGGTGGTGGCGGTGGTGGCGGTGGTGGAGTTTCAGCTGGTTGAGATTTATTAAAAATCAAATTCTGATAAAAAACTAAAGAAATTAAGGAGGAAAAAATGGAGGAAAAAAGAACAAGAACTGAAGAATTTAAGGTCTCAGGATCTGAAATTCTGGAAAAAATAAAGGAGATAATCAAACAGGGTAATGCCCATCGGATTATTTTTAAAACAGATGATGGGCGGACTTTTATGGAAATCCCTCTAACTGTCGGTCTGGCCGGCACCTTAATTGCTCCACTATGGGCGGCTATCGGAGCGATAGCTGCTCTGGCCTCTAATTTAACCATCGTCGTGGAGAGAGAGGAGAAAAAGGGGGAAGAAGAGAAGGAAGAAGAAAAAAAGGCATAAAAAGTCTGGCTTAAATTTTCTACTCCTTTTTATGTATATGTACGGGAATGAGAATAATCCCGGCCGTGAAGTATGAAACAATTGTTGATTAAAATTTTAAAGATAGCTTAAAATGGAAGGGTCAAAGCGCTGGAAAAAAATAAGGAGGGCATCATGAAAAAAAATATGGGGGCAATGGACAGAACTATCCGCACAATCCTGGCTATCATTCTGGCCATTCTGGTTCTGGCTGGAGTGGTCAGGGGAGTCCTGGCTTATATTCTGGTTGTCCTGGTTGCCATCTTGCTTATCACCAGCTTGATTGGCTTTTGTCCTCTCTACGTTCCCTTTGGTATTTCTACCAATCGCCGGGGGAAAACCTGATAACAGGACATAATTTATCAAGTGCTAATTCTCTGGATGAGCTATCAGCTTTGAATGGAAATTTATGGATGCGGCTAGCCGAAAAAATAGCCGGATTCTATAAACTTCCTGGCCGCAAGGTCACAAAAAAGGAGAGGTTTAATGCTTATTAGAAAAAGTGACAATAATAAAGTTTCTTTAGCCGGTCATTATACACTGAGGGTAGGAATTCGACCTCTGCTGCTATTTTTCGTAATCATTGCCTTTTTTTATTTTCACCTGACGGCGGCTGGAGAGGAACTTAAATCCACCAGCTTTAATCTAATGCCCTGGCCGGTTAAAGCCGAGATAACCGGGGGGCAATTTCGTCTGGCTGAAAACTTTTATCTGGGAGGTGAGGTCAAACCAGGACACCGGGTTTTTAGAGCCGGTACGCGTTTTATGTCCAGGCTGGCTGGCCGCACAGGACTATTTTTTGAGCAGGATTACTTAGCCGCTCAGGAAATAAGCAACAGTACCAAACTTTTTTATTATTTTGAAAGACCCGGTCAGCTGGTACCTGGTGAGGATGAATCATACCAGCTTGAAATTTATCCTGGAAAGATTGAATTGAAAGCTAAGACGGACCTGGGCCTGCTGAGGGGCTTTGAAACCTTGCTACAGCTTTTGTCGGCAGATGAGCAAGGATATTTCTTCCCTTGCTTGCGACTGGAAGACTTTCCTCGTTTTACCTGGCGTGGTCTTTTAATTGATTCCAGCCGGCATTTTATGCCCGTTGAAGTTATCAAAAGAAACTTGCTGGCCATGTCAGCTGTTAAACTCAACGTTCTTCACTGGCATCTGTCTGATGATCAGGGCTTTCGGGTGGAAAGCAAAGTTTTTCCCCGCCTTCATCAACTTGGTTCGGATGGCTGTTATTACAGTCAGGCCGAAATTAAGGAGATAATTCAACTGGCTTCTGAGCTGGGAATCAGGGTTGTTCCGGAATTTGATTTGCCAGGGCATTCAACCAGCTGGTTTGTTGCTTATCCCGAATATGCCAGTGCCCCTGGTCCATATCAGATCGAAAGAAAATTTGGTGTTATGCTGCCTGTCTTTAACCCAACACTGGAAAAAACTTATAAATTTCTTGACCGCTTTTTAAAGGAAATGACTGCTCTTTTTCCCGATCCTTACTTTCATCTTGGTGGAGATGAAGTTGACCCCAAGCACTGGAAAGAAAATCCTGAAATCCAGAAATTTATGAAGAAAAACAATATTCCAGACGAGCCTGCCTTACAGGCCTATTTTAACCGCCGCCTGCTCAAGATACTGGCTAAATATCAGAAGAAGATGGTCGGCTGGGATGAAATTTATCAGCCAGGCTTACCCCAGGATGTCGTCATTCAATCCTGGCGCGGACAACAGGCACTGGTCGATGCAGTCAGGAAGGGTTATCAATGCCTTTTATCGAATGGCTATTATATCGACCTTATGGGGAGCGCTGAAAAGCATTATCTAAACGATCCCATTCCGATTGATTCTCCGCTAACTGCCGAAGAAAGGAAGTTGGTGTTGGGAGGTGAAGCCACTATGTGGGCGGAGTTGGTCAGTGCTGAGACAGTCGATTCGAGAATCTGGCCTCGAACCGCAGTTATCGCTGAAAGATTATGGTCACCACCAGAGATCAGGGATGTCGATGATATGTATAGACGTTTAAAAGCAGTCAGCCTGACGCTGGAAGAAAATGGAGTCAATCACCTGAAAAATCAACTGATGATGCTACGCCGTCTGGTCCAATCTGATCAGATTAAAAGTCTGGAAGTTCTGGCGGCAGTGTCTGAACCGATTAAAGGCTATAGTCGTCACAGCCAGGGCAAGCCCTATAGTTCGCTCGCGCCCTTAACCCGTTTTGTCGACGCCTGCTATTCAGAATCCTTTCAGGCTCGAGACTTTAAAAGGCTAATCGAAAAGTTTATTAGTAGTCGGGATCGAAGACAGGCCGAAGAGATAAAAAGCAAGCTACAACTCTGGCAGGCCAATCACCAGGAATTAGTGGCCGCAGCCACCTTCTCACCTGTTCTTAAGGAAATAATGCCGCTGTCAGAAAATCTGGCCTCGGTTTCTCGGGCCGGACTGGAAGCACTGAAACTCATCATGAATGGTCAACGATTTGATCAGACCTGGCTTCAAGCTAAACAAAAACTCTTAGAAGAAGCCAGAAAACCGGTAGCCGAGTGCGAGCTGGCCGTCCTGCCAGGATTGGAATTGTTGTTTAATTACCTGAAAAAATAGGCTTGTTTATTTTAATTTTTCTTCACTGACAAAAGAGCGATAAGGCGAAAGATAAGAAAGGATTTCTTCATCAGCTGGTTGAGGTTGGCGAGCAACAATTCTGGTTAAGAGTTCAGCCAGACCGGGCCCCAGCATAAAACCCTGCCCGCACATCCCGGCTGCCAGTAAGAAGCCATCGACTTCTCTGGTCCAACCAACAATAGGAAAACCGTCCGGAGTCATGGGATATAAGCCGCGCCAGGTTCGTCTGACTCTAATGTTTTTCAGTCTGGGCATGAGGTCTATCATTCTTTTAGAGACCATTGGCAGAAATTGACCGGTTTCTCTGACATCGAAACCCCACAGACTTGGATTGGGAGTGATGCAGAAGATAACCTGGCCCGTAGCGTGTTGGTAAAAATAATAATTAGCTGAGCCATCAGCCGGGCGAAGATCTACAATCATCGGGTGAAAAAATCTCTGAACTGGCTCGGTTACTGCTGCTTCATGAGAATCTGGAGTAACAGGAATCTCTACCCCGGCCATTCTGGCCACTTCGGCCGCCCAGGCTCCTGCGGCATTAATGACAACCTGAGCTCCATATTGGCCCCGGTCGGTGACAACTCCTTTTATTTTCCCGCTTTCTATTAATAGATTCGTTACGTTTTCTTTAAATTTGAACTCAGCTCCAGCCGCCTTCGCTCGGCGATAAAAAGCTTCATTGGCCAGCAGGGGAGAGGCATGTCCATCATCTGGTGATAATGTGCCACCTCGTAGTTCCCGCGGATTGAGATCAGGTAAAAGCCGTCTTAATTCTTGAGCTTCCAGCCAGTCGATGTTCAAACCGAGGCTTTTTTGCAGGGGCAAGACTTCCCGCAGAGTCTTTTCTTCTTCCTCCCGGTAAGCAACAAAACAATAGCCACCCTTATACCATTCCAGATCATCACCGTATTTTTCTTTCCAGCTGGAGATGATGTCCAGGCTCCTCATGGAGAGACGGATCTTGGCCGGGTCGGAATGAGTAGCCCGCAGGCCACCAATGGCTCTTTTATTAGAGCCCTGTCCGCTGCTTGGATTTTTGTCAATAACCAGAACTTTAAAACCAGCTTCAGCCAGAAAAAGAGCAGTTGGAGTGCCAACGCTACCGGCGCCGATGATTATAACTTCAAAACTATTCTGCGTGTTCATTGCTCTGACTCCCTTTCTTGATTGACTGTTTCTAAACCTGCCAGCAATCCCATGGGGACCTCAATAAATAAAGGTCTTTTCGTCTGGTCGATAATTTCACTTTCCGGTACGCCTTCCTCCCTGAAGAGACGATGGATAAGTGGGGTACAGGTCTTGGCTCCGCAGGGCCCCATACTTGCCCTGGTTATTGTTTTGATTTCATTTATGTCTCTGACGCCATCCTTTATAAGCTGCCTGATCTCGCCGGCGGTTACCCGCTCACAGCGACAAATAATCGCCTCATCAGCCATTCTTTCCACATAGTTTTCTTCTGCCGTTTCCAGTTTGGGCTGGAGTCTAAGGCCGCTGACCCTTTTGGCTACCTCTTTTGGGACCTGAACCTTGATAAGAATTGTTCGGTCATTAGCCTTAATTGATTTAACCGAATTCACCCTGGAGCGAGCTACTTCCTGACCTTCAATATCGACCAGAATAATTTCCTGACCAGGGTTTATTATTTCTCTTAAAAACTCAAAGGGGATGGTGACCTCTGGTCGATCAGGATCTTTTCTATAATCAACCAGAGTAATGGCCAATCCCGGGCAAATGACCACACAGCGTTCACAACCGCTGCAGCCGCGTGGATCATTGTCTTCCTGGTAAACAGGAGTCTTTCTGATATCGACTTTATCGACCTCGATGAGTTTTCGCGGGCAGACAGCTGAGCAGGGATCGCAGGGTATTTCCTGCAGGCAATGAATGACAGGAAAAACTCCAGTCTCTTTTTCTGGGTAACCCTCAGGAAAAGTCAGACCCGGTTTGGATTTCAATATTTCGGCCGTCTGTGCCCAGGAAGCCGGGATCTCACCTGAATAAACACCAAGATCTCTGGCAATTTCCAGTCCGCGAATCTTCCCGGAAAAAATGGCCGCTGAAGCTTCGGCAATTTCTTCTGCATCACCAGCAGCATAAGCCGGATAACCAAACTCCTTAGCTTTGAGATAAAACTCATTTACCGGGTCAAGCCCTACCGCTATCAAGACCGTATCACAGGTATAAGTTTTTTCAGTCCCTTTAACCGGCCTAAATTGTTCATCTACCCTGGCTATGGTAACTGATTCAACTGACTCCTGTCCATTGGCGCTTAAGACTGTGTGCGAAGTCATGATCGGAACACCCAGCCTGGCCAGCTTGTCTTTATGAACTTTATAACCACCGACTTCGGGCATGACTTCCACCAGGCCAACTACCTCGATACCCGCCTGAAGGGCATGATAACCGGCTATCAGGCCGACGTTGCCACCGCCCACGATGAATAACCTCTCTGTCGGGCGAACCAGGTCGCGATTAACCAGAGTCTGAAAAGCTCCGGCTCCATAAACGCCAGGCAAAGTATTGCCAGGGAAAGCCAGGGATTTCTCTCTGGCACCAGCAGTGGTTAAGATAACCTGTGGCTTAACCAGAACATATTTTTGGCCTTCTTTGAGGACTCCCACCTTATGGTCACTGTAAACAGCCAAGGCAGTGGTCTGCAGCCAGATTTCTACTGATGGATACTGTCTGACTTCCTTTTCCAGTCTGCTGGCCAGATCAATGCCCCGGGTTCCAGCATAGACTGCCTCTACTGAGCCAAAAAAGCGATGGGTTTGGAGAACAAGTTTTCCGCCCAGCCGATGCTTATCATCGACCAGCAGACAGTTTACGCCGCGACTGCCCAGTTCAATAGCTGCTGCCAGACCAGCCGGTCCGCCGCCAATAATTAAAACAGTTGTCTCGACTTCCTCAATTGGCTGAAAATCTAGCTGTAGTTCCGGTGAGACTGGTGGCAATTCGGGCAGACCAACCAGTGGCTCGATTTTCATTCCGGGTTTGATCATTTCCATACAAGATTTCACAGGAAAACCATCAGCCAGAACAAGACATTGGGCACACTGGCCATTAGCACAATAGATTCCCTGTGGGGCCCCGTCTTTGTGATGATAGCTAAAAATTCTGACACCATTGGCGAAAAGGGCAGAAGCGATAGTCTCGCCTGCGCGGGCTGCGAGTTCCTGCCCTCGCCAATAAAAATTGAACATTGGCCGGTCACTAACCGGAAGAATTGGATGTTTATAAAGCCGATTATTGATCAAAGGAGACTCCTTTAGTCTGAATTGAATGTAAGCCAGATGGAATAAATCAAAACAAAAAACTCACCATAAAAATTAAGATTCGGATTATATCACAAGAAAAATTTAGAAAAAATAAGGTAAGAAGAAAAACCGATTTGAATCATCTTTTTAAAGGTAAAATGTCAATTAGCTGTGAAGTGTCATAAATAGTTCAGACGCCGGTGATGCGTCTGGCTGGACCTGGGGCGAAGCCTAACTCAGAGCTCCTCTGGACGTGGAAAAATCGCCAGGAATATGCTTAAATGGATGGCAAACGGAGATAACATGAGAAAAACGGCTCTGGTTATAATTGTTATTCTGCTTTCAGTCCGAATGACTTTTCTGGAAGGAAAAGAGAAAATGACAGACGTTAAACTGAAGGACAGACCATCAGTCACAGCAGGTGCTGGTTATTATCAAGGCAACCGCCCACCACTTCTGCCCGGTCCACTGATAAAACTACCGGTTGGACAGATTGAGATTAGAGGCTGGTTATTGAGCCAGCTGCAGTTGATGCGCTCTGGTTTTGTTGGGCATCTTCCAGAAATTTCCAGATTTTTAAAAGAGGACTCTGGCTGGCTGACCCTGCGGGGCAAAGGCTGGGAAGAAATGCCTTACTGGCTCAAAGGCTACGGAGATTTAGCTTACCTGCTAAAAGATCAGGAGATGATAGCTACTACCAGAAAATGGATTGAGGCCATACTTGGCAGCCAGCAGGCCGATGGCTATTTTGGGCCGGTGGATAACAGGGAGGCTAATGACCTCTGGCCAAATATGGAAGCACTTCTCTGCTTGCGGAGTTATTATGATTTTAGCCATGACCAGAGGGTACTGGATTTTATGTCCAGATATTTTCGCTTTGAGCTGAATTTACCTGAAGAGAAATTTCTTCCTGGCAGCTGGCAGAAACTACGGGGCGGAGAAAATCTCGACAGTGTTTACTGGCTTTATAATCATACGGGAGAAAGCTGGCTGCTGGAGTTGGCCAGAAAAATCTACAGACGGACAGCTGACTGGGCTTCTCCAATTCTCACCCCGGAACGGGATCGACAGTGGGAAGAAAGCTCTTTTTACCATGGCGTCAACATTGCCATGGGGCTTAAGTATCCAGCCCTTTATTATCAACAGACCGGCGAAAAGCAATTGCTGGAAGCAGTCGAAAGAAACTACCAGCAACTGATGACCTCTTATGGTCAGCAGCCGGGCGGAATGTTTGCTGCTGATGAAAACATCAGACCAGGATACAACGACCCCAGGCAAGGGGCAGAAACCTGCACAATGGTCGAGATGATGTTTACCTGGGAAACGCTGCTCAAGATAACAGGGGAAACCATAGCAGCTGATCGAGTCGAAGACATCGCTTTTAATTCCTTGCCAGCTTCCATGACTCCAGACCTCAAGGGCCTGCATTATCTAACCGCTGCCAATCTTATTTCATGTGACCGAAGCGGAGAACACGACTTTCAAAATTCAGGCACCCTGCTTTCTTACGATCCCTGGAGTTACCGCTGCTGTCAGCACAATGTAGCTTTTGGCTGGCCATATTTAGCAGAGCATTTATGGCTGGCAACTTCTGATCAAGGAGTAGCAGCTGTCATCTATGCTCCCTCGAGTGTTGAACTTAAGGTTGGCCCCCGGGGCCAGGTAGTCAGGTTAATAGAAGAAACTTCTTATCCGTTTTCGGGGAAGATTACCTTCACGGTAGCTTCTGCAGAAGAAGTTGACTTCCCGTTATATCTTCGTCTTCCTGGCTGGGCGGAAAGAGCATTCATTTCGGTTAATGATGAGCAACCGGCGGAGATCAAAGCACCGGGCAAGTTCGCTGTCCTGGAGAGGCGCTGGAAATATGGCGATCAGATATGTCTTAATCTTGAAGAATCTATTCGGGTAAAATTCTGGCCGGGAATTGGCCAGGCAATTTCGCTCAGGCGTGGACCTTTGTGGTTTTCTTTAGAAATCAAGGAAATCTGGGAAAAGTATGATGGGACCGAAAGCTGGCCTGCCTGGGAAGTTTTACCTGGCTCTGATTGGAATTATGCTCTGGTTATAGACCAGGATAACCTGGCGGAAAATATCAGATTGATCGAAAAAAGGGAAGTTGGCTATCAGCCTTTTTCGCTGGAAAATGCTCCTCTTATCCTCGAGGCCAGAGCCAGGAGATGTCCGCAATGGGTAGCTGAGGGAAAAATGGTGGGCCGGGTTCCTCCCAGCCCGCTTGGTTCTGCCGGGCCAGAAGAGACCATCAGACTCATCCCGATGGGCTGTGCCCGGTTGAGAATAAGCTGTTTCCCATGGATCAGGTCTGAAAAATGAAGTTGAAAGGAATTAAGTCCATGCTTATTCTTAGCAGGAGATGGGGCGCTTTTCTTGGGTTAATTCTTCTGATTACGGTTTCGGGCGCGGCTCAGCCAGTCCCGGACAGCCATCTGGTTTCAGCCGACTGGCTTCAGTCGAATCTAAATATTTCTGGCCTCAGAATTATCGACATGAGGGCCGATATCCGCGATTACTGGACAGGCCATATACCTGGAGCTGTTTATCTGGAAGAAACGGTTCTGCGCTGGCCAGAGGCTGGAGTACCAGGCAAATTAATCCCGGTTGATGTGCTGGTTCGCTTACTGGAAGAACTGGGAATTGAGCAGAAGACGTTGATTATAATTTATACAGAAGTAAATAATTATCGTGCAACTTATCTAGCCTGGGCACTTGATTATATAAATCATAATCGGTGGGCGATTCTGGCTGGCGGTTTTAATGGCTGGAAAGGCGACGGCCGGCCGATTTCGAGGGATTATCCGGCCATCAAAAAAACATCTTATAATAAGAAACTCGAACCGAATGACCAGGTCCGAGCCAGTCTGGAAGAGGTAAAAAATCGACCACCTGATCGGACAGTTTTGGTGGATGCCAGACCACCAGAAATGTATTCGGGTGAACGGGGCAGCTGGAAAAGAAATGGTCATATCCCAGGTGCTATTAATCTCTTCTGGGCTTCTTTTTTGAAGGAAGATGGAAGCTGGAAAGACATTGATCTGATAAGAAATAATCTTAAGGCAATGGGCCTTACCTCTGATAAGACAATCATCCTCTATTGCGGTCAGGGACTAATGGCTTCACATACCTATTTGACTTTGAAATATATCTTGAAGTTTCCTGAAGTCAAAATCTTTGATGGCAGTTTTAATGAATGGTCGAGCCACGAAGAGCTACCTGTCGAAACCTCAAAATAAAGAGGGGAGAGATGAAAAAGAAAAAAATATGGTTCTGGCTGATGATGAGCCTGGCCGTTCTTTGCCTGTTTCTGGGCTTAAGGGCAGGAGAATTTCAGACAGTCTGGCAGAAAGCCAAAACGATCTGCCTGGAATGCATCGGACTTGGCTGAAACTGAAAGGAATGTGACCTGTGGCTCTACTTAAGAAAAGGAGATTGACCGAAATTCTGGCCGCCATCGGTTTTAATCTGGATCTGCCTTCACTTTTAAAAGGGCAGATCAGTCAGGCTAAAACTAAAGGTATTTGCCTGCCAGTTCTCAATTGTTATTCCTGCCCGGCGGCTATTGGGGCCTGTCCCATTGGCTCGCTTCAAAATTCACTTAATTCCTTAAGATATAACCTGAAGCTGGGACAGAAACAACTTGGCCTTTATGTGGTCGGTAGCCTGGGCCTGGTAGGGGTTATTGGAGGCCGCCTGCCCTGCGGTTGGCTCTGTCCGTTTGGCTTACTACAGGAATTAATCTATAAAATCCCGGTGCCAAAACTGAAGATCCCGACTTTTCTTACTTATCTGAGATACGCTGTCCTTCTGGTCCTGGTAATTCTGCTTCCCTTGTTGCTGGTTGATAGCTTTGGCCAGGGTTCTCCCTGGTTCTGTAAATTCGTCTGCCCCACTGGCACCCTTGAAGCTGGAGTTGTTCTGGCTTTAATTAACCCTGAACTAAGATCTCAGCTTGGTTTTCTTTTTGCCTGGAAAGTAAGCCTGCTAGTTCTTTTTCTGATCTGGATGGCTTTAAGCCAGCGACCATTCTGCCGGACAATTTGTCCTCTGGGAACAATCCTGGGTTTTTTTAACGGCATCAGTGCCTTCGAGATAAAGGTTGATCTTGATAATTGTCTGGTATGTAATGCCTGTCAGAGAGCCTGCCCGGTCGATATAAAAATTTATCAGAACCCGGGAAGTTCTCAATGCATCAGGTGCCTCCAATGCCAGGAAGTTTGCCCAACTGGTTGCATCACCTCTGGCTTCTGGCTCGATCATAAAGCAGACGAGAGAAAAACAGAAAAGCCGACTGCCTGTAGATGAATAAACTAAAAAAGATGGACTAAATTTTCTGGCCAGATTTTACCGCCCGGAAATCGAAAAACCTAGAAGGCTTCCCCGGCGCTCATGTAGATGCCAGACGTGCCATTTGGACCAAAGGCAAAATCTACTCTGACATTAACCTGTTCCCTGGGGATAATTTTAAATCTGAAACCGAAGCCAGCCGAATATTTCAGGTGATCCCAGGAGATATGCTTCAGGCTATCGGCCAGACTGCCCAGTCCGGCAAAAGCCACCCCGCTCAGTCTTTTCCAGATAGGAAATCTGTATTCAGTTTGAAAAGCTACAATTACCCGATCACGAAAGCGGCCTCCGTAATAACCACGGAGCAAGTCACCGCCGATCTTGGGCAACTTATAGAAGGGAACATCGCCGCTAACAGTATCCAAAATTCCCTGTACGACCAGAACCTGGCCTGGGCTCACTCCAAAATAATGGCGAGCATCAATCTTTAGATTGATATAATTGAAATTGCTGCCGAAGATTTTATTATTCCAAAAACCAAACAGCTGCAGATAATATCCTGAAGATGGAAAAAAGATATTGTCCCGGCTATCATAATTAATAATCAGACCGGGACCAGAAATCCAGCCTCCCTGGCTACCGGTGACCAGCCCCTGATCAAGACTCTTCCCCGGTTCTTTATCAACAATCAAAGTTTTTTCCAGATGATATCGGACACCCAGGTAAAGAGGAATTTGATGAAAATATTTCCCCTGATAGCCAAGTTCCATGAAATAGCTCTGGGGTGTGTAAGTTTCAAGCTGATCTTCGCTGGTGTCAGGACCGACTCCCCAGAATTTAGTGGGAAATCGTTCGGCCATAAAGTTTCCTGTCAGGAAGACAGAATTATTCTTCAGATAGATTTCTGGCTTGAGCTGAAAGGAATACTGCTTCATCTGAGTATAAATTCCGGCAAAAAAAAGCGTACTCGGCCTGGCTTCTTTGAAAACCAGCCCGAGTCGATAGGAAAGCAAACCACCGGCTCCAAAAGCCAGTTTGGTTTCAGGGGTGTAGTATAAGATGGGCAGGGCAGTTATGCCGACCTTATTCTTTTCAGCTTCAGCCTGTTCGTCTTCCTGACTCGTCACTTGTTCGGTTGTTTCTTGTGCCCGTAGAATTATGGAAAATGGTGAAAGCAGCAGAAGGAAAAGTATAATTAGCCACAGAATCCGACCTGGCTGAATTTGCTTTTTTACTAACTGAAACATAAGCGGTTATGTTAAATTGAACCGGTCTGACTGTCAACCCTGCCTGCAGAGAAATTCAAATTTTTTAATTAGGTCTTATCGCTTCAGCTCATATGATTTCTCTTGACAGGCATATCTGGCTGGGTAAAAGTATTAACCAGGTTAAAAAGTTGAGATTTTGACCCGAGACCTTTAAAAGTTAATGGCAAAAATTAATAAATTAGCTAATTCTAAAGCTGGAGAGGAAATGGAGCCCGAAAAAAAGAGTCTCAGCCGACGAAGTTTTTTTGGTCAATGTGGACGCTGTGCTGCCTGGCTGGCCAGCGGTCTTATTCTGAAAAAAGATCTTAGCTCGTCTGGCCCTTTTGTTTTGACCGATATAGCCTCCAATGCAAGAAAAGAAAAGGTCAAACTTGGCTTGCTCTTTGCTCTTCACCGCCTGAAACAGGACAGGCCTGATTGGCCCAATCTTGGCTTTGATTTTCGGCCAGTAATTGAGAAGTGCATTAATGCTTTACAGCAGAAATTTCCTCACTATACGTTTCTGGTGTCATTGATCAGTGGAACAGAAGAAGCAGAAAAAATTATCAAAGCTGACGAAGAACAAAATGTCGACGGTTATGCTGTCTTTCAGCTCAATTGTTGGAATCAAGTCGTTCAGCCGGCGGTAGCTACTGGCCGGCCAGTGCTCTATATTGATTTTCTATTTGCCGGCAGTGGCGGCTTTCTTGTTTATACGGCCAGTTTAAAGAGAGAAAATCAGTTTAATTTCGGTTTCATCGCTTCGGACAGGTTGGATGATATAGTAACTGCCTTTGAAGCCTTTGCCAGAATTAAAAATCCGCAGAATGATCGCTCGTTCAGCCAGTTGATCGAGGATATCAGAATTTCCCTGACTCCGGCTCCAGGCTATCTTAAATGCTATCCGGATGAACTAAAACTTCTTTCTATCGAAGAAACTCTTTACCGTTTAAAAAACGCACCAATTCTACTTTTTCGAGATGAACAGGGTGGTCAACCATTTCAAATAATGAATATTCCTGTTTTCAATCTTCCTTTCGCTGAGTTAAATCAAGCCTGGGCCGCAGCTGACCAGGATGAGGCTAAAGAAATAGCCAGGAAGTGGTGGAGGGGAGCTTCTCTTGTGGTTGGTGTCAGCTGGCCAGAGGTTATCAATTCGGCTGCCATGTATTTAGGCATGAAATCATTGCTGGACAAATACCGAGCACAGGCAATAACTGTCAATTGCCTGGGAGGATTTTATGGCGGACATATCCACGCCTATCCTTGCCTTGGATTCCATGAATTAAATAATCAGGGTTTAGTTGGTGCCTGCGAAGCTGACCTCAGATCAACGGCCACTATGACTGCCTTTGGTCTGATGACCCGGGGCCGACCTGGCTATATCTCTGACCCCGTTATCGACATTTCCAGTAGGCGGATTATTTATGCCCATTGTGTCGCCTCTAATAAGGTTTTTGGACCCAGCGGGCCGGCCAATCCTTATGAAATCTTGACTCATTCTGAAGACCGGCAGGGAGCTGCTGTTCGTTCTCTTTTGCCAGCTGGTTACCTGACTACCAGCCTGGAGATAGACGAGGGGCGTCAGGAAATACTCCTTCACCAGGCTAAAACTATCGGGAATGATTTTAATGACCGAGCTTGCCGGACGAAGCTGGTCGCCGAGCCAATAGGTGATCTGGAAAAGTTATTTTCTTATTGGGATCAGTGGGGTTGGCATCGAGTGACTTTTTATGGTGATCTAAAAGAAGCTGCTTACCGATTGGCTGAGGCTCAGAACTGGCGGGTAGTGACAGAAGCTTGAGGAAATATGAGGGAAAAAATGAAAGCCTATGATCTTGAGGATTTAAAAAGGAAAATCAAGGATTTTCCATTTGTTGAATTGATAAGTCGTCCAACTCCACTTTATCTAATGGAAAAGCTAAGTAAGGAAGCTGAAGGCCGGAAAATACTGATAAAAAGAGATGATCTGACCGGACTGGCTTTTGGTGGCAATAAATCAAGGAAGCTAGAATTCATTTTAGCTGATGCTTTGAAAAAAGGTGCGGATACGGTCGTCACCTGGGGGGCCTTGCAGTCAAACTGGTGTTTGCAGCTAGCGGCCGCAGCCTGCAAGGTCGGGCTCAGGCCAGTGCTGCTTTTATTCAAAAGTTATGATGTACCTGCTATTTATGAAGGTAATGTCTTCCTTGAGTTTCTTCTTGATGCCCGGATCGAAATTAAAGAATCAGAGGAAAAGGGTAAGTCAGTTAATCAGGATAAAGCGCTGGAACTCCTGGAAGAACTGGCAGCCAGAGAAAGGGCTAAAGGGCATCGGCCCTACCTGGTTCCAGTTGGCGGTTCAACTCGTGGCGGCCATCTGGACAAGCCGCTGGGAGCTTTGAGCTATTTCCAGGCTATGCTGGAGATATACGAACAGACGGCTCCTTTCTCGGCCACGCCTGATTATCTAGTCACTGCTTCTGGCTCAGGTGGCACTCAAGCTGGCTTAATAGTCGGAGCTAAGGCCCTTGGACTTAAGACCAAAGTGGTTGGGATCTGCGTTTCCGATAAAAAGGAAGAGTTTCTGCCGGTGGTTAAGCAGATAGCCTTTGATCTGGTGAATACCCTTGATCTGGAAGTTGAACTTGATAACGAGGACTTCATTCTCGTTGATGATTATCTGGGCGCAGGCTATGGGCTGATGACGGCTGAAATAGCTCAGACCATCAGGAATATATTTAAAAAGGAAGCTTTGATTCTTGATCCAGTTTATACAGCCAAAGCTATGCTCGGTCTAATAGATCTTGTCAAACGTAATTATTTTTCATCAAATGACAGGATCTTATTTGTCCATACCGGAGGGACACCAGCCCTGTTTGCTTTTAAAGATTACCTTCTGTCCTGTTTGCCTGCCCATTAACGATGATTTGTTCTAAAACGTCGTCTACTTGCTCCAGCTTAACCTCATAGTGTTTCTGACTTCTTCCAGCCGGGAGTTCAGAGGCTTTAAGACCGTGCCCGGTCAGGACAAGTACGCTCTGACCGTGAAACCTCTCTTTTAACTTTAAATAGGCAGCCAGCGTGGTGGAGGCTTCTGGCTGAGCAAACAGGCCTTCTCTTACAGCGAGTAATTTCCGGGCAGCCAGCATTTCCTCATCACTGACGCTCACCAGTTGTCCATTGTTTTCTTTGATAATTTTTAAAACCAGATTACCGGCCGGCGGGTCAGGATTAGAGATAGAATGGGCTAGAGTACTGGTTGATTCCAGTTTCTTTACTTTGTCCTCTCCTCGCTCAAAAGCCCGAACGACTGGAGAACAGCCCTCAGCCTGAACTCCGATCAGGGTTGGAAGGGTTTTGATCAGTCCGACCTGCTTTAGTTCCAGAAACCCCTTATAGAGTCCTATCAGATGGCCACCAGAACTAATTGGAACAAAGATAAAATCTGGTGATTGACCTAATTGCTGGCAAATTTCAAAGCTGGTCAGTTTATAACCTTCCAGTCGCAGGGGATCAACTGAATTGGCAAAATATATGCTATACTTTTTGCCCAGCTGGTAGCTTTTATAAAAAAGCTGGCCATAATCGCCATCAACCTCGATAATTACCGGCTCAAAGACAGCTGAAGAAATTAAAGCCCCGGTTGAAGTTCCTTTCTTTACCAGTAAAAAGGCCTGAAGTCCACAGCGGGCAGCATAAGCAGCAGTGGATGAGGCCATGTTGCCAGTGGAGACCGTTCCCACCTTTTTTATTTTCATCTCATCCAGTTTTTGAACTACAACAGCCGTTCCTCTGTCCTTAAAGCTAAGCGTCGGGTTAGCCGTTTCAAGCTTGGCAAAAAGGCCGGTTCTATTTAAAAATTTTTCCAGGCCGGATAATCTCAACAGGGGAGTAGTGCCTTCTTTCAGGCTCAATTCAAGGTTAATTCCGGGGAGTGGCAAAAACTGGCGATATTTCTGCAGAGTTATTTCACCGTCAGGTGAAAAGGCAGCAGCATTAAATTGAATTGAATCAAAAAGAAGTGGTTGATGGCACCTTGGGCATAAAATTTCATTTGGCTGAAAGAGATCTTCATGATAACAGTATAAACATTTCATCCTGTTCATCGGACTCATTCTTCACCGCCCAGAGTCTATTTTATTTCACTGGCAATGTAAAGACTGCCCGCAGATTGCCTGTCAGCAGTTGTTTAACGGCCAGATTAAAGATAAAATATTTATATTCATGATAAATAATGAGAATAAAGATAGATATTTTATGAAAAAGGCGCTGGCTGAAGCCAGTCGGGCTGCTGCTCAGGGTGAGGTGCCGGTTGGTGCTGTTCTGGTTAAAGATAATAAAATTGTGGCCCGTGGCTATAACCAGTCAATTTCTCG
>ENA-UPTA01002443-UPTA01002443.1-activated-sludge-metagenome-genome-assembly--contig:-NODE-2443-length-19265-cov-6.196356_pt1 | contig 19265 bp, 13 predicted proteins | sample MGYA00238184_ERZ773361 | MGnify/ENA primary metagenome ERZ773361 (study PRJEB29100, sample SAMN05720205) | activated sludge metagenome | isolation source: anaerobic digester from wastewater...
GATATGTTGAAATCAAGGATACATCTCATTCTGATCGTTGCGTTGCTGGCGGTCTGCGCCGGATCGGCGTTTGCTCAGACCGTCGCGTCGAAGAGCGATGAACCCAAACTGATCGCGACCGTGCAGGATTCGTCGGCCCCGCTCAAGGCCCGGGTCGATGCCTGCCGGCAGCTCGGCATTATCGGCGGCAAGGACTCGATCGCTCCCCTGGCTGCGTTGCTGGGCGACGAGCAGCTTTCGCACATGGCCCGTTACGGCCTCCAGATGAATCCGGACCCGGCGGTGGACGAGGCCCTGCGCGACGCGCTGGGCAAGGTCAAAGGCCTTCCGCTGGTCGGCGTCATCCATACCGTCGGCTACCGGCGCGACGCCAAGGCGGTTGCTGTGCTGGGCAACCTCGTGACCAGCGGCAGTCCGGTCGTGACCGACGCCGCGGCGCGGGCGCTGGGCGACATCGGCAACACGGATGCCGTCCAGGCTTTGCAGCAGGCGCTGGCCAAAGTTCCGGCCGAGTGCAAACTCGCCTGCTATGAGGGACTCCTCCGCTGCGGCGAATCGCTCGCGACCGAAGGCCAGGCCGGGGACGCGATTGCGATCTACGACCAGTTGTACAAGTCGGATGCGCCGCACCAGATTCGCGGCGGGGCCCTGCGGGCCGCGATTCTCACCCGCCAGGCCGGGAATCGGCAGAAGATGCTGAAGGAACACCTGGGCGACGAGGACTACATCCTGTTTTCGGCCGCGGTCCAGGCCTCGCACCAGATGCCCAGCTCGCAGGCGACGACCATTCTGGTCGATGCGATGAAGTCGCTGTCCGCCGACCGCAAGATCGTCGTGATCCAGGCTCTGGGCGTGCGGGGCGAGAAGAGCGCGGCGCCGGCGCTGCTCGATGTCGCCAAGGCAGGCGATCAGGCGGTTCGCGTCGCAGCGCTGCGGGCTGCAACCGAGTTGGGCGACGCCTCCGCGGTGCCTGTGCTGGTTCGGCTGCTCGATGACAGCGACGGCGAAGTTGCCAAGGTCGCGCAGGACTGCCTCGCGACGTTCCCCGGCCGACAGGCGGATGACGCGGTGGCGAAGATGTTCGCCGGCGACAACGCCGACAAGCAGCGGTTGGCCCTCGACCTCATGGGACGCCGACGGATGACCAGCGGCATCCCGGCCCTGGTGAAGGCCGCAAACAAAACGACCTCGAAGGTCCGCGCCGACTCGATCAAGATGATCGGCGACCTGGGCGGTTCCGACCAACTGCCTGCGTTGTTCGACCTGCTGAAGAATGCCGACCAGCCGCAGGATCTGGCTGCGGTGGAGCAGGCGATCACCACGATCTGCCTGAAGGCGACCGATTCGAAGCCTCTGGCCGACAAGGTCATCGCGCAGCTCGACGCGGCCAAGCCCGCGCAGAAGGCGTCGCTGGTCCGCGTGCTCGGCGCGGTCGGTGGTCCGAACTCGCTCCAGGCGGTTGTCGCCTGCGCCAAGAGCGACGAGGAGGTCGTGCGTTCCGCAGCGGCCCGTGCCCTCGGCACCTGGAAGACTGTCGATGCCGCTCCGATCCTCCTGAGCATGGCCAAAGAGACGAGCAATCCGGCGGAGAAGACGCTCTTCCTCCGCGGCTACGTGAGCATGGCCGCCCGAGGCGATGTGCCGGTGGCGGATCGCGTGGCGATGTGTCGCCAGGCAACGGGCCTGATCGCCCGCGACGACGAGAAACGTCTGTTATTGGGCACGCTGGGCAACATCGAATCGCCCGATGCGGCGGAACTGATCGCGCCGTACCTGGACGATGCAAACTGTCGGCAGGAAGCGGTCCTCGCGGCCGTCACAGTGGCCGAGAAGCTGCTCAAGGCCCAGGATGCGGCGTCGTTTGCCGGCAGGCTGGTCCCGTCGCTCGAAAAGGCCTCGCAGGCCGCTGAGAATGACGACCTCGCCAAGCGGGCCAAGGCCGTCCTGGACCAGGCCAGGAGCAAAGCGGGCAGCAAGTAGTTTCCTTTCGTTTTGAATTTCCGCGGGTGGCGTCGCCGATATAGGGACAGACGCCACCCGTTCCCTTTTGAGCAGTACAACAGTCGGAGTGAACCATGGGCCTGTCGCCTTCCCAATCCGGTCTGATCGCGGATATCCGTAAGCATTACGACACGCTCTCGAGCTTCTATCAGATGCTCTGGGGGCCGCACATGCACCACGGCTACTGGGAAGGCGGCGAGTCGCCCGCCGAGGCTCAGGTCAAGCTGGTCAGGGAACTGGCCTCGCGCCTCGACATTGTGCCCGAGCACCGCGTGCTGGACATTGGGTCCGGCCTCGGCGGCTCCGCCTGCTGGCTGGCGAAGACCTTCGGTTGCTCCGTCCTCGGATTGACGCTCGGCGCAGCGCAGGTGCAGGCCGCCCAGAAGCACGCGGCCGACGAGAAGGTCTCGGATCGCGTGTCCTTTCGCGAACACGACGCCAACTGCCTGGACACGCTGACGGAGCCGTTCGACCGCATCTGGATCGTCGAGTGCAGCGAGCACATCCACGACAAGCAGACGTTTTTCAACGACTGCGCCAGGCTGCTTCAGCCGGGCGGCCGGTTGGGTCTGTGCGCGTGGCTGCGAGGCGATGCCGACGGTCCCGGGCATGAACAGCTTGTCCGGCAGCTCAGCGAGACCCTGCTGTGCCCGACGTTGTTTACCATGGGTGAGCAGATTTCCTCGCTGGAGACGGCGGGCTTTCAGATCGGCCGGGCCGATAATATCGCCTCCGGCGTCCTGCCCACCTGGGAGCACTGCAACAAACTCGTGAGCAGCCCGATGGCCCAGATGTTCCTGTACACCAGGGGCAGCAAGCTCCGTCGGTACGTCGAGTGCTTCAAGCTGCTGGAGCGAGGCTACCGTGAAGGGGCCCTCGCCTACGGCATGATCGTCGCCACGCGGGAATAGTCCTGCCGGTTGATGGCGTGTCCTATAAATGCAGAGTTCCTGCTCTGCAAATGCGGCCGATATCTGCAATGTGCCTGCCGGCGACCAAAGACGACGCAAATGTACGCAGCCGACGCCGTATGCCCGTCCGGTCCCCTGAATACCGCGAAAAGGGTTAAGTCTCTTGATCTGTCAGGACCGATATCTATAATGATCCGATTCTCTGCCTGCGCACTGTTGTTGGGCTGCAGGCCGGGTTGTTTTGTGCGTGGTAGGAGTTCATTCTTTGAACGATGAATCCTTGCAGTCTCTCTGGGATGAATTGTGTCGCAGTGAGACGGATATTCCGTGGTCGGTGATCGAGGCCCTGGCCGACGCCGTGGCCGATGAGCCGGACCTGACCGACAAGCTTTTCCATGCCTATGACGAGGCGAGAGAAATCGTCCTCGACACGGCCAATTACATGCACCTCTACGTGCCGGCCATTCTTGCCCTCGCGGCGCCGAAGCTCGATGCGCGTCGCCGGCGGGAGATCGGCGAATCCCTGATCGCCCGGCTCGTCGAAGCGGGCGAGCAGGACGACCACCTGATGATGGAGGTCCTGATCGCTGCAGCCGGCGCGATGGGACCGACGATTCTGCCTCTCGTCTTCGGCGTAGTCATCGACGAAGGCGTCTCGCCCGGCGCCTGGGGCCAGCTCTGGGGACTTACCAAGCTGGCGGTCGGCGCCGAGAAGGCCCTGCAAGACCAGGTGGTTGCGGCCTGCACGGGATTGCTCGAACGCGTGGCGCGAGATGAGGTCGAGTGCGAACTCGGCGCCGAGGCCGCCTGGACCCTGGCCGCATTGGGCCAGGCCGAGCAACTCGCGCTGCTTCGCCGGCTGGAACTCAAGTCGCGATGGACCCTTGCCCACATCGACTACAGCGGCGCCCGCCAGGCCCTCGAAGAACGACGGGACAACCTGCTCCCGCAGGAACTGTGGGAACTGCCCGTGCGGGACTGGTTCGAGCCCCGCTGGCGGCGGACCCGCGACTGGCTTGCCACCTGCGACAGCGGCGCGCGGAACTGGGAGACGCTGCAGGCGACGTATTGCGGCGAGCCGTTCGCGTCCCGTGTCCCCATCGTGGAAGTCCCATCCAGGACCGGCCGCAGGGATTCCTGCTACACGACCATCCGGTAGCGACGGTTCACTCCAGAGATCGCAGGGCCTTGGCGGAGTCGATGAGGCTCTGGAGGCCGCCGGTGCGGAGGAACTGGTCGGGCGGGACTTCGAGAATCACCCGGCCGTCGAAACCGCGACTGCGCAGGAGCCCGATGAATTCCCGCCAGGGCACGTTGTCGTGCACGAGCGGCTGATGGTCCTCCGTCGAGGCGTCGTGACAGTGGACGTGGAGGATTTTCGTCAGCAGCGCCTCGGGCGGCGCGATCGGCCGGCCGTAGAGGCGGGTGTTCCAATAGGCATGGCCGAAATCCCAGCAGACGCGCACGTCGCTTCGCGTCGCGACGTCGAGCAGCTCTGCGTAGGTGTCCCCGATCCGCTGCACGGGTTCGCCGGGATTCGGGCTCATCTGCAATTCCACGGTGACATTCACGCGGGGGGCGTTGTCCCGGCACCATCGGCCCGCCCACGTGAAAAAGGCGATGGACTGGTTCCGCAGGCGCTCGCGGGCGTGGTCCGCGCCGCCGGCGGCGCTGTGGAGGTTCACGACCGTGGGACACTCCTGCATCCGGGCCGCCTCCTCGGCGATGGCGAAGAACCGCTCGTGCATCCGTCGGCAGGGATTGTCCGCCTCGCACGAGAAGTGCAGCGGGTTGCAGATCGTGCCCTCGGAGTAGGGATGCAGTGAGATCCTCAGTCCCGCGTCGACGCAGCGGGCGATGTGCTCCTGGAGCCGGTCCGGATCGGTCTGCGGACCCACCGGCGTCTCGACCGCGCCGAAGCCCAGCTCCTTCAGAAACGCAAGAACGTCCCGGTCCCCGTAGAGTCGGCGGTACAGCTCCTCGTGTGCAAATCCGATTTCGAGTTTCAATCCGATTAGAATGGCCATCGCGTCGAAGATCCCAGTCAAACACAAAGTCAGCAGGCTACCTGCGCGACCGATGGGAATCAAGTGGAAAGGAACCGTATGATCGTGCGGCATCGCGACCGCGAATTTGAGCGTACCGGGGTGCACGACAAAAAAGTGGCGGTTGGTATGGGTGCCACGCTCAAACTTGTTTTGAGCGTGCTGGTTCCGATTCACGTCTCGGCACGGGAAGACACGCTCAAGCTGCGCTTGGGCGTGGCACCCAACGCCTCCAGGTCGGTCTTGCCACAATCCTGTCGTACACCCGCGTACCGTTCGATGCAGGGTTTTGCTTGCGATTCCCGACTGGTTCTGATAAGTTGATTACCCCGGAGCGGTTGATCTCCGGGTCCACATACCAGGCGCGAGGCTGGAAAAGCCTGGGGCATCAGGACTGAGCCTTTTAAGGCCATACAATCCGGTATTCCGGAGTGCCTGCCTCTTTTTGGGACGACCGCTCCGGCATTTGTCGCGCTGCGCCAATGGCATGATACGCACCCTACCTCGATGATCCCCTGAATTACGTGAAGAGCCGAAAGAACCGGGGCCCGCACCGTGCGAAACAGTGCAGGCCCCGAGGTCATGTCTACCGTCCGTTGAGGTCCAATGCGACGAGCGACTACTTGCCCGCAAGCGCCTTGACTTCGTCGGCCGACAGGACCATGTCGTAGAGACGCACGTCGTCGAGCGCGCCGTTGAAGGCGTTGCCGCCGTTCGGATCGTCGGAGCCGAAGTGCACGCCCGCGTCTTTCTTGGGACCGAACGAGAAGGAGCCGTTGCCGGTTTCCGTGCCGTTGAGGTAGAACCGTGCGGTCGTCCCGTCAAACGTCACGGCGACGTGGGCCCACGTGCCGACCGGCAGTCTGGCTTCGCCGCTGCCGGGATACACGTCCCAGCGGGCGAATCCGATCGTGCCGGCGTCGCGGTTGACCTCGAGATGCCACATCGTGTCCTCCGCGGTCCAGGCGTCGCGCTTGCCGATCAGACCCTGCCACTGGTCGCTGGGGCCGTCCCACTTCGCCCATAGGGCGACGGTGAGCATGCCGGTTGTGGCCGATGGGTTGAACGTGCCCAGCTCGACGTTCTGGTGTCCGCCGGTCCCGTCGAAGAGCAGGCCCTTGCCGAAGCCGGTCGGGCCGGTCACGTACTGAGCGGGGAAGTTCGGGTCGCCGCTGAACGCGCCGTGGTGGCCGTTGCCGGAGCTGTCCTCGAGAGTGCCTTCCAGCTCGTAGTGCGCCACCAGGCCCATCGGCTTGACTCCGGCGCGGATGTCGTCGACCAGCAGCGTGCCAACCGCTGCGCCGGCGCCGGCCTTGTTCTTGATGCCGATGGCCATGCTTGTCACAGCGGCCATATTCACGTCGGAGAAGTCACTGAACGACAGTTCCACCTCGGACCACGTATCGAGCAGCAATTCGTCGGCGATGTCCTGCTCGACCGTCGCGGCGGTCCCGCCGTCGTCCTCCAGCGTGATGTACAGCAGGCCGGGGACATTCCACGTCTTGCCGGCGATGAAGAGCCTCACGACGTTGAAGCTGTTGACCGTCCAATCCTGGGGTTCCTCCCACGTGCGTTTCGCCTCGGAGAACTGGGCGGTCGTGTTGTCGTACCGCAGCGGCATAAGCTGGTTGCCGCCATGTGCGGCCGTGATCGGGTCCGTGGCGAACGGTGACTCGTCGTTGCCGACGATGGAACCATTCGCTTCGTCCTGCCAGCCGTCTTTCCAGGTGTCGAAGATCGCCTTGCCTTCGTCGAGCACGTCGAGGTAGCTCTCGAAGTCATCCACGACCAGGAAGTTGCCGGTGGTGAAGGTCCAGATGCCGCCGTTCCACGGGCTGTCCGGGTTCACGTCGTTGACCGCGTCGATCCGCCAGAAGTACTGCGTGTTGAATTCCAGGCCGTTGGGGTCGAAGCTGTTCCCGTCCAGCGAGACGAAGAGCACGTCCGGGTTGCTGTTGCCGTCGGCGCCGGCCACCGCGCCGCTGGAGGTGCCGAGGTACAGGTTGTGCGAGGCCGCAAAGGCGCCCGGCGTCCAACTGAGCAGGGTTTCGACGTTGATGTCCTTGGCCCCGTTGGCCGGTTGCGGATTCAGCGGGATGCCGCCGCCGGACAGTCTCATGTTGTCGATATAGAACCACACCCACTTGGTGTAGTCGGCGCTGTTGGCGTTGACGATCACGTTGAGCTCGAGATAGGTGACCTTGTCCCAGTTGGCGTTGAGATCGTTGATCACCGAGCTGTAGTCCCAGGTGACCGTATCGGTCCGGTCGCCGTTGTTCTGCGACCAGCCCGCCCTGTAGCCCAGGTCCACATATCCTCCGTCCCGGCTGGGCAGCGCTTCGGCGCTGGTGTTGATGATGAAATGGGTGCCGTTCCAGGGCGGGATTTCGTCCGTCGGCCAGTCGACGACCAGGTGCGTGATGTCCGCGGTAATCTTGGTGTTTGTGCGGAAGGCCGCCAGGATGTCCGCGTTGTTCGGATCGAGGAGGTTCATCGTCAGCACGCTGGCCCAGGCGCCGGTGGCGGTGTAGATGTCGAGGCTGTAGTTGTCGAGGGTTACGCCGTTCGTGTCGCTGTAGCGGACGTCGGCGCCGCCGGCCACGACCCAGCGATCCAGGTCCTGCTCGAAGTTGCCGAGGATGAAGTCGGTGCCCTTGCCGGTGTCGGTCGGGACGCCGGCGATCCGGACGTTGTCGACGTAGAATTTCACCGTCGAGGCGCTGTCGGCGTTCGAGATTAGCAGGAACTCGAACCACGAGATGTTCTCGTCCGCTCCGGCGATCCGGTCCGCCTGATCGTCCGGAATCGCCCAGGTAAGCGTATGGGGCGCGCCGTCCATCGCGACGTCCTGGAGGCCGAGGTCGATCCAGCCGAGGTTGTTGTTGGCGCCGCTGTCGTTGTTGTTCGTGCAGTTGAGGACCATGCCGACCTGCATCCATGTCGAGGTCGTGTCGGCCGCAAACGCCGTGATGTCCGCTGTGACCGTCACGCCCTTGTTCGACAGTTGCTCGAGATAGGGCTTCACGTTCACTTTGGTGAGCTGCTGCCATCCGCCGGGCCCTTCGACCTGCATGGCCTGGTCGCCGTCCGTCGCGCCGGTTGCGCCCAGAGCGGTCGTGCCGGCTGTCCAGGTATCCGTGTACCAGCCGTCGAAGCCGCCTTCGAAACTGCTCACGAGGATGCTCTCGCCCGGCTCTTCGGAAACTACCTGGATGTTGTCCACGTAGAATTTGGTCACCGAGGCGCCGTCCAGGTTCGAGATCAGCGCCAGCTCGAACCACGAGATATTGTCGTCCGCACCGGCGATTTTGCCCACCAGTTCATCCGAGAGCGTCCACGTGTACGTATGGGCCTGTCCGTCGCGGATGACGTCCTGGCTGCCGAGCTGGTTCCAGCCGATGTTGTTGTTGGCGCCGTTGTCGTCGTTGTTCTGGGCGTTGACGACGAACTCGACCTGCATCCAACCGGTGGTCATGTCGGCCTCGAACACGGTCACATCCGCGGTGATTTTCACGCCCTTGGCGGCCAGCGCGGTTCGCTGCGATTTCGCGTCCAGCAGGGCGGCAATGTGCCATCCGCCGGAACCATCGACCTGCAGGGCTTCGGCGCCGACCGTGGCGCCGACGTCGCCGAAGGAAAGCGTCATTCCCTCTCCCGCCTGCCAGCCGTCGAGGCCGCCTTCGAAGTTACCCACCACGATGCTGCCGGCCAGAACGGGCGACGCCAGCATCGCGCTCACAAGAATTGCCTGTACCCATTTCGTACTCATGTCATTCACCTCGCTTATGCTGTTCGTTTGGCTCACATCGGTACGACGCTGAGGATTCTGTTCTCACACACCTCCTTTCGCTTGAGGGATGGCTTGTCGCATACGGTCTCGCATTTCGCATGGGGCTGCACCGCGACCGGGATGAACATACAATGCAGTGCAGGTGAGAATGCCTGCCGGAATGAAGATGGTTCGGCTTTCGATCACTCCTCCTACCTTTCACCGTTGTTGCCTGGTTCGCGCCTTGTGCTGATGAACTGGAACCGAAGCAGGAGTCCGCGAAGACAAAGAAACGCCGCATCTTGATTGTCTTCCATCTGTATTTATACCAGATAGGAGTCTTGTATGCAAGCCCGATAAACCGGCTTGTTCGGCGTGGAGAATCTCCGGTTCACGGAGTCGGGTAAGACCGGCCGAGAGAATCCGCCAATTTGCGAAACCCCTCCCGGCTGCCGACCATTTGCACGCCGCGAAGGATGTTGCCTTCGAGGACGGCCGAGCGGTAGATCCCTTGGCCGTCGTTGGAGAGAATCCTCTCCTCAAGACCCGGGCCTGCCGGGATGCCGGCGGAGTGGAATTCGATCCGGTCGTGCTGGAACGACAGGGGGATCGCGCGGTCGGCGACCGGTTCCAGCGGTCCGCCTGTCAGAGTCGCCATCGCGTTGAGAGCCGCTCCACGACCCTGCTCGGCCGCTCGGACGATGCTGGCCGTACGGATGTGGTCGCGTTGTGCGATGTCGCCGCAGGCGAAGACGCCCGGCTCCGAGGTCCGCTGGCACTCGTCCACGAGGACGCCTTTGTCGGTTCGCAGCCCGGCCTGGGCGAACAACGACGTGTTTCGGACGGCTCCCACGGTCGTGAGCGCCAGATCGCTGCGGAGGACCTCGCCGTTGTCCAATGTTACGGTCAGTCTTCCGTCGCTCTTCGAGACATCGGTCACGAATCGGCCGGCGCGCAGGTCCACGCCTTGATCTCGCAGACGCCGGGCGAGAACCCCTGCCGCCGCGGGACCGAACTGCAGTGCCATGACGTGCGGCGCCTTCTCCACGACGGCAACCTCGATGCCTGCGTCCCGGCCGTACACCGCGGCTTCCAGGCCGCTGATGCCTCCGCCGAGGATGGTCAGGTGTCGCACGGTTTCGAGTCGGCGCCGAATGGCGAGGCTGTCCTTCGCCTGCCAGATGGGAATCACATCCTCAGGCAGTTTCTGAACGAAGGGCAGGAGGAAGGGACCCGCGCCGGTCGCGAGGATCAGCGCGTCGAACTGTTCCTGTTGCCCGTTGGCCGTTACGGTCTTTGTGTGGATATCGATCTGCGTGACGGGACACCCCAGCCGCAGGTCGATCTTATGGTCGTCGTACCATCGTTGCGGCCTGATCGCGATCGCATCGAGTTCCGCTCGACCGAACGCCAGCAGAACCACGCGAGGCCGGATGTACGGCAGAAACGGCTCATCCGAATAGAGAACGACCTCGCCGCCTTTCTCGCTGATCTGCCTGGCGGCCTCCACTCCCGCGTGCCCGGCGCCGATAATCCCGATCCGCATTGCTGGTTCCCTCTATTGTTCCAGTTCGATCCGTCCGCCGGCGATCTCCAGCGCCCACGCGTGCTCGCAGGGCGGCGACTGACGCACGCTCTCTGGGATCGATATAATCAGGCCTTCCAATGCGATCTTCCATTCCACAGCAATGGATGAGCCGAGCAACTTGACGGACGTGGCTCTCTTGATCGGCGGGATCGAAATCTGCTCAGGCGGCGTTGTCTGTCCCGATTCGGCCAGGCAGATCGCGTAGAGCGTCTCGCCTTTCTTCGTCAGGCAGACCTGACCCGCCTTGTAGGGAGGCACGGGACGCGTGCCGTAGATTGCGTTGCCATTGACCTGCATCCATCGGCCGATCTGCTCCATCCGCTCCAGGGCCGGCGGGGGCAATTCCCCATCCGGAGAGGGACCGACGTTCAGCAGAAAATTGCCGCCTTTGGCGACGATGTTGATCAGCAGGTGAATGAGGTCCCGCGTGGATTTGTAGTTGTCGTTCGGCTTGTACGACCACTGTCCGGCCATCGTCATGCAGGTCTCCCAGATGTAGGGCAGGGCCTTCTCCGGGACCTCCTGCTCCGGCGTGGAGTAGTTCTCGTATCGGCCGCCGACCGTGCGGTCCACGACGATCAGGCCCGGCTGGTGGCTTCGAGCCATCGTCGCCAGTCTGGGCATGTCGATATCCTGTTGCGGCGGGCGGACCTGACCGCCGTCCAGCCAGAGGATGTCCACCGGGCCATAGCCGGTCATCAGCTCTGCGACGATGCGATGAGTGAAGTCCACGAATGTGGCCCATTTCTCGGGGTATTTCTTGATGTCGTAGTTGACGTTGCGATCCTTGTGCGGCCAGTCGGGGGACCAATAACCCGGATGATTCCAGTCGGATTTCGAATAGTAGGCTCCGATGCCGAAGCCCTGAGCGCGGAAGGTGTCGAAGACCTCCTGGACGACGTCGGCCTTCGGATTCGTATGGAAGGGACACGAGGGATGCGTCGTGCGGTAGTCGGTCTGGTGCGTGTCGAACATGCAGAAGCCGTCGTGGTGCTTCGTCGTGAAGACGACGTACTTCATGCCGGCGCCCTGGGCCGCCGCAACCCATTTACTCGGGTCGAACTTCTGCGGGTTGAACGTCTTGTTCAGGGCCACGTAGTCGCGGAAGAACCGCGGGAAGTCCTTGCCCCGCTCGGTCCAGGCGGGCAGATCGTCCGGCCGGGCCCAGGGGTCCGCCTCCACCAGCGGCCACGACTCGATGCAGCCCCACTGGCTGTAGATCCCCCAGTGCATCATGAACCCGAATTTCCAGTCCTGGAACCGGTCCAGCTTCTCCCAGACGAGCGGATCGCTCTCCTGGTCGGCGGGCGACTGCCCGGGCCGGGGCGGATAAGAGAGATAATTCGCGAGGATGTGCCCGAGGATCTGCTCGCCCTGTGCGTTGGCGTGGACTACGTCCCGCTTGAACGAATCCAGCTTTCGACCGGAGTCCCGCACGTATTGTCCCCAGGCGGTTTCCATATCGAGAAACGCGGTCCCCATCTCGCTTGCGAGCGCCGCAAGATTTCGGTTGTAGGGTGTGCCATGCACACCATTTTCATCGACGAAGGCCGCATCCAGAGGATCGACCGATCCAAAGGCCCCGGTCATCAGCAGGATATCCGGCTGGGCCGACTCGCGGATCTGACGAATCACGTCGCGGATGGAGTCGATGTCGTCGCGATGGCTGATGCCGCCGAGGATGACGAGGTCCGGGTTGTGGTCGAGCACGAACTTCTGCACGCGCTCGGACTCTTTGTACCACCAGCACCCGGTGGAGCCTCGCACGCTGGTCACCTTCTCGATGGCGCAGCGCGGGTGCCGCCTTGCGACGACGTAGTCCCACGCCGACCGGCTCGTGTCGTTGACGATGCTGTCGCCCAACATGACGACGCGAAGGACGCCCCCCTCGATCAGCAGTTGCCGGGTCCTGGGCAGCTTGTCCCATCGCTCGGCAGGCGGCGAGTACCGCACCGGCGCAATCTCCGAATACGCCGTCTGAACCGCCTCCAGCGTCCGCTCGTTGCCGCGGAGGATATACCCCTCGTCCCCGCCGAGGGCAAAGGCGTTCAGTGAAATAGCCAGAACCGACGCGAACACCATCCGACCTGATGAAACCACCTGTGATCCTCCTGTAAATAGGTGTGAATTGCGTGATGGGTTTATTCCTGCGTCAGGGACCTGCGGATCTTCCTGGGGTTTCGACGCAGATCGAGAACTCGCCAAACCACTGCGATAGATTCTTCTTCAACCCCCTTGTCTCTCATAGAACAGACGGCCCTCATATAGGTCCTCCATTGCTGAAGAGAGCAGCTTGATTCTCATTTGAATCGCTTCCTGAGTTTCTTCTTCGCATCCTGCCAGTCTACAAGGTGCTCTTGTCCCACCCCAAGGCGACGGCTGGTTTCTTCCAGAGCCTCGCGGTGCCAGTCGGGAGACTCGACCTGTCCCGAATCTTGTGAAAGGTCCTCCCATATGGCCTCCATGATCCTCAGCTTCTCCTCTCTGGAGAGGTTGGCGATTTCAATGGTATCCGACATGGTCTATCCTATCACCTCTTCAATGAGTTCTTTCGTAGTCACTGGCCAATACCTCCTTTCCTCCAATGATAGTCCGAACCGAGAGAGGAGTCAACAACGCCCGCTTGGGCGGCCGGAAATCGCCAAACAATCGATGCCTGGAGATGGTATAGATCCTACGGGTACGTGCAGAAGGTGTGATCATGAATGCGAAAAGACATTGGCGAACCGCCATACTGATGGTTCTTGGGGTTATCGCGGGGGGAGTCGTCGTGACTGCCCTCGGGAGTCAACCGAGTGCGACGAAGGCTGGAAAGGCCGGATCGGCAGCGGGGGATTGGCTGTCGATCGGGTTTCATCGAGAGGGGACTATGCTCAGACCACTGACGCCGGAAGAGGAGCGGGTCATCATCCACAAGGGCACCGAACGGCCGTTCACCGGCAGGTACGTCCGACACTTCGAAAAAGGTGTTTACACCTGCCGGCAGTGCGGGGCCGAGCTGTTCGAGTCGTCGTCCAAGTTCCGCTCCGATTGCGGCTGGCCGAGCTTCGACGAACAGATCCCCGGCGCGGTGAAGTGGCAGCCGGACGCCGACGGCATGAGGACCGAGATCGTCTGCAACAACTGCGGCGGGCACCTCGGCCACGTCTTTCTCGGCGAACGGCTCACCGAGAAGAACACCCGGTACTGTGTGAACTCGATCTCGATGGACTTCATCCCCGCGGAGCAGCGACAGGCAGAGGCGAAGCCGAAGACCGAGCGGGCGCTGTTTGCGTCGGGTTGCTTCTGGGGCACGGAATACCACTTCCAGCGGGCCCCCGGCGTGATCTCGACGACCGTGGGCTTCACGGGCGGACGCGTCGCGAACCCGACCTACAAGCAGGTCTGCACCGGGCGAACCGGCCATGCCGAGACGACCGAGGTGATCTACGACCCATCGAAGGCCAGCTACGAACAGCTTGCCAAGCTCTTCTTTGAGACGCACGATTTCACGCAGTTGAACCGACAGGGCCCCGACGTCGGCACGCAGTACCGCTCCGCCATCTTCTACCTCAACGACGAGCAGAAACAGATTGCCGAGAAACTCATTCGTCAATTGCGGGACAAGGGCTTCAACGTCAAGACGAAGGTTGTGAAGGCCGGGGCGTTCTGGCCCGCCGAAGACTATCACCAGGACTACTACAACAACAAGGGTGGAACGCCGTACTGCCACGTCTACCGGAAGATCTTCTGATCCTGCTCGTAGTGACGCCGCGAGGCGTTATCTTCAGGACCCCGGAGATACCCTGTCTCCAGGCGACATCGGGGTTGCCGGCGGCTCCACGTCATTGTAGGATCTGGCTTTGAACAGCCTGTTTCCAAGGGGCTTGGCATGGATCCGTTGTATGAGCGTGGAGGTACATCGATGCGGGAGATTCGGTTCGGGATCATCGGGTGCGGGGCGATGGGCCGGGAGTTCGCCAGCGCCGCGGCGCGGTGGCTGCATCTGCCGGAGATGAGGGCAAGGCCGCGAATCGTGGCCGTCTGCAACCGCACGCTGAACGTTCCCAAGGTGGACTGGTTCCGCGAGAACATCCCGACGGTCCGGCAGGTGACGAGCGACTATCGCGAGCTGCTACGCAATCCCGAGGTCGAGGCGGTCTACATCGCGGTGCCGCACAACCTTCACGAAGAACTCTACATCGCGGCCCTCGATGCCGGCAAGCACCTCATGGGCGAGAAACCTTTCGGCATCGACCGGACGGCCAACGCCGCGATCCTGGCGGCTGTCGAGAAACACCCGAAGTGCTTCGTCCGATGCGCATCGCAGTTCCTCTTCTTCCCTGCGGTCCAGCGGATCGGGCGGATGATCGAGGCCGGCGCGTTCGGCCGGATCATCGAGGTCAACGTGGGTTTCCTGCACAGCAGCGACCTGAACCCGAACAAACCGATCAACTGGAAGCGGATGCTCGAATTCAACGGCCGGTATGGCTGCCTGGGCGATCTCGGTCCGCACGCCTGCACAGTCCCGCTGCGGGCGGGCTGGATTCCACGCAACGTGCGGGCGGTCCTGTCCAACATCGTATCCGAGCGGCCGGACGGTTGTGGCGCCACGGTTCCCTGCGAGACGTGGGACAACGCGTCGCTGCTGTGCGAGGCGACGGACCCGACCTCCGGCAGCGTCTTTCCGCTCTATCTCAAGACCCAGCGGATCGCGCCGGGCGAGGAGAACAACTGGTACGTCGAGATTTACGGGACGCAGGCCTCCGTGAAATTCAGTCTCAGGCAGGCCAACACGCTGGAACTGCTCGAATACACCCCCGGCGACGAACAGGCCTGGCGGCGGATCGACATGGGACACGAGGTGACGTACGCGTCGATCTCGCCTGCGACGTTCCAGTTCGGTCTCTGCGACGCGATCCTGCAGATGTGGGCGGCGTTCCTCGACGAGCTCGACACGGGCCGGACCGTGGGACGATTTGCCGGTTGCGTCACGCCGGCCGAAAGCGCACAATGGCACGAGCTGTTTGCCGCCGCCCTCGAATCGCAGGCGACCGGCGCAACCGTGCGGGTCGTGGAATAGGTTCCATCGGTCCTGTTTTCTTCTATGGCAAAACTCATCGACACATGGCATATCGCCGACATCGGCCCGATCGCGGTGGAGTCCTCCGACCGGTCCAAGTACACGCGGATCACGCTGACTCGCGACGGCGCGGTCCGGCTGACCGTGCCGCGGAGGGTCCCCCTGGAGCAGGCGGAGCGATTCCTCCACTCGCGGCTCGATTGGATCCGGCGGCATCGGCGGGACTTTCGCCCGCTTGGCCAGATGCCTGTCGCGACGTGGTCCGAGGCCCGCCGGCTCCTGCTCGGCCGGCTGCGGGAACTGGCCGACCGTCACGGTTATCGGTTCAACAAGGCGACTGTGAAGAATCAGCGGACGCTCTGGGGCAGTTGCTCGCGCCGCGACAACATCAACCTGAACGTCAATCTGCTCCGGTTGCCCGAGGAATTGCGGGACTATGTGATCCTCCACGAACTCGTCCACACGCGGCACAAGAACCACAGCCGGGCGTTCTGGTGCGAGCTGGATCAACTCGTCGGCAGCGGCAAACGACTCCAGCGTCAACTCCGCGCGTACCGCCTGGGCCGGCCCCTTAGCTGAACTGCTTCTCGATCATGATCTGGAGGATCGTGCGATCCGTCTCGATCATGCCCTTCGTGCTGATCTGTCCCATGTTCCGCATGGTCTGTTCGGGCGTCAGCGCGACGATGCCGTCGCGCTCGCCGACGGCCAGGCCGTGCAGGGAGAACAGCGCCGCCTGTACGGCGGTCCCCGCCGCGGTCGCCAGCTTCAGCGAGCAGCTCGCCTTGGCGCCGTCGCAGATCACGCCGGCCAGGTCGCCGATAAGGTTTTTGATCGCGCCCGCGATGTGGGCGAGACTGCCGCCCATGAGGTAGGCGATTCCCGCCGCGGCTCCTGCGCCGGCCGCGATCGAGCAACCGCAGACTGCGGACAACCGTCCCGTGTGGGCCTTGATGTATGCGGTCACGACGTGACTGAGGCCGATGGCCTTGAGAACGTGCGTATCCGTGATGTGATGGATATGGGTCCTCGCGGCCCAGATGGGGAGCACCGCGGTCAGGCCGTGATTGCCGCTGCCGGCCGAGCTCATCGCAGGCAGTTTCACGCCCGCCATGCGGGCGTCGGAGGCCGCCGAGGTCAGGATGCGGGCGTCCATCGCCATGTCCCGGCTCGTCAAACCCTCTCGAACGAGCCGCTCCAGCGTGCTGCCCACGCCCAGCCCGTCGTGGAAGACCATCCCGTGCTCCGCGAGCTTGACGTTGAAGTTGACGCCCTGCATGACGAACTGGAGGTCCTCGTCGTCCATGCCTTCCACGAGAACCAACAGTTGTTCGAGCGTCCGGCTGCGCAGGAAACTCTCAAGCTGTTCGCTCTCGCTCTGATCGGCGCTGGCGCCGGACAACAGCGGATGACGCTCGACGATCTGCCCGTTGTGCTTGAGACTGACGAGGTTGTCGTGCGTTCGCTCGATGACCGCCTCCACGGTGTCGGAGTCGGCCTTCAGCGTGGACCGGATGTAGATCCCGGCCTGACCGTTGAGCAGATTGACGCTCACCTTGCCGGCGGCGACGAAGTCCTGTGCCTTGCGAAGCGAGTCCGCATTGACCGGCTCCAGGACTTCGAGCTTGCGTTTCGGGTCGCCCGCGAAGAATCCGAGCGCTGCGGCCAGGCCGATCCCTTTGGCTCCGTCCGTGCCGGGGATCGCGACCGCGAAGGCGTTCTTGTAGATGCTCGGGCTCAGCCACAGCTCGATGGAGTCGAGCTGTTTTTTCGACAGAAGCGAACCGGCGGCCGCCGTGCACAGGGCCACCGCGCCGGGCTCGGTGCAGCCCAGCGCCGGCGCCACCTGGATTCGCAGAATGTCTTTGATCGTGTACATCCGATTCCCTGACGACGATTTCCGCTGTGTGTCACGTCCTGTCGAACTGGGGGACCTTGAGCGTCTCGCCGTTTTTGAGGGCGGACTGGTGCGCGATGATGCCGGGCACGGTCATCGCGAGGGCCTCGTAGACGTTCACCATTGGATCGCGGTCCTGGAGGATCGCGGTGACGAACTCGTTCATCAGTGGGCCGTGAGAGCCGCCGTGACCGCCGGCGTCCACCGAAGGCGGCAGCGCCGGACGCGCCAGATCGGGCAGTTCCTTCAACGTCCCCTGGTAGTTCATCTCGTTCATGTAGCCCTTCTCGCCGAAGACGCGACCCGTCTCGTTGACGGCCCCGAACACACCCATGCACATGAGCATCCGGGATGCGCCGCCTTCGCTCGTCTGGAACAGGGCGATCTCGTCCGTGAAGGGGTTGTCGTACCTGTTGGCCCCCGGCCCAAAGGCGGGGTAGCCCGCGTTGAAGCCGACGCACGAGACGGAAGTGAACCGCTTGCCGGTGGTGCCGATGTAGTAGGCGGTCGAGTGCGTCGGGTACCACAAAGGCGGCAGGCCCACGCGCCATTCCTTATACGATGGGATCGGCGTCGGGCTGTAATGGTAGTACTCGCCTTCGGAGAAGAGCAGCCGACCGAACCCGCCGGCGTGGTAGATCTGCCGCATGGCGTAGCAGTCCTCGTGAAAGCAGCTCGTCTCAGCCATCATGTACTTAAGACCCGTCTTTTGCACGGTCTCCACGAGTTGCTGGGCCTGTTCGAGCGATCCGAGCACGGCGGGCACCGCGGTCATTACGTGCTTGCCGTGGTTGAGGACCTCCATGCAGTGCCTCGGGTGGCTGGGTGCGTCGGTCGCGACGAAGATCGCTTCGATCTTCGGGTCCTTGACCATTTCCTCCAGGGAGTCGTACGACTTCTCGCACCGACAGGCCTTCATCAGGCCGTTTCGCCGGTCGGGGATCAGGTCGCTGACCGCGACGATCTCGACGTTGGGATGGTCCTGGAAGCCGAACTGGGCTCCGAACTGGCACACGCCGAACCCGACGATGCCGACGTGGACCTTGCGCTCGGAGACCGGCTCCCACGCTTTGCTCGCGGGTTGATTCTGGGCAAGTGCCCGGCCGGCCGGCAGACCGCCGGCGGCCATCGCGCCCAGCGAGACAACCCCAAGCTTTTCCAGGAATTCGCGTCGAGCCATCGAATGAATGAAACTGTCCACCATAGTCGGCCTCCTTCACCATTTTATGTCAAGGTCTTCCGACGGTCCTCACGCTGCGGCTGCCGCCGGGGTCACGGGATGTATTCTAACGGCCCATCCCGCCTCGCGCCAACTGCCGCCCCATGACAGCGGGAAGCACAATAGCCGAAAGAAACGAAAAAGGGGTGAAAGAAAGGAAGGGGGCAAACGGTTCGCCCGGTGGCCTCTTCTACGCGTTCTTTCGTTCCTTTCGGCTCAATTCCATTGCCTTTGGGCTCGGCCGATCCTACAATATCGCTGTGGATTCTGAGATGATTGTGTCTCTTGGAGTGGAGGACCGGACATGGAACCAAGCCGTTCGGAACTGTCGCGTCGTGACTTTCTGGCAACCACCGCAGGCTGCGTCGCCGCGGGCGTGATGGGAGCGGGCTGTATGAACCAGAACAAGGGAAACGGAAAAGTACTGGGCATGTGCGGCCTGGACTGCGCCGCGTGTCCGGCCTACATCGCCTACAAGACCGATGACCAAGCCCTGCGGGTCAAAACCGCCGCCGAGTGGTCCAAGCAGTACAACGTCGCGATGAAGCCCGAGGGCATCAACTGCGTCGGCTGCCTCAAGACGAAGGGCCCGCAGATCGGCCACTGTAGCGAGTGCGAGATCCGCAAGTGCGGCCTGGCCAAGAAGGTGAAAAACTGCGCCCTGTGCGCCGACTACCCCTGCGACAGAATCAGCAAGTTCATCGCCCAGGCCCCTGTGGCCGAAGCCAACCTCGACGAAGCCCGCCGTGGGCGACAACGATAGCCGGCTTGAG
>ENA-UPTA01002444-UPTA01002444.1-activated-sludge-metagenome-genome-assembly--contig:-NODE-2444-length-19261-cov-6.367333_pt1 | contig 19261 bp, 15 predicted proteins | sample MGYA00238184_ERZ773361 | MGnify/ENA primary metagenome ERZ773361 (study PRJEB29100, sample SAMN05720205) | activated sludge metagenome | isolation source: anaerobic digester from wastewater...
CTCTTACCCTCTTACCCTCTTACCCTCTTACCCTCTTACCCTCTTACCCTCTTACCCTCTTACTCTCTTCCTTCGTCCGCGCAATCGCCTCTTCCAGGTCCAGGGCGCCCGTGTAGAGGGCCTTGCCCGTGATCACGCCGAGAATGCCGGGGCACGCCGCGGCCAGCAGCCGGTCGATGTCCCCGATCCCCGCAACCCCCCCGGACGCAATCACCGGGATGCCGATCCGCCTTGCCAGACGCTCCGTGGCCGGCACGTTCACCCCGGATTCCATCCCGTCGCGGCCGATGTCGGTGTAGACGAGGGCGGCCAGCCCGAGCCCCTCGTACTGCCGGGCCACCTCGAGGGCGTCGGCCCCCGTGGCCTCCGTCCAGCCCTCGACGGCTACCTTCCCTTCCCGGGCATCGATGCCCAGGATCACCCTGCCGGGGTGGCGCCGGCAGGCCTCGACGACGAAATCCCGGTTCTTGAGGGCCGCCGTGCCGAGGATCACCCACCGGACACCCATGCCGAGATAAAAGTCCACGGTGCCCAATTCCCGGATGCCGCCGCCCAGCTCGACCGGCACATCCACGCTGGAGAGGATCCGCCCGATGACGGCGTCGTTGACGGGACGGCCCTCGCGGGACCCGTCGAGATCGACGACGTGGATCCGCTCGGCCCCCTTCGCGGCCCACCGCCGGGCCACCTCCACGGGGTCGCCGCTGTAGACGGTCTCCCGCCGGAAGTCGCCCTGGAGAAGCCGGACGCACCTGCCTCCGCGGATGTCGATGGCCGGAATGATAATCAAGGATTGCGGCTCCGAAACCGCTGATGCGGTTCTGATCGATCCAATAAAAAAAGCCGGTCTCCGGCTCCTCCCCGGGCGGGGCGCCGGTCCGGCCGGTCCTGTGGGTCAGCCGGGCCGCTTACCGATACCCGGGAAAGGTCTTCAGGATTTCCTCGACGCCTTCCTCGGCCAGCTCGGCCGCCGTCACCCATTGCAGGCCCCTGCTGAAAAACGTCGAGGCCTGCAGGACATTCTCGAACAGCGACTGCTGGGTCTTGTCGAAGATATTCCCCCATGCCAATTCGCCGTCACTCGTCCGGATGAGGTAGACCCCGAAAGTCACCGATGCCGGCCGCTCGGCGGAATACTTGTATCCCACCCGCTCCCGGAAGCACGACACGTAGCCCGCGACGACCCCGTCGGCCTCGAGCGCCTTCCCGGTCATCTGGAGCTGCTGCGCAACCGTCGCCCTCGCGTGCTCGCCCTTCACCTTCTGGTAGACGGCGTCGCTCTGGTAGGGGGGGATGATGGAAAACCTGCCCGACTGCTCCAGCTTGCCGAGAAACAATTCCTGAACCGCCAGATCGGCATTCCGGGCAAGGTCGCAGGTATGGAAAACGGTCCCGCACACCGGGCAGCGCGCCATGCGGCTGGCATCGCCCGACGTCAGCTTCTCGAAGGACACGACGGCGAGTTTCCGGGGGACGAACGGCTCCTTGCCGGCCTGGACCGTCCGCACGGGCGCACTCGAGGCACATCCGGTCAAAACGGGCAAGACGACGCAGAGGACGGTCAGGACTGCCACCGAGGCTTTCGATAAGGGTTTCACGCTCCCCCCCGCCGGGCGACCCGAGATTGGTGACGGACGGAAAAACGGACAGAACGAAAAAAAGGCGGCTCCCTGAAACGTCCGGATATCAAAGGGTCCCCTTCGTGGAAAGGACCCCGCGGATGCGCGCGTTCCGTTGTACCGCCTCCCGCAAGGCTCGGGCGAAGGCCTTGAACATCGCCTCCGCCATGTGGTGGTTGTTCTTACCATACAAGACCCTGACGTGCAAGGTCATTCCGCTCGCGCCGGCAAAGGCCGTGAAGAATTCCCGGATGAGCGCAAGGTCGAACGTCTTGATTTTGCGCGAGCCGAACTTCGCCTCGTAGACCAGACCGGAACGGCCCGAGGCGTCGAGGTGCACCGCGGCGAGGCTCTCATCCATGGGGACCGTGGCGGAACCGTAACGGTTGATCCCTTCCTTTGCGGCGAGCGCCTCCTTGAAGGCCTTGCCCAGGCAAATCCCGATGTCTTCCACCAGGTGGTGATCGTCGACGTCCGTGTCCCCGGCACCCTGCACCGTGAGGTCGAAGAGGCCGTGGCGGGCCACCAGCGCGAGCATGTGATCCAGGAAGGGGATCGTCGTGTCGATCCTGCCCGTTCCCGACCCGTCGAGATCCAGGAGGACCCGGATGTTCGTCTCCGCCGTCTTTCGCTCGATCCTGGCCTTCCTCGCCATACCCCCCCCTTTGCGCCTGATCCTGCAGATGCTCCGCAGGGTTCAATCCGAGCCGTCACAGGGTGTCCGTGAAGTTCCTACCTTCCGATCTTCACAAGCATGACGTCACCGCCAATCAGACCACTTTATTGAGGGCATACTCGATAATGCCTTCGGCCCCCGCCTCCTGCAGCAGGGGGATGAGGTCCCGGATGATGTTGCCGTCCACGACCGTCTCGACGGCGAACCACTCCTCGTTGTAGAGATTCGAGATGGTGGGCGCCTTGAGGGAAGGCAGCAGCAGGATCACCCGTCCCAGGTTCTCCTTGGCGACGTTCATCTTGATGACCACCTTGCCCATGCCGAGCAGCGAGCCCTTGAGCATCGTCCGGATCTGCTCGATCTTGCGGCGCTTCCAGGGGTCGTCCCAGGCCTCCCGGTTGGCGATCAGCTGCGTGTTGGTCCGCATCAGCTCGTGCACGATCCGCAGGCGGTTGGCCTTGATCGTGCTGCCCGTCTCGGTGACCTCCACGATGGCGTCGACGAGCCCCTCGACGACCTTCGCCTCGGTGGCGCCCCAGGAAAACTCGACCTTGACGTCGATGTTGCGCTCCCGGAACCAGCGCTTCGTGAAGTTGACGAGTTCCGTCGAGATCTTCTTCCCCTGCAGGTCCTCGACCTTCGTGACCGGCGAATCCTCCCGCACGACGAGGACCCAGCGGGCGGGCTTTGCCAGCACCTTCGAGTAGACGAGGTCCTCGACGACGACCACGTCCGACTCGTTCTCGATCACCCAGTCATGGCCCGTGAGGCCCAAATCGAGCGTTCCCGCCTCGATGTACTTGGACATCTCCTGGGCCCGCACGAGGGCGCAGGAGATCTCCTCGTCGTCGATGTCCGGGAAATAGCTGCGGCTGTCGTAGCTGATCCGCCAGCCCGCCCGCTTGAACAGGTCCACCGTGTTGGCCTCGAGGCTTCCCTTCGGGATCCCCAGCTTGAGTTTCTTCATTTGTAGACATCCTTCGGGTCGAAGATGAGCTCGCCGACGATCTCTTCAGCGCCGCCGGAGATCTTCCGGTAGAAGCAGGACCGGTACCCCGTGTGGCAGGCCGCCCTGCCGACCTGATCCACCATCAGGAGAATCGTGTCGTTGTCGCAGTCGATCCGGATCTCCCGGACCCGCTGCACGTTCCCGGAGGTTTCCCCCTTGACCCAGAGCTCGTTGCGCGACCGGCTCCAGTAGGTGGCCTTCCCCGTCTGCAGGGTGTGCTGCCACGAACGCTCGTTCATGTAGGCGAGCATGAGGACCTCTTTCGTCTCGAAGTCCTGGACGACGGCGGGGACGAGGCCTCCGCTCTTCTTGAAATCCGGCTGTGCCATGATGACTCGTTCCAGTTCCTTTTTTCCTCGGGCCCTGCGCCGGGAACCCCGATCCCGCTGCGCATGGAGGCGAGCATGTTAGATAAACATCCTGATTTTATCAAGAACTTTTTCTTTTCGCCTTGCCTGCGCACCGTTTTTGTGCTAGGAAATTGTCCGTTATTTCTCCGGGTTGCGCCACCGGTCAAACGCCCGGCACGGAGGTCGAGAGTCATGTCAGTTCTCATCGGCGGCGGCATATCGGTCCTGTTGGGCCTCGTTCTGCTGATCTTCTGGTACAAGCACTTCCTGGTCCTGCTCATGGGGGCCGTGCCGATCCTGCTCATCATGGGAGGGGCCCTGGCCGTTTACGTGGGCCTCGACGAGCTGAAGGACAAGATCCGCGAGACCCAGGAAAAGGAGAAGGAGGAGCTCAACAAGGCGCGCTCCGAGCTGGAGCGGGCCAAAGCGGAGGCCGAAAAGTACCGGGAGGAGCTGGAGAAGCTCAAGGAGACCAAGTAAGACCGGCGAAAAAACCCTTGACAGCGAGAGGAAAATCCAATAACGGGTTAACCCTGTTATCAAAACGGGAAGCGAGCCTCATGAACCTCGGCATATCCGGCACTCCAACCGTTCCCTCCTGCCTGCTTCGATACCCCTACATGTATTGATGCCTGCTGTTCACCTCTCCGGGTGGGCATGCAGGCTTTCCGGAACACCCCGCGTATGCTCAGGACCCGCGTGAATCGACATCAGCCCCATCGCTTTCCTTTCCGGGCTGAGAGCGGGATCCGCAGTTGATCGAAACGGACGCAGCATCATCCCAAGGAGGACAGGGCCATGCAAAAGACGAGGACAGGGACGCGATCCATCATCCTTCTGGTTGCAGCGGCGGTCACGCTCGTTTCCTGGACGGCCGCCGAGGCCGCCACGAACCTGACCTACAGCATCTTCTTCCCCCCCACGCACGCGCAGGCGAAGGCCGCGGAGGCATGGGCGAAGGAGATCGAGAAGCGAAGCGCCGGCCGCGTCAAGATCTCCCTCTTCCCCGGTGGCACGCTGACCCCGGCGGACCAGTGTTACGACGGCGTCGTCAAGGGCATCTCGGACATCGGCATGTCCGCCTTCGCTTACACCCGCGGCCGCTTCCCCCAGATGGAGGCGCTCGACCTGCCCCTGGGCTACCCGAACGGGCTGGTGGCCACGCGGGTGGCCAATGCCTTCCACCAGGCCCTGAAGCCCAAGGCGCTGGAGAACGTCAAGGTTCTCTACCTTCACGCCCACGGGCCGGGGCTGCTGCACACGAAGAAACCCGTCACGACGCTGGAAGACCTCAAGGGGATGAAGATCCGCTCCACGGGCTTCAGCGCCAAGGTCGTCAGCGCCCTGGGCGCCGTCCCCGTGGCCATGCCGCAGGGCGAGACCTACGAGGCCCTGAGCAAGGGGATCGCCGACGGCACGATCGGCCCCATCGAGGTCCTCAAGGGATGGAAGCAGGCCGAGGTGATCAAATCCACCACGGACTGCTTCGACGTGGGCTACACGACGGTGTTCTTCGTCGTGATGAACCTCAAGAAGTGGAATGCCCTTTCCCCCGATGTCCGCAAGGCCTTCGAGGACGTGAGCCGCGAGTGGATCGACGTGCACGGCAAGGCCTGGGACGACGCGGACAAGGAAGGCCGCGCCTTCACGAAGAGCCTGGGCAACCGGATCATCACCCTGTCGGCCCAGGAGAGCGCCCGCTGGAAGAAGGCGGTGAGGCCGACGATCGAGGAGTACATCCGAGACGCGGAGAAAAAAGGGGTCCCGGGCCGCAAGTCCGTGAAGGAGGCCGAGGGCCTGATCGTCAAGTACCGCAAGCAGGTCAAGTGAGACCCCGTCGGGAGCTCGTCGGTGATTCGTTCCATCGGGAAGACCCTGGATTGGGCGGCGTCCATGTTCAACGGCCTCTCCGCGGCCGCGGTCGTGTTCATCATGCTGCTGACCTGCGCCGACGTCGTGCTGCGTTTTTTCGGGCGCCCCGTCCCGGGCGCCTATGAGCTGGTCGGGTACTCCGGCGCCGTCATCGTCGCCTTCGCCCTGGCCAGGACCTCCGTCGAACGCGGTCACATCGCCGTGGAGCTCCTCGTCGACCGGCTTCCGGGACGACCCCGGAGCCTCGTGGAGGCCGTGGGGTCGCTCGCCGGCGCCGTGCTGTTCGGCCTCCTGACGTGGCAGAGCCGGGTCTATGCCTCCGACCTGATGGAAAGCGGCGACGTGTCGCTGACGCTCGGGATGCCGACGTGGCCCTTCGTCTACGCCGTCGGTGCGGGGACGGCCCTGCTGACCGCTGTCCTTCTGCTCGACGCCCTGCGGCACCTCAAGAGGGGCTTTCCATCATGACGCCGACGGAAGCCGGAATCTGCGGGTTCGCTGCCCTCGTCGCCCTGATGTTCCTCAAGATCCCCGTGGGGTTCGTCATGGCCCTCGTGGGGCTGATCGGGTTCGCCCATCTCGTCTCCTGGGACGCCTCCCTGCATCTGATGGCCCAGGACTTCTTCTCCGTCTTCGGGTCCTACAACCTCACGGTCATCCCCCTGTTCGTCCTCATGGGGCAGCTGGCCCACCACTCGGGGATGAGCAGCCGGCTGTTCCATGCCGCCTACCGCTTTTTCGGCAATCTGCCGGGCGGGCTGGCCGTCGCGACGATCGGCGCCTGTGCGGGCTTTTCCGCCATCTGCGGCTCCACGAGCGCCACGGCCGCCACGATGGCCGCCGTGGCCCTGCCGGAGATGAAGAAATACAACTACGACCCGTCGCTGGCGACGGGCGTCGTCGCCGCGGGCGGCAGCCTCGGCATCCTGATCCCGCCCAGCACGATCTTCATCGTCTACGGGATCATGACGGAGCAATCCGTCGGCAAGCTCTTCCTGGCGGGCGTCGTGCCGGGAATCCTCATGACCCTCCTCTTCATCGCGACGGTCTTCGTCTGGACCTGGAAGCGGCCCGATCTGGCCATGCCGGGGGCGCGTTTCACCCTGCGCGAGAAGATCGCCTCGCTGGCGGGGGTCATTGAGACGCTCATCCTCTTTCTGGCCGTCATGGGGGGGCTTTTCGCCGGGCTGTTCACCCCGACGGAGGCGGCGGCCGTCGGCGCCTTCGGCACCCTGCTGATCGCCGTCGCCGGCCGGCACCTGTCCTGGAAGGGGTGTTCCCAGGCCCTCGTCGAGACGACGCGGGTGACCTGCATGATCCTCGTCATCGTGGCGGGGGCCACCGTCCTCGGCCACTTCCTGGCCGTGACACGCATCCCCTTCGACGTGGGCGCCTGGGTCCTGGGACTCGCCATGCCGCCCTGGGCCGTCATGGCCATGATCATCCTGATCTACCTCGTCCTGGGCTGCCTCATGGACTCGCTGGCCATGATCATGCTGACGATCCCCATCTTCTTCCCCGTCATCACCTCGCTCGGCTTCGACCCGATCTGGTTCGGCGTGATCATCGTGCTCGTCACCGGGATGGGCGTCATCACGCCGCCCATCGGGATCAACGCCTACGTCGTCGCCGGGGTGGCCCGGGACGTGCCCCTGCACGTCATCTTCCGGGGCGCGGTCAGGCTGCTGGCCGCGCAGGTCGTCACGGCCGCCCTCCTCATCCTCTTCCCGCAGATCGCCCTGTGGCTGCCGCAGCTCATGCGCTGAGACCGGCTGCGGCGGCCTTTTTCCCGGCCGATGGGGATCCGGGAATCGCAGCAGGCTTCACGTGCCGTTGCACCGGTGCATTGCGGCTTGAAAAAATTCAGGGCGGACCTAGACTACACGGGAATGCCGCCGACCATCCGCATCCGGGACGACATCCGCCATGCTGCAGGGAAGCCCCTTTCACGAAGGGGACACCCTGATCGTCATCGGTCTCCACGGGGCCGTCGAAACGCTGAAACGTCTCGAACCGATCTGAGCCGGTTCCCTCGCGGGACCTGCCCGGAGGACCCGGAAAATCGGTTGCCGTCACGGATCAAAGCGGTTAGAGTGAATCCGGGGTCGGGGGCCTGGGCTCAAGGGGGGACGGGCCGCCGTCCGTCATTGGGACAGGCAGCTTCTTCTTGATTTTCCCCTGCATGCTGCGGGGAGAAACGGATCGACATGTTCTTCCTCGATGACATCGTCCTCATCATCGGGCTTTCGGCCGTGGTGCTCTACCTGTGCCACCGCCTCGAGCTGCCCGCCATCGTGGGCTACCTGCTCACGGGGCTCCTGACGGGCCCCTACGGGTTCGGTCTCGTCGGCAACCTCGAGGCCGTCACGATGCTGGCCGAGATCGGGGTCGTGGCGCTGCTCTTCACGATCGGCCTGGAGTTCTCCTTCCGCAACCTCGTGCAGCTGCGCCGCACGGCCCTCCTGGGAGGCACCCTGCAGGTGCTGCTGACGCTGCTCGTCGCCGCCGCGATCTCCCACGGCCTCGGGAGGCCCGCGGGGCAGTCCATCTTCATCGGCTTCCTGACGGCCCTGAGCAGCACGGCCATCGTCATGAAGCTCCTGCAGGACCGCGCCGAGGTGGAAACCCCGCACGGCGCCGGCGCGCTGGGCATCCTCATCTACCAGGATCTCATCGTCGTCCCCATGATGCTGCTGCTCCCCTTCCTCGGGGGAGGGGTCCAGGGGTCGACCGACGACCTGCTTTTCCTGCTGGGCAAGGAGGTCGGGGTCATCCTGGCCCTCATCGTTGCGGCAAAGTGGCTGGTCCCCTGGACCCTGCGCGAGGTGACCCGGACGGGCAGCCGCGAGCTCTTCCTGCTGACGATCGTCATGATCGGCCTGGCCGTGGCCTGGCTCACCCACGTCGCGGGGCTCTCGCTGGCCGTCGGGGCCTTCCTGGCGGGCCTCGTCATCTCCGAGTCCGAGTACAGCCACCAGGCCATGGGCAACGTCATCCCCTTTCGCGACGTCTTCGCGAGCTTTTTCTTCGTCTCCATCGGGATGCTTCTGGATCTCCGCTTCCTCGCGGAGCACCCGGTGTACCTCTTCCTGCTGGCCGCCGGGATCATGCTCGTCAAGAGTCTCGCCGCAGCGGCGGCCGTCCTGTTCGTGGGTCTGCCGATCCGCGTGGCCGCGCTGGCCGGCCTCTGCCTCGGGCAGATCGGCGAGTTTTCCTTCATCCTGGCCGAGGCGGGCCGGAAGTACGGCCTGCTCACGCAGGCGATCAACCAGGAATTCCTGGCCTATTCCGTCCTGACGATGATGGCGACCCCCTTTCTGTTCCGTATCTCCCGCCCGGTGGCCGATGCGCTGGCCCGCCTGCCGCTGCCCGGGCGCCTCAGGCGCGGCAGCATCCCGACGGCGGGCGCGAAGCGGTCCCACGAGAAGGATCACTTGATCATCGTCGGCTTCGGCGTCTACGGGCAGAACATCGCCAGGGCCGCCCGCGAGGCGAAGATCCCCTATGCCGTCCTGGACATGAACGCCGATCTCGTCCGCGAGCAGCGGCAGAAGGACGAGCCGATCTACTACGGCGACGCGACCCATGAGGCCATCCTGCAGCACGTCAACATCCGCCGGGCCCGGATCCTCGTGGTCGTCATCAGCGACGCGGCGGCCACCCGACGGATCACCGACCTCGCGCGCCGGCTCAATCCCAGGCTCTACATCGTCGTGCGGACGCGGTTCATCCAGGAGATCGGCCCCCTCATGGAGACGGGGGCCAACGAGGTCGTCTCCGAGGAGTTCGAGACCTCCGTGGAGATCTTCAGCAGGATCCTGTCGCGGTACCTCCTGCCCGAGGAGGAGATCCACCGTTTCGTGGAGGAGATCCGTTCGGACGGCTACGCCATGTTCCGCAACCTCTCGAAGCACGCCACGTCGTGCCCGCACATCGGGGCCTGCCTGCCGGACATGGACCTTCGCTCGGTCCGCGTACACGGGGAATCGGCCCTGACGGGAAAAACCATCGCCGGGGCGGAACTGGGGAAGACCTTCGGGGTCACCGTCCTGGCCGTCAGGCGGGAGGGGGAGATCCTTTCCATCCCGCCGGCGGATCTGGCCCTCGAGCCGGAGGATATCCTCTTCATCGTCGGCCCGCCCGCAAAAATCGCGGAACTCGAGGCCGTGCTGCGCGTGCCAGCCGGGAGGGGAAACCCGCCCGGCGCGGAAACGGGTTGAAGTCCCTCGGAAAAGCCCCTGCACTGGGATCGGGTCCGGGCAAAACCCCGGAGGCAGCGCGAGGATGGTCGGGCCGCCATCCTTCGGCAGGACGGAGGCGGCTTTTTCATGCGCCACGCCGCCGGCCGACGGCGGTGCCCGGGAAAGGACAAGCGGCATGCCGTTTCTCGGCGACATTCTCATCATCATCGGCCTGTCCGCCGTCGTGCTCTATCTCTGTCACCGGGCGGGCATCCCCGTCATCGTCGGCTACCTGCTCACGGGCATCGTGGCCGGCCCCTCCGGGTTCGGCCTCGTCCGGCAGATCGAGGCCGTCCGGGTCCTCGCCGAACTGGGCATCGTGGCCCTGCTGTTCACCATCGGCCTGGAGTTCTCGTTCCGCAACCTCCTGCAGCTGCGCCGCACGGCCCTCTTGGGAGGCACCCTCCAGGTCCTACTGACCGTCCTGACCGCAGCCGCCGCGGCCGAAGTCCTCGGCCGGCCGCTCGGGGAGGCGATCCTCATCGGCTTCCTGACCGCCCTGAGCAGTACCGCCATCGTCATGAAGCTCCTGCAGGACCGCGCCGAGATCGACACCCCCCAGGGTGCAAGCACCCTGGGCATCCTCATCTTCCAGGATCTCGCCGTCGTGCCCATGATGCTCATCCTCCCGCTGCTGGGGGGAGCGGCCCGGGAGAGCCCGGAATCCATCCTGCGGCTCGTGGCCGGGGAGCTCGGGGTCGTCGTCTTCATCGTCATCGCCGCGAAGTGGGTCGTCCCCTGGGCCCTGCTCAAGGTGACCCAGACCCGCAGCCGGGAACTGTTCCTGCTGACCGTCGTCATGATCGGCCTCGCCGTGGCCTGGCTGACCCAGGCGGCGGGGCTCTCGCTCGCCCTGGGGGCGTTCATGGCCGGGCTCGTCATCTCCGAGTCGGAGTACAGTCACCAGGCCCTCGGCAGCATCCTGCCCTTCCGGGATGTCTTCGCCGGCTTCTTCTTCGTCTCCATCGGCATGCTCCTCGATCTGAACCACCTTGCCGCGCACCCCGCCGAGACCGCGTGGATGACCTCCGCGGTCCTCCTCGTCAAGGCCGCCGTCGCGACGGCGGCCGCCCTGATCGTCGGTCTTCCCCTCCGCACCGCCCTGCTCGTCGGGCTCGCCCTGTGCCAGATCGGCGAGTTTTCCTTCATCCTGGCCGAGGCGGGCAGCCGCTACGCCGTCTTCACGGGAAACCGCTACCAGGAGTTCCTCGCCGTCTCGGTGCTCACCATGATGGCCACGCCCTTCATCTTCCGCGTCTCGCCGCGCCTCGTCGAGGCCCTCTTGCGCCTGCCCGTCCCCCAACGTCTGAAGAGGGGGAAATTCCACATGCGGGACTCGAGAAGAGTGCGCGCGACGGATCACCTCGTCATCGTCGGCTTCGGCTTCAACGGTCGCAACCTGGCGCGGGCGGCAAAGGCCATGGGAATCCCCTATGCCGTCGTCGAGATGAACCCCGACACGGTGCGCGATCAGCGGGAGAAGGGCGAGCCCATCCACTGGGGCGACGCGACGCAGGAGGCCGTCCTGCAGCACGTCAACATCTGCCGTGCCCGTTCGATCGCCGTCGTGATCAACGACGCGGCGGCCACGCGCCGGATCACGGAACTTTCCCGGCGGCTCAACCCCAGGGCCTACATCATCGTCCGGACGCGGTTCATCCCGGAGATCCAGCCGCTCAAGGAACTCGGCGCCAACGAGGTGATCCCGGAGGAGTTCGAGACCTCCGTGGAGATCTTCAGCCGTCTGATGGCCACCTACTGGGTGCCGAAGGAGGAGATCGAGCGGTTCGCCGAGGAGATCCGCGCGGGCGGCTACGAGATGCTGCGCAGCCTGTCGCGGGAGGCGACGGCGTGCCCGAGCATCGAAACCTGCCTGCCCGACGTGGAGATCCGGTCCCTCCGCGTGCAGGACCGCTCCGAGGCCGTCGGGAAAACCCTGGCCCAGACGCAGATGCGCAAGAAGTACGGCGTCACCCTGCTGGCTGTCCGCAGGGGCGCCGAGGTCACGACGATCCCGGATCCCGACATCCGCTTCGAGGCACAGGACCTGCTCTTCGTCGTCGGCCAGCCCGCGCGGATCTCGCAGGTGGAAGAGCTCTTCCGGGCGAAAAGCCCGTGACTCCGGTTTTCTCGCCGCCGGATCGCATCGCGCCGACGATGCGGGGAAAGGGACAGGGAGGCCGGGACGGCTGCGGCCCCGGACTCGAAGCCCTGAAGAAGCGGAGGGGACAATCCGCCGTGCGGGAGCTAATCGAGCCGCCGGAGCACGAGGGCCGTGCGCGTGGGGAGGTAGAGGCTCAACCGATGGCACGCGGCGGGCCCCTGTCCTTCGGGCTGCGTGAAGTGGATCTGGTCCGGCTCGAGGCGCCCGTGGCCGCCGTAGACGCCGGCATCGGTGTCCAAGACGAGCCGGTAGCGGCCCGGCGGGGCGTCGATCCGGTAGCCGACGTGGGACCGGGAGGGATGGAAATTGAAGGCAAGCAGGTGCCCCGCCCGCTCGAAGGCGAGGACCTTCGTTTCGTTGTGCTCGTGCAGCAGGCGGGGCACGCCCGACCCCAGGAGGTTCGCCCGCCGCGCGAGCGCGATCATGTCGGCGTCGAAGCGGGCGAGCTGCCGGTATCGCAGGGTCTCGTCGTCCGCGAGGCTCCACTGGCGACGGGCGTACTTGTAGGACCAGCCGTTGCCGGCCCTCGGGAAGTCGATCCACTCGGGGTGCCCGAACTCGTTGCCCATGAAGTTCAGGTACCCGTGGCCCGCCGTGGCGAGCGTGACGAGGCGGATCATCTTGTGCAGCGCCACGCCCCGGTCGACGCGGAGGTTTTGCCGGAAGACGCTCATGTCCGTGTACATGTCGGCGTCGATCATCCGGAAGATGAGGGTCTTGTCTCCCACGAGGGCCTGGTCGTGCGACTCGCAGTAGCTGATCGTCTTCTCGTCCCGCCGGCGGTTGTTGAGCTCGTGCCACAGGTGCCCCAGGGGCCACGCCTCGTCGGCGCACTCCTTCAGCAATTTGATCCAGGTGTCGGGCACGCCCATGGCGAAGCGGAAATCGAACCCCGTCCCCCCCTGCGCCTCGGGGACGGCCAGCCCCGGCATGCCGCTGACGTCCTCGGCGATCGTGACGGCGTCGGGCCGCACGTCGTGGATGACCCGGTTCGCCAGGGCCAGGTAGGCCAGGGCATCCTCGTCGACGCCCGCGTCGAAGTAGTCGCTGTAGGACAGAAAGGCCTTCCCCAGGCCGTGGTGCCGGTAGAGCATGCTCGTCACGCCGTCGAAGCGGAACCCGTCGAAGCGGAACTCGTCGAGCCAGTAGCGGCAGTTGGAGAGCAGGAAATGCAGGACCTGGGGCTTGCCGTAGTCGAAACACCGTGAACCCCACGCCTCGTGCCGGCCCCGCGCGCCGCGGTGAAAGTACTGGTGCTCCGTGCCGTCGAACCGGCCGAGCCCTTCCACCTCGTTGGACGCCGCGTGCGAGTGGATGAGGTCCATGACGACGCAGAGCCCCGCCTCGTGGGCCGCGTCGATGAGCGCCTTGAGGTCCTCGGGCGTGCCGAACCGCGACGAGGCGGCGAAGAAGCTGCTCACCTGGTAGCCGAAGGACCCGTAGTAGGGGTGCTCCTGGATCGCCATGAGCTGCAGGACGTCGTACCCCGCCCGCACGACTCGGGGCAGGACCTTCTCCGTGAACTCCCGGTAGGTGCCGATCCGTTCCTCCTCCTGGGCCATGCCCACGTGGGCCTCGTAGACGAAGGGCGTCTGCACGGCGCAGCAAAACCCCTCGCGGCGCCATCGGTACGAGGAGGGCGGGTCCCAGACCTGGGCGTTGAAGATCAGCGTCTGCGGGTCCTGCACGACGCGCCGGGCCCAGGCGGGGATGCGATCGCCCTGCCCGCCGATCCAGTGAACCCGCAGGCGGTACAGATCGCCGTGTGCCATGGCCGAGGCGGGAAGGCGGATCTCCCAGACGCCTTCGGCCCCGTCGAGCCTCTCCAGGGCGAACCGGTGCGTCTCCCGCCAGTCGGTCATCCGCCCCACGAGGCTGACGCGCGTGGCGTTCGGGGCCCACTCGCGCAGGACCCACTCGCCGCCCCGGCGGTGCAGGCCGAAATACTCGTGCCCGCTGGCGAAATCGGCGAGGCGCATCCGGCCCTCCGTGAGCCGCGCCTCCAGCTCGGCCGCGCGGCGCAGGCGCCTCTCGAGCGCCTCGCGCCACGGCCCCAGCAGCGGGTCCGCGGCAACGAGCCTCTCCGCAAGCTTCTCGATGCGGCCGGGGGTCGAGTGTCCCGGTTCCGGTTTTCCCGCCATCGCCTCTGCACCTTCGTGTTGCCGATGCGGCCGGCTGAAGATCCGGCCTGTCTGCATCATACAGAAAACGCCCTTTTGTGCAAGGGTCCGCTGAGGGCGGCCCGCGCATCCCGGGTTGACAGATGCCCCGATTATTTGTATACGAATTTCACAAACCCGGCAGTCGGAAAGGAGAGAACATGCCAGCGGACAGCCAACTGACCCTGGAGGTCAACGACTCCCTTCGGAAGCTCATGCAACTTGTCCAGACCCGCTCGAAGAAGATCCGCAAGGAAACGGGCATCACGGGACCCCAACTGCTCGCGATGAAGACCCTGGCCGACTCGCCCGGCCTCAGCATCTCGGAACTCGCACGCCGCATCTACCTGCACCCGGCCACGGTGGTGGGCATCGTCGACCGGCTCGAGGGACAGGGCCTCGTCGAGCGCTCCCCGTCGACCAAGGACCGCAGGCAGGTGCAGGTCAAGCTGACCCGGGGCGGCAAGGCCGCCCTCCGAAAGACCCCCCCGGCCGCCCGGGACTCCGTGCTCGCGGGGCTCGAGACCCTGCCGGACAAGAAGCTCAAGCGCCTCGCCGTCAGCCTCGCGCTGATCGTCCGGGTCCTGGAAGCCCACGCGAAAGGCCCCGCTCCCAAGCGACGCCGCGGCAGGCCGCGCAAGGAGGAATCGGTGCCGAAAAAGCGGCGCGGCAGGAAACCGGCGTAATTTCCACACCGCGCCTGGCAACGACCCGGTAAACGTCCCCAACGACGAGATTCGTTTTCCCCTGCCGGGGGAAAACGGACCGCAGAGGCCGGCTGTGGATAGAAAACCGACGCTGGGTGCCGCACCCCGGGGAAAGGGGAAGACCTCTTTCCTGGTCTGGGCGCCGGCTGCAGAGAGAGTCGACCTGCACATTCTGCCCCCCAAGGGCCGTCGCGTCACGATGCAGAGGCGCGACGGAGGGTATCACGGCATCGAGGTCGAAGGGATCCGGCCGGGTGACCTGTACGTGTACCGCCTTGACGGGCTCATCGAGCGGCCCGACCCCGCCTCGCGATCCCAGCCCCTCGGCCCCTGCGGGCCCTCCGCAGTCGTCGATGACGTCGCGGCCCGGGAAAAGAGCCCCTGGCGCGGTCTCGAGCTGCGGGACACCATCCTCGCCGAACCCGTCGGAAGCGAGCTTTCCTTCGACGCGATCCGTTCCCGGATTGACCGGTTGAGCGCCCTCGGGTTCAACGCCCTCAGGGTCCCGTTGGCGGCCGGCAGGGGTTTCCCGTTCTCCGTGCCCCCATCACAGGGAGGGCCGGATGGTCTGAAACGGCTTGTCGAAGCCTGCCACCGGCGCGGTCTTGCCGTGTTGCTCGCCCTGGACCTGTTTGAAACCGGAATCGAAGGGGAGCCCCTCGTGTTCTTCGGGCCCTACTTCACCGGCCGCGATCGGTGCTTCAATCTCGGCGGCCCCCTCAGCGACGAGGTCCGGCGATATTTCACGGAATGCGTCCTTTCCCGGTTCCGGGAGACCGGCGTCGACGCTCTCGACATCGGCCCGGTGGACGGCCTCGCGGACCCCTCCCCCCTGACGCTCCTCGAAGAACTGTCCTGCGCTGTCCACGACGAGGCGAAACGGATCGGCCGGCCCCTGCACCTCGTTGCCCGAAGCGGGCAAAACGACCCGCGGTTGATCCGACGTCGGGAAGACGGCGGGATCGGGCTTGACGCGGTCTGGAACCCCGATTTCGAAGAGGCGCTGCACACCCTGCTGCGAGGTGCCGCCGCGGGACCCGGCAGCGACTTCGGCAGGCTCGAACACGTCCGGAAGGCGTTTTTGGAAGGGTTTGTCTGCTCCGGCGGCTACTCTCCGACCCGACTGCGCAGGCGCGGCCGCTCGTCGAGGGCCCTGCCCGGGGAGCGCTTCCTGGTCCGCGCACGCCCGGCGGCCGCGGGGGAGCGGCGTCACGGCCCCGACGGGGCAGACGCCTTTCTTTGCGCCTGCCTGCTGCTGTCCCCCTTCCTGCCGCTTCTGGCCGCGGATGGGGGCGGCCCTGCCGGCGGCGCCTGCTGCGCCGATCTGATCCGGCTGCGGAAGGAGTTGCGCGCCATGGGGCTTCTGGACAAGCAGTGCATGGGGGCCCTCGGATACGAGAGGCAGGAGGTCCTGCTCGTTCGGCACTGGAAGGACGATGCGGACCTCATCATCCTCTTCCACTTCGGCCGCCGGCCGGTCAGGATTTCCGTTCCCATCCCGGCAGGCACATGGGCCCTGCGTTTCGATTCGGCGGACAGGCGGTGGGACGGGCCTGGAAGCGCTCTCCCCGGACCGCTGCAGGGCGACGGCGGCGATGTCTCGCTCCCCCTCGCCCCCCTGTCCTGCGCGGTGTACCTGAGGCAGCGCGGAGAACGGACAGCGGCGAAGAACCGATGAAGCCATGAAGTTCGGAAAAACCGGAAGCCTTCAGCCGGTCATCAGCCCATCCAAGCTTCTCAACGTCCCAACTTCTCGAGTTCTCTCGTGGCGCGGGATGCACCCCGGCCGCCGGCTTCCTAGACCTGGCCCCGGATGAGCTTGTAGAAGAGGATGACGGCGCCCACCGTCACGGCCGAGTCGGCCACGTTGAAGGCCGGCCAGTGGTAGGTGGAGATGTAGACGTCGAGGAAGTCGATCACCTCGCCGAGGCGGATGCGGTCGATCAGGTTGCCCACCGCGCCGCCCAGGATGAGCGACATGCCGTAGGTCAGCAGGATGTCCTCCGTCTTCATCTTCACGATGTAGTAGACGATGAGGCCCGAGGCGAGGATCGAAACCCCGATGAGGAAGAGCGCCCGAACCGTCGGCGAGGCGTCGGCCAGGAAGCCGAAGGCCGCCCCCGGGTTCCGAACGTAGGTGATGTTGAAAAACCCCTGGACGACGGGGATGGACTCGTGCAGGGTCATGTGCGTGTCGATGTAGATCTTCGTGACCTGGTCGAGCACGGCAATGACCAGCACCGTGATGACGAACAGCAGGTAATTTCGTTTCACAATCACCTCGAAAGGGAAGGCGAAAGGATGGATGCCCTTTCGCCCTTTCTTTCTGTTCCGCCTACCCCTCGTCCCGCAACCCTCGTCCCCCGAACCCGCTACTGCAGGTTCGCGAGGCACCTCGGACAGATCTTCGGGTGCGCGGTGTCGCGCCCCAGCTCCTTGCTGAAGACCCAGCAGCGCTGGCACTTCTCGCCGCCGGCCTTCGCCACGGCGATCCGGAGACCCGGCATCTCGGCGCTCTCGAAGGCCTCCGGCAGCTCCCCGCCCGGCTGCACGCTCAGGCCGGAGACGATGCAGAGCGCCCGCAGGTCTTCCTCGTGCTTCGCCAGCAGAGCGGCGAGCTTCTCCGGGCCGGCCACCGTGACGGCCGCATCGAGCGGGTGGCCGATGACCTTGCTTTTCCGGGCCGCCTCCATGGCCCGGGAGATCTCTCCCCGCACCGCGATCAGGGTCTTCCAGGTCTCGCCCAGCTTCTCGTCGGCCCAGGCCGCATCGGCCTCGGGGAACTGCGTCAGGTGCACGCTCTCGGCCTTGCCGGGCCACGCGGGCAGGCTGAGCCAGACCTCTTCGGCCGTGAAGCTCAGGATCGGGGCGAGCAGTCGGGTCATGGCCTCGAGGATGAGGAACATGGCGCTCTGGGCCGACCGCCGGCTCTTCGACGCCTTGCCGGCGGTGTAGAGACGGTCCTTGAGAACGTCGAGGTACAGGGCGCTGAGATCGACGGTGCAGAAGTTGTACAGCGTGGTGTAGACGATGTGGAACTGGAAGTTCTCGTAGGCCTTACGGGTCCGCTCGATGATCGCCTGCAGGCGGTACAGGGCCCACCGGTCGAACTCCTCCATGTCGGCGTAGGCGACCCTGTCCTTCGTCGGGTCGAAGTCGTAGAGGTTGCCCAGGATGTAGCGGCTCGTGTTGCGGATGCGTCGGTACGCCTCGACGAGCCGCTCCAGGATCTCGTCGGAGATCCGGATGTCGACGGTGTAGTCCTCGGCGGCCACCCACAGGCGCAGGATCTCGGCGCCGAACCGGTCGATGATGGGCTGCGGCTCGATGACGTTGCCCACGGATTTCGACATCTTCTTCCCTTCCCCGTCGACGACGAAGCCGTGGGTGAGCACCGTCCTGTAAGGGGCCCGGCCGCGGGTCCCCACGCACTCGAGCAGCGACGAGTGGAACCAGCCGCGGTGCTGGTCGCTGCCCTCGAGGTACATGTCGCAGGGGGAGCGGAGGTACTCCCTCGTCTCGAGGACGGCGGCGTGGCTCACCCCCGAGTCGAACCAGACGTCGAGGATGTTCGTCTCCTTGCGGAATGTCGTGCCCTTGCAGTTCGGGCAGGCCGAGCCCGCCGGCATCAGGTCCTTCGGCTCGCGCTCGAACCAGACGTCGGCGCCGTGCTCACGCATGAGCGAAACGACGTGATCGAGGATCTCCTTCGTGGCGACGACGGTGTCGCAGTCCTTGCAGTAGAACAGGATGATGGGCACGCCCCAGAGCCGCTGGCGCGAGATGCACCAGTCGGGCCGGTTCTCCACCATCCCGTAGATCCGGTCGCGGCCCCAGCCCGGGATCCACTGGACGCTGTTGATGCTCTCGAGGGCCTTCTTCCGCAGGCCGTTCTTCTCCATGGAGATGAACCACTGCTCGGTGGAGCGGAAGATGATGGGCTCCTTGCAGCGCCAGCAGTGGGGGTAGGAGTGCTCGATGTCGCCCATCCCCAGCAGCGCCCCCGCCTCGCGGAGCTTCTCGTTGACGGGGCCGTTGGCGTCGAAGACGAACTGGCCCGCGAAGAACGCCACGTCCTTCGTGAACCGGCCGTCCTCGTCGACGGGGGCGTAATTGTCGAGGCCGTACTCCATGCCGATCTCGTAGTCCTCGGCGCCGTGGCCCGGGGCGATGTGGACCAGGCCCGTTCCGGCATCAAGCGTCACGAAGGGCGCCAGGATGAAGACGCTCTCCCGGTCGATGAGGGGGTGTTTCGCCTTGAGCCCCTCCATCCGCTCGCCGGGGAACTCGTCGAGGATCTCGTAGTCCTTGAACCCGAAGGCCTCCATGCAATAGTCCACGAGGTCTTTGGCCACGATGAGGACCTCGCCCGTCCGCCTGACCTTCACGGCGGCGTAGAGGAACTCCCGGTGGAAGGCGATGGCCAGGTTGGCCGGGATCGTCCAGGGGGTCGTCGTCCAGATG
>ENA-UPTA01002448-UPTA01002448.1-activated-sludge-metagenome-genome-assembly--contig:-NODE-2448-length-19244-cov-6.741466_pt1 | contig 19244 bp, 13 predicted proteins | sample MGYA00238184_ERZ773361 | MGnify/ENA primary metagenome ERZ773361 (study PRJEB29100, sample SAMN05720205) | activated sludge metagenome | isolation source: anaerobic digester from wastewater...
GGGTCATGAGGCTTTTACTGCCATGAGAGCCAGAGGGGCCCAGGCAACGGACATAGTGATCCTGGTTGTTGCCGCTGACGACGGTGTCAAACCGCAGACCGTGGAGGCCCTGAACCACGCCAAGGCTTCAGGAGTACCTATCGTGGTTGGCGTTAACAAGATAGATAAGCCCGAAGCCCGTCCCGACAGGGTCAGACAGCAGCTCTCCGACTACGGACTGGTACCGGAGGAGTGGGGCGGCGACACCGTTGTCGTTGACATTTCAGCAGTTACAGGACAGGGTATCGACCAGCTTCTTGAAATGGTACTTATCGTGGCCGATATGCTTGAGCTCAAGGCAGACCCGTCGGTCTCTCCTGAAGGAACGGTGATCGAGGCCAGGCTAGACAAGGGGAAGGGGCCCGTGGCCACCGTTCTTGTACAACAGGGTACCCTTAAGAGAGGTGACATTATCCAGACCGACTCGGCCTGGGGAAAGATCAGGGCCATGATCGACGATTCCGGGAAGCAGACCGAGGAGGCCGGCCCCAGTACCGCCGTTGAGATTCTGGGTTTCTCGGCGGTGCCCCAGCCCGGCGAGATGTTCACCGTCGTTATGAGCGAGAAGGAAGCCAGGCAGGTAATGAACGAAAGGGAGACAGTCCGGAAAGAGGCAGGATCGGGGCCGTCGAGGAAGATCACCCTGGAGGAGATGTACGACCGTATGCAGATGGGGGAGACCCCAACCCTGCCCATCGTTCTCAAGTGCGATGTTCAGGGGTCACTGGAAGCGCTCAAGGCCTCCCTGAAGAAGATAGAGACCAGCGAGGTGGGTATCCAGTTCGTCCATGAAGGGGTAGGAAGGATCTCGGAATCAGACGTTATGCTTGCCTCGGCCTCGAACGCGATCATCATCGGTTTCAACGTCAGGCCCGATCCCAACGCCAGGAGGATGGCCGAGGATGAAGGGATACAGATCAGACTTTACCGGATAATTTACGATGTTATCGAAGATGTTCACGCAGCCCTTGAAGGGATGCTGGCCCCAACCATCAGGGAGAAGGTGCTGGGGCAGGCCGAGATCCGTGCTGTCTTCAAGGTGCCCAAGGCCGGAAAGGTTGCCGGGTGTTACGTGACCGAGGGTTTGATCAAAAGAGGAGCGAAGGTGAGGCTGGTAAGGGATGGCGTCGTTTACTGGGAGGGGAACCTGTCAGCCCTCAGGAGGTTCAAAGACGACGCCAGGGAGGTAGCCTCCGGTTACGAGTGCGGGATGAGCTTCTCGAACCAGCAGGATTTCCACGAAGGGGACATTGTTGAAGCCTTCGAACTGGTAGAGGAAAAGAGGACCCTCGATTGATAGGGGAACAGGCCCTCTTCTGCGGTGTGCTCGTGGTCCAGCTGAAAATACCCGGAGCCGCGAGCCTCAAGGACCGGAGACAGGTCACCAGGTCACTTTTGGAAAGGGCGCGGAGCAGGTTCAACGTCTCCTCGGCGGACCTTGGTCCCGAGGGTTCGTTCCAGGACGGTTTCCTGGCCTTTTCGGCCGTCTCGTCCTCTCTCTCCGAGGCCGGGGAAAGACTCGATTTGCTGTTGCGGATGATCCGTTCGATGGAGGAAAAGGGCGAATTTCTCCTTGTTAGGGAGATCAAAGAGGTTGAAAGATATGCCGGCTTTCAGGATTGAAAGGATCAACAGGGAGCTTCTTCGTGAGATCTCCGACCTGATCAGGATAAGGATAAAGGACGACTCACTGATAGAGGCGGTGCTATCGGAGGTCTCTTGCAGCAGGGACCTCTCCCATGCGAAGGTCTATTTCAGGACCCTTACCCCAGGGAAGCGTGAGGTCGTCGAGACGGCGCTTAACCGTTCGGCGGGGGTTCTCAGGTCCATGCTGGGGAAGAGGATGCATCTCCGCCAGGTGCCGGAGCTTCACTTCGTCTACGATACCACCGAAGACCGGGCCCGGACAATTGATGAAATACTGGACAATCTCGAGATACCAGATGCCGTGGAAGGAACGGAGGATCGGAGTAATTGAAGGAGCTCAACGAGATGATCCGAGCTCTTGAACAGGCACAAGAGTGGATCATACTTGCCCACGAGAAGCCTGACGGAGACACCCTTGGGTGTGGAAGCGCCCTCTTCCTTCGGGGCGCGACCATGGGGAAAAAGTGTTCATGGTTCGGTCCGGACCCCTTCCCGCGGGTATACGGATTCCTCCCCTTCAGCGAGAAGTACGTCACCGCCGATACCCTTGAAGGGATGACAGGATCCGGGGGAATGGCTGTGATCGTAACGGACACCAGCAACCCAGCGAGGACCGTGGGCGGACTCCCGGAGGCCGGGGAAAGGGTAGTGGTGATCAACATCGATCACCACGGGGACAACAGCAGGTTCGGGTCCTTCAACTGGATCGATGAGCAATCATCTTCGGCAGGACTGATGATCTATGAACTCTTCCTTTCTGCCCGTTGGGAGATATCCAGGGAGATGACCGACCCCTTCTTTACGGCTATTGCTACCGACACAGGATTTTTCAGATTCCCCTCGACGGACGAAAGGACACTCAGGACGGCAGCCGATCTGGTAGCAAGAGGGGCAGAACCCTCCAGGGTATTCCGGGAAGTCTACGAGAACCGTTCCCTTGCAGGCCTGCACCTCTGGGGGACAGGTCTTTCCAGGGCCACCCTTCACCTTGACGGGAAGGTCTGCGCTACTTTCCTTACCAGAGAGGACTTTTCTGGCATTGGAGTCGCAAGGGAGGATACCGAGGATCTGGTCAACGCCCTTCTCTCCGTCAGGGGCGTTCTGGCCGCTCTGCTCTTTCAGGAGGACGAGGGGTTTTGCCGTGTAAGCATCCGCACAAGGGGCCCACTGAACGCCAGGGATATGGCGGCCCTTTGGGGTGGAGGAGGACATGAACGCGCCTCGGGGTGCAAGATGGAGGAAACTCCTGAAAGATCGCTGAAGGCCTTTCTTTCAAGGCTGGAGGAACTTGATGAGATCGGGCTTTCTGGTAATTGACAAAGCGCCAGGAACGAGAAGTACCAATTGTACCAACCTTGTAAAGAGGATCCTCGGCGGCAAGGTAAGGGTGGGGCACGCGGGTACCCTTGACTCGACAGCTTCAGGGGTCCTCGTCCTTCTTGTAGGAAAGGCCACAAGGGCCTCCCGGTTCGTGATGATGCTTCCAAAGACTTACCTAGTGACGGCTCGCCTTGGATCAAGCACGGACACCGACGACCTTTCGGGCCAGGTCATTACCCTGGGGGATGCAGACAATGTAGACGAGGTATGCATAGACAGGGCACTGCTCTCCTTTTCGGGTCTCCGCGACCAGGTTCCCCCGTCCTTTTCGGCGGTCAAGGTTAAGGGCAGGAGGGCTCACTCCATGGCAAGAAGGGGTCTCGATGTCCAGCTTGAAGCAAGGCCGGTTCTGGTGACCTCTATCAGGAGGACCGGGCCACTTGAAGGTGACCTGGAGGTTCCCATGGTAATAAAATGCCAACAGGGCACCTACGTGAGGAGTATCGTAAGGGACCTGGGTGCCGCCCTGGGATGCGGCGCGACAGTCTCGAGCCTGACCAGATCGTCCCTGGGGCCTTTTATCATGGCAGACGCAATCCCAAGCGATGATCTGGCCGCAATGAATGCCGACTCCCTTGAGGAGAGGATCCTACCCCTTTCGGCCATCTCAACCAGTTTTACCAACTTTATTGCGCACCCTCCCGAGGAGGAGCTTATTTTATCGGGCAGACCCGTTCCCTTTGAAAGGCTAGAGAGAAGAGGGTGGGGCGCATACCCTGCCAAGGATCTGGTAACGATAACCGGAAGCAGGGTGCTCTCCTTTGCAAGGATCGAGGTCGAGAAGGGCAGATCCCTGGCCCGAGCCGTCACGAACATACCCCTGGAAGGATGACCGCTGATGATAGCCGTTATCGGATCCTTTGACGGTTTCCACCTGGGACACAAAAGACTCTTCCGTGCAGCGGAGGTTATTTCGCGAAGACTTTCCGATTCCTGGTGTGTCGTGACCTTCTTCCCCCATCCCCAGTCAGTTCTTGGCCGCAGGGAATTTATGCCCCTTTTTACCGAACCCGAGAAGGATATCTTGGGCAGATGTCTGGGGGTGCCTGAGATCATAAGGATACCTTTTACCAGGGAGCTCGCCGAGATGGGTCCCGATGATTTCCTGGGGTCGCTTGAGAGTAGCCTCTTCATCAGAGGTCTTGTGGTCGGAGAGGATTTCCGCTTCGGCAGGAACAGATCCGGTGATGCGGTACTGCTAAGGGAGCTTGCCTCCAACCGCGGCTGGGAGGTCGAGATCGTCCCCGCCCTTGCCACATCCTCCGGAAGAAAGATCGGGAGCAGCTTCATCAGGGAGAGCATCACCAGGGGGAATATTTCAGATGCTGCCGCGGATCTGGGATACCCTTTCATGGTAATGGGAGCAGTCGTTCACGGCGACGAAAGAGGCAGGACCATCGGATTCCCGACGGTGAATCTGTCACTGACGGTAGGGAAGTTGATACCGGCCAGGGGGGTCTACTCCGGTGGGGCCGCAGTTGGGACCGATGTCTTTCCGGCAGCCATCAACATAGGCCTTAACCCGACTTTCCCCGGTGAGAGAGACCTGAGATGCGAAGCACATATCCCCGGATTCCGGGGAGATCTTTACGGGAAAGATGTATCTCTTTTCTTCCTGAGGAGGCTCCGGAGAGAGATGGCTTTCCCTTCAACATCACTGCTGGTGGAGCAGATGAGAAGCGACGTCCGGGAGGCACTTTCGGAATGGAGCAGAACGGAGGATGATACGAAGAGGTTCATGAAATGCTGTGCCCCCTGAAGCCGCAGTCTTTGGGTCCTCCTTTTCAACATTGAAATAACGCGGCATGAAATAACGCGGCATTGAAGTTGAGGGGAACCCATGGTAATATTACGGTCGTTCAACAGCGGGCCTGTAGCTCAGAGGATAGAGCAACGGCCTCCTAAGCCGTAGGTCAGGCGTTCGAATCGCCTCAGGCCCGCCAATTACATGGTTGACCGGACAAAGTCCGGCCGTAAAGTTCCTTTTCAGAAAGAACCTGAAACGTTCCCAGAGGTGGCTCTCTTGGATAACTGGGAAGCCGAAGCGGAAAGGATGGTCCTTTCCCAGATCGAGGCCAGAGGTATCAGGGACGACAAGATCCTTAAAGCACTAAGGAGCGTTCCGCGGCATTGTTTCGTTCCAGCCCACCTCAGGAAATGGGCTTACCAGGACAGCCCTCTCCCCCTTGATGAAGGACAGACCATCTCCCAACCCTATATGGTGGCCCTTATGACCTCCCGCCTTGAGGTCAAGGAGGGTATGAAGGTGCTGGAGATAGGTACAGGCTCCGGCTACCAGGCAGCACTTCTTGCCTGTATGGGAGCAGAGGTACACTCCATTGAGAGGATCGCCTCACTGGCCAGGTCCTCTTCCAAGATCCTGGAGGAGCTCGGATATCCAGTCAGGGTCTATCACGGGGACGGAATTAACGGTCTTCCCGAAGAGGCCCCTTTTGACCGTGTCCTTGTGACCGCTGCAGCTCCCTCCATTCCACCGGCTATAATGGAACAGACCTCCTCCAACGCCAGGGTCGTTATCCCCATAAGGTCCCCCGACGGAAATGAACGGCTACTGACGAGGATCATTGATGAAGAAGGGTATCGGGATGAATGGGGCGAGTATTGCCGTTTCGTCCCTCTTCTTGACGGTATCGTCGAACGATGACCCTGACCCCGAAAAGAAAGGAGAACAGGAATGGGGATCAAGATCAAGGTAATGCTCTGCTTTTCTATGATCCTTTCTGTACTCCTTTTCCTGATCTTTACCCCCGTCTGGGTTCTGACCGTCTCCGACGGGGGGAGGGAAATACTGTCAAGACCCTCTCTCCTGGGATACCCTTTCATAACTAGGTACATTCACTCCGTTGAGAAAACTCCTGTGGAGGACGAGTACAGGGTGGTCGGAGGAAGGATCTGGGGGTGGGAGGAGCGGGTGGTCTCCCAGAACGCTGGGCTTCCGATAGTGGTGCCCAGGAACGGAAGACTTATAGTTGACGGGGAGTGGTTCCGCTTCAGGGGGGGCAGGAGCAGCTGGGATAGGTTCTATTATCGGGTCGGGGACGAAAGGCTTGGCAGAAACACACTTATACTCCCCCTGGAGATACCTGCTATCCTTGAGCTCTTCAGGCTCTTCCCTTCCAGAAGACTTGAAATATCGGTAAGGGCCGAACCACTGGGCATGGTCCATTCCCGGGGGTGGGAGTTGTGAGCGAATTTTCAAGGGTGTGGTAAAATCGTTCTGATCTGCATTTTTCATGATCTTTCTCAATATTTTGAAGGCAGCTTTTTGGGACTGGAGGGATCCCTTTGACTGACAGGAACAGCGAACCGGACATCACCACAGGAGGTAACATCGAGACAGAGGCAGCCCAGATCGACCTTGACGAGCTCAGGAGACGATTCGACACTGAGGCGAGGACCAGGTCTCTTTCAGGATGGGAGGCCAAGCTGGTCCTCCTGGTGGCCGTTGCTCTATCGGTCTTTCATTTCTACACCTCCGGGTTCGGGCTCCTGCTGGCCATCAAGCAGAGAGCTGTCCACCTTGCCCTTGTCCTTTTCCTGGTCTACATGCTCTACCCCATTTCGGGGAAGGTTCGCAAGGACGCCGTGCCGTGGTATGACTTTCTGCTCGGAGGCGTAGCCGCCTACGTTGTCCTCTACCATGTGATCTACTTCAATGATATCGTCATGAGAGCGGGGCTTCCTACTACCATGGACATAACCGTCGGTTTCCTTGGGATCCTCCTTCTGCTGGAAGCAACCAGGAGAGTTTCCAACCCGATCCTGCCGGGAATAGCTATATTTTTCCTTTTCTACTGCTACTTTGGCAGACATTTCCCTGCCATGTTCGCCCACAGGGGCTTCAGCATTCACAGAATTATCAACCACATGTACATGGGGACCGAAGGCGTTTTCGGGATACCTCTCGGCGTCTCTTCCACCTTTGTCTTCATGTTCATCCTCTTCGGGTCTTTCCTTGAACAGACGGGGATGGGCCGTTTCATTATCGACCTTTCGATGGCCCTTGCCGGGGGTTCCACAGGGGGTCCGGCCAAGGTCGCTGTTCTGAGCTCGGGGCTTATGGGATCCATTTCGGGTTCATCGGTGGCCAACGTTTGCACCACGGGGATGTTCACTATCCCCCTGATGAAAAGCGTAGGCTACAAGCCCTACTTTGCCGGAGCCGTCGAGGCCGTGGCATCCACGGGAGGTCAGATCATGCCTCCCGTCATGGGAGCGGCAGCTTTCATTATGGCCGAATTCCTGGGAGTCCCCTATATTCATGTGGCTGTTGCTGCCATTGTACCGGCGCTGCTGTACTATTTTGCTGTCCTGGTGCAGGTCCACCTTGAAGCGACGAGGCTCGGCCTCAAGGGCCTTCCCAGGGAGAGACTCCCCAAGGTGATACCACTGCTCAAGAAGAAGGGGCACCTCCTGATCCCCATCGCCTCCATAATCTATTTCCTTCTTTCAGGCTATACACCCTTGAAGGCAGCCTATTACGGGATCCTGGCGACACTTATCGTCTCCTTACTCAACAAGGAGACAAGGGTCACCCTCCCGAAACTGATCGAAGCCCTCGATTCAGGTGCAAGGGGCGCCCTTGGAGTGGCCTGTGCATGCGGGACGGTGGGCATAATCGTCGGTACCGCCACACTGACGGGTCTGGGTCTCCGGATCGCCAGCGCCATCATAACCCTCTCCGGAGGCATCCTGATTATCTCGCTGCTCCTGACGATGGTGGCCTGTATCCTTCTCGGTGCCGGTCTGCCGACAACGGCCAACTTCATCGTAACCAGTACAATGGCTGCGCCGGCCCTTCTGCAGTTGGGAGTGGCGCCCATGGCGGCCTATATGTTCGTTCTGTATTTCGGCATCGCCGCTGACCTGAGCCCGCCGGTCGCACTGGCAGCCTATGCAGGCGCCGGGATCGCAGGCGATGATCCCATGAAAACAGGCGGGGCTGCCATAAGGCTTGCTTTGGCGGGGTTTATCGTTCCCTACATCTACGTATTCAACCCTATGCTTGTTCTTGTCGGTTTCGAACCCATCCCGTTCATTATTTCCATTGGGACGGCACTGTTGGGTGTGTTCCTGCTGGGGATGAGTTCCATAGGGTTTTACAAGACTAAGATGCCCATGTGGCTCAGGGCGATCTCGCTGGCCGGAGCCCTGGGACTTCTTATCCCCGGGATCGTGACGGACACCATCGGCCTGTCGGTCCTGCTCCTGGTCCATTTCTTCCAGACCTCCAAGTACAGGAAAGAAGCGTCAGTAGCTGAAGTAGTCTAGGGCGGGCGGAAATCTAAGATCCTTGCCTGTAAAGACCCTGAACCAGAGGAGGCCGCCGGGTCCCGTTGGCGGCCTTTTCCGATAAAGAAGGAGGCGTCAGGCCAGTGTCAACAGATCACAAGAGCACCCTGAACCTTCCCGAGACATCTTTTCCGATGCGGGCCAATCTCGCAAAGAGAGAACCGGGACTTCTCGCTTTCTGGGAGGAGAAGGGCATCTACAGGAAACTGATGGAACAGAGAGATGGCGCTGATACGTTCATTCTCCACGACGGCCCCCCTTATGCGAACGGTAATATCCATATCGGTACGGCCTTCAACAAGATACTCAAGGACCTTATACCGAAGTACAAATGGATGAGGGGTTACCGTTCACCCTATGTACCAGGTTGGGACACCCACGGCCTCCCTATTGAGTTGAGGGTCCTGAAGGAGATCGGCCAGTCCAAGGAGTCGATAGACCCTGTTGAACTAAGGCAGCAATGCATGGGTTACGCCGAGAAGTTCATCGACATCCAGCGATCCGAGTTCAAGAGGCTGGGTGTGCTCGGGGACTGGGAAGACCCGTATATTACCTTCAAACCAGATTACGAGGCTGCCCAGATCGGGGTCTTCGCTGACATGGTCGAGAAAGGGCTGGTATACAAGGGGAGGAAGCCCGTCTTCTGGTGCGTGGACTGCCAGACGGCCCTTGCCGCAGCTGAGATCGAGTACGAGGACGAGACCTCACCCTCCATATACGTTGCCTATCCCCTAAAAACCGCCGGTAACAGTTCGGCGGGGGAGGTTATTGGAGAGAAGGAAGCCTACGTAATGGTCTGGACGACTACTCCGTGGACCCTTCCTGCAAGTCTTGCAGTGGCGATCCACCCTGATATCGAATACTCTCTGGTGCCGGTGGGAGACAAAAAGATATACATCATGGCAAAGGCGCTCATAGGTGAGGTCGCTTCACTAACAGGCCTCGAACTGGGAGAACCGCTGCTTTCCTTGAAGGGGCGCGAACTCTCCCAGGCAAGGGCCATACACCCCTTCTATGACGAAAGGGAGATCCTTTTCGCCCTTGCCGAGTACGTAGGACTGGACCAGGGCACCGGCTGCGTCCATACCGCCCCCGGCCACGGCGTTGAGGACTTCGAAACCGGTATCCGTTACGGCCTTGACATCCTGAACCCCGTAGATGACAAGGGCTGCTTCCTGCCCGATACGGGGCTGGTAGGAGGACTCTCCCTTGAAGAGGCCTCCGAACGGATACTGGTTGTTCTCAGGGAGAGGGGCAGGCTTCTTGGAAGCGGCAGGATCAGACACTCCTACCCTCACTGCTGGAGGTGCAAGAGACCGGTCATTTTCAGGGCCACCGAACAGTGGTTCGTCTCGGTCAATTCCTTCAGGGAGAAGACACTGGAGGAGATAGACCGTGTCAACTGGATACCCTCATGGGGCAAGGAAAGGATTGCGAACATGGTAAGGGAGCGGTCCGACTGGTGCATCAGCCGCCAGAGGATATGGGGGGTCCCTATACCAGCCTTCTATTGCGAGTCGTGCAAGGAAGTCGTTGCCGACCCGGAAAGGATCAGGAAAGTACAGGACCTTTTCCGGAGAGAGGGATCTAACAGCTGGTGGCGCCTATCTCCGGATGAGATCCTCGGAGACCTTGCTTTCTGCCCCCACTGCGGTGGCCGGCAACTCAGGAAAGAGTCGGACATCATGGATGTTTGGTTCGATTCGGGTTGCAGTCATGTAGCTGTCCTGGAGACCAGAAAGGACCTGAGGTGGCCTGCCGATCTTTATTTGGAGGGGAGCGACCAGCACAGGGGATGGTTCCAGACCTCCCTGTTGACCTCGGTGGCGGCAAGGGAGAGGGCCCCCTACGAGATGGTCCTTACCCATGGTTTCATCGTAGACGGCGAGGGCAGGAAGATGTCCAAATCGGTGGGCAACGTAATCGCCCCCCAGGAGATCATCGAAAAGTATGGCGCCGATATCCTGCGACTCTGGGTAGCCTCAACCGATTACAGGAATGACATCAGGATCTCGGACCAGATACTGTCCAATCTAGTTGAATCCTACAGGAGGATCAGGAATACCGCCCGGTTCCTCTTGGGTAATCTCAGTGACTTCGATCCGCGTAAAGACTCCGTTCCCCCTGACAGAATGCTCCAACTGGACAGATGGATCCTTTCCCGGACCCAGAGACTGATCCACAGGGCAACAAAGGGGTACGACGAGTTCGAGTTCCATCTTCCAACCTATATGATCCACCACTTCTGCGTAAATGAACTTAGCGCAGTCTATCTTGATGTTTGCAAGGATCGCCTCTACGCCGAGGACAGGGACGGGGAAGCCAGAAGAAGCTGCCAGACTGCCATGTGGATCATCCTTAGGGCACTGACGGAGATGCTTGCACCGGTCCTGAGCTTTACCTCGGAGGAGATATGGCAGGAGATGAGGAGTATGGACCCGACCCTGCCTGAGAGCGTCTTCCTGTCCAATTGGCCTGCTGTAGACCGATCAATGCTTGACCGGGATCTGGACACCCGCTGGGAGAAGATCCTTTCCTTCCGGGGAGCGATCTCCAGGGCTCTTGAATCGGCAAGGACCGCGGGTATCATAGGACACTCCCTGGATGCACGGGTAGAGGTCCTCAAGGGAGGGACCGAGGTGGACCCGACCCTGCTCCTTGCCGAGGAGGAGTGGGCAGTCCTTTCGATCGTCTCCTCTTTCAGAATCGTAGATACTTTCGGGGATGTAGGATTTAACTGGAAAGACCAGGAGACAGGGGTAGAATTTAATATCTGGAAGGCACCAGGGGAGAAGTGTCAAAGATGTTGGAAATGGGGTCCTGAGGTGCCGGAAGGCGGTGTCTGCGAAAGGTGTCGTGGGGTCCTGGATCGAATGGGAAAAACGGTCTAGAGGGAGGAAACCTTTCGGCCGGAGATGTCCCCCCATGAACCCTAGAGATCTTTTCCCCCCTGAGGAAGAGAACCTTTCGCTGGTCGTAGGGGAAGATATGAACGGGGAGAGACTTGACGTATTCCTGGCATGGAAACTTGACAGGACAAGGTCCCAGATACAGACCCTGATAAGGGAAGGCAAGGTCAAGATCGAAGAGGGGAAGAAGGCCAAGCCGTCTCTGGTGGTCAGAAGCGGAATGGGCATCAGCGTTTCGATAGAACCAAGGCCGTTACAGGAACTAGTCCCGGAACCGGTGGATTTCGGGGTGGTCTACGGGGATGAGGACATCCTCGTCATTGACAAGCCCTCCGGCCTTATAGTCCACCCTTCCCCCGGCCACTGGAGAGGGACCCTGGTAAACGGCCTTCTTCACAAGTTCCCGGAGATAGCAGGATCAGGAGCCTCGGGAAGGCCTGGAATAGTCCACCGGCTTGACGCGTCTACCTCGGGACTTATGGTTGTATCCCGCAACAACCGTTCCCATGACATACTGACCAGGGCCTTTCAGGAGAGGCAGGTAAGAAAGGAGTACCTGGCACTTGTATGGGGTGAGCCCAGGGAGTTCCAGGGAAGGATAGATCTTCCTATAGGTAGGAACCCCAGGAACCGTTACAGGATGGCCATATCGTCTTCCGGTAAGAGGGCTGTTACCGAATACACCCTGCTATGGAGCAGGAAAGAGTTCTCATTTGTCCGGTGCGTACTTCTGACAGGGAGGACTCACCAGATAAGAGTTCACATGAAACACATAGGCTGCCCCCTGGTAGGAGACCAGCTCTATGCTCCAAGAAAAAGGACCCCTTTCGGGCTTGACAGGGTCTTTCTTCATTCCTGGATACTGGGATTCGATCATCCAAGGAGCGGGGAGCCGATGCTCTTCCGGTCCTTTATCCATCCTGAGCTCAGGCGTTTTCTTGGAGAAGTCTTTTCCAGAGGCCGGGGGAGACAGTAAGAGTGCGGGCGTTTGAATAGGTTACCTCAGAGATCGTTCCGGGGATGGCCCTAACGTGTTTCCGCCTTGTAAAGTCCACCGCCACGGCCAGAGACTCGGAGGAGCGACTGTAAAAAGCGGCAAGGGACGATGCAAATTCCAGGACTTCAACTGGAAGGGTTACTTTCTTCTGAGCCCTGAGAATCACGTGAGCGCCAGAAACGTTTCTGGCGTGGAACCATAGGTCTTCCGGTGAAGCAAGAACAAAGGTAGCCTTCCTGTTGGCCTTGCGATTGGTTCCCACCAGCACTTCGAACCCCCTGAAGCAGAACCTCTTTAAGGGGTTGTGGCCCCCTTCTCTGGGCAGAGGGTCAGGGTTAGTCCAGATCTCATCAGCCAGAGAATTGATCTCGGAAATACTCTCTGCTTCTCTTAGCCGAAGCAGCATCGCCAAAGCCTCTCTTTCGGCATCTTCCAGGAGCCTTGCCCTTTCAGGCAGATCCACGTCATCGAGGCGGCTCTTTCTGTATCTTTGGTAATAATCCTGTGCGTTCTGAACGGCTGTCTTTGCCGGGTCAAGCTCGACATCGGTCTTTTCATAACCTTCGCCGTTCCATAGGGGGAGGCTGACCCTGCCCGTCCCCCTGGAGATGCTATGGGAGTGTTCCAGGATCAGGTCTGCGGTCCTTTTCAGGTCCCTCGCCCTGCCAGCCCTATTTATCCGGTTCTCCAGGCCTCTTTTCATGGCGGCGATCCTTGCCGTTCTCCTTTCGATCTCCCTTGCAAGGCGTTTCTTTTCCGACCTGAGTCTTGAACGAAGCAGGGGAAAAAGAACTCTCTCCCTTAGAATCGAGAGGATCCCCTCATCGGATTGAACCGGAAGGCCGAGGAGAATATCGAAAGAGGAGATCTCACCCCCGATCTCCTGAAAGGTTCCTCTTCCAGGAACGGATCCGGGCTCTTCTGTGAACCCTTCGGGCATGACGTGGATCTCCCATCGGGGTGTATTGAAAAGATGCCACCTTTCGCGAATTGCGGCACCCAGTTTCCTGCCCATTTTCGGTACCCTGTCCAGAGAGAAGAGGATACCGGGGCCCTTTGGGATATCGGAGGGGGCGGAGAAAGGTGAGGTCGGGGGTGAGTAAGGACTTCCGGGAAGCCTCGAGGGACCCCGGGAACTTCCTAAAAGTCCGCGAGAGGCCGAGTCAATTATCAAACCGTTAGCGTCATTCAGGACAAGATCGTTCCTTCTTCCAACAAACTCGCAGATCAACGAGCTCTTCAATGCTATTCCGGGACCAATACTCCGGGAAAAGGACAGTTCTATCAACCTGTCACCGGATACCCTCTCGACCCTTGTGAGCGACGAGCCTTTGATGTGTTTTTTAAGGGCAGCCCAAAAAGTCGGCCTGATCCGTTCCGACAGGGTAAGTTCGGAGATATCCTCTCTCCTGGCTACGCAGAGTCCAGAGAATGGCTCCTTCCAGCACAGGAAGAGATTTTCCCTGGAGCGGCCGAAGGCGAGCGATGTCCAGCCCTCACCGCATTCTACTGCGGAGCATCTTTCGCCCAAAAAACGGCCCTTGATGGAATCAATGAGATGGTCGAACAGCTCCGGCTGCATGGACATTGAAAAACCCCTTTTGAAGGACCCGGTCCCCTTCCTGTTCCGATGACATATCTATTCTAAACCCGAAGGAGCGGGGTCTCAAAGAAAAGTTCTCACTTCCGGAGACGTTCCCGGGATAGTAGGCAGCTGTTCTTCGTCGTCTGTTCTGCGTCGTCTTGACAACAATACGTTCCAACTCTAGAATTGTCGCCGTCACTCGAGGAAGGGGCTGTAGCGCAGCGGGAGCGCGCTTCCTTCGCACGGAAGAGGCCGGGGGTTCGATTCCCCCCAGCTCCACCAGGTTATCAATGCTTTTCGGCACCTTTGAGAACAGTTCGGGGCGTAGCGCAGTCTGGTTAGCGCACCTGCTTTGGGAGCAGGGGGTCGAAGGTTCGAATCCTTTCGCCCCGACCAACAGAATGCCGGAGAGTTTCTGCGGGAATAGCTCAGTTGGCAGAGCGGCGGCCTTCCAAGCCGTAGGTCGCGGGTTCGAATCCCGTTTCCCGCTCCAGTTTTGCGAAAAGAGGACTGATGCGCTTGTAGCTCAGTTGGATAGAGCAACGGACTTCTAATCCGTAGGTCGCGGGTTCGAATCCTGCCAAGCGCGCCATTGCCTTTTTGACATGTGGTGGGCGTAGCTCAATCGGTCAGAGCGCTGGACTGTGGCTCCAGAGGTTGGGGGTTCGATTCCCCTCGCTCACCCCATTTTTTTATCTTTGCGCCCGTAGCTCAGTGGACAGAGCGGCGGACTTCGGATCCGCTGGTCGCGGGTTCGAATCCTGCCGGGCGCGCCAGCCAATAGAGAAGAGATATAGGGGCCATTAGCTCAACTGGCAGAGCACCTGACTCTTAATCAGGGGGTTACAGGTTCGATTCCTGTATGGCCCACCAGATCTCTCCTTTTTTGGTCTATAATGGAAAAAAGTGGGTCATTAGCTCAACTGGCAGAGCACCTGACTCTTAATCAGGGGGTTACAGGTTCGATTCCTGTATGACCCACCAAAACTTTGCGAGAGTGGTGGAATTGGCATACACGCTGGACTTAGGATCCAGTGCCTTTATGGCATAGGGGTTCGAGTCCCCTCTCTCGCACCATTATTTACGGATTGGCCTCTGTTCATTGTTTTCCCCTCAGGGAACCCCTTGGAGCGCCAGGGGGTTCCTGTTTTTGAAAATAATCGTCCTCCGGCATAAGTCCGGCAAGGGGAAGGGGTTGTAGACTGTTGCGCTCAGAGATCGTTTCGCAGGAGAAGAACATAACAAGGATCAAGGTCGAGATCGAAAGTAAGGATTTCCAGTCCAGGGTGGAGAAGACCCTGGAAGAGATGAGGTCCAAAGCCAACATCAAAGGTTTCAGGAAGGGGCACGTTCCAAGGAAGGTGCTCCAGATGCACCTGGGAATGAAGACCATAATGGCCGAAGCGCTCGAAAAGATGGTCCCCGGCGTTATTGAAAATATCGTCAAAGAGTACGAACTGGACCTCATCTCCGAACCTTCCCTGGAGGTGGGCGCTCTCGTGGAGGGGGAGCCTGTGGTGATGAACTTCGTCTTCGAAACCAGGCCCGAGGTCATTCTTCCCGAGCTGGAGACCCTTGAAGTGACCAGGAAGAACGTTGAGGTTACTGCCGACATGGTAGAAGAAGCTATCACCTCCCTGATTAACAATGCCGCCGAGAGGGGGCCTGCGGAGGACAGACGATCAAGGGAGGGGGACATTCTCGAGGTCGATTACGGCGTGGTGGTCCTGGCAGAGGGGGACGAAAGCGAACCCGTGGTGCAACCCAGACAGAGAACGATGGTTGAGCTCGAGAAGGGGTCTCTCCCCGAGGAGCTCTTCAATTCCCTTGTGGGCAGGACGCCGGGAGAGAGCGTCGAAGTCGATGTCAGAACACCCTCAGAGGACGACAGCGGAGAAAGGACACTGCGTTACAGCATAGATCTAATTTCCGTCGCTGAGAAGAAACTTCCTGAGATGAACGGTGCGTTCTTCGAAGAAGTGGTAGGTGAGGCAGATCTCGACGAGGATGGTTTTCGCGAAAAGGTACAGGAGAAGCTTCGAGAGAATCTCCTTGCCGAAAGCCTTAAAATGGCAGAGAAGGAGGCACTCTCCAACCTTGTAGATAACTCCCGGGTAGAGGTACCCGAAAGTCTTGTGGAGAGGCAGAAGGAAAAGATCCTGGAGGACATGGCAGAAAGGGTTAGAAAAGAGACAGGCAAAACCCTTGATGAATTTATAACCGAAAGAGGTCTTGACAGGGATCGGTTGGATTCGGGAGCAGCAAGCGACGCCGAAACGACAGTAAGGCGCTCCCTTGTCATGGAAGCTTTGGCGGACAGGGAGATGATCCAGGTCGAGAACGCCGACGTCGACAGGGAGATAGAAGAGATGGCCCGTTCATTCAAGGTGGACAGTGGCAGAATGAAGGATTTCTTCCTCAAGAACTCCGACGGACTGGCGGACCTGGTGCACAGGATCAGGATGAAGAAGACGGTGAGCCGGCTGATGGAGAAGGTCACCGTCAGGGTAGAGAATCTTGAGGGTCCCCTGGATGAGCCAAGTGAAGGGGAGACCGAAAAGGAGGGATCTTGATGCTTGTCCCGATGGTCATTGAACAGACCGGCAGGGGGGAGAGGGCCTACGACATTTACAGCCGTCTTCTCAAGGACAGGATCGTTTTCATCGGCGAGGCCATCGACGATCATCTTGCGAACCTTGTGGTGGCCCAGATGCTCTTTCTTGAGAGCGAGGACCCTGACAAGGACGTGAACATTTATATCAACAGCCCGGGAGGGGTCATTACCTCAGGTCTTGCCATATACGACACGATGCAGTACATCAAGTGTCCCGTATCGACCATATGCGTCGGACAGGCGGCGAGCATGGCCGCCGTCTTGCTGGCGGGGGGAGATCCAGGCAAGAGGGTCGCACTCCCGAGCTCCAGGATAATGCTCCATCAACCTCTAGGAGGGGCCCAGGGGCAGGCTGTGGACATCCAGATCCACGCCAGGGAGATCATGAGACTGAAAGAGAGGATCCACGAGATCCTCGTCAGGCACACCGGCCGGACCGAAAAGGAGATCGAGACCGATACCGACCGGGACTTCTTCATGTCCGCCGAAGAGGCCCTCAGCTACGGGATAATCGACAAGGTCATCGCTGAAAGGTGAGCCGAGCCCGGTAGACAGGGGAAAGGACCGTAAGGAAGGGAGCCCCTTCAAAGGCGCTCCCTTCTATGTTCGAAACGGATGCTTTTGGAGTAACATAGTGGCAGATAATGCTTTCAAGAAGACGGGACCAAGATCAGGGAGGGATGACCATGCCCCAGACCGGAGGGAACGGTAGCAGGGGTGTCAGAAGGGAGGCCAAGTGCTCCTTCTGCGGCAAGAGGCAGGAGGAGGTGCTGAAATTGATCGCAGGCCCAGGGGTCTATATATGCAATGAATGCGTTCACCTCTGCAACCTCATCATAAAGGAGAACGACGAGGTCAGGCCTGATCAGGCGGCATTCGACAGGAATCTCAAGGACCTGCCCAAACCGAAGGAGATCAAGGAGGCCCTAGATCAGTACATTATCGGTCAGGAGCAGGCCAAGAAAGTGGTATCGGTAGCGGTCTACAACCACTACAAGAGGATAGCAGCCGGCATCGACGACGACGTGGAGATGCAGAAGAGCAACGTGCTGCTGATAGGCCCTACCGGTTCGGGCAAGACGCTGATAGCTGAGACTCTGGCGAGGACCATAAGAGTGCCCTTTGCCATGGCCGACGCCACGACACTGACCGAGGCCGGTTATGTCGGCGAGGATGTAGAGAACATCCTCGTAAGGCTCCTGCAGGCAGCGGACTATGATGTGGCTGCGGCAGAGAGGGGGATCATATACCTCGACGAGATCGACAAGATAGGCCGGAAATCCGAATCGGTCTCGATAACGAGAGATGTATCCGGAGAAGGGGTCCAGCAGGCCTTGCTCAGGATACTCGAGGGGACTGATGCCAATGTACCCCCCAAGGGAGGCAGAAAGCACCCACACCAGGAGTTCATCCAGGTTAACACCAGGAACATCCTGTTCATCTGTGGTGGGGCATTTGAGGGACTGGAAGGGGTCATTTCAAGAAGGATGAACAGGAAGGTGATCGGATTCGGGGGCCAGGTAGCCGGTAGCGACAAGAGAGACCGTTACAGGATCCTGAAGGAGGTCCAGCCTGATGACCTTATGACCTTCGGGTTCATCCCGGAGTTTGTAGGAAGGATCCCTGTGACGGCTGCCCTGGAGGGTCTTGATGAAGAGTCCCTTGTCAGGATCCTGACGGAACCCAAGAATGCCCTTGTCAGGCAGTACCAGAAGGCTTTCAGGATGGAAAAGGTTGAGCTGGAGTTCACCCCCGAGGCCCTTAGGAGCATTTCCAGGAAGGCCAGTGAACGCAATACCGGTGCCAGGGCCCTGAGGTCCATCATGGAGTCCATTATGCTTGACCTGATGTATGAGCTCCCCTCAAGGACGGACGGACTCTCCAGGATAGTTGTGACACAGGATATGATCGAAGGCAGGAAGCCTCCGGTCCTTGATTTTGCAAAGGACGGGGAGGTTGCCTAGTTGACCAACGCCGAGGGAGGCCATGCCAGGAAGATACCCCTCCTGCCGGTTAGGGACCTCGTCCTTTTTCCCGGTGTCATAGTGCCGCTCTTCGTCGGAAGGCCAAGGTCCCTCAAGGCCCTCGAGGAGGCCATGCTTCACGACAAGACAGTTCTTGTGGTTGCCCAGAGAGATATGACCGTGGAGGATCCTGAACCGGAGGATATTTTCGAGACAGGCACCGTCACGACAGTACTGCAGATGTTGAGACTCCCTGACGGAACCACAAAGGTACTGGTAGAGGGCATGTCAAGGGCATCTGTTCTTGATGTGGAGATAGAGCGGGACACTTACTTCGCAAGGGTCGAGACAGTTGAGACTCCCCAGCCTCAAAAGGGATCCGAGGTGGAGGCCCTGAGGAGGACACTTCTGGCGCAGTTCGACAGATATGTCACCCTGCACCCCAAGATACCCCTGGAGGTACTTATGTCGGTGACAGCCGTGGAGGATCCGGGTCAGGTCTCGGACTTGGTGGCTTCCCACCTCACCGTTCGGATCCAGGAGAGACAGCAGCTTCTTGAGACCTGGGATGTACCCAAGCGTCTTGAGATGATCATCAGGATCCTTCTGAGGGAGATCGAACTTCTCGAGATGGAAAGGTCCATCCACGACAGGGTCAGGCAGGAACTTGAAAAGGGACAGAAAGAGTACTACCTGAGGGAGCAGCTGAAAGTTATCCAGGATGAACTGGGGCAGGGGGACGAGTTTTCCGAGATAGACAACATCAGGGAGGCTATCAGCCGGTCAAGGATGCCTG
>ENA-UPTA01002452-UPTA01002452.1-activated-sludge-metagenome-genome-assembly--contig:-NODE-2452-length-19222-cov-6.743309_pt1 | contig 19222 bp, 16 predicted proteins | sample MGYA00238184_ERZ773361 | MGnify/ENA primary metagenome ERZ773361 (study PRJEB29100, sample SAMN05720205) | activated sludge metagenome | isolation source: anaerobic digester from wastewater...
TTTCAGGGCCTGGTCTATGTCCGCCTTGATGTCCTCGATATCCTCCAGTCCGATGGAAAGCCGGATATAATCCGCCGTGACCCCGGTAGACTGCTGCTCCTCCGGCGTGAGCTGCTGGTGGGTTGTGGACGCCGGATGAATCACCAGGCTCTTCGCATCGCCGATGTTGGCCAGATGCGAAAGCAGTTTTACGGAATCAATGAATTTTCGTCCGCTTTCCAGTCCGCCCTTAATGCCGAAACCCACCAGTCCGCCGAAGCCGTGCTTGAGATATTTCGACGCGTTGGCATAGCCGGGATCATTCCTGAGTCCCGGATAGGTGACCCAGCTCACAAGCGGATGCTTCTGCAGCCAGCCTGCGATCTCCAGCGCATTCTCCGAGTGCCGCTTCTGACGGATCGGAAGGGTTTCCAGACCGAGCAGAAACTCGTGCGCGTTGAACGGGCTGAGGGCCGCGCCGATATCGCGCAGCAGAGTAACTCGGATTTTCAGAATGAACGCCACATTGCCCATGCCGGGCACATCTCCGAGGGCATCCCAGTACACGATCCCGTGGTAGCTGGGATCGGGCTCGGTGAACTCGGGGAATTTGCCGTTGTTCCATTTGAACTTTCCGGAATCCACAATCACACCTCCCACAGATGTGCCGTGCCCGCCGATGTATTTTGTCGCGGAGCTCACAATGATGTCTGCCCCGTGATCGAACGGCTTCACCAGTCCGACACCCACGGTGTTGTCGGCGATCAGTGGGATACCGTTTTCATGGGCAATCGCGGCAATGGCCTCGAAGTCCGGCACATCGAGTTTGGGATTGCCTATGGTTTCAACATAAATGGCCCGTGTTTTGGAGGTAACCGCGCTGCGGAAAGCGTTCACGTCGCGCGAATCCACGAAAACGACCTTGCGGCCCAGCCGGGGGAGTGTGTGGTTGAAAAGCTGGTAGGTGCCGCCGTAGAGATTGTTGGCCGCCACGACTTCATCCCCCAGGCGTGTAATGGCCAGCAGGGCATAAGTGATGGCGGACTGGCCGGAGGCCACGCCCAGAGCTCCCGTGCCGCCTTCCAGCGCGGCCACACGCTTCTCGAAAACGTCCGTGGTGGGATTCATCAGGCGGGTGTAGATGTTCCCGAATTCCTTGAGCGCAAAGAGGTTTGCGGCATGTTCTGAATTCTTGAAAACATAGGATGAAGTCTGATAAATCGGGACGGCTCGCGATCCGGTGGTCGGATCGGGCTCCTGTCCCGCATGAAGTGCCAGTGTATTAATGCCTTTAGTTTCCATTGCCTTCCCTTTGCTGGTTCAATTTAATATATACTATCTCCATCAATTTTCTAGACTATAAGGTCAGAACTTCGTTTTTCAAGTATTTTTATGAAATATTTGCAGGTCAGATGACGTAGCTGCTGGAGGAGTTTTCCTCGCACTCGTTCTGCCAGCGCATCAGTTTTTTCAGGGTTACTTCCCCCATCGCCTTCCGCATCGCCTTTGTGACTTTCCGCCAGGCCATCTGTGTGGAACAGGCCGAACTGCGGCGGCACAGGGCTTCATCTTTCAGGCAGTCCAGCAGGGCAACGGGACCTTCGAGGATTTCCACCACTTCGAGCATGGTGATCTGATCCGGATCCCGGGCCAGCAGGCAGCCGCCCTGAGCGCCGCGCACCGTGTTCAGCAGTCCGGCCGCCTTCAGCGGACTCACAACCTGCCAGATGTATTTCTGCGAGATGTCCTGCCGCTCGGCAATGTCCCGAAGCGCGACGGGACGATCCTGCTGATGAAGGGCGATGTCCAGTAGAACCCGCAATCCGTACCGGCCTTTTGTTGAAACTCTCATCGCACCTCAGCCAAACACAACGGTTTTGTTGCTGTAGACCAGAATTTTGCTCTGCAGATGCCGCCAGACCGCGCGGGAAAGAACAATCTTTTCCAGATCACGGCCCCGGCGCACCAGATCGTCCACGCTGTCCTTGTGACTCACGCGGATCACATCCTGCTCGATGATCGGACCGGCATCCAGGTCTTCCGTGACATAGTGACTGGTCGCGCCGATGATCTTCACCCCGCGTGCATGGGCGGAATGATAGGGCTTTGCGCCGGGAAACGCCGGCAGGAATGAATGGTGAATGTTGATGATGCGGCCGGGGAATTCGGCAATGATCTGCGGCGTCAGAATCTGCATGTAGCGCGCAAGGACAATGAAGTCCACCCGGTTTTCCTTCAGCAGCGCGATCTGGCGCGGTTCCGCCGCCTCCCGGGTTTCGCGCGAAACCGGGATGTGGAAGAAAGGGATCCCGGCGCGGCGCGCCAGCGGCTCCATGTCCTGATGATTGCTGATGATCAGGGGGATTTCGACCCTCCACTCCCCCGACTGCACACGCGCCAGAAGATCATACAGGCAGTGGGGCTGCTTTGAGACAAAAACTGCCATGCGCGGGACCGCGCTGGAATAGCGCAGTGACCACGACATGTTGAAGGGTTTGGCGAGGACGGCGATTTCTGCCTCTGTCTTCTCTTTGGAAAGCGAAAAACCTTCCATTTCCCATTCCACGCGAAGGAAGAAGATGTTCTGCTCCTTGTCCACGTGCTGGTCGAAATCCACGATGTTGCCGCGATGGCTGCTCAGAAAGTTCGTCACGGCCGCATCAATGCCGATGGCATCCGGGCACGAAATCAGCAGAATGGCTGTCTCGCGGCTTTGTTCCTTCTGTCCGGGTCCGCTCATGGTTTATCCTCGCCGCAGGGCATAATCAATGTGGGGAGTGAAAAGCTTGGGTTCGAGCAGAAACGCATCGTGCCCCTTGTCCGAATGCACGGTCACGCGCTGGCAGTCCACCCTGCAGCGCGTCAGCGTCCGCGCCATGAACTCCTGCTGATCCGGGTAGAAGCAGACGTCCGAATCAATCGTGAACACCAGATACTTCTGATGGCGGCACGGCGCAAACAGGGTTTTATAATCTTCCGCGCCGGTGTCCTTCAGCAGGTCGTAGCACTGCCAGACATCAATGATCAGCATGTAGGTGTTGGCATCAAACCGCTTCACGAACTTCTGGCACTGATGCAGCAGGTAGGACTCCACCGGATAGTGCAGCGGGTAGGTCTTGAATCTTGCATTCCGGTCCACCACTTCCGTCCGCGCGCGGCTGGTCAGGGCCGCGAGAGAAACAAAAGTCTTGTGCGAAATCATGCGAGCCAGCGCAAGGCCGTCCACGGGACCGGGCCCGTCATAGTAGTCGCCGCGGTTGTAGTGCGGATCGCTTTCGATGGCATAAACCTGTTCGAAATTGTGAATGCGCTGCAGGGTGGAAACCTCCAGACCCGCGGCGATTGGAACAACATTGGCCACCAGATGAGGATAGCGCACGGCAAGATTCACGGCCAGCATGCCGCCCATGGAGGCCCCGATGGCCGCATGCAGCCGCTCAATGCCAAGATGCCGGAGCAGGCGGACCTGCACATCCACCATGTCATTGGCTTCAATGCGGGGGAATCGCGCCCCATAGGGGCGGCCCGTGCGGGGGTTGATGGATGACGGGCCCGTGCTCCCGTAGCATCCGCCGAAATAGTTGGCGCAGATGATGAAAAACTGGCTGGTGTCCAGCGCCCGGCCCGGCCCGATATAATCGTTCCACCAGCCGACATGGCACTCCTCCTGCCAGAGCCGGCCGACCCCGGGCACCGATTTGTTGATGCCCGCGGCATGCTGGCTGCCGGACAGCGCATGAAAAAGCAGGATCGCGTTGTCGCGGGCCGGGGACAGCCGGCCATACGTTTCATAGGCCACAGTCACAGGACCGAACAAGACCCCGCTTTTCAGCGTGAGCCGGTCCTTCCGGGTTTTCCCGAAGGTGTAAAACTGTGTTTCAACTTTTTTCATGCATCCTGCTTCTGATCAAAACGGCACACAGGCTCGCACCTTTTGATTCCGCGGTCAAGAGGCGGATGCGGCCAGAGCCCGGTCAAGGTCCTCCAGGATGTCGTCAATATGCTCGATGCCGATGGACAGGCGCACCATGTCTGGAGTGATGCCGCCCTGCGCCTGCTGCTCCCCGGTGAGCTGGCTGTGCGTCGTGCTGGCCGGGTGGATCGCGAGGCTTCTGGCATCGCCCACGTTGGCCAGATGCGATATGAGCTGCAGGCTGTTGATAAACGCAGCTCCGGCCCTGCTGCCGCCCCTGATGCCAAACACCACCATGCCGCCCGCGCCGTTCGGGAGGTATTTCTCTGCATTGGCATGAGCCTCGTCGCCCAGCAGCCCCGGATAGCGCACCCACGCCACGCGCTTGTGGCTTTTCAGGTGCTTGGCAGCGGCCAGCGCGTTCTCGCAGTGCCGCTGCATCCGGAGGGGCAGCGTCTCGATGCCCTGCAGGAACATCCACGCATTGTCCGGCGAGATGCACGCGCCGAGGTTGCGCAGCGGAACCAGCCTCATCCGCAGGATGTACGCCAGCGGATTCAGCGGGCCGAGATCCTTCGCGAAACGGATGTCGTGATAGCTTGCGTCCGGCTCCGACAGAAGCGGGAATTTCCCGCTGGTCCAGTCGAACCTGCCGGAATCCACCACAATGCCGCCGATGCCGACTCCATGCCCTCCCAGCCATTTAGTCAGCGAGTGTACAACGATGTCCGCGCCGTGCTCGATCGGCCGCAGAAGCGCCGGAGTTGCAAAGGTGTTGTCCACGACCAGGGGCAGACCCGCATCGTGCGCGATTTTTGCGATGGCGGAAATATCGGCCACGTCCAGCGAGGGATTGCCGATAGACTCCGTAAACAGCAGTTTTGTTTTCGGGGTGATGGCTTTTGCGAAATTCTGCGGATCGCGGACATCCACCAGATGCGCCTTGATGCCGAACTGCGGGAGGATGTCGTGAAACTGCGTATAGGTCCCGCCGTACAGATTGGCGGAGGAGACAATTTCGTCGCCCGCCCGGCAGATATTGGCAACGGCATAGAAAATCGCGCTGGTGCCGGAGGCCAGCGCCAGAGCCGCGGCGCCGCCGTCCAGCGCAGCCATGCGCTTTTCCAGCACGTCGTGCGTGGGGTTCATCAGCCGCGTGTAAATATTTCCAAGTTCCCTGAGACCAAACAGGTTTGCGGCGTGGTCCGTGCTTTTGAACTGATAAGCGCTGGTCCGGTACACCGGCACCGCGCAGGAAAGCGTGGCGGGATCGGGAACCTGGCCCGCGTGCAGACATTGCGTTTCAAGCTTCATGGCATTCTCCTGAACTTAATGAAGAATGATGCTACAACGGGAGGCCCGCAAAAAAAAGCCAGAAAAGCGGTTCAGACAGACACCGTCAGGGGCCATGCCTCACGCAGCAGGCTGACATGCCGCCCCGGGATGACGACCATGTGATTGCCCAGCGGATTTTTCAGGAGGGCCCCCGCGGGGCAGTCCGGATCCAGCCGGACCCGGATCTGTGTGCGGCAGAGATCGGGGCTGCGGGCCGCTTCGATGATTTCACCCTGCGCCAGCCAGATGCTGTTCATGTCCGCACCGCCCAGCCGGAGCAGCGTGACGGGTCCCGGTTCAAAATCCCCCTGCACTCCAATGCCCAGGCCGGATTCAAAATGCGAGCGAAGCACCAGATTGGTGACCAGTTTTGAAGGCACCGTGCAGTGGGCCAGTGACAGGATGTTATCAGCAGGGATGATGTGCGACGGATTGGCCATCCACGGCAGGCTGCCCGTCACGCGAAACGCCCAGAGCATGCCGGACAGGCTGACAAGATCGGCTTCGCAGCCGGCGATTATGCCCTCATCATTCAGTCGCGCCAGTGCAAGACAACCCGTGGCCTTGTTTTTCAGGACAAAGTCAAAACAGCGAACTGTGAGCGCCGTGAGTTCATGCTTTTCAACAAGCGCCTTCAACCCCAGATAAATGCGGGCAGAAGCCAGCAGGTCGTCGTCTTTCGGCTCCACGGTCTTCGGGAAAATCTTTCTGAACTCATCGGCGGCAGCGGCAGCGCCGGCCGCGGCCGAGGCGTAAGGCGCCAGTTCCTGCATGGGGATTCGAACGACCTCGGGCCCGAAGTTGCGGCGGATCAGTTCCGGATCCGGGGAACTGGCAATCAGCCAGGGGGACGGTTCTCCAATCATTCCGATCCGGTCAGCCGCAAGCTGCCGATGGACATTCAGCATGTGCACTGCGGAAATGATGCACCCCATGCCCGCCTTGTCGGCGGGTTCGTTGAGATACAGGATTTCTCCCGCTACTCCGTCCTGGCGAAAACGGGCCAGAATCTCCAGGGACGCCGGCAGGGAATTATGCAGCGGGTGCGCGACAAGAAAAACAGGGCGGCCAGGGACATACTGCTGGCGTTTTCTCCAAAGGTCCAGAACCTGGTTTTCCACGCCCCCGGTCAGCACGAAATAAACGAGGGCATCCTCCTGCGCAATGCAGGTGGGGAGCTTATCTTCGGCCGCCGTGACACAGGAAGCACCGGCCGCCGTCAAAGCGCGCTCATAGCCGGACCTGATTTTTTCCACATGGGCCTGGTCGTGGATAAAGGATGCACAGAAAATGCAGTTGAAACGACCGCCCCCTCCCGGATGAACCGCTGCTCTCATTTGAAGGCATGGTAGCGCGCTCCGCGGAATATATCCAGCGGAAAAACAGCGGCCACGCCACGCGGGTCACTGCTCTTCGGCCGCCAGCCCTTCGCGATAAGCTCCGGCCTCCAGCGACTGCAGTTCGGCCACCTGCTCATCAGACAGGAAGCGCGGACGGCCGACCGCACAGGCGGCCACGAAAGACTTGGCGGCATCCTCCGCGACACATGTCCGGTAATAGGCCTGCTTCATGCTTGCGCCCGTGCAGACGAGCCCGTGGTTCTCCATCAGGATGGTTCCATGCCCCTCCGCCGCGCCGGCCACGGCATCCGCCAGGGCCTGACTGCCGGTCAGCAGGTAGGGAAGCCGGATCAGCCCGCCGAGATCGGCCACGACCTCCGGGAACATGGGCTTGAATTCCGCATTGCTGGAAATGACTCCGCAGAGCCACGGCGGATGTGTATGGAACACCGCCAGGACACGGGGACATCGCCGATATATTTCCAGATGCATCGGAGCTTCTGATGTGGCCTTGTATTTTCCCCGCAGCTGACGGCCCGTTTTGAGGTCCAGGACGGCCAGATGTGAAGCCTTCAAATCCTCCATCGCAAATCCTGAGGGTTTGACCCATATCCTTTCCCCGTCGCGGCAGCTGATATTGCCCCCCGCCCCGGCCGCCATTCCCTGCCGGCCCAGACGACGGGCAAATCCAGCCAGCCGGGTTCCGGCATTTATGGAGGTTCCTGACTTTTTCATAAACAAATCCCCGGCCTTTGCATACTTTTTCTAGTGCAGATCAGGCATTCTGATGCTATGCTTCAAATAGCAAAGGTACTTTGACAAAGGGGGTTGTGTGAAGACAATACTTGTTGCAGTGGATTTTTCGGATGCCACGCCGCCGGCGCTCAACCATGCCGTCATTCTGGCGGCGCAGTTCAAGTGCAGGGTTTATCTGGTCCATGTGGCCCCGCCCGAACCCGAATTCGTCGGCTACAAGGCTGGTCCGCAGCATGTGCGCGACCAGGTGGCGCACGAGATACACAAGGAGCATGAAAGACTCCAGATCCTTGAACAGCAGATGCGCGAGAAAGGCGTTGACGCGGCCGCCCTTCTGATTCAGGGCCCGACGCAGGAGAAGATTCTTCAGGAAATCGAACGGCTGGAGGCCGACCTGGTCATCATGGGTTCACACGGCCATGGGGCCATGCGGCACCTGCTGGTGGGCAGCGTCACCGAAGGCGTTCTGCGCAAGGCCCCCTGCCCCGTCATGGTCATCCCCTGCCAGAGCCGGCCGGGGAACGGACATAAAGCCCGATAAACGGGTTATTTCTTTCCACCGTAGCGCTGGAGCATCAAATTGAGGTCCTCGAGAAGGCTCTGCAGATCCTCCTCATGCTCCACTTCCTGCTCGATGATCTGAAGCGCTATGTTGTAGGTCACCGGATCGGCGTCCTTCGTGAGCTTCATCAGTTTGTCATACACGCTGATGGCACACTGCTCGCCCTTGATGTTCTGCTCCAGCACCACCTGCACAAAGGGGTCCGCGGGCGCATCATAGGCGCAGTTGGTCAAATCAAACCATTTGGCAGGGGTCAGCACCGGCGTGCCGCCGAGCTGAATGATGCGGGTGGTCAGCAGCTCGGCATGGGCCATCTCCTCGGTTGCATGCTGCACCAGCTCGGCAATCACGGCATCCTTCATCGGGCCGGCGACCACTTTGGAGCCAACCCAGTACTGATAATGCGCCAGCCACTCGTCGGACAGCGCCTTGTTCAGAATCAGCACCAGCTCCTTGACATCCATCCCCACAATCTGAATTCCACGACTTCCCATAGAGCACCTCCGGTTGAATACACAACTAACGTCTCAAACTGAGCACAGTGTGACGCAGCCGGCAGCGGAAGTCAAGCCGGGGGAAAAAGCCCCTCAGGAACAGTGGATGGTGGGCGGTACAGGACTTGAACCTGTAACATCCACGGTGTAAACGTGGCGCTCTGCCAATTGAGCTAACCGCCCGACGATGTTGGCGCAGAATAGCGTCTTTTAAGTACAAGTCAACAGCACCCCGGAAAAAAGACGCTTCGGGTATGGACGGAATCCGCAATCTGGTCTATCATCCGGCGCTTTGTTAACTAGATGAACGCAGAGGTCAGCCATGAATAAGATTGTACTGGGACTTCCCAAGGGGAGTCTGCAGGAAACCACGTTCCTTCTGATGAAGAAGGCCGGATTCAGCATCAAGCTGGGGTCCCGCTCCTATGTTCCCGTCGTGGACGATCCCGAAATCGAGGCGCGGCTGATCCGGGCCCAGGAAATCAGCCGCTATGTCGAGCACGGCATGCTGGATGTCGGCATGACCGGACATGACTGGATTCTGGAAAACGGATCCGATGTCGTGGAAGTGACCGATCTGGTCTATGCCAAGCAGGGCATGCGCCCCGTGCGCTGGGTGCTGGCCGTGCCCAATGATTCGCCCATCCAGTCGGTTAAAGACCTGCAGGGCAAGCGCATTGCAACCGAGGCGGTCGGCCTGACGAAGCGCTATCTGGACAAGAACAAGGTGAAGGCGGAAGTGGAATTCTCCTGGGGCGCGACCGAGGTGAAGGCTCCCGAGCTGGTGGACGCCATTGTGGAAATCACCGAAACCGGCTCGTCCCTCCGGGCCAACAACCTGCGCATTGTGGAAACCGTGCAGGAATCCACCACCCGCCTGATTGCCAACAAGGCCGCCTGGGCCGACAAATGGAAGAAGCAGAAGATCAGCCAGCTGGCGCTTCTTCTGAACGGCGCGCTGGCGGCCGAGAGCCGGGTGCTTCTGAAAATGAACGTGAACAGGGATAATCTGGACACCGTCACCCGTCTGCTCCCCTCGCTGCATGCCCCCACGGTCAGCGCGCTCAGCAGCGACGGCTGGTGTTCGGTGGAGTCGGTGGTGGAGGAATCCTTCGTCCGGGAAATTTTGCCGCAGCTCAAGGCGGCGGGCGCCGAAGGAATTATTGAAATTGGATTGAATAAAGTCATTCCATAGTTAATCTATGACCACGACTCAGGTCGTGAGTTGAAGGAATACAGGAGCACACCCTTATGGGCAGCATCAAAAAGCAGCGGATCAAGAAAATGGCGAAGCACAAGCGGCGCAAACGCCTCCGCGCAGACAGACACAAGAAGAAATAGGCCGCCTGCGGCCTGACAACCTGTTCCGGGGAAGCCATTATGCCATGCGGTGCAATACGCGGCTTTGTGCGAACAGGCCTGCTGACGGCATGCCTTGCGCATGCTTTGGGATGTGCATCCGTAAAACCGGCGGCGAAGCCCCGTTTCAACCGCGCGGAGGCCCTCGCATATTACAGTCAGGGGCTGATTCACCAGATGCAGGACCGTCACGCGCAGGCGACCGAGTGCTTTCTGAAGGCGATCGAGCACGAGCCCGGGCGTCATTCCCTGTATATGATTGCGGCCATGAGCTGCATCCGGCAGCAGCAGCCGGATCAGGCCATCGCGATCATCCAGCAGCTGTGCGACCGCGAACCTAAGGCGGGCGATCCCAGAATCTGGCTGGCGTTCATGTATCAGGCGGCCGGACGCAACAACGAAGCCCGCGACACCTACCGGGAACTGATCCGCAGAAATCCGGAAGATTCCCGGGCCTATTACGAGCTGGCCACGCTCTACAACCGGACCGGGGCCAAGGACGAGGCCGTCAAGACCCTTGAGCGGGGCGCGGAACGGGCAAAGGACCTGTCGGAAATTCTTCCGATGCTGGCCTATCTGTATACCTCAAGATCGGCCGAAGCGGCCCCGGAAGAGGCCGCCCTGCTGCGCGAGAAAGCCATTCATGTCCTGAATCGGGCGGCGGCCGAAGAGCCGGATAACGCCGCAATCCTGATGCAGCTCGGCGATTTGCACATCCTGACCGATCAGCTTGAAAAAGCAATCGAGTGCTATGTCATGGTGGACCGCCTGGAGCCGAACAACCTGCAGGTGAAGAGAAAACTGGCTCTGAGTTTTGCCGCCAACCAGCAGCAGGGCCAGGCCATCCAAACGATGCGGGAAATCTCGGAGCAGCTGCCGTCCAATCCGGAAGTCTACATGTTTCTGGGAACCCTGTATGAAAACATCGGGGACCGGGAGAACGCCATTCTCAACTACCGGCTGATCATGAAAGAAGAACCCGACGAAGCGGAGGTTTACCTGCGCCTGGCGCTGCTCTATCTTGATGACGAGCCCGCAAAATCCATTCAGACACTCGAAGACGGGCTGGCGGCCAATCCGGAGAATCTGCGGCTGACGGAGCTCATGGCCTACACCTTTCTCGCCCAGTCCAATTACACCCGGGCCGTTGATTTCTTCGGGCAGGCGGAGAAGCTGCAGGAAGCAGCGCAGATGCAGGCCGACGGGCTTTTCCATCTGCACTATGCGATCGCACTGCAGTTCACAGGGGACTACAACGCCGCCGGTGAGCGACTGGCCCGGGCGGCCACTGCGAATCCCGAGCTGCTCGGCACCTATATTGCATTGATGTTCCGCCGGGACGAAGACGCCGTCCGGGACGCGGTGGAGCGCACACTGCATGTCACGCCGGTTACTGGCGCGATCAAGGCGGATGTCCTGATGTATCTGGGACTGCTCCACCATATGCGAAAGGATTATCATGAGGCGATTTCGCACTTTGAACTGGCGGAGGCTCTTCATCGCGAGACCGGCGTCACCAACGGATCGCGCGCCTACTTCTGCTTCTGGTACGGAGCCAGCTGCGAAAGAGCCGGCCAGTTCGACCGCGCCGTGAAACTGCTTGAGCAGTGCATCGAACTGGATCCCTCTTATGCCGACGCATACAACTACCTTGCCTACATCTGGGCGGAGAAAGGGATCCAGCTGCCCCGGGCGCTGCAGTATATTCAAACCGCTCTGGAATCAGACCCCGACAACGCGGCCTATCTCGACACCCTCGGATGGATATACTTCAAACAGGGAAAATACCGGGCGGCGCTCGAGGAGATCGAGAAAGCCATCGAATTCGCGCCCGACGAGGCTGAAATTCTTGATCACCTTGGCGACGTGTATATGAAGCTCGGTGAGAAAGAGAAAGCCATCGAAGCCTGGGAAAAAGCGGCCGAATTCAGCGATACCCCTGAAAAAATCCGGGACAAGCTGAACCAGCATCAGTAACGGGTCCGCACAGCTCTTCCCTCCGATTGCGGGGCCCTTCTGATTATCCCAGTATTACACCGGGCCGCATCGCATGTCCGCACAGAAAGGATTTTCCGCTCATGACGGACCGGCCTCCCGGCTGGACCTCCAGCAGGCGGAGAGCACTTTCACCGGCGGCCACTACCGGGCCCTCCCCCTGAATATCAATAACCTCGCCCGGTTGGCCGGTGCCCTGTTCAAGGGCCGCTTTGAAAACTTTCACAAAAAGACCAGATCCCTTCGGCCACTCAAAATAACACACCGGCCACGGCTGAAAGCCTCGAATCCGGTTGCGAATCTGGCGCGCAGGCATCTCCCAGACTATGCGGCCATCCTCCTTCTTGAGCCTGGTCACATAGGTCGCCTGGTCCGGATTCTGCCTGACGGCACTCACCTCCCCGCGCTCAAACAAATCCAGCGCGCGGCCCAGCAGGGAAGCTCCCTGTTCGGCGGCCCGCGCGAACAGGGTCACGCCGGTGTCCTCGTCCTCAATCGGCATGGCTTCCTGAAGGATGATATCGCCCGCATCCAGTTCCTCCGCCACATACAGGATGGTCACGCCCGAAACCGTTTCCCCGCAGGCGATCGCCTGCTGCACAGGAGCCGCCCCGCGATATTTCGGGAGCAGCGAGGGATGGAGATTGATGCCGCCCTTCGGCGCGATCTTCAGCACGGCCTGCGGGATGTAGCCCCCATAGGCCACCACAACAAAAATATCCGGCCGCAGCGCCCTCAGCTCTTCCAGCAGGGCCGGTTCGTTCATTTTCTCCGGAGTCAGAATCCGAAGCGGGGCATACTGCCCGGCCAGCGCCTTCAGGGGACAGGGGGCCGGCTGACGCCGGCGTCCCTTCGGCCGGTCCGGCTGCGTGATCACCGCCGCCAGCTCGTCCTGCGCACGCGCCATCAGCATGCGCAGCGACGGGCACGCCAGTTCATCTGATCCCATGAAAACAATCCGCATGATATACTCCAACCCGCTGGACTTCCGCGGTTGACCGCGATACAAACTCATCGCCGACGGAGCACTATCGCATATTCGGAAAGCACTGTCATTGGATAAAACATGAGCAACGCATGCACATCGCTGTTTGACGCAGCCGGCGCCGGAACGGCTGTGATACAGCAGCCCGCCGCCGCGGGACGGTTCCGCTGGCTTGTTTTCAGGCAGCCCGTGAAATGCCTGACGGGGCACCGGCTGGATGAGGTCATTCCCTGCCTGGAGCGGATTGAAGAGGCGGCGGCCGAAGGCCTGCATGCCGCCGGCTTCATAAGCTACGAGGCGGCCTCCGCTTTTGATGCGGCCCTGCCGGCCTTATCCTCTGACCACACGCCTCTTTACTGGTTTGGGCTCTACCGGTCACCGACTGTTTATGAGTGCAGAATGCCGGCGGCCGCGCCGGTCCTGCCGCTTCCCGCGGTGGCGGGAGTGCCGGAAATGAATCGGCAGGATTACCGTCGCCGCATAGAGCAGATAAGAGAATATATCGCGGCGGGAGACTGCTATCAGGTGAACTTCACTCTCCGCTTCCAGGATGAAGCGCGTGACGGCCTGAACAGTCTCTTTGCCGGCATTGCATCCCACGGAACAGGCATCAACACGGACACGCTGGCGCCGTGCGGCGCCTGCGCGGCCTGCATTCACACCGGCGCGCACACCGTCTATTCCGCTTCGCCGGAGCTTTTTTTCTCGCTGGACGGCGACAACATCATCTGCCGGCCGATGAAGGGCACCGCCGGGCGCGGCCGGACCGCAACAGAAGACCGGCAGCGAGCGGCAGCCCTGCGGGCATCAGAAAAAGACCGGGCAGAAAACATCATGATTGTGGACATGGTTCGAAATGATCTTGGAAGAATCTGTAAGCCCGGGAGCATAAATTCCGGCCCGCTTTTCAGCATTGAACGGTATCCGTCTGTTTTTCAGATGACATCAACCGTCAGCGGGCGGACCCGTGCAGGCCTGACGGAAATATTCCGGGCACTTTTCCCGGCCGCCTCGATAACCGGCGCACCCAAGATCCGGGCGGCGGAAATCATACGCGAGCTGGAGATTTCACCCAGGGGAATCTATACCGGGGCCATCGGGCACATATCTCCCGGCCGCCGCGCACGGTTCAATGTGGCCATCCGCACTCTGGTGCACGACCACGCCGGCGGTCGCCTTCTCTATGGTTCCGGGGGCGGCATCGTCTGGGATTCCACGGCCGAGAACGAGCACGCCGAGACCCTGATCAAAACGGGCTGGCTCCAGCCTCTGGACACTGAACCCTTTCAGCTTCTTGAAACAATGCGCTGGCATCCGCGGCGCGGCTTCTTTCTGCTGCGGGAGCATCTTGACCGTATGGCTCTTTCCTCGCAGTATTTCGGCTTTTCCTTCAACCGGAGTGAAATCACCGCCGATCTGAACCATGCCGCCGCCGCGCTGCCGTGCGCCGCTCACCGGATCCGCCTGCTGCTGGACCCCGACGGGACCTGTCGCATTGAAGCCTCCGTCATGGACGAATCTGCGGCGTCCCGGCCCTGGCGCGTCTGCCTGGCGGACACGCCGACGGATCGCCCCGATGCCTTCATGCTGAACAAGACCACCCGGCGCGCGGTCTATGACCGGGAACTGGCGAGGCACCCCGGCATGGATGACGTCATTCTCCGGAATGCGGACGGGGACATCACGGAATCGTGCCGCGCCAATGTGATTGCCCGGATCAACGGCCGCTGGATCACCCCTCCGCTCGAGGACGGCCTGCTGAACGGCACCTACCGTGAATATCTGCTTCGGCGGAAGATCATCCATGAAGAGCGGCTGAGCGCGGAAGATTTCCTGCGCGCAGCCGAACGCCGGCTGATCAACTCGGTCCGCCGCAGCATCGCGGTTGAGCTGCAGGGGGACGAGTCGAATCAGTGATCGGAATTGCGGTAAAGCTCTTCTCCGGAATCCGCGTTGGCGATGACGAAATCTTCCGCGTGCAGATTTCCGTCCGCGACAAAGCTCAGTGAAGTTTCAAACTTCTTTTCCATGTCGACCAGAATGCTTTCATCCTCGCTGCGCATCCGTTCGAGCACCCGCGGGTGGAGGGTGATGCGAAGCGGATGCTTGTCTTTCCGCTGGCGGCGGAGGATGGCGGCAATGTGCCGCTGGATATCCACGCTCATGCTCAGCGGATTCTTCACCACGCCGCGGCCGCGGCAGTACGGGCATTCGGCATAATTCGAGGCGCGAATGCTGCCCTCGGCGCGCTGACGCGTCATTTCCAGCAGGCCCAGGGCCGAGATCGGCAGCACATTGGTGCGGGCCTTGTCGTTTTTGAGCGCGTTCTTGAGCTCCTTGTAGACGGTCATCTGATGCCGCCGCTGGCGCATGTCAATGAAGTCGATGACAATCAGTCCGCCGACATTCCGCAGCTGAAGCTGGCGGCCGATTTCCTGCGCGGCCTCAATGTTCACCTGGTGGATCGCCTCGTCCTGCGTCTTGCCGCCCTTGTGCCGGCCGGTATTCACGTCCACGGCCACGAGCGCTTCGGTCTCGTCGAAAATGATATAGCCGCCGGATTTCAGCCACACCTTGCGGCGGAAGGCGCTTTCGATCTGCCGCTCGACATCGAAGTGCTCAAAGATCGGCGCGTCGCCGTCATAGAGCTTCAGCCTGGCGCGGCCGATGCGCGAAAGCTTGGAGACCATGATTTTCAGGCGCTCATAGACCTCGCGGTTGTCCACGATGATGCGGTCAATGTCGCTGGTCAGGGAATCCCGCACGACACGCTCGGCCAGATCGGGCTCCTGATACAGCCGGCAGGGCGCGGGCTTGTTCTTGATCCCCTCCTCAATATCCTGCCAGATGGCGACCAGCGCGCGCATGTCGCGCGCGAATGTGGTTTTGCGGCCGCCGGAACCGGCGGTGCGAATGATGAATCCGTTGTTGGGAACCACGGGCAGCCGGGCCATGATCTTCTTGAGACGGACGCGCTCCTTTTCGTCTTCGATCTTGCGCGACACGCCGCGCAGCTCACAGCCGGGCAGCATCACGAGATAGCGGCCGGGAATGCTGAGATTGGCCGTGACGCGGGGGCCCTTGGTGCCGATGGCATCCTTGGTGACCTGCACGATAATGTCGCTTCCGACGGGCATGATTTTGGCCATTTCGCCGGCGGCATAGCGCTTGCGGCGCGTGGTTCGCGACCGGCTGACGCCCTCCTCCGCCTCCAGGCGCGCCATGTCTTCGGGAATCATGTCCCAGTAATGGATGAACGCGTTCTTCTTCAGGCCGATGTCCACAAACGCGGCCTGCAGTCCGTCTTCCAGGTTCTGTATCCGGCCCTTGAAGATACTGCCGACCACGCGCTCCTCGGAAGGACGCTCGACACTGAACGCCTCCAGATTCCCTTCGTTCAGCACGGCCACCCTCGTCTCAAGGCTTTCACAGTTGATAATAATCTGTTCCGTTATCTGCTTTGAAAAAAGCATGTTGTTCTCCTCTTGTTGAAAAATCCGGGCTATCCCCGGTACCTGCGTACATAAACACTCTGCACAATGCCCATCGCCGCCATGATGCTGATCATGAACGACCCCCCGTAGCTCATCAGCGGGAGGGGAAGACCGGTGATGGGCATCAGCCCCACGGTCATTGCGATATTCACCATCACGTGCACGTAGAGCATCACACCCACTCCAATGCACAGCAACCGGCCGAACGCATCACGGGCCGCCAGCGCCGCCCGGAAGCATCCGGCAAACACAAACACATACAAAAACAAAACGGCCATGGATCCGACAAATCCGGTTTCCTCCGCCACCACGGAATAGATGAAATCGTTCGGCGCCACGGTGCGAGGCAGGAATCCCAGCACATTCTGCGTGCCCTTGAGCCAGCCCTTGCCCAGCAGCCCGCCCGAGCCCACGGCAATCTCCGACTGCATCTTGTTCCAGCCCGCCCCCAGCGGATCGGTGGTGGGATCCAGAAAAACCAGTATCCTCTTCTTCTGGTACTGATCCAGGCCGAACCATCCGACCGGAAGAAACAGCAGTCCGAGCACGCCCAGAAAAATCAGCGTTTTCAGGGGGACTCCGACGGCATACAGCATCAGGATCACAACCGGGAGCAGAACCGCCGCGGTGCCCAGATCCGGTTCCCGCAGGATCAGGATGAAGGGGAGCCCCATGATGAGCAGGGCGGCCGCCGTGGTTTGCGGGGACTCCATATCCCTTCCCGGACGGCTCAGATACTTGGCCAGTGCGACAATCACCGCCAGCTTGGCCAGTTCGGACGGCTGCACCTGGACTCCGAAAAAGCTGAGCCAGCGATGAGCGCCATACACCTCCTTGCCGAGAAACAGCACCAGCACCAGCAGCACCATTGCCGTCGCATACAGCCACCAGGCGTTCTCGCCCAGCAGGTGATAATCGGTCAGCGCCATCAGGAAGAACAGGGCCATCCCGATCAGCGCCCATACGATCTGTTTTTTGTAGAACGGGCTCATGGGAATGCCGTCTCCGCGCCAGGTGGCGCTGTAGATGAAAAGCACACCGAGCACCATCAGGGCGCCGACCGTGCAGAAGAGAGCCCAGTCCATGCGGCGGAGCATATGCCGAATCCGGGTCAGGTCGATCATCCGGCGCCCCCTTCCCCGGCGGCCGGCCGGAAAATTCCACCCAGCAGCCGGCTGACAAGCGGCGCGGCCGTCACGCCGCCGCTGTACGCCTCTTCCACGACAACCGCCACCGCATAGCGCGGATTTTCGTAGGGGGCGAAGGCGATCATCCATCCGTATTTCAGGCCGGACCCCTTCGGTCCGTATTCCGCGGTGCCGGTTTTCCCGGCCACTTCGATTCCGGGGACGCCGGCCTTCCGCCCGGTTCCGGTCGGGGCCATGACCACATCAAACATGCCCCCGCGCACGGTTCGAAGGGCATCGGAGCTCCAGTGCAGATCATTGACCAGCCGGGGCTGAACGGGCCGATATTTCTCGTCCCCGTTCCGGCGTACGCCGCGCACGAGGTGCGGGGCATAGACAAAACCCCCGTTGGCCAGGGCGGAGGCCACCACGGCCATTTGCAGCGGGGAAACCAGCAGCGCGCCCTGGCCGATGGACATGTTGCAGGTGTCGCCGTCGCGCCAGCCGTCGCTGAACGTGCGTCGTTTCCATGAGTCATCCGGCACAAGCCCGGCGCGTTCATAGGACATTTCGACACCGGTTTTACGGCCGAGGCCGAGCGCATAGGCCATGTGCACGATGGGCTCATGACCGCACATCAGGCCCAGATCATAGAAATAGACATTGCAGGACTGCTCGATGGCTTTTCTGAGTTCAATTTCCCCGTGGCCCGGTTTGTGCCAGCAGTTGAACCGGGCTTTTCCCAGCATCATATATCCCGGGCAGTTGAACCGCTGTCCGGGACGGATTTTTCCGCTTTCCAGCGCGGCCATGGCCACCACCGGCTTGAAGATGCTTCCCGGCGGATAGTTGCCCGCCACCGCGCGGTTCACCATGGGCTTGGCGGGGTTTTCCCTGAGCCCGGCCCAGAGTTCATGCGAGATGGCCGGCACGAAATCGTTCGGATCAAAGGCCGGCGCGCTGGCCATGGCGAGAATTTCTCCGTTGCGCGGATCCATCACCACCATGGCCCCGTTGTGCCCCTCCAGCGCTTCTTCCGCCAGCTTCTGAATATGCAGGTCCAGCGTCAGCATCAGATCGGAACCGGCCTCCGGATCAAGCCCGCCGAGATCGGCGTGCTTGTAGCCGGCAACATCCACGCGGATCAGTTTGCCTCCGGCGCGGCCGCGCAGGACATCATCCATGCTCTGTTCTATGCCGGACTTGCCCTCCCATTCGGGGAGATAGTAGTGATAGGGCTCCTCCTCGCGGCCGGTCAGGCTTGCACGGCCGACGTAGCCCAGCACATGGCTTGCGGTTTGGCCATGAGGATAATGCCGAAGTCCCTCCCAGTAAATATCAGCGCCGGGGATGCCGGCCGCGAGTTCGGCCCAGCGCGCGAGGGTTTCTTCACTGAGATTCTTCCAGACAATGAAGGGCAGCGGCAGTCTTTTGCGGTAGTGGTTTGCGATGTCGTCCCTCGTTACATCGACCGGGAGCTGCAGCAGCTCGCCGAGGCGGCGGATCAGGGCCTCCGCCGCGTCCACCACGTTCACGCCGGGCTGCCGGAGCTCCTCGATGTAGACGGCGACGGCATAGGACGGCTCATTTTCGACCAGCGCAGCGCCGCTGCGGTCCACGATGGTTCCGCGCATGGCGGGCAGGCGGATTCGCCGCACGCTCTGGCGGTCCAGGTCCTGCACATAGTCATGGCCGTGCGCCACCTGGATTTTCCAGAGCATCACGCCGAGCAGCGCGCACAGCACCAGCATCAGCACAAGCAGGATCCGGATGCGGAAAGCGCCGGATTCGATTGCGGGCCGGACCGTCATGACTCCCTCGCCTCCAGCATGCCCAGCTTGACTTCCAGCGTTTCGGCCGCGCGGCACACCAGCGGAACAAAG
>ENA-UPTA01002462-UPTA01002462.1-activated-sludge-metagenome-genome-assembly--contig:-NODE-2462-length-19186-cov-161.593592_pt1 | contig 19186 bp, 22 predicted proteins | sample MGYA00238184_ERZ773361 | MGnify/ENA primary metagenome ERZ773361 (study PRJEB29100, sample SAMN05720205) | activated sludge metagenome | isolation source: anaerobic digester from wastewater...
AGAAAGACCTAGAGTTCATAGTTCAAGGTATTCATAAGAGATCTTACCAGAAGAAAACTAAACGGAATGACGAACAATGAGTATACAAGCACCGACGTGATTCTTCCAAAGTTTGGTAAATAGACCCATGTTGCAATACCTATTAAGAACAGATAACTGAGACCGAACCATCTGTATCTGGGAGAAAGCTCAGTGCAAATAACAATAACGATACCGGGCAGCATTTCTATCAAACCAACCGTAGAAAAACCGTGGGAAAAAAGAGCGAATCCTACAAATATCAAGCCCACCGATCTTCCAATGATTGAAACCAACTGCTTTCTCTCAAGGGTGAATCCGGAGAAAAAGACGGCCTTTGCAACAAAAGGAATAAGGATGAAAGAGATCGCAGCGTCGATCGTAAGGGTGTAACTCATACCAATATAAAAGATGGCTAAAACGAAGCTTATTCCTAAAGCCATATTAGATGAAAAACTGTCGATTGCCTTCTCCCTTTCGTCAAATCCGGGGATCAATCGGAGCATCCTCAGTGAAGGAAAGAGATAGAGGCCCAGTAAGAGTAGAGAATACCAGCCTCCCGCCGTTCTAATGAGAGAAACTGATAGGATAATTATGAAGACATCAAATATCAAGATACCCGTTTTAAGCAACACCTAATCACCCTCTTCCAGTTCAAAGAGTTCTTCGACAGTACAGTGAAGGATATTTGCGAGCTTAAGAGCAAGTTTTGCTGAAGGATTGAATTTTCCTTTTTCGACTGCAATTATTGTCTGCCGGCTTACTCCAGCTATTCTTGCCATATTGTCTTGTGTCATTTCTCCATTCTTGAATCTAAATTCCTTCAATCTGTTCTTCATAGCCATCACCTGGGTCAAGTGTACATAACACTTTACATAATGTAAAGTATTATAAACATTTCATCTTTGTAGATCAGCCTACTCAGGTAAAGATATAACGTTTGAAGAAAGGAGTAAAGAGTTTCTTTTGTCATAACGCATAAGTCACACTATAAGACTAAAAGACTAGATTGTTTTTGAGATGTTCCGGGGGGTGGATACATGAAATCTGGAATCTTAGAAAAGATTGATCTTGCTTTCAAGTCTGTGAATCCTCGTTTGAGGAGGTGAAATAGTGAAAGCAATTGCCTTCAATGGAAGTCCAAGGATGGAGAGAGGCTACACTTCAAGACTGTTATCTTCGCTCTTAAAGGGCATCCAAAGCGCGGGATGCGATACTGAGCTCTTCTACACAAACACTTTTTCACCACTACTTTGTACTTGCGGAAGTATGCACTGCTGGGATATAGAGCCTGGAATCTGCTGCATGAAGGATAGTATGCAACCGATTTATGAGAAAATCAAAGAATCTGAGATTCTCGTACTGGCAGCTCCAGTTTACATTCCGTTGCCGGGAGCGATGCAGAATCTCATAAACAGGCTATGTCCTATGATAGATCCAGTACTAAGTATTGTTGATGGCAGGACTCGGGCCAAGCTGAGAGCCGGCTGGAAAACGAAGAAGATTATGCTGGTATCTACAGGCGGCTGGTGGGAAAAGGAAAACTTCGACACTCTTATAAGAATCGTACGTGAATTGGCGGAGAATGCTAGCGTAGTGTTTTCCGGTGCTTTGATCAGGCCTCATGTTCACCTAATGTTTGACAGGGGAGATCCGACAGATGAAGGAAAAGAGATACTTCTCAAAGTTGAGGAGGCAGGCTACGAATTTGTAAGAAAAGAGACAATAGACGATGATCTTCTGAAATTCATTAGCCGACCGCTGATCTCTCATGAGACATTCGTCGAAATGTGGAACAGGTGACGATTCTCCGGGAAAACATTCATGAATCTACATAGGAGACATTTTCTTTGGGGAACTCAGTAAGTGTTGATAGAAGCGAGCGCTTCATGTTCGACAAGTGATAGTTTTCTGGTAATTCTTGTATCATACGTTATGAGATCTCTCATGGGCACATAGCTTGTAGATATTACTCTTGGTTGCATATTCTTGCAGATTCTTATACATAGAAAAAGAACAAATCGATCGTGAATTCTGATCTGCATTTGTCAAAGGGGAATTCTTCGAATAGTTGTTTAACGGTTATTCTTTCATTAGGTGTGTGTCATCCGAAGTGTTTCACTGCTGATAACTCTTGCTGGCCGTTTCGGTTTACTGGGTTCGTTCATCGGAGATAGGATTCAACTGAAGTTCTGCGGATGCTCCATACGTGCTCTAACGCTAACTTCATCCTTCGTCTAGAGTCTTTCCACTGAAGAAAGCAACCTGTCTTTCAAGATGTAAGCATATCGCTTCTATGTCTTCTAGATCTACTCTGTTTTCATCTTCTCGCTCGGGATGAAAGGCAAAACGCGGATCCATGTGAACAATCACTCGATCACGACGATTCTTTAGTTTCTTAATTCGTTCTGCAAGGAGGGCTTCCTCTCTATCAAAATCGTCCATTATTCGATATAATTCTCGCCGAAAGTGTTTTGGGCAGCCTTGTCGGATATACTCTCGAAAACTCTTCATGGTGAAGCCACTGTTGCGTACCAGTTTGGACGCCCTTATTATAGAGGTATCGAAAAGTGAATCCATTATCACGGGGTGGGTTGAAGTTTTGTAGAGCTCGATTTCAACCCTGAGAAGATCAGTCTCGTCTTTAAGAACCTTCAGTCTTACAAGGTAACCCTTTTGCTTTTCCGGTTTGACCATAGAAAGAACATCCATATTTCAATTATAGCTATTTGCGAAGAACAAAGCTAGGAGAAAAATAAAGAGCGGGAATCACCCGCTCTTCACTTACTTTTCAATAATAACCTTAAGGTGTCCACTTCGTGTATATCATAGGTTGCTGAACAGGGCCTGCCACAGAACGCTCTGTCAAAGTCCATGACGTAGTCGAAGGACTTCCACCCTTTATTGCCGTATAACACTTGTACAACAATGCGGGCAGTGTGTCTATGGATTTGCTAGAGGCGTATGATGTGACTTCTGGCCAGCCTGTGCCGGTAAAGGAAGAGAGTTTTTGCAGGAAGTCACCCGACCACTCAACATACATGTCGTCAGGATTGTAATCCACCGCACCACCAGCGCTGTCCCAGTCTGGATATGCACCCTTGGTAGCGGTAGTAGTAGTTATTATTATTTCGACATTTGAAGGGATTACTCCGTCGGATTTTAGACCCTCAAGCCAGCTACCAGAATGACAAGACTCGATTATTATTAGGAACCTCTTGCTAGAGTGCTCGAGAATATAGCTTCTAAGTTGATTTGCGTAGAAAGTCGTTCCCCCGAGATTCATGAGGTTCGTGTTTCCATGTGCAATAAAATATAGGGTCATGTCGGTAACCTTTTTTGTGGTGAAAAGGTCGTCCATTGCAGCTCGCACAGCAGTCCAGTTTGGTAAAGCTGCGCCAGATAAATATTTCACATCCTTTACTTTGTCAGTTCCCATTATTGTCTTGAAAGCGGTGGACATGAGATCCCTTACATCTCGGGCCTCCGCGTAAAGATTCTGTGTGGGAGTGAGTCCACTGGTAATTACGGCCCCCTTTATTCTGAAAAACACTTGTGTCCAGTCAACAACAATTCCAGTGATTATTTCCCTGACATACTTCCACTTGTCCCAAATAACTGCTTTAGCATAGAGATTCCGATCGCTCAAAGGTGAAACAATGTTTCCGTTAATCGTTGGCCAGCCTTCGGTGTCTTCTTCAAAAATAGCCTGGCCGCCTTTAGAAATGACGACGAGTTTTCCAGGGTGATCGTAGAATGCACCGGGAGCTTCATCCAGATAAAAGAAATAACCTGCTTCATTTATCCCTTGCAACTGATACTGGAGTTGTTGGCCTCCAGCCGACTCAGATCCAATGACATCGCCCTTAACAACTTCTCCAAGATACAGTCCGGTAAATGGCCCTTCCGGTTCTCCTTCCTCCTCTATGAACTGAATGAACTTTCTTGTGGCAGCTACAACAGGATCTTTTGGAATACAGGAAGATATCATAAGCATTGCAACGAGAGCCGCAACAATAACTATCGATACTCTTTTCAGCCGCATAATATCACCTTCCCGTCATGCGGAGCTTTCCTGTTCATATTCAAGCTGTATGTCAATAAGTCGTTGTGCAGGCAGATTATAGTATTGAAAGAACGATATTTACGTTTATATTGACTCAACGATCGATTACGTTATAAATTCGATTGTTAGAGTTTTTCTTGTAAGATTCTGTGTTTAACGTGAGTATCGTAGTAATAACAAAACAAAAAGAGGGAAGTAAATTCGCAGCGGTACTTTTAAGAGAAAGCAGATATTTCAAAATGAAAAAGAGGGTGTTTCCACCCTCTTTTTCTTATTGATTCAATCAGTAATACTCAATTTCCCGTGTCTCTTCTTCTTCAATCATTGCCGTCTCTTTCCAGGTTTCGTTTTGGAGCTCCGCGATATCCATAACATAGTAAGCAACCTTATGTGTATAGTTGCCCGCGGAATCGTATTCATATTCATAAACAACGGCTTCTTTCTCTTCACCAAAACTACTGTCAGATACTCTAAGAACAACGTCACCCATTTCGTTGTACTCAAGAGTAGATACTATTGGTTCGGGTTCTGTGCCTGGTTCAGCGAACATGTACATATACTCCAGCTCTCTAACGCTCTGGTTCTTATCATTGTACTCGAAAATGGTCTTTGTAAGGACCATTCCCATCATTCCAAAGGATTCCTCAACCAGATTTCCGTTGTCATCGTATTTCATCGATATGGTCATCTCGATTTCCTGCCCCTCGCTCATTCCACTGATCTTCTGAGCGACTAGTCTTCCCGCTTCATCGTATTCCATAACCAGATTGGAGTCACCTTCAGAGTCTTCAACGATTATTCCGGCTATTCTTCCGTTTTCGACCTTTATTTCGTCGACGTTTTCCTCAACACCATTCTCTCTTCCAGACACAGAAAGTAGTTTTCCATTGGCGTCGTAATTGAAGAGTATCGCACTCTGCTCATTACCGTCTTTATCATATTCAATCTGCGAAACAAGACTGCCGTTCGCGTTGAAGGTAAGAACACTGTATCCAGACAGGACGAATTCCTCATCGATTCCCAGATCCATTTCGTTCTCCGGGTATAGTATTTTCGCTGACTTAACGGGTCCTCTTAATCCGAAATCCTCGGTGCTCATAGGAATCATAAACTCTGATTGTCCAAGAGCAATCACAGAGAAAACCAGCAAAACCAAAAATAGAGAGATTCTTTTCACTGCTACACCTCCATGTGCAAAGTTACTATAATCATACAGGAGTTGGATGAAAACGGTATCACTTATCTCCCCTATAGGCGGTATTATGATTGAAGATTTCTTTGTCGATAAGCCCTCTTCTGAGGAGTCAAAAGGGATTATGGAGAAGATGTATCACTCGATTCCCGAATCGAGCAATGGTAGGTATTCGCTTTCAGAACTCAGGCCGATTGAGGAAGTCTACTTTGATTTTCTTAAGAGAGGCGATAAATTGCTTGTCTTGAGAGTCCAAGGAGAGATAATTGGGCATGTCCACTTCGGGCCACAGAGGGACGAACGGTTTTCTTCGAATTTATCTGGACACATCTATGATCTATATGTCAAGAAAGAGTACAGAGGAATGGGAGCAGGAAGAACTCTTCTTAGGTCTGCTTTAAAGGAACTCAAGCCTTTTTTTCAGAAGATTACCGGCAATACTTATAGATTCGGGACTGGATGGCATATGCTGAAAAGTGAGGGTTTTAGCGAAAAAAGAATTACCTTGAGTACCAATAAACGACTCGCAGACTCTAGGACAAATGCCTTCGAAATCTTTCGCGGTCTTCCTGAAGATCTTGGAAAAGTCTTTGTCGAAATCTCCTCTTCCCCCTCGCTCGTAGAAAATCAGCTTCAAATGACGTCAAGTGAACTATTCTTCAATCTGAATGAAATCATGGACTCAGGAGGTAGAATTCTAATTTGCCGGCAAGATGAAGAAACGGTGGGAGTTCTAATCTATTCTGTCTTCGAAGATATTATGACTTACAGTCTTCTTGGATCTATAGAGTTTGTCTTTGTCAGCAAACGTTTTCGTCGAATGGGCATAGGAAGAAACTTACTTTCTTTCCTAAATGAGTACCTATCAATAAGCGGGGTTGAAGAGTCATTCTTTGAATGTGCATTTGAAAGCGATTATCATCTTTGGTCTGAAGCCATCGGTATGAAAGAATTCTCAGTTCTTCTTGAGAAGAAGCTGTGAAACCAGGAAGAGAACAGGATTCTTCGATAAGAGATGATGGTTTACATACGAATTTGGATCCGTAACACGCTGATTTTGCCTAATTTGAGGGATTTAAAGCTGATGCTATAATTGATAAGTCAATCAAACTAGAGGAGAATCTCCCTTGCATAACAAACGTCTTCCACTTTTGCTGACATCTCTGTTAGTGTTCTTTGTGATGTTCGGTTTTGGCTTGCTCTTACAGCTGAAGCTAAGAGAGCTTGGGGCCTCACTTCTTATGGTTGGGCTTCTTACAACAGTAAGAGGAGCTGTGGAGACTTTCGGTTCTCCGGCCTGGGGAGCAATATCTGACGGACTTAAGAAACGAAAACTCCTGATGATATTACTCGTACTCACGCCGGCCCTTCTCTACTTTGCTTATTCAGTAATTGAGATTCCCATAGTATTCATTCTCTTTTCTTCATTGATTGCTTTCTTCACCGCCGGGTTCGAACCCATAGCAATGGCTCTGAGCACAGAACATTCACGGGATTCGGTCAGAAATACTTCAAGAGAACTGTCGATATTGAATACTGCAAATTCAACTGGAATGCTAACTGGCAGAATTATGCTCTCGATTCTTCTGATCTTTTTCACTGTGAGTCAGGCTATTAACTGGTATGCCTTCGTTGCCCTAATTGCTGTCATACCTGTACTTTTTTTGAATGAAGAGGAACACCTCGTCTCTCGTAGAAAGGGCTTCTTGAACAGGTTGTTTCCCTTGAAAGAAGATTCTACGCCTCTCTGGGAAAATGGACTGTGGGCAGTTTATGCCGGCACTTTCTTGAGACAGCTCGGAACGGCTGGAGCCACTTCGATAATTGCAATATATATGACTGAAAGAATCGGCTTGTCAGGAGCGGCCACGGCAATTATCACTTCGATAAACCCCTTTATGCAGATCTTTTCTCATATCTTCTTCGGAAGGGTGATATATAAAACCGGACCAAGAAAGAGCACACTGATCGGCATAGGTCTAACGATATTCACAATGGTTTTCTTTGCCGTGGCAAAGAGCTGGGTTCTCATTGCAATTGGGTACTTCTGCCTAGGTATTGCCTTTGGAGCCTTCATAAACGGTGCCGGTACTATGATATCTCTCAGTTCACCGCCGGAGAGAAGAGCCGAGTTTCTAGGACTTCTTAGGTCGGCGAGAGCCATTGGTTTCATGGTGGGGCCATTACTGGCCGGAACGGTTGCAGAATACTCTTATTTTGGCATGTTCATTATGATGGCTTCACTCATTGCCACTGGAGGACTAATCGTAATTGTTTTTACGAAGGACCGATTCATTACAAGCTGAGCTAAACTGGCGTATGGTAATCTATTAGAATCTCAGGAGTGATACGAGATCATAAAAATCAATTGGCAGTGTGGACAAAAAGAGTCAAAGCGGAGGTGAACGAGTTTGCTGAGATACATCGTGAAAATCCTTGTGTCATCGGTAATAATCGTTCTTGTTTCTGAAGTTAGCAAGAAGTCTGGATACATTGGAGGACTTATAGCATCTTTACCTCTTACTTCCATGCTGGCGCTTTTCTGGCTCTACAACGATACAAAAAATTCAAGTAAAGTTGCAGAACTCTCAACCGGTATTCTAGTTTTTGTTCTTCCTTCTCTAATTTTCTTTGTCGCTATGCCATTGTTTCTCAGAAGAGGCATCAATTTCTACGTAGCACTTGCCTTGTCCAGTGGAGTCATGATGGCAGGCTATGCCTTCTTTTCGCTCATCCTTTCAAAGTTTGGAGTGAGATTATAGCAGTCTTGAATTGAATAATTGCTTGACCTCTGTTTGTGAAGCGGTGTAATACTGAGCGTTTCACAAGAAAATCCTCCTTATACTCAGATAGATTCCCAGGACTATGAAAACTGCTCCGGTAATTGTCCTCGCCCAGAATTCGAATCTGCTGATTCGCCTGAACATCTGCGCGACCAGCTTCGTGCTTATGGCAATTCCGATGGCAACAACAACAACAGGTAGGCCTGTGCCGATACCATAGATTGCAGGAATCATTAGCCTGGACTGTTCATTGACTGCGAGGGGTATTACGCTTCCAAAGAATAGTGCAGCCGATACAGGGCAAAAAGTAAGGGCGAACAAAGAGCCAAGAATCAGGGCCCCAAGCAGACCTTTGCTCTTGATCTTCTCTTGAGATGTTGTATCCAGATTTCTTCCGCTGTTTCTGAAACTCAGCAACTCAAGAAGAAACATGCCTACAACGATCATAATTGGGCCAATTAACTTACCCATGTATTTCTGGAGGAATCTCGACAGACCTGGAGCCGCCGTCAAGCTTGAAACAAGTATTGCGCCAATGGCAACATATGTTACTACCCTTCCCAGTGTGTAGAGAAGACCTGCTAAAAGTGACTTTCTTGGGCTACCGATATTCCGGCTGATAAAAGAAACCGCTGCAATGTTCGTAGCTAGAGGGCAGGGGCTAATGGAGGTCAAAATCCCGAACCAAAGAGCGGAAATCATTGAAAACGCAAAGTTGTCCATCAATTCACCCCCAAAAAAGAAGCTACTTCATCTCTCACATATTCAATGTACTGGTCTTCCTCTTCTGAAAGGTCCCAGGCATGCCACAGTTCCTTCCATTCACCGGGCTTCCCATCTATGTATTGCTGGATGACAAGAGTGTTATACATGATAGTGTAATCTTCTAGATAGTGGTAATTCTCCGGAAGGTCTATGTTTACCACTTCCCACCTCAAGGTCCCCGTTCCATATTGTGAAGAAAAGTGTGTCTCGACTGCTTTCTTTGCGTTTGCCTCCATGTCCAGGCATACCTTACAACGGATAGTTCCGTGAAAGTAATAAAGAACAACAAAATCTTCTGGAAGAAAAGGATCATCCTGTTCTTCAAGAATGGATTCTCGAGACTTCGAAGACTGAGAAATGAGTTTGATTTCATCGTACGCAAAATAAGCAATACTGATCAAGACGAATAGTAGCAAGCAGATGGTAATGACTCTCTTCAGTTTCACGACTCACCCCCACAAAAAAGCAGTTATGCAATTACGGTTTGACTTCGCCAGTCTTCCAAGGTGGGCTTGCAACCGAGGTGGATAGTGGCGCACGCACGGCTATTAGTTCCTTTGGTGAAGATTAGAACTCAGTCATTATTAATGAGAGATATTTGTGGCCAGTTCCACTTCACGGCCAAATTGGCTATTTCGCGAACTTTCTATACCCATACCTCATCGCTATATTCAGCTCCTAATCCCGTGATCTGAACTCAATTCAGAATCTCTTTCTTAGAAAGCTTTTCAAACAATTGCAATCGATCTCAATCTCCAGCAAAAGAGCTTTAGATTCTGAAGTCCATGGTATTCTCAAGTTTCGACGGCCCCATTTTGTATCCTTTGCCGAGCACAAGAACTAGAGCAAGTTCTGCAGGCAGCCCGACCTCAATCATTTTCTCAGCTGTAGATTTGACATCATACTCAACTCTTCGAAATTCATATGAAATACTCTGCTGGACAACATCAATAATCAAATAGCAGGCCTTGGGATTTCCATCCTTAGGCCTGCCGACGCTGCCGCCGTTGAAGACGAGTTTTCCCATCGCCCATCTAACCATGGGAAGATGCGTATGACCGTTGAGGACTACATCGGCTTTGACGCTCTCCAAAACTTTTTGTAGCCTTTCGCCTGAAGTTTCTGGTCTTATGTACTCAAGTAGATGATCTACAGGACTTCCATGAACAAGAAGAAACTTCACACCCTCTTCTTCGAATTCCAGTGTATGAGGAAGTGAACGTAGGAACTCCTTAGCTTCAGCTGAAGTGTTTGCTATGGTCCAGTTTACGGAATCGTCTCCAACCTCCGTTTCTCTACCGGGATTATATGCGCAGCCGCAGCTCTCCTTTTCATAACCTATTGCATCATCATAATTTCCCATTATCGCAGGGATTCTAAGGTCGCGAATTCTTTGAACAACCTCTTGCGGCTGAGGACCATATCCTACTAGATCCCCCAGACAGTAACTTCTGTCAATGTTTTGACTCTCGATATCTCTCAGTACTGCTTCGAGAGCCTCAAGATTTCCATGTATATCGGAAAAGAATGCCAATCTCATTGTTCTTCACCACACTTTCTATGTCTCTCCTGCTTCTTGATTCCAAACTCATCTACAGCGATATCAACGATTTCGTCAACGAATCCCGGGCAATCAGCCATGCTGTAATATCTCCATCTGCCATCTTTCCTAGCTTGAATCAACCCTGAATCAGCCAGTGCTTTCAAGTGCCTGGAAACTGTAGGCTGTGGGAGCTCAAGCATATCTTCGAATTCACAGACACATAATTCCTCATGAAGCTTGATAAGGCCAAGAAGTCTCAGATTTGTCTCATCGGCAAGACTCTTCATAACGTCGGTAAGATTCCTAGCAAGCGTCTTCACTTAATCCCCCCACCTTTTGAGAAATCGAATGAGTCCTTCCGATTCTTCATGATTGCAACCAGTGATAGCATTACCGGTACTTCGACAAGCACGCCGACTACTGTAGCCAGCGCTGCACCGGAATTCATACCGAAAAGTATGAGTGCAACCGCTATTGAAAGTTCAAAGAAATTCGACGCGCCAATAAACGTCGATGGCGCGGCTTCGGCATAGTCTATCTTTAGCTTTTTCACTGCATAGTATCCAATGTAAAAGATCAGATAGGTCTGAATCACTAAAGGTATTGCTATCAAGACTATGTGAAGAGGATTATCAACTATTGTCTTTCCCTGAAACATAAATACCAGGACAAGTGTTAGAAGTAACCCAATCTTTGTGAACGGATCGAATTTTGGAATGACATTCTCGTTCAGGTATTTCTCTCCTCTTCTTTTCACTACAAGCCTTCGCGTCAGAATCGCCAAAGAAAGAGGAATTGCTACATAGAAGACAACCGACCAGAAAATGGTTGAGAAGGGTACCGGAAAGCCTGTCGATACTCCTATCAGAAGTTTACCCACTGGTGCGAAAAGAAAGAGAATAAACAGATCGTTGATTGCCACCTGTACAAGCGCGTAGTTTATGTTGCCCTTTGCAAGATATGTCCAAACTAGAACCATCGCTGTGCATGGAGCCAATCCCAGCAATACCATCCCAGCAACATATTCATTAGCAAGTCCATCAGGAATCAATGGACTAAAGAATATCTTTATGAAAAGCCACGAGATGAAGGCCATAGTAAACGGCTTGATCGCCCAGTTGACTACCAATGTTACTAGAAGAGGCCTGGAGTTCTTCTGTACGTTGACTATTTCTTTGAACTCAATCTTCAGCATGATCGGATACATCATGAAAAGCAGAACTACTGCTACCGGAACTGAAACATTTGCAATTTGCCAGTTTCCTAGGGAATTTGAGAGACCGGGAAGAATGTTGCCCAGTATGGCCCCCAGAACCATTGCAGCTCCCACCCACACTGTTAGATATTTGCTGAAAACATCAAATCTCTGTTCCAAGTATACTGCCTCCAATATTCTCACATTCGAATATATGAATATGATACACGCCGATTGTTTTCTGGGTTTTTACAGAACGTTAAGTTTCATTGTTGCACAACAATGCAACATAGATTATTCTATAAGTATAGCTTCTTTGGAGGTGTCTGATGAACAAGAGGACAGTAATGCTTTTCAAGGCACTAGGGTGTAGCTGGCGACTGAAGATACTTGAGCATCTTTCAAAAGGTACTATGTGTATTTGCGAGTTCGATGACCTTTATTCGATAGACAAGACAACTCTCTCAAGGCACGTTAAGGCGCTGGTAGATACGGGCCTCGTCAAAGAAAACAGGAATGGCACGAGAAAGGAGCTCAGCATAGCAGATAGAAGAGTCCTGGAGATTATCGAGCTTGCCAAGTCAATCACTGATGTATCATCACAAGAATCGGAGTAGATGACTGTGTACAGCATTGTAATCTATTTCATAACTGGATTGCTTCTAGTTATCTCTCTCATTGCAAGCCAAAAAAAGACAATTCTGGCGCTCAAGAAAGCATGGAGATCATTTGAGGGAATTCTGCCTGAACTGATCGCTATTCTGCTTTTTGTCGGGTTGCTTATCGCGCTGTTGAATCCCGAGACAATCTCACAGCTGCTAGGAGAAAGTTCGGGAGTTTGGGGGTTGCTGATAGCTTCAGTAGTGGGGTCTATCACCCTAATTCCCGGTTTTGTGGCTTTTCCTACGGCGGCCATGTTGCTGAATAATGGAGCCGGTATAACTCAGATAGCTCTTTTCATCTCCACCCTGATGATGGTAGGAGTTGTCACTTTTCCGGTGGAGAAAAAGTATTTCGGAACCAAATTAACGATTGTGAGAAATGTAATGGCATTTGGATTCTCATTTATAGTGGCTGGTCTTATGGGAGCGGTTCTGGGATGAAGGCGAAAAGGTATGTCTTTCCACTATTAATGGCAGCTGTCGTTTCTGCCGTATTTGCTGTCGACAATCAGGTTGGGCGCAATGCACTGAGCATTACTGGATCGAGTTTTTTGGAAATGTTGTCCGTTATTCCTCCAATATTTATTCTCTTGGGTCTTCTCGATGTCTGGATTCCGAGAGAGAAGATTATCAGACATCTGGGAGAGGAGTCAGGAATAAAGGGAATAGTACTTTCCTTTCTTCTAGGGGCAGCTGCGGCGGGGCCTCTATATGGAGCCTTTCCAATAGCAGCGGTCTTCATGAAGAAAGGAGTAAAGTTTTCGAACGTGCTGATCTTCATTGGAGCTTGGTCAACAACTAAAATTCCGATGTTTATGTTCGAGTTGGGATCACTGGGTGCAGGGTTCGCTCTGCTTAGACTGGCGATAAACATTCCAGGAATACTACTTATGTCGATAATACTCGAAAGAATAACCGGAACTGAAAGTATTGAGGAGATATATGCACAGGCTACCAGCCTGAGTGAATAGGAGGCATTTTTGAGATGGAGAAGGATTTGAAGAAAGAAGTTAGGAAATTCGGATTGTTGGCAACTGGTTTTTTTATTTTCTATTTTCTGCCTTTTGGAAGCCAGTATGTGCAGGATGCGATAATTAGCGGTTTTACAATGCTTGGTTCATACGCAAGAGAACACGTACTTCTCTGTCTTGTGCCTGCCTTTTTCATAGCGGGCACTATCACCGTATTTATTCGGAAGGACGCAATATTGAAACTACTGGGTCCTGACGCCCGAAAGATCATTTCATACCCAATCGCCGCCGTTTCCGGCGGAATTCTGGCAGTTTGTTCGTGTACGATTCTTCCTCTTTTCGGTGGTATCTACAAACGGGGCGCCGGCCTTGGACCTGCAGTTGCCTTTCTCTTCAGCGGTCCGGCAATAAATGTTGCTGCAATCTTCCTAACTGGAAGTGCTATAGGATGGGAGATGGCACTTGTGAGAATTCTTGGGGCTTCGACCTCGGCAATTCTTATTGGTTTGACGATGCAGGGCATCTTTAGAGAAAAGGGATCAGGAGGTTTTGTGACCCAGGAATCGGATGATCAAATTTCCTGGCCAGAGTCTATTGGTTTTCTGGGTCTCCAGATGACCTTCTTAATTGTTGGCGGCCTGGCTATCGATCCGATAGTTAAGGCATCAATACTAGTTATCTCCGCTGTTGCAGTTTTTGTAATGGCTATACGTTTCAAGAGAGAACTGAGAAATCAGTGGATAGGTGAGACATGGGATTTTGCAAAGAAGATCCTCCCGTATCTTTTCTTTGGGGTTTTTGCGGCAGGAATCATATCCAGCGCGCTTCCGCAAAGTTTTGTAGAATCTCTTCTTGGAGGCAACAGGTTCGGCTCAACTCTCTTCGCATCTGTCTTTGGAGCCTTCATGTATTTTGCGACATTGACGGAAGTTCCTATCGTTCAGTCGCTCATGTCTCTGGGAATGGGCAAAGGTCCTGCCCTGGCGCTCTTCATGGCAGGTAACTCACTTAGTTTGCCCAGCATGATAGTTATCACTAGACTTCTGGGAAAGAAGAGAGCATTCACTTACTTTGGATTGGTAGTGGTATTCTCCACGTTGTGGGGATTCATATATGGAAATCTATTTTAGGATTAAGGAGGTCGTACAATGAAGATCGAAATCTTTGGTTCGGGCTGTCCGAGATGCAAGCAGACAGAAAAGATTATGAAGATGGCCGTTGAAGAGTTGGATTCAGATGCGATAATCGAGAAGGTAACGGACATGATGGCGATTATGGAGAAAGGAATAGTCTCGACACCGGCCGTGGCAATGGATGGCAAAATCGTCTTGTTAGGAAAAATTCCCTCTTTGGAAGAAGCTAAAAGACTAATCGAGGGAGTAGCGCGCAAATAACTAAATGTGTCGAATGCATTATTAAGAAAAAGGAGTCCATTTGAAGAGAGGTTAGAGTGGACTGAATGAGTTTTATTTGTATTTAGTTTCAATAATGAATTTGTTCAAATCCGCAACACTCAGTCCAAATAAATGTAAATCGGAGCTTCGCAAATACTGCGAAGCTCGTGTTCTTGTTTTCAAGTCTCACGACGTCTTCATATTTAGACTTTCAGCAAGTAAGGATTCGTAACTAATCCCAGTCTTCTTATTGATCTGTTTACTCTGAAGATCACCACTAATCGATACTTGTAATCATCACTAGCATTTCAATAAAAAGACAAGTAACTCTCTATCTTTCGTAAAAAGGCTTCTTGAAGTTGCATATTGATAATCTTGGTGTCAAATGAGAGAATGGGGCCTCGTCCTGCAATCGTCTCTTCCTTCTTGCGACCTTCATATGAGGGGAAATCCCTCACGTCTTGCTGTCCATCCGGCCGATTAACCTTCTTCTTGAACGAGATTGTCCCTTTTCTTCATCCCAGCAAGAGATTGACTCTTAATCTGAAGTTCCCGAACTGAGCAAGCAAGAAATAGCTATCTGAAAGGATTTCAGAGAAATGAAGCGATTATTTCTGTCTACGTTTGCTGAATTGTTTCAATCCGACAAGTTCAAGGGCTTTCCTCTGTACCTCGTTGGGAGTTGTTATTATCGTGAATGAAGGTATCTCCGGTACCGCAGGTACCCTGGCATCGTTACAGACAATCGTACTCATTTCAGATAGAAGAGTCTGAAAGCTGTGTACCGGTGTCCCGTCACTCAGCTTCTTCTTCCTCGTCTTCTCAAGAGCGCTTTCGGATCTTGTAGCCTGTAGTACATGTTCTCTATCGGTATATTCGTCAGTGAAGATCATGCTCTTCCATAACTCTCTCAAATGCCATTCAACATAATACGCTAGCATGCAGAGAAATATGTGGGCCCTCACTCTCTTCTCAAGCCAGTGGTGTATTGGTCGTATCTTCAGATCCACTCCCTTTAGCGTCCTGAATGCCCTCTCAACTCTGGATAGACTCTTGTAGCTGTACACCACTTCTTCTGCAGTCAACTTCTCTTTCTCTACACTGGTTCGGATTATATAAAATCCGTCAAGGGAAGCTTCATTGGCTATACTCTCTTCATTTCTCCTGTAATCGAACTTCCCATCCTCTATCGTGAAGATGAAATGCTTGGCCATCTTGTACCTGTTCTCTATCCTTCCCAGTGCCTGCCCTATCTTCCCTGCCTCTCTCAACCTTCCTGAAGCAACTCTCCTAATGAGTTTGTTCAGGTTTTCTTCAGTCGCCCTGAGTAAGTCTTCTCTCGTTCTCCTTCTCTCTTCTGCAAGAAAGGGATTCCTGCAGACTATTAACCTCTCCCCAGGATAATCGGGTGAGTCTATCTCAAGAAGGTCTCTCTCGTCAAATAAGCTCAGCTGTAAATACCCATTTTCAAAGAGACTCTTAATTGTAGGCCCTCTAAAGGCACTAATCCAGTCAACTCCACCGAGAGCCTTCAATCTGTCTATCTGCCCCTGTGTTAACATCCCTCTGTCTCCGACCACGACGAACCTTTCTACTTTGAACCCTTCCTTTACCTTATCTACCTGTTCCCCTATCGTTTTAGTGTCACTAGTACATCCCGGATATACCTGTATAGATATTGGTATACCTTTAGAATCCGTCATGAGTCCATAGACTATCTGTTTCTTTCCCTTCTTCCTGTCTCTGTTATAACCATAACTCGCAAGCTCACAATGACTCCCTTCATAGTAACTCGAAGAGACATCGTACAGAACAAGACTTCCTTCTCCTAAATGTCTCTGCGCAAGTTTCCTTTCTATCGTCTCTTGCCTCTGGAGCAACCAGTCCAGAGCAGTATATAACTCATCTTCGTCCGCATCTTCCACTGAGAACTCTTCGGGAATAGTGGTATTATCCCACCAGCGTATTGTGGAAAGCTTCGTCTGAGGGTTTATTATCCTTGCAACTATCATCGCCTCTATTAGATCGCTTTCTCTACTCCTTCGAGAAGAAAGCAATTCGGAAATACCTAGATCCTCCATTACCTTACTTATAACCGCAACATCACCATGAGCTCTCGACCGAGTAATCTCAATAGCCTCTTCGGAAGGAAGAAAGACTCTCCCCTGGAGACTCTCTTTGACTAACTCTCTAGTAACTTCCGGCAATTCAGTAAGGTTGGCAATGGTTTGCTGTTTCACCTTACCATCTTCGCGATAGCTTCTTCTCAGAAGATAAGTGAAGTATTCTCTGTCCTTGTACTTACTCACAATCTTAGCTAAATAAAGGCCTTTAGGTTTGCTCTTCATAACAGAATAATAGCACAAAGAAACGAGCGAAGTCAATTACAAATTGACCATTTACTGTCTACGTTTTCACAACATTATTGTGTCTTTTTTCTCTCTCGGAAAGCGTTTCATTAATTTCCTGTCGGGGAACTTCAGCTTAAGCATATGTAATCCCTGAACGTTTGTCCGTCTTATAGATGGCAGCCATTCGACTGCACCTCCTCGTTATTCATAGCAAACCCATAACGATGATAATGCAAAACAAGAATGCAAGAACTCATTATTCTAGAGTGATTTTGGCGTTCATAACGGCTTTATGAGTAAATGGGGGGAATCAGGTTTCATATAGTCCTTGTCTTGATACAAGGGTTCCCCTCGAGTAGATTATTTGTGATGCATATCTGTATGTCAACCAGTGATTCTTGAGAAAATGCTATATTACTCTTGAGTATATATAAATCTAGGGCTTCGTGAACCTTGCGAAGCTCATCTTTTTTTGTACAGTCAATCCAGGGAGAGTTAAGCACTCTTTCATAAGGAGTAGCGAACTTGTCGTATTTCTTCACTATCCTTGTACCATCTCTGGTCTTTTCAATCATCTTTTGAGTAGGCTGGAAATGGTTGTTGTAGAGATTCAAGCTTTCATATAGCTCATTCAAGATACTCAGTTCCTCCAAAGTGTCGTATCTGTAATAGCCAACGGCCCTTCTGACCAAAGACCAGTTCTTTTGTTCCACATGAGGATTGTCGTTCTTGTTGTAACTCCGGCTTCTGGTAAAGACCAATCTTTCATCCAAACAATACTTATACAAATGAGCGTTAATGAACTCCGAGCCATTGTCGGAATGAATTCCCAAAAGAGGAAAAGGAAGTAACTCTCTCAATGCAATTATAGCTTCGAGAGTCCATCTTTGAGCCTTGTTCCTTATCGGTGCAACGATACTCCAACCACTGGCAACATCCACCATATTCAGGCTATAACAGAATTCTCCCGAGCTATTACCCCCTTCGTGACCGACAAGATCCACCTCGACAAAGCCAGGTTTTGTGTCATCCCATTCGTGATGAGTCTTTATCCTTATGTGTTTCTTCAAGAGAGTACCGGGTTTTGTATGTGACCTACCCTTCAGTTCCATCTTCTTCCTTTCACTTCGAAGAAGTCTATCCATTGTGGAGGAACTTATTTCCATAAGCTTCTGCTTGATCTCTTCTCTCAAAGACAAATGACCGTTCTTGCTAAGATTGTCTATCGCCTCTTCAATAATAGCTTTGAATCTCTTGCCGCAAGGAAAGTCCAGGATCTCCCATATCTCAACAAGTTTTCTCAATACTTCGAAATCATATTTCTTCTTCCTCCCACGTTTCTTTGTGGATTTGTTTCTCTTGTTACTCTTAGAATAACCACTCCTGAGAATCAATGACGCATAACTCCGGCTGTACTCCGTTACCTCAGTAAACTCGTCAAGAATTCTACTCTTCTCCTTCTTTCTAGCTTTTCTGTACTTCTTTGAGTATTTCTCGATCAATCCAGTCATGTCTATTCTCTTCATCTTCGCGTCAACCTCTTTCAACTTGGCATTCGCGAAGATTATCCCCTTTACTCTTACCTTTCGAGTAGTTTCATTTTTGATGCAACATTACCCTTTTCCAGTAGATTATTTGTGATGTGTATCGAAAGGTTGACAATAGAAACTATATGGATTATAATAATGGTTGACGACGTAAACCAGTTTTCGTGAGATTAGAAAGGAGGAAGACATGCGTAGCAATATATCTGATATATATAGCTTAATACAAGATTTGTCTTGGTACTTTGGAAATCAAGGGTTTGACGGTAGATGTTGTGAAGATATTTCACTGGTGGAGTATGTGGCTCTCAAAAAAGTATGTGAAACAAAAGAAATGTCAATACAAGAGATTGCGACAGAACTAAACGTGACGAAAGGTGGAGTAAGTAAAATCATCGATCGCCTTGAAGAAAAGCAATATGTCTTTCGTGAAAAGTCTTCGAGTGACGGTCGTGTATGTTGTGTTATTCCAACAGAAAAGGGAGTAAATGCTGCTAGAAAGATATCAGATAGATATACTGATTATCTTAAGGAAGTCCTTAATAGTGTCGAGGATGATTCAATTGTCAATATTAGGAGTGTACTGGAATTATTGCTGAGATTAGTGCGGGATAAGGGTTACATAAAGTGACTGGGCAGAGCATTGGAGTGGCGGGGGTGAGTATTTGAATACTTTTGTTGATGCATTGAGCTATTTTCTTA
>ENA-UPTA01002464-UPTA01002464.1-activated-sludge-metagenome-genome-assembly--contig:-NODE-2464-length-19178-cov-8.133870_pt1 | contig 19178 bp, 16 predicted proteins | sample MGYA00238184_ERZ773361 | MGnify/ENA primary metagenome ERZ773361 (study PRJEB29100, sample SAMN05720205) | activated sludge metagenome | isolation source: anaerobic digester from wastewater...
CCGCATTGACCGTGACCGCCTACGAGACGGGCTCCAACGGCTTCAACCAGGCGGTCGCCGTGGGCGGCATGCTGAAGAAGCGGTTCAACACCGACCTGCGCGTGCTGCCGGCCGGCAACGACGTCGCGCGCCTGGCGCCGCTGAAGGCGGGCCGCGCGCACGCGTCCGCGATGGGCATCGGCACCTACTTCGCCCAGGAGGGCGTGCTCGAGTTCGCCACGCGCGAGTGGGGCCCGCAGCCGCTGCAGCTGATGCTGTCGGCCTCCACCTGCAGCGGCCAGTCGCTGGGTGCGGCCGCCAACTCGGGCGTGAAGACTGCAGCCGACCTCAAAGGCAAGCGTGCCGGCGTGGTCGTCGGGTCACCGGCAGTCAACCAGAGCGTCGCGGCGCTGATCGCCTTCGGCGGCTGGACCGGCAACGAGGTCAAGCTGGTCGAGTTCGCGTCCTACGGCGCGATGATGAAGGGCGTGGTCAACAACGAGATCGACCTGTTCTTCGCGTCGACCATCTCGGGCCTGGCCAAGGAGATCGAGAGCTCGCCGCGCGGCATCACCTGGGTGCCGATGCCGGCGTCCGACAAGGCCGGCTGGGCGCGGCTGCAGAAGGTCGCCCCGTTCTTCTACCCGCACAAGGCGAGCTGCGGTGCGGGCTTCGCCAAGGGGCAGGTGATCGAGACCTCGGTCTATCCGTACCCGATCTTCATGGCCTACGGCACGCAGGACGCGAACCTGATCTATTCGCTGACCAGCGCGATGATCAAGCACTATGACGAGTACAAGGACAGCGTGCCGGGCGTCGACGGTCTCGAGGCCAAGCGCCAGAACCTGACCTGGACGATCCCGTACCACCCGGGTGCGGTCCGTGCGTTGGCCGAGGCGAAGGTCTGGACGCCCGAGGCGCAGAAGCACAACGACGGGCTGATGAAGCGGCAGCAGGTCCTCGGCGACGCCTGGAAGGAGTTCATGAAGTCCAACCCGCCCGAGGACCGCGATCAGTTCCGCGCCGCCTGGATGAAGGCGCGCGCCGCTGCGCTGACGAAGAACGGCATGGCGGTGCTGTTCAACTGACGCGTGCTGCGAGCGGTGCGCGCGGCGGCGTCGACGGGTCGGCGTTCGGGGCCGGCGGGTCCGTGACCGGCCCTTCCGAACCGCCGCCGCTGCGCGCCGCCATCCTGGCCGAGCTCGCCGCGCGCGGGGTTCCGGTGCGGACCCTGTCCGCGTCCGAGCCTCCGGTCCTGCTGATCGGGCAGGGCGCCCGCCGCCGGATGTTCTGGCGTGCCTTCACCGATGCCACCTCCCACGTGGGCACGGTGGTCTCGACCAGCAAGCCGCTGTGCAAGATGCTGCTGGCCGGTGCCGGTCTTCCGGTGCCGGATGGCGCCGTCGCGCGCGATGCCGACGACGCCGTCGCCCTCGCGCGCAGGATCGGCCTGCCGGTGGCGATCAAGCCGATGGGCGCGGATCTCGGCGCCGGCGTGAACGTCGACCTCCGGCACGAGCAGGCGGTGCGCGAGGCGTATGCCCTCGCGCGCCCGCACGGCCCGGTGCTCGTCGAGCGCCACGTGGCCGGCGCCAACCACCGCATGCTGGTGATCGCGGGCCGGTTCGTCGCGGCGGTCCGGCATACGCCCGCGCAGGTCGTCGGCGACGGGGTGTCGAGCGTCGCTGCGCTCGTGCATCGCGTGAACGCCGGACGCACCGATACGCTGTCGCCGGACAACAAGAAGATCGCACTCGACGACAGCGCGCTGTGGACGCTGAAGTGGCAGGGCCTGACGCTCGAATCCGTGCCCGGCGCCGGCGCGACGGTCTGGCTGCAGTCGGCGTCCAACCTCTCCAAGGGCGGCACCTGCGTGTCCGTGACCGATCGCGTGCATCCCGAGAACCGCGCGCTGGTCGAGCGGGCCGCCCGGTTGCTGCAGCTCGACGTGGCCGGGATCGATTTCGTCACGCCCGACATCGCGCAGCCCTGGTGGACCATGGCGGGCGCGATCATCGAAGTGAACGCGACGCCCGGACTGGTCATGGGCGAACCGCTCGGCCGCATCGAATCCCTGTTCGTCGACACGCTGCTGCCCCCGGGCGACGATGCGCGCATCCCCACGGTGGCCCTGCTCGGCACCCAGCCGGGCCTGGCCCGTGCGGTCGAACGCATGCTGGCGCGTCGCGGCTGCGCGGTGGCGGTCTGCGATGCGCGCGGGGTCCGCGTCGGCGCCGTCCCGCGCCGCGTGGCGCGGGGGGCGGTCGCCGACGGCATCGCCGTGGCGCTGGCCGATCCGCAGGCGACCGCCGCCGTGTTCGACTTCACCGGCGCCGATCCGGCCGGCGCGGGCGAAGCGCTCGACGCGGCCGGGCTCGACCGCATCGACGTGGCGATCCTGCCCGACGCACCGTCGCTGCCGGCGTCGCTGGCCGGCGCGCTGGCGCGCCGCGCGGCGACGCTGCTGTCCAGCCCGCCGCCCGAGGGGGGGCGCAGCCGCGACTGGGTGGCCGCGCACGGCGCCGTCACCCGCATCGACGGGCCCGACGCGCTGCGCCGGGTCGACGCCGTGCTCGGCGACCTCGTCGCCCGGCGCGCGCGCGCTCAGAACCCGATGTGATATCCGCCGTTGATCGACAGGTGCTGGCCGGTGATGTACGACGCGCCCGGTGACAGCAGGAAGCACACGGGCGGCGCCACCTCCTCCGGCGTCGACCAGCGGCCCAGCGGAATCTGCGCCAGGTAGGTGTCGCGGAACTTCTCGCTGCGCACGGTCTCGGTCATCGGCGTCTCGACGACGCCGAAGCACACGCTGTTCACGCGGATGCCGAAGCGCGCCCACTCGCGCGCCGCGCTCATCGTCATGCCGAGCAGCCCGGACTTCGCCACCCCGTAGTTGATCTGGCCGACCGTGCCGCGACGGCCTGCGTCCGACGAGACGTTCACGATGGCGCCGGGCGCGGCGTCTCCCGCCTTGGCGCGCGCGATCATGTGCGTGCCGACCGCCTTCAGGAAGTGGAACGACCCGGTCAGGTGCACGTTCAGCACGTCGTTCCAGGTCGCCAGCGACATCTTGTCGATCATCGCGGCGCGCACGATGCCGGCGTTGTTGAGCAGCCCGTGCACGGCGCCGAAGCGCTCGACGGCGCGGTCGACCACCGTGTGCGCGAAGTCCGGGTCGGTGACGTCGCCGGCGAGCGTCAGCACGCGGGCCGCATCCTCGGCGGCCGCCCATTCGGCCAGACCCTTCTCGTTGAGGTCGATCGCGACGACCTGGGCGCCCAGGGCCAGCGCCTGCTGGGACACCGCGCGGCCGATGCCCTGGCCGGCGCCGGTGATCACGATGCAGCGGCCGGCGAGGCTCATCGGGTTGGAGGGGAGTGTGCTCATCGATTGCTCCTGTTGTTGGCGGATGACGGGGTGGATCGTAGGCAGCGTGCAGGCCGACCGCAAGGCGAGCGGGTCCGATCGCACGCGCACGGGGCCCGCTCGCGCGCCCGCGGTGTCCGCTCGCGCGCCCGCGGGGTCCGGTCGCTCGCGCTCGAGGTCCGGTTGCCATCGTCCGGTGCGACATCGACCAGTTGCCGCAAGACGGGCAGAGGGCAACGTCGTATCGTCGTGGTCACGACGAGGAGGAGCGATGCGCACCGACGCCCCGGACACGCGCCCCGTGATGCGCGCGCCGCCGTTCGACCCGGGCCGGCTCGGACGGTGGCTGGAGTCGCGGCTGCCCGGCTTCCGCGGCCTGCGCACGGCGCACCGCGTGATCGGCGGCAACTCCAACCCGATCTGGCGCATCGACGCCGATAGCGGGCGCTACGTGCTGCGCACACAGCCTGCGGGCCAGCTGCTGAAGTCCGCGCATGCGCTCGACCGCGAATACCGCGTTCTGTCCGCCCTGGCCGCTTCGCCGGTGCCGGTGCCCCGCGTGCACCTGCTGTGCGACGACCTCGACGTGATCGGCGTGCAGTTCTACCTGATGGACTTCGTCGACGGCGAGGTGCACCGCGACATGACGCTGCGCGCCTGCGCGCCGGCGCTGCGCACGCCGGTGTACGAGGCCGCGATCGACGCGCTCGCGGCCGTCCACCGCTGCGACGTCGACGCACTCGGACTGCGCGACTTCGGCCGCCCCGGCGACTACTTCGCCCGTCAGCTCCATCGCTGGACGCAGCAGTACCGCACGGCCACGCCCGAAGGCATCCCGGCCGTGGATCGCCTGCTCGAGGCGCTGGCGCGATCCACGCCGCCGGCCGACGCGCCGGCCGTGCTGCTGCACGGCGATTCCCGCCTCGACAACCTGATGTTCACGCCGGGTACGGCCGACGTGGCCGCCGTTGTCGACTGGGAGCTGTCGACGCTCGGGCATCCGCTGGCCGACCTCGGGCAGTTCCTCGCCGTCCAGCGCCTGCCGCATGATTACCTGCTGCCCGGGCTCGCCGGCGTCGACCGCGTGGCGGCCGGGCTGCCGAGCGAGCGCGCCCAGGCGGCGCGCTATTTCGCCGCGGTTGGGGGCGACCCCGACACCGACCTGCGGTTCTGCCAGGCGTTCGCGCTGTTCCGTCAGGCGGCGATGGCCGCCGGCCTGCTGCGGCGGGCACTCGACGGCACTGCCGTCACCGAGCAGGCGCTGGCCTTCGGACGCACGGCCCACGTGTTCGCCGAGGTTGGCCTGCGCGTGCTCGACGCGTCACCAGGAGATCCCCGCGATGAGCCCACCTGAGCACACGCCTGCGTCCGCGGGCACCGTCGATGCTGCTGCATCTGCCCGGTCCGACGCGCCGGGCCCGCCCGCCGAAGCTGCCCCGTCCGTCGCGCCCCGCGACCCGTTCGGTCTCGCCGGCAAGGTCGCGCTCGTGACCGGATCGAGCCAGGGCATCGGCCGCGCGACCGCACGCGTGCTCGCACAGGCGGGGGCGCACGTGGTGATCAGCAGCCGCAAGCAGGAGGCGTGCGCGCAGGTGGCGGCCGAGCTGCAGGCCGAGGGCTTGTCGGCCGAGGCTGCCGCGTGCCACATCGGGCGCATGGAGGACATCGCGCAGATGGCCGCGCTGCTGCGCGCGCGGCACGGCGGACTCGACATCCTGGTCAACAACGCCGTGCTGAGTCCCTGGCGCACGATCGACGCCACCGACCCGACGCTGTTCGCGAAGACCGTCGACGTCGACCTGCGCGGCTACTGGTTCCTGTCGGTGGAGGCCGCGAAGCTGATGACCGCCCGCGGCGGCGGCAGCATCGTCAACATCTCGTCGCTGGCGGCGCTGCATCCCGAACGCATGCTGGGGCTGTACTCCACACTGAAGACCGCGCTGATCGGCATGAGCCGCGCCTTCGCGCAGGAGTACGGCGCGGCCGGCATCCGCGTGAACACCGTGCTGCCCGGGCTGATCCGCACGCCGCTGGCCGACGCCTTCGATCCCGACACGCAGCGCCGCGCGATCGACAAGATGCCGCTGGGGCGGCTGGGATTGCCGGAGGAGATCGGGTATGCAGTGCGCTACCTGTCCTCGCCGGCCGCGGCGTTCGTCACCGGCGCAAGCCTGGTGATCGACGGCGGCATGTCGATCGGGGCGCTGTAAGGCGGCAGCGTCCAGGCTCTACGCAACCGCAGAGAGGAACCGACCATGACCGATCTGTTCGACAACCCGATGGGCCTGATGGGCTTCGAGTTCGTGGAGTTCGCCGCGCCCGCGCCCGGCGTGCTCGAGCCGGTGTTCGAGCGCCTGGGCTTCAGCCTCGTCGCGCGGCACCGCTCCAAGCAGGTGCTGCTGTACCGGCAGGGGGGCATCAACTTCGTCGTCAACAACGAGCCCCGGAGCCAGGCCGCGTACTTCGCCGCGGAGCACGGTCCGTCGGCGTGCGGCATGGCCTTCCGCGTGCGCGATTCGCACAAGGCCTACGCGCGCGCGCTGGAGCTCGGCGCCCAGCCGATCGACATCCCCACCGGGCCGATGGAGCTGCGGCTGCCGGCGATCAAGGGCATCGGCGGCGCGCCGCTGTACCTGATCGACCGGTTCGAGGACGGGCGCTCGATCTACGACATCGACTTCGAGTTCCTGCCCGGGGTGGACCGCCATCCGCCGGGCCACGGACTGAAGCTGATCGACCACCTCACGCACAACGTGTACCGCGGCCGCATGGGGTTCTGGGCCGCGTTCTACGAGCGCCTGTTCAACTTCAGGGAGATCCGCTACTTCGACATCAAGGGCGAATACACCGGCCTCGCGTCGAAGGCGATGACCGCGCCCGACGGTCTGATCCGCATCCCGCTGAACGAGGAGTCCTCGCGCGGCGCCGGGCAGATCGAGGAGTTCCTGATGCAGTACAACGGCGAGGGCATCCAGCACATCGCGCTGCTCACCGACGGCCTCGTCGCCACCGTCGACCGTCTGCAGATGGCCGGCGTGCCGCTGATGAGCGCGCCCAACGACGTCTACTACGAGATGCTCGACGAGCGCCTGCCCGGCCACGGCCTGGACGTGCCGGCGCTGAGCACGCGCGGCATCCTGGTCGACGGGGCCACGCACGACGGCCCCCCGCGGCTGCTGCTGCAGATCTTCTCGCAGACGCTGCTGGGGCCGGTGTTCTTCGAGTTCATCGAGCGCCGGGCCGACGAAGGCTTCGGCGAAGGCAACTTCAAGGCGCTGTTCGAGTCGATGGAGCGCGACCAGATCCGGCGCGGCGCCATCGGTCCCGCCGCCTGACGCGGCGTCCCCTCAGGTCACCAGCCCCTCCTCGCGCGCCTTGATCTGGAGCGCCAGGAAGCGCGAGTAGATGCGGCACTGCGCGAGGCTGCCGGCGGTGAACCACAGGCCGCGCTGCGGCGTCGGACGCCACATGTTGCGCAGCTCGCCGCCTTCGTCCAGGCCCCACACCGGGCCGATCCGGTCGGCGATCGCGTCGCCCAGGCTGGCGCGCACGACCTCCTGCTGGTTCTGGAACCCGGTGGCGACCACGATCAGGTCGGCGGGCAGCACGCGGCCGTCCTTCATGCGCACCCCCTCCGGGACGAAGCGGTCGATGTCGTCGTACTGGATCAGGCCGATGCTGCCGTCGGCGATCAGGTCCGAGCAGCCGACGTTGAAGTAGTAGCCGCCCCCGCGGCGCAGGTACATCATCTGGAAGCCGGTGGCGTCCTCGCCGTCGGTGAGGCGGAAGCCGCGGGCGGCCAGGGCGTCGCGCAGCGGCTTGTCGGCCTCGCGCGAGAGCGCCGTCGTCAGCTGGTACGACTGGCGCAGCACCGGGTAGGGCATCGCGGTGGCGAGCAGGTCGCAGTCCGCGGTGGGGTTGCCTTCCGCGTAGAGCGCGTACACGCGCTGCGCCTCGCGGATGCCGACGATGTGTGTCGGGCTGCGCTGCACCATCGTGACCGCCGCGCCGCTGGCATGCAGGTCCTGGGCGACGTCGTGCGCGCTGTTGCCGGTGCCGATCACCAGCGCGCGCCGGCCCTTCCAGGCCGCACCGTCGGTGTACGCGCCCGAATGCATGACCGTGCCGCCGAACGTGCCCAGGCCGGGCAGGTCGGGCAGGATCGGGATCGCGCTCACGCCGGTGCCGAAGACCACGTGGCGCGGGCGCATCGTGCGCGTCGTGCCGTCGGCACGGCGCAGCGTCACCTCCCAGTGGCCGCCGCGTTCGTCGTAGCGCCCGCCGATCAGCTCGGTGGCGGTCCAGCAGTTCAGGTCGAGCGAATCGACGTACGACTCGAACCAGTTGGCCAGCTTGTCCTTGGGGATGAACACCGGCCAGGTGGACGGGAACGGCATGTAGGGCAGGTGGTTCACGTGCACTTCGTTGTGCAGCGTAAGCGAGTGGTAGCGGCGGCGCCAATTGTCGCCCACGCGTGCCTCGCGGTCGATGATCAGCGTGTCGACCTCCAGCTGCTTCAGGCGCGCCGCGATCGACAGGCCCGCCTGGCCCGCACCCACCACCAGCACGGCGGGGTCGCGGTCGGCATAGGCACGGGCGCGCACGCGCTTGTCTTCCCAGTTCTCGCCGCCGAACTCGCGCGCGTAGTAGTCCTTGCCCTGCGATCCGCGGGAGTTGTCGTACTCCTCGAAGCCGCGCAGCGACTGCAGACTCGCGAGCAGGATCCAGGCCCGCACGCCGCCGGGCCCCTGCGGATCGGGTCGCAGCCGGACCACGGCATGCCCGGTGCCGAACGCGGTCTCGAAGTGCGCGATCGCCTCGACGACGTCGACCCCCGCGCGCATCACCACGCGTGGCGGGATGCGTCCCGGCATCACGCGGAAGTCGCGCGGCTGGAACGCCGGCAGCGCCTCGTGCAGCAGCGCCGCGATCGCCGCACGGCCCGACACCGTGCGGATCTCCCAGGTCAGCGCCAGCAGGTCACGCAGGTGCCCGTCCTCGGTGAAGAGTGCGGCGGCGGCCGGCACGTCCTTGCGGGTCAGGGCGTCGCTGAAGGCGGCCAGCCAGGCGGTGGCGGCCGTTTTCGCGTCCATTGCGGCAGCGGTGTTCATTGAATGAAATCTCCAGCGGGCGTGAGCGGAAGTCGTCGTTCAGGGTGTCGTACCATCCGGCACGAATGAACGGCAATGGAATTCTAGACCCCGGCCAGAGGGGTGGATGCTGCGTCGTATCGCAATCAGGTTCATTGAAGAAAATTCCGGCCGGTGCGTCGAGCGACATGCCGATCGGCCGATCGGTGCGAACGTGCTGATCGAGAACAAGGCCGGTGCAAGCGGGATCCTCGCGGGCGTCGCGCTGAAGGATGCGCCGCCGGACGGCACCGTGATCATGTTCGCGCCCAGCTCGGCCACCGTCGCGCAGAAGGTGACGCGCAAGTCGATGCCGTTCGACCTCGAGAAGGACCTCGCCCCGATCGGCATGGCCGGCACGACGGCCACGGTCTATGTCGTGTCGCCCACGATCGGCGTCTCCAACATGAGCGAGTACGTGGCCTGGCTCAAGCGCAATCCGGGGCGTGCGAGTTTCGGCACCGCCGCGATGGGCAGCTCCACGCACTTCTTCGGCGTCGAGATCGGCCAGGCCATCGGCATCCCGCTGCAGCCCATCGCGTACAAGGGCACCGGGCCGATGCTCACCGACCTGGCCGGCGGACACATCGCCGCCGGCTGCGGCGGCGTCACCTCGTTCCTGCAGCATCACCGCACCGGCAAGCTGCGGATCATCGCCGACTCGTCGCCCAAGCGCTCGAAGGTTGCGCCCGATCTGCCCACCATCGGCGAGCTGGGGTATCCGAAGCTCGCGCACAACGGGTTCTACGGGTTCTATGCGCCGGCCAGGACGCGCCCCGAAGTGATCGACGCCTGGAACCGCGAACTGCGGGCGGTGCTCGATACGCCCGACATGCACAAGCGCCTGGCCGACCTCGGCCTGGACGTCGAAACGTCGACGCCGGCCGAGTTCGCGGAGCGCCAGGCCCGCGACATCGTCGCATTCACGCGCTCGATGAAGGCGGCGGGGTTCGAGCCCGAGTGAACGTCGCCGCGGCGGCCACCGGATCGGCCGCACGCGTGCGTGCGGCGCCCCTTCAGTCGACCTTGGCGCCCGAGGCCTTCACCACCGGGCCCCAGCGGCGCACTTCCGACTGGATGGCGGCGGCCATCTGCTCGGGCGTGCCGCCCATGATCTCGTAGCCGAGCTCGTTCATGCGCTTGACGAAGTCCGGCGCACGCACGGCCTTCTGGCCCTCGGCGTTCATGCGGTCGATGATCTCCTTCGGCGTGCCGGCCGGCATCGACAGACCGAACCAGGCCACCGACTCGTAGTTCGGCAGGCCGGCCTCGATCATCGTCGGCAGGTCGGGCAGGTTGGCCGCGCGCTTCGGGCCGGTGGTGGCCAGCGCACGCAGGCGACCGGCGCGGATGTGCGTGATCGCCGACGGGATGTTGTCGAACATCAGGTGCACCTGGCCGCCGATGAGGTCGGTGATCGCGGGGGCGCTGCCCTTGTAGGGCACGTGCGTGATGTCGAGGTTGAGCATGTGCTTGAACATCTCGCCCGACATGTGGATGGTCGTGCCGTTGCCGCTGGACGCATAGCTGAGCTTGCCCGGCTGTGCCCGGATCAGCGCGATCAGCTCGGCCACCGAGTTCGCCTTGACGTCCTGGTTCACGACCAGCACGTTGGAAAACGATCCCAGGAGGATCACCGGCGCCAGGTCCTTGTTCGGGTCGTAGTTCAGCTTCGAGTACAGGAACGGCGTGATGCCGTGCAGGCTGCTGGGCGACATCAGCATGGTGTAACCGTCGGGCGCGGACCGGGCGACCATCTCCGAGCCGACGTTGCCGCCCGCGCCGGGGCGATTGTCGACCGTGACCGGCTGTCCGATCGTCTTGGAGATCTCGGCCGCCGCGGCGCGCGCGATGATGTCGGTGGCACCACCCGCGGCATAGGGCACGACAAGGCGGATCGGTTTGTTCGGATAGGCCTGGGCCTGGGCGGAGGCCGGCGCGATCAGCGCAGCGGTGAACGTGGCGGCCAGGGCCAGGCGGGCAAACGTCTTCATGGGGTGCTGTCTCCGTGCTGTTCGATCGGGAACCGGTCGGCGGCCCGATCCGCCTGCCCGCCCGCGGGCAGGCGCCGGCAGGGACGGGCATCGGCGGGTGCGGGCCCGCCACGGACCTCGGGGCGTGCGCCGACCGGGTGAGCTGTGTGCTCCGCTGCGAGTATAGGCGCCACGCGGCAGTTCGGTCCGCGCCGGTGTCCGGGCGCGCAGGTCGCACCGATGCTATCGTCGGCGCAGCCGCAGACCCGGCCGCAACCGCAGGCGCGGCTGCGATCCCGTCTGCACCCGCCGTTGATCCGCCCTGCGAGGCGGACCCTTTCCGAGGAGATGACCACCGTGACCGCCCACGACTACGAGACCGTCCGCTACGAACTGCCCGAGCCCGCGATCGCGCGCATCGTGATGAACCGGCCCGAGGCCCGCAACGCACAGAACCTGCAGATGACCTACGACCTGAACGCGGCCTTCGACCGGGCCGCGCAGGACGATGCGGTCAAGGTGATCATCCTGGCCGGTGCCGACCCGCACTTCTCGTCGGGGCACGACCTGCGCGACGGCAGCCGCGACCGCCTCGGCAAGGACCTCGGGCCGGTGGGCACCTGGGGCGGATTCGGCCTGGACGGCGCCGAAGGCCGCTTCGGCCGTGAGCAGGAGATCTACCTGCAGATCACCCGGCGGTGGCGCAACCTGCCCAAGCCCACCATTGCCCAGGTGCAGGGCAAGTGCATCGCCGGCGGCCTGATGCTCGCGTGGGCGTGCGACCTCATCGTCGCCAGCGACGACGCGCAGTTCTGCGATCCCGTGGTCACGATGGGCGTGTGCGGCGTCGAGTGGTTCGTGCACCCCTGGGAGCTCGGCCCGCGCAAGGCGAAGGAGCTGCTGTTCACCGCCGACACCTGGAGCGCGCAGGAGGCCCAGAGCTTCGGCATGGTCAACCGTGTGTACCCGCGCGCCGCGCTGGCCGACGAGGTGATGCGCATCGCGCGCCGCATCGCGACGATGCCCAGCTTTGCGCTGAAGATGACCAAGGAAGCCGTGAACCGCTCGGTCGACATCATGGGGCAGCAGCAGGCGATCGATCAGACCTTCGGACTGCACCACCTGTGCCATGCGCACAACGTGCTGAAGTTCGGCACCGTCATCGATCCCACCGGCATGCCCGGGGCGGTGGCGGGCAAGCCGGCGAAGGCCTGACGGCGGGGATGGCGCCGGGCCGCCGTCATGCGGGTGGTGCCACCGTCTCCGTCGCCCGAGGGAGCAGCACGTAACGTGTCTCGAGCAGCGCGGTCAGCCCGAACTGCTCGAGCAGCCCGAGCAGCCGCTGCGCCGCAGCCCGGTTGGGCCGGCCGGTGTGCCGGGCGATGATCAGCTCGTTCTTCATGCTGTGCTCCCAGCCCACCAGCTCGGTGACCGTGACCTGGTAGCCGCACGCTTCCAGATACAGGCAGCGCAGCACGTTGGTGATCTGGCTGCCCAGCTCGCGCGTGTGCAGCGGGTGCCGCCACAGCTCGGCCAGCGGCGTGCGCGCCAGCGACCGCGCCTTGTCGTGGTTCAGCAGGCGCGCCACCTCGGCCTGGCAGCAGGGCACGAGCACGATGAACCGTGCGTGCTTCTTGAGCCCGAACGCGATCGCATCGTCGGTGGCGGTGTCGCAGGCATGCAGCGCGGTCACCACGTCGATGCGCGCGGGCAGGGCGTCGGAGTCGGCCGACTCGGCCACGCTCAGGTTCAGGAACGACATGCGTGCGAAGCCGAAGCGCTCGGCCAGCGCGCGCGAGCGTTCGACCAGTTCGGGGCGCGTCTCGATGCCGTACACGTGCCCCGGCGGGCGGCCGGGCACGGGCGTCTTGAAGAACAGGTCGTACAGGATGAAGCCCAGGTACGACTTGCCCGCCCCGTGGTCGGCGAGCGTGATGCCGGCGGTGGAGGCGGGCAGTTCCAGCAGCAGCTTCTCGATGAACTGGAACAGGTGGTAGACCTGCTTGAGCTTGCGGCGCGAGTCCTGGTTCAGCCGGCCTTCACGGGTCAGGATGTGCAGTTCCTTGAGCAGCTCGACCGACTGCCCCGGGCGGACCTCCGGCGGCAGCACGGCCGGCGCGGAGGTGTGGGCGGGGCCGGTCGTCCGGCGGCGGGGCGACACGATGCCGACCGTCAGTCCACCGTCACGCCCAGGGCCGCCACCTCCTTGATCCAGAGGTTCGCGTCCTCGCGCCACATGCGCAGCGCATCCGCACGGCCCTTGGTCATGTCCGGGATCGAGAAGCTCTCGCGCAGCGCCTTCGCGCGCGGCGTGTCGTTGCCTTCCACCGCCACCCGGGCCAGCAGCTCCAGATGTTCCACCGGCACCGCGGTGTGCGCGGTCATCGCCAGCCCGCCTTCGAGCCGGGCGATCGGCGCCTTGAGGCCCTGCTCGGTCAGCGTCGGCAGTTCCGGCATCTTCAGCAGGCGGTACTGCCCGGTGGCCGCGACTGCGCGCACGCCCTTGTCGCGCACCGCCATGAAGGCCTGGTAGCTGCCCACCGCCACCTGCAGCTGGCCGGTGCCCATGTCCAGCCACATCGGCGCTTCTCCCTTGTACTGCACCGACTGGATCTTGCAGCCGAACTCCCGGTTCAGCGTCTCGGTGAACACCTGCGGGAACGATCCCACCGCATTCGAGCCGCCGGCGCACGGATTCTTCTTCGCGTAGTCGATCAGCTCGTTCAGGTTGCGCGCACCCGTCTTCTCGTGCACCGCGACGACCAGCGGCCCCGAGGGGAACACCGTCACCGGCGTGATGTCCTTGGCCAGGTCGAACGGCAGCTTCTTGAAGAGCACGCGTGTCTGCCAGACGGCGCCCGTGGTCGTCATCAGCACCGTGTAGCCGTCGGGCGGTGCCTTGAGCATCGCCTCGGTGGCGATGATGCCGCTCGCGCCGGGGCGGTTGTCGACGACCGCCGACTGCCCGAAGCGGGCGGTGAACTGTTCGGCAAACAGGCGCGCGTAGGCGTCGGTCAGCCCCCCCGGAGGGGCGCCCACGATGATGCGCAGCGCCTTGTTCGGATAGGCGCCCTGCGCACGGGCGCGCGAGGCGGTGGCGGCCAGCGGCGCGGCGGCGGCGGCAAGCAGCAGGGAGCGTCGGGTAGCGTCGGGCATCGGGGGTCTCCATCGTTGTTTCGTGCCGGGCGCGGACGCGTCCGGGGCACGATGTTCTGGGGCTCAGTCATCCGGATCCGGGGGAATCTTACCTGCCGGATCGTGGACGCGGCGCCCCGTGCGGTCGACGCACGCCGTCTGCACGGGCGACGCATGCATCTCGTCGCGGGGGGCACGGGACAGAGGCCGGCACGGGATGCCCCGGCCGCCGTACACTGCGCGCCATGAACCGTCCGGTCCGCTCTCCCATCGTGGCCGCGCGCCGCCGCAGTCTGCTGCGCCTCGGCGCGATGGCCGCCGCCCTGGCCGGCGCGTCCGGACGCGCGCATGCGGCGTTCGAGGTCACGCGCTGGCCCGCCCGCCGCGCCGCGCCGCCCCTGAAGCTCGAGGACCTCGCCGGCATGACCTGGTCGCTGCCCGCGCTGCGCGGCCGGGTGGTGCTGCTCAACTTCTGGGCGAGCTGGTGCGAACCCTGCCGTGCCGAGATGCCGGCGTTGCAGACCCTGGCCGAGTTCCATGGCGCCGAGCGCCTCGTCGTGCTGGCGATCAACTTCAAGGAGCCGGCCGAGCGCGCCGAGCGCTTCGTGCGCCGCACCGGTTTCACGCAGCCCGTGCTGCTCGACCCGAACGGCGACGTCGCGCGTGCCTGGGAGGTGCGCGTGTTTCCGACCTCTATACTCGTCGGTGTCGATGGGATGCCGCGGCATCGTGTGCGCGGCGAACTCGACTGGACCGGTCCCGAGGCCGAACGGCTCATCCACCCGCTGTTGAAGTCTGGCTGATCAGGCTTCCCGGCAGGCAACCCGCCCGAGGTCTCGCCGCCGCGCATCCGGTGCCGGTGTCCGCCACCGGACGCGCGCCCCTCACGTGCACACACCCCGGAGATTTCAGGATGACCCTGTCCCGCCGCACGTTCATCGAACGTTCCGCTGCCGTCGGCGCAGCACTCACCGTCCCGGCGCTCGGCGCCGCGCAGTCCCGCACCGGCGATCGTCGCTTCGATCCGCAGCCCGGCGACTGGCGCAGCTTCGAGCTCACCACCCGGGTCGACATCCCGGCCCCCCGGGGCGCCACCCGCCTCTGGCTGCCGATGCCCTCCGTCGACAGCGACTGGCAGCAGTCCCTCGAGAGCAGCTTCACGACCAACGGAAAAGCGCTCGTCACCACCGACAAGGTCTATGGCGCGCGCATGCTGCAGGTCGAGTTTGCGGCGGGTGAGGCGCGCCCGTACGTGGAACTGGTCAACCGCATCCGCACCCGCAACCGTGCGACCGACTGGACGCGCAAGGCCGGCGCCCAGGAAGACCCGGACACGCTCGCCTACTGGACGAAGCCGACGGACCTGCTGCCCACGGACGGCATCGTGCGGCGCACCGCGCTCGAGGCGACCCGCGGCGCACGCACCGACGCCGACAAGGCCCGCAGGCTCTACGACTGGGTGGTGGCCAACACCTACCGCGAGCCCAAGGTGCGCGGCTGCGGCGAGGGCGACATCAAGACCATGCTCGAGACCGGCAACCTCGGCGGCAAGTGCGCCGACCTGAACGCGCTGTACGTGGGGTTGTGCCGCTCGGTGGGCGTGCCGGCGCGCGACGTGTACGGCCTGCGCCTGGTGCCTTCGGCGTTCGGCTACAAGGAGCTGTCCGGGAATCCTGCCAGCCTGAAGGGCGCCCAGCATTGCCGCGCCGAGGTCTACCTGCGCGACCACGGCTGGCTGGCGATGGATCCGGCCGACGTGGCCAAGGTGATGCGGCTGGAGACCCCCGAATGGATCAAGTCCGTCACCCATCCGGTGGTCGCGCCGGTCAACAAGGCACTGTTCGGCGGCTGGGAGGGCAACTGGGTCGCCTACAACACCGCGCACGACGTCGTGCTGCCCGGCACCCGGGGCCCGAAGATCGGCTTCTTCATGTACCCGGTCGGTGAGGACGATCGCGGCCGCTTCGATTCCTACGCGCCCGACGACTTCAAGTACCAGATCTCGGCACGGGAGATGTAGACGACGCTGCGCGGTCTGGGCGACGCTGCGTGGTCTGCGCGCGGGGCTTCACCGCATCTCGAACAGTTCCTGGTGGAAGCGGTCTTCCGCCAGGCCGTGGTCGACCAGGTCGGCGCGCAGCGCCCGGCCGAATCCGGCCGGGCCGCAGAACCAGACGTCGGCCTGCGCCCAGTCGGGGACCGCGGCGCGCAGGCGCTCGCCGGTGAGCAGTCCGTCGCGCGCGTCGACGAGCAGGTGCAGGCGCACCCCGGCGGCGCGCGCATCGTCGGCCAGGCGCTGCAACGCGGTCTCGTCGACCTCCCGCGTGGTGTGGAAGAGGTCGATGGAGCGCTCGTCCGGCGCGGAGGCCAGCGCCTTCATGCGCGCCACGAACGGCGCGATGCCGATGCCGCCCCCGATCCAGATCTGGTGGCGCGACGGACCGTCGAAGTCGAAGCGCCCGTACGGACCCTCCACGGTCAGCGAATCGCCCGGGTGCACGGATGCGGGCAGGGTGCGCGTGTAGTCGCCCAGCGCCTTGATCAGGAACAGCAGGCGCCCGTCGCCCTGCCAGGCCGACGAGATGGTGAACGGATGCGCGCCTTCGCGGCGGTCGAAGGTCACGAATGCGAACTGGCCCGCATCGTGGCCGGCCCAGCGGCTCTCCAGGCGCACGTCGACCGCGGTCACCTGCACGCCGTCCAGCACTTCGATGCGCTCGACGACGCCGACGGCCTTGCGGTCGGACCCGATCCGTCGCAGCAGGCTGATGACCGCCGCCACGCTGCCGGCCAGCATCGTCAGTCCCAGTACGGCGCCCAGCGGGGTGGTCCAGTACGAGAACTTCGTCAGCACGACCGAGTGCAGCACGAGGGCGAGGAAGACCACGGCCAGCCAGCGGTGCGTTCGGAAGAAGTGGCGGTAGGGGAAGCGGCGGATCAGGGCCAGCGCGATCAGCACCACCGCCGCGTAGAACGCGAGCTCGCCGATCTCCTCCGCCAGCCCGCGCTGCTCCTGGAGGAACCGGAGGATCCCGGCCGCCTCCTGCGCACGCGCGCCGCGTGCCGGCCGCTGCAGCAGGCCGGCCTGCACCATCCACTTCGGGCCCTCCACGCACAGCCAGTGGGCGACCGCGAGCACCAGCCCGGCGATGCCCAGCCACTTGTGCAGCCGGTACATCTTGTCGAGACCGTCCAGGCGGTCCTCGAGCCACGCGGGGCGCGTGGCCAGCAGCATCGCCGCGCTCATCGCCGCGATCGCCAGGATGCCCGTGAGCTGCAGGAGCAGGCCCCGCCAGGCGAAGACGCCGGCGGCCTGCGCGATGGCGGTGGCATCGGCCTGCCACCACAGCAGCGCAAACCCCAGCAGCAGCACGGGCAGGCTCGCCCGGAGGGTGTTCATGTCGTTCCGACCTCCGCGGCCACGGGGCCGCATGGTCAACGTCCGCGGCTCGGCGGCCGCAGGGTCATCCCCGTCGCAGCATGACGGCCCGAACGGTGCGCGCGCTGCGGGTCATTCCTTGTAATACACGATCTGGTGGCTGGTGGCGAGCAGGGCGCCGTCCCGGCCCCAGATCTCGGCCGCCTGGTCGTGGTAGCCGCGGCCGAAGTGCGACGCGCGCGCGGTGCACAGCACCGGCTCGGTGCCCTGCGCGGCCAGCAGCGCCGCGTCGGCATGGAAGTAGGTGGTGATCGACACCGTGCTGGCCGGCACCCAGCGCGGACGCCGCACGAAGATGCGCGGAAAGAACGCGTCGCAGATCGACGCCAGCGCGGCGAAGTCCAGCGGGCGGGGCGGGTCGTCGCGGATCCACACCCAGGTGACCGAGTCGAGGTCGGCGGGCGGATTCTCCCGGTCGGGCAGCCCGCCGCGCACGAAGCGCATGTCGTAGTTGCGTGTCCAGGGCGCCGGCGGCACCGCGGGCGCACGCGGCAGGGCCGACGCGGCGGGCACCTCGGGGGCGCCGGCATCGGTGGCCGACCAGGTGTCGCGCCGCGTGGCGAACACGGCGGTGGCCGTGATCGTCACCGCGTCGGCCTGCGTGAGCGTGATCGACCAGTGCTGCGTCGACCGGTTGGTGCGCACCGGCACCGCCTCGATCCGGAAGTCGCCGTCGGCGATCGGCCCGGCGTAGTTCACCGTCAGCGCCACCGGGTCGCCCAGCCGGGACGGATGGGTGAGGGCGGCGTTTAGCACCGTTGCGGCGATGATGCCGCCGAACGGCCCGACCATGTTGGCGTAGGCCGGATGCGTCTGGCCGCGCAGCCCGCCGTCGTCGGCGGGTTCGAGGCGGATGGCGGCGTCGAGGACGTGTTCGGAGGCGTGGGTCATGGCGGTCGGGTCCAATGCAGACGGCCCCCGAAGGGGCCGTCGTTGCCGTGCGGCAGGCATGCCGCACGGCGATGCGGCGCGATGCCGCGGCTCAGTCCAGCTTGATGCCGAGGCGGTCGGCGCTCGCGAACCACTCCGGCGCCTCCTTCTTCCAGATCGCGCGGGCCTCGTCGAGCGACGGCGGCACGTTGGGGATGCCGAAGGTCTCGTGCAGCTGTTTGATCTTGTCGGTCTGCCGGGCTTCGGCGATCGCGCCCGAGACCTTGCGCAGGATGTCCTCGGGGGTGCCCGCCGGCGCGCACATCGGCATCCAGCCGTTCAGGCCGAAGATGGGATCGGTGACGCCCAGTTCCTGGAAGGTCGGCACGTCGGGCAGCTTGGGCGAGCGACCGCCCCACGAGGCGATCGGACGCACATTGCCGCGCTGGATGTGGGCGTTCATCGCCTGGTGGCTGCCGAAGCCCGCAGTGATCGCACCGCCGGCCACGTCCACCCACATGGGCGTCTCGCCCTTGTAGTGGATCGGCTCGATGTCCACGCCCCGGGTGCGCCCGAGCACGTCCGCGATCATGTGCGGCAGCGACGCCGGCGAATAGGTGCCGAAGGTGGCCTTGTTCTTGCGCGCGTACTCGATGAACTCCTTCGGCGTCTTCACCGGCAGCTTGTCGTACACCGCCATCTGCAGCGCACCCGACGGGAACAGCGTGACGGGCGTCAGGTCCTTGTCGGGATCGTAGGGCAGCTTGCGGTAGAGCGCGCGGGCCGACCACAGCGGCGTCGAGATCGTGACCAGGAACGTGTAGCCGTCGGGCGCCGACTTGGCGACCACGTCGGTGCCGATCGTGCCGCTGGCACCGGTGCGGTTCTCCACCACCACCGGCTGGCCGAACTTGCGCGAGATGTACTCGCCGTACTGGCGCGCGAAGTTGTCGGTCAGGCCGCCGGTGGCGGTGCTCACGACGATCTTGATCGGCTTGGACGGCCAGGCCTGACCGATCGCGAAGCGCGGCAGCGCCGCGGTGGCGCCTGCGGCGGCAGCGGCGCCGAGCAGACGGCGGCGGCCGGTCGACGGCGCGTCCGCGGACGGCAGGGCTTCGGCAGAGACGGGGGAGGTCTTGGATGTCATGGGAATCGTGCTCCGACTCGTTGTGGCGTCGGCCCGCATGGTATGCGCAGGGATCGCGCGCGTCCAATCGGACAACGCGGACGACGCGGATGACGCGGATGACGCGGATGACGCGGATGACCGATGCCGCGCGGGGC
>ENA-UPTA01002466-UPTA01002466.1-activated-sludge-metagenome-genome-assembly--contig:-NODE-2466-length-19145-cov-5.524568_pt1 | contig 19145 bp, 20 predicted proteins | sample MGYA00238184_ERZ773361 | MGnify/ENA primary metagenome ERZ773361 (study PRJEB29100, sample SAMN05720205) | activated sludge metagenome | isolation source: anaerobic digester from wastewater...
TCGAATTCTCTCAACTTGCCCTTGAAACCGGATTCCACATCCAAATGACCAAGGATTTTCTCAAAGGGGACATAGCGGCGGTAGTAGTCCCAATAGCGTTCAGCCTGAACATTCTTCGCCGTGACATGGCCTTCGAACACGCTGTCGAGGAACGGTTGATCATCCGGAGCAAGTTTTAATTTGCCCTTCACATTTAATTCACTCCTGCCTGTTTGATCTTTGACAAGGGCGGACAGGTTCAGTTTACCCCTTTTTCCCCGGGTCAGATTGCCCAAATAAAAATCGAGGTTATAAACAGCATGCACGACTGGAGATTCGTGGACGTAATCATCTTGTATCGTCAGGGCTCCCTGTTCAACGTAAAGCGCTTTTACCTGAATCCGGCGCTCTTCTTTTTCCGTCAAAAGATCGGTAATGTTGAAGGTGCCATCGCGATAGCGGTGTAATCTGATGCTCGGTTTTTCAAGAACGACTTCCTTGATTACGACTTTATTGAACAACAGGGGCAGCAAGGCAAGGCGAAGGGAGATCCGGTCCGCGGTAAGAAAAGCAGAGGGCTCTCGGGGATTCTTCTCCCGGATCAGCACCTTTTCGAAGGTGAAGGAAGGACTGTAATGAAGAGAAAAACCGCCCCGGCTGTACTGAACCTCCCGGTTCAGTGATTTCTGCATTTCCGATAGAATATCATCCTTGTACGTATCCAGCCGGTGAAGTTTTTTCACCGCAACGACCGTCAATGCGCCCGCGAAAATGAGGCACAACAACAGGGCGATCAGGATGAATAATTTTTCTCGACGAGTCGGCATATTTCCTCACGTAGGACATGAAACAAATCATTACGTATCTTTCGATTCCGATATCGTATAGCTTTAATATTAACTGCTGGTACGGTTACCATGCAACCGATTATTGATTTTTCTCTCATTCCCGACAAGATAAACCAATCATTTTATTTTCTTGAATGACGCCGGGCGATCTTTTGGGGGTTGTTTCGTTTCCGGAAATCATTTATGAAGAACAGAAAATCACTCATTTTGCGGAGTTTTATTCTTTTTGAGAGCCCGAGCTACGATGAAGCGTTCCCTTTTTTTTCGCGTGAATTATTTTCTTGCCCTTTCCCGCACCCCGCATGCGCTCCTTGATCTCGCAGGTCCGGGGCTTGCGGCCATGCTTTGCCTCGGGGCTTTCCCTGCCCCCACCATCATCCTGATCGGTTTTATAACAGCTTTTTCTGGATACACCGCCGTTTACGCCCTGAACGATATCGTGGATTATCGGGTCGACCGGAAAATCTGCAGGCGCCAGACCTTAGAAACAACCCCCCCGGATCTGGACAGTCTCTTCGTGCGTCACCCACTGGCCCAGGGATTAATCAGTTTCCAGGCTGCCCTGACCTGGTGCATTTTCTGGTCAGCCTTGGCTGTGATCGGTGCCTGGTGGCTGAATCCTTTCTGTCTGGCGATCTTTATTCTTGCCGCTTTCCTGGAAACCATTTACTGCGCTTTGCTGAAGATCACCTGGTTACGTAGCATCGTCAGTGGATTTGTGAAAACATCGGGACCGGTGGCGGCCGTTTTCGCGGTCAATCCCAATCCCCCGCTCCCCTTCGTATTGCTGCTTTTTCTCTGGTTCTTTTTCTGGGAAATCGGCGGTCAGAATGTCCCCAACGACCTGACCGACATGGAAACTGACCGGGATATGCAGGCGAAAACCATACCGGTCCGCTTCGGTACCCGCACGTCAATCTGGATTATTCTTTTATCCCTGGTCTTTGCGTATGTTCTGAGTTTCGCATTGCTGACCACCGTCGCAGTCAAGTTTAACTGGCTTTATCCAATCGGCGCCGGTTTGTGTGGTCTATGGTTGCTCCTGACGCCGGCCATGACCCTTTTCCTTTCCCAGGACACACAGAAAGCCTTTCGCCTCTTCAATCTAGCCAGCTATTATCCGCTGGCTTTGCTGGTGTGTTTGACGATCAGTCTCTTATTTTAACCGGTACTTTCTACATTTTAGCGGCATAGCCCAATATTTCCAGGTGACGATTTTCCAGATAGTCTCCCATGGCAAGACCCGATGCGGCGATGGTCTTTTTTAAAGTTTCACTGTCAAATCGATTTTCCGCCGGGTGCAGCAGGATGCGACGGGTGATGAAATTCTGATACAATGAGGGATAAAGTTCCTCGAAAAAGTAAAGCCCTCCGCACTTTAGTACCCGCACGATTTCAGCCAACGCCCTCTGCCAATCCGGAACATGATGGAGTACACCGAAACCGAAAACGGCGTCCATGGTGGAATCCTCAAACGGCAGCGCACAGACATCACCGACAAGGAAAGAAATTCCGTCCTTTTCTTTCTGACTAAGATAGGGGTCTGCTTTCCTGATCATATCAATGTCCAGGTCCAGGGCATGAACATGCCGAAGATGGAACGTGTCCTTGATCAGGAGGGCTCCCGCACCCCGACCGCAGCCGATTTCCAAAATCCTGGCTTCTGCTTCCAGCTTGACTCGCCTGTGGTACCAGTTCATTTCGAGACGCTGCTGGAGAGGTCGCAACGGATTGTTGACCGCCAGCCGTTCCGCCCAGTTGAGTTTCATGGTTTTACACCCGTATAGATGACGGCGATGCCGTTGGTCAATCTTTCATAACGGACATCCCTGAACCCCGCCTCCATGACCATCCGGGAAAACAAATCCGGTGATGGAAACATGCGTATCGATTCGGGAAGATGGAGATAGGCCTCCCGGGTGCCGGCCAGCAGGCGACCGATGACCGGCATGACACGGAATGAATAGAAATCGTAAATAAAACGGAACCATGGCGTCACAGGCAGTGAAAATTCCAGGCACATGAACCGCCCTCCGGGCTTAAGCACCCGATACATTTCCTGCAGACACGTTTCCATATGGGTTACGTTGCGAATTCCAAACCCAATCATTGCCGTATCGAATAGATCGGCCGGGAAAGCAATGGCTTCGGCATCCCCCTGCACACAGGTAATCTGAGTTTCGAGAGCGGACTTCCGAATTTTTGGTAAGCCGTTTTTCAGCATGGCGAAATTGATATCATAGACCATGACGCGGCCACGGGAGCCCATCCCTTTAGCGGCAAGCATCGCCAAGTCCCCCGTGCCGCCGCACACGTCGATAACCAGTCCGGCTTCTCTCAGCCGGGCGGCCTTCACCGCAGATCGCTTCCAAAGATAATGAATCCCCAAACTGAGCAGGGTATTCATGAAATCATATTTAGCTGCGACTGAATTGAAGTGCCGCAGAACATAGCCGGCCTTTTCATCAACCGCTATCTGTCGGTAGCCGAATGAGGTTGTCTCTTCCTGATCTTTTACCTGGGTATGGTGTTCATTTGCGTCCGGATGCATTGAAGCCGCCATTTTTGATTTTATTCACCCGTCCGGAGCAGGTTCGCCGGAGGGAAACCGACTGTCTCAAAAATCGGCAAAAGATGATCCAGACTCTCCTCACCGGCTTCTTTGGGCTTGTCGGCATAGGTATAAAGTTCGAGACTGATATCCCCATGATAGCCTGTATTTTTGATCGCCTGTAAAACCGTCTCAAAATCGATGGCCCCCTGCCCGGGAATGAGGTGATGATGCTGCCGCGTGGCGGCAATGTCTTCAATATGGACATGGCCGATCCAGGGCAGAAGTTCCTGAAAACTTTCTCCCGGTTCTTCGCCGGCACAGAAAAAATGACCGATGTCGAAATTGATACCAACCTGGGGTGAACGTATATCGGTGATAAATGACCTGATTTGTTTCGTGTTTTCCATCAGTAGATCCGGTTCCGGCTCGATGAGAATCTTGACCCCCAGTGTCTCCGCCAGGGGGATGACCTGATCCAGTCCGGCATGAAACAAACGAAGCGCCTCCTTCCTGGACATACCCGACGGCAACGGTCCCCCGGGCGGAACGGAAATGTTGGTACAGCCGAGCTGATCGGCCATATGGAGGCTCTGCAGCGTATGCGTCACACGCATCTCTCGCCGGGACGCTCCCGCCTCGATCCAGGACGGCAGATAGGTGTCCCCTACGGCAAACAGGGTAAAACTGTTGATATTTGTAATATGTAAACCTTTATTATGGATGTTTTTCTTCAAATACTGAAGCGCTTCATCATTCCAGTCGGGAGGATAGAGGTGAGGTCGGTCGCCCATAATCTCAATGCCGCCGAACCCAAGGTCGGCAATCTGTTTTATGGCGCTAAACAGGGACATCCTGACAAAAGCGTTGCTGCTGTAACCAAGTTTCATTTTGAATAATCTCCTGATTTCATCAATACGTTAATGTTTTACTTTAGATCCTGCGCAAGATTCTGCAGGGCGGCAATCTGCTCCTGAAAGGTAACCGGACTGCCAGGCACGGGGGCTTTTTTGAAATAAAACGCCAACTCCGGCACAAAACCGGTACGGCCTGATGCCTTTAGGGCCGCCATCCATACCGCCAGATCAATGACCATAGGTGCCGCCAGAATGGAATCGCGCAGCTGCATGTTCATCCGGATGCTCATCGGCATCCCGAATATACCTTTCATATCAACGACATCCCAGGATTCCTTGCTGTCGCCACGGGGAGGATAGAATTCGATAGCCACCTTGTGCGTGGATTGTCCGTAACCTTTCCCCACGGGATACCCCAGGATGGTGTCGAGAAAATCCGTCTTGTTGGCCAGTTTACCCGAGGCTTTCTGCGGATCCGAAAGATTTCGGCCGTCTTCATTACCCAGGATATTCAAACTGTACCAGCCGTCGACAAGAAGATTCCTCGCTTTCAAAGCGGAGGCAATCACCACCTTGAGATAGGTCTGTCCTGTCTTACCGTCACGACCGCAAAGGGGAACATCGGCTTGGAAGGCTTCCCGCACGACAAGGGGGCATTCGACGGCATTGGATGTGAAGTTTACGACGGGAACACCACAGGCCATGGCCGCCATGACATACGCCAGGTCCGGGAAATCTGCAGGGGCCAGCTCACGGTAAACATCAGATAATGCGTCATATTGCTCAAGTTTGGTCACCGCACAGGCCGGCAAGAGATTAACAAAGACAGGCTGGTGACGGGGATGCATTTTGATAAAATCGTCGATGTCTTGTGACAAAATTCGTATCTGCTCCGTGTAGCCTGTCGCTGCCGCCGGAGGTTTCCGCACATCCATTGTGTCCAGCATGGCTATGCTCGGCTCATAATGCTCCTGTGGCAAAACACCCTGAAGGGCCACGGCCTGAGACATCTTTTTTTCAGACACATCCCAGCCGGCAAATGCCGTCTCCTGAAGGATAATCTTGTCGGTCCAATCGGCCGTCATCAACCAGGGATACGTGTTTTTCCCTGTTTGTTTCATGTCGGCCACGGCTGCCGCAACCGTCGAGCCAACGGCCCCTTTCGCACCGGCCACAATGAGTAGAGGAGATTTCATGATGGAAATATAAACCTGTATCCTTTCAGGAAATGTGTGAACACAATTCGATCGGTTCGGATCATGTGTACAAAAAAACCGCCGTTTTGCCAATGGATTTTGAAGAAAATTCCAGGGCACAATTACTCATGATTACAAATGTACAACCTCAATAAGCTGCTCATCTTCGTTTTTATAATGGTTATTATACGAAGAGGATGATAGTGTTTAAAAATAAAGTATTAAAATCATGCCGGTCATTGATGGATGTTGTCGTGTGTACAAGGGTCTTTTTAAAAATAGTTATTATGCGAGGAGAATGATGATGCCTGAGGAAAATAGTTGCAAGCATCCCGAAAATCATGCCGGTCATTTGTGCATGTTGGTGAGCAAGGGGCTTTTTGAAGAAGTAAAAAAACTGACCCGCCATCCTAAATTTATTTGCTTTACCTGCGGCCGCGTTGCCGACTCGTCGGAAAATCTCTGCAATCCCATGCCTAATGATTGAAAGTTGTTCTGAGTATTACACTTTACAGCCAGGAAAATACATTTCGTATTATCAATCAATAGGTCACTTCCGCCAGGAACAGGCCGTGGGCAGGTGCCGTCATGCCGGCTTGTGTGCGATCACGGGAATCGAGGATTATTTTAAATTGATCGGGTGATATTTTTCCTTTACCCACCTCGACCAGGGTGCCGACGATGTTTCTGACCATATGACGGAGAAAACCATCTGCCGTAATGGTGATAATGATTTTTCCCTGGTTATCTTCATCAATACATACAGAAAAGACCGTCCTGATATAATCTTTGACCTTGCTGCCCGCCCCGCAAAAAGCGGAAAAATCATGCGTCCCTTTAATGAAAAGAGCCGCTTCCCGCATTGGATCAAGCGCCAATGTTTTGCGGATATACCAGCAGTGGCGCCGGTGAAGCGCCGTATTCGATGGGCCATTCCAGATTTGATAAATGTATTTCTTTGATTTTACGTCGAATCTCGCATGAAAGGCCTCATGGACATCCTCAAGTTGCTTGATGACAATATCATCGGGCAGCACGCAGTTCAGGGCGTGCAATAAATTTTCCTCACTCATATCGCAGATCATCTTGAAATGGGCAATCTGGTTGATGGCATGGACACCGGTATCGGTTCTTCCCGACCCAATTACCGTGACGTTTTCCTTGGTGATTAATTTTATTTTTTCTTCCAAGGTTTGTTGTATACTTTGGTGGCCTTTTTGCCTTTGCCATCCATAGTATTGCGCGCCGTCATATTCGATAATAATTTTGATGTTTCTCATATTTAACGAAAACGGCGGGAATTATATTGCATTCCCGCCGTCGATTACCCTCCAGCACTATAAACTCTAACAACGATCCAGCGCCTTGACGGCGGGCAATTCCTTGCCCTCCAGAAGCTCCAGGGACGCCCCGCCTCCGGTGGATATATAGGTTATTTTATCCTGTTCCCCTGTCTTGTTGATGGCCACATCCGTATCTCCGCCGCCGACGATGGAAAGCGCGTAAGTATTCGCCACACTGTGTGCAAGCGCCGCTGTTCCCCTGCCAAATGCATCGATTTCAAACATTCCCATGGGACCGTTCCACACGATGGTCTTTGCATTACTCAATGCTTCCGAAAAGAGAGTAATCGTTGCCGGACCAATATCCAAACCCATCCAATTGGGATTGATTTCCTGAATGGGAACAATTTTTGTTTCCGCAGCGGCATTCTTGTCTTCCGCAATGACGCAATCGATGGGCAGATAAAGCTTTACCCCCAACTCTTTGGCCTTCTTCAGAATCTCCAAGGCTTTTTCCATCAACGGCTCTTCAAAGATCGATTTCCCGATCTCAAACCCCTGTGCCTTTAAAAACGTAAAAGCCATCCCACCACCGATGATCATCTTATCAACACGTTGAATTAAATTTAAAAGCGCTTCCAATTTATCGGACACTTTCGAGCCGCCAATAATGGCAACAAAAGGTCTCGCCGGATTATCCAGCACCTTTTTTAAATAATTCAGTTCTTTTTTAATCAGGAATCCGGCGGCGCATTCTTTGATAAACTGGGTAATACCGACATTGGAGGCGTGAATTCTGTGAGCATTTCCGAACGCGTCGTCGATATAAACATCGCCTAAACCGGCCAATTCCCGGGCAAAATGGTCGTCATTCGCCTCTTCTTCCGGATAAAATCTGAGATTTTCCAGTAAAACCAGATCTCCCGGAACCATCTTTTCAATGTGGGCCTTGACTTCATTACCCATGCAATCGTTAAGCATCTGGACATCTTTTCCCAGGAAGCGGGACAACCTCTTGGCAACCGGCGCCAAACTGTAAGTTGGATTTGGCTTACCTTTGGGTCTACCCAGGTGAGAAATCATGATCACCGAGGCGCCTTCATCGAGAGCATAATTTATGGTGGGAAGAACGGCACGAATACGTGTATCGTCAGTAATATTTTGAGAATTATCCAATGGAACGTTAAAATCGAACCGACACAGGACTCTTTTTCCCTTTAAATTCATCTCATCAATAAATTTCATTGCGCCTCCATAGAATGATCTGATACAAGAATTTCTGATTTTTTTATTGTCAGGAATTAAGTTTTCAAATAACGCACGCGCCATGTTGTTCCCATTGCCCGTGCATATATATCTTACCTGGTTACACAGGTCAACATGGAATTCCTGCCGCAGTTTATAACTTCTTATATTCATAAAGATATTTTTAATTTAGGAGACCACGGATCGAATGACAATGAAGAAAAAACATAAAAATCATGGAAATACCTTTCATAAAATCGAAAAGCTGGAGCAGAACATCGCCGATGTGATGGCCCTGGGCGGTCAGGGGATGATCCGGAAACAGCATGATCTCGGTAAATTAACTGCAAGGGAACGATTAGACGCTCTCTTCGATGCAGGTTCTTTTAATGAAGTGCAGCTCTTCGTGAAACACCGCTCTCATCTATTCGGTTTGGAAGACAAGACGATCCATGCCGATGGCGTCATTACCGGTTATGGAAAGATAGGCGGTCGAATCGTTTTTGTCGCCGCGCAGGACTTTACCAGTTCCGGCGGCAGCCTTGGCGAAATGCATGCAAAAAAAATCTGGAAGGTTATGGATATGGCCTTCGAAGCCCGCAAGCCTTTCATTGCCCTGAATGATTCGGGAGGGGCACGCATTCAGGAAGGCGTTCCTGCCTTGGAAGGTTACGGCGGTATCTTTTACCGGAACACCCGGGCATCGGGTTATATTCCTCAGATCACTGCGATTATGGGACCGACCGCCGGCGGCGCAGTTTATTCGCCAGCCCTGACGGACTGGGTGTTTATGGTTCAGAACACCAGTTACATGTACATTACGGGACCGGATGTCATTAAGTCGATTATCGGCGAGGAAATCAGTCATGAAGATTTGGGCGGCCCGCTGGTCCATTCGAGTAAGAACGGTGTCTGTCATTTCAATACATCGGATGATCATGACTGTATCAAAAAAATTCAGACGCTTTTATCCTATCTGCCCGACAGTTGCCATAGCCCTGTGCCCATTTTGAATCTGGGTGATGATCCAGATCGCATAGCATTCGAACTTGATGAGATTATTCCGAATGAACCCTCTAAAAGTTATGACATGAAAGAAATTATCAAGTCTATTGCCGATGGTGGACAGTACTTTGAGCCACATGCCGCGTGGGCGCACAACATCATTGTATGTTTCATACGGGTCATGGGACAAACGATGGGGGTGATTGCCAACAATCCCAAATATTATGCCGGCGTTCTGGATGTCCATGCCTCCGATAAGGCGGCGCGTTTCATCCGTTTCTGTGACGCGTTTAATATTCCACTACTTACGTTGGCCGATGTTCCTGGATATATGCCGGGAAGCAGGCAAGAACAACTGGGCATCATCAGTCATGGTGCCAAACTGCTTCACGCTTACGCCGAAGCGACCGTACCTAAAATTACGGTTGTAATCAGAAAAGATTACGGTGGGGCATATATTGCCATGTGCAGCAAACAACTGGGTGCAGACTATGTAATGGCTTGGCCTTCAGCGGAAATCGCCGTTTTGGGCTCCGAAGCAGCCTGCAATATCGTTTACCGCAAGGAAATAATGACCGCCGCTGATCCGCAGGCGAAAAGGATCGAACTTGCAAAAGCCTATGAAGATCATTTCAGTAACCCTTATTTTTCTGCCAGTCTCGGTATCATTGATGAAATTATTCTTCCACGGGATACCCGAAGAAGGCTTATATCTTTATTGGAAGCCCTGAGAAACAAATCTCGTGCGGAAATCGCAAAAAAGCACAACAACATTCCCCTTTAATTCTGGCGCTGTTAAAGAGTTCACTTCCGGAGATTCAAAGGAATAGTTGATAATCCTGATCATTTGAATTGTAAAATTCAAATGATTTTGTACGGCTGAGAGTGGTCAATTTTTTCGCGTTGTGCTGCTGGATGATGATTTTCGTTAAATTCACCACATTGTTTAACGCTTCTATTTCTTCGTACCGAAGATATTCTGCTGCGTCGACTTCCTTGCCATCCGGCCGGGGCATGCCTTCCAGATAACGCATTTGAAAGACAAGGTAGCAGTCCGTTGTTTGCGGGTTACGTATGCGGCTTCTTACGGCAACAATACCTTCTGCGGCAGCTTTGATGTTTGCTTCTTCCCGAACCTCGCGCTCGACGGCTTTGTGAAGGGCCTCACCGTCTTTGACATGACCGCCGGGCAGAATCCATAATCCCCTGTATTCACCATAAGCCTGTTTCACCAGGAGATATCTGTCCTGATGAAAGATTAAGCCACCCACGCCGGTAAAATTGCCCCTAGCCAAATTTTTTCCCTGAATCGTGTCTTGCATAATAATCCCGCAGAGCCTTGCCGTTGATTGGAAAAGAAAGATCATCCCAGGGAATGGAATCATAATCGAACGACCTCACATCAAGAGCTTCAGGACCGCATCCCGGCCGCCCTTTGATTATTCTTCCACTGTAAACAATAAGTACAACGGATTCACCCTCTTTTGAATATGCACCGACTAATCCTGTAATTTCCACATCAAGCAGGATTTCTTCACCGACTTCCCGGATCGCCGCCGCCTCAAGCGTTTCACCCGCATCGACAAATCCGCCGGGGATGGCCCAGTTGCCATGTACGGTCGGCAAACACCTTTTCATCATGACGACCTTTCCGTCAACGTCAATAATCACACAAACGGCAACTTTAGGATCCTTGTACAGGATAAAACCGCAATGTGTACAGACGATGTGCTTGCCGATGGTTGACTTTGCTTCCGGTTTATCCCAGAGATAACCGCAGCAAGGACAATAGTGATAATCGCTATTTTGATGCATGGGGAAGATACTCAAATAAGAACCGGTAAAACGCGACCACAACAAGAGAATGGGAGATTGTTCCATCCTGAATCAGCGTGGGAATGGCCTGCAGAGGACACAATTCCAATTCAATATCTTCTTTCTCGTCCATGCTTTGAGGCCCGATGGGATAGACATTTCTGGCCAAATAGGTATGGCAGAGGTTGTTTTGGATAGCCGGATTAGGCGAGACTTTACCCAGATAGATCAGATCTTCGCCCTTTGTGCTGTATCCCGTTTCTTCTTCCAATTCTCGCAGCGCCGCCTGGTTGTGCGGTTCTTTTTCTTCAACCAGGCCTCCGGGTATTTCCAGGGTAACCGCGCGGATTCCATGCCGGTATTGACGTATGAGAATCACCTCATTGTTCACTGTAAGAGGAACCACATTCACCCAGGGGGAGGCATCCAGGACGACAAAATCATAAACGTTGCCATTTCTCGGCGATTTTGCCCGGTCATTGCGGATGTTGAATATGCGATATTTTTCGTTTATCTCACTGCTGATCAACGGCCATTTCCTGATCGCCATGATGAATCCTTTTCAAAACCCTATTTATTCTACTTTTTCGTTAATTTTTCCAACAGCTTTTCCAATTCTCCGCCGAATGGATTCCTTTCCCATGAAGCGGAACAGTTCATCCAATTCCGGCCCTTTAGTCATACCGGTAATGGCGGCGCGGAGCGGCATATAGAGTTCCTTGCCCTTTAATCCCGTGATTTTTGATAATTCCCTGAGCGCTTCTTTGAGATGTGTTTCAGAATATTCAGGGATGGCGTCCATAAGCCGACAAAATACACTCAGCATTTCGACATTCTTTTGTTCACCCAGAATCTTTCCGGCCGCGTCGGTGATATTGAATGCCCGATTGGAAATAATGCCCAGGTAATCGTTGACATCATTTATGGTTTCGATATTCGGTCTGATCAAAGCGATGAATTGCTCGATCTTTTTGTCCGTCAGGCCGGTCAAGGCTTTTTCTGTAATAGACGGACGGATAATCTTGCTTAATTTTTCGCTGTCATATGCGTGCAGGTACGTCGCATTGATCCATTTCAGCTTGTCTTCATCGAACGAGGCACCGCTTTTCCCAACTTTCTCCATGCTGAATGTTTGAATAATCGTTTCGAGCGGACAGATTTCACGTCCCTCTCCCAGCGAACTGCCCAGCAGACTCAAGTAATTGACCAGCGCTTCGGACAGATATCCCTTCTTTCTGAATTCGTCGACGCTGACCGCTCCATGCCTTTTGCTTAATTTGGTGTGGTCCGGTCCCAGAATTAAGGAATGGTGATAGTATTCCGGCGGTTTGAATTTCAGCGCTTCATAGAGCAGTAATTGCGAAGCCGTATTCGAGAGATGATCTTCCCCGCGGATCACATGACTGATCTTCATCAGATAGTCGTCGATCACCACAGCAAAATTGTAGGCGGGCAGACCATTGGAGCGCATGACGATAAAGTCACCGATCGATTCACCATCAAATCGCATCACCCCTCTGATATGATCATCAAAGAGGATCTCTCCTTTCCTGACCTTAAATCGATACGTCGGTTTTCGTCCCTCTGCATCCAGTCCAGCTCTTTGCTCCTGATTTAAGGTCCGGCAGCGTCCCATGTAACGAGGCATCATTTTCCGCGAGAGCAAATCTCGGCGTTCTTCGCTGAGTTCGTCCTCCGTGCAATAGCATGGATAGACCAAATCCTGATTTTTCAGTTCCTGCAGATATTGATTATAGATATCTAATCTCTTTGATTGCTCATAGGGACCATAGGGCCCGCCCTGATCGGGGCCTTCATCCCAGTCTATGGCCAGCCATTTCAGATCCCTTAAAAGGTTTGCTTTGAATTTATCCGTTGACCTTTCACGATCCGTATCTTCTATGCGGAGGACAAACGTCCCTCGGTGCTGTCGTGCAAACAGCCAGTTGTAGAGAGCCGTCCTTGCATTGCCGATATGCAGTTCTCCCGTCGGCGACGGTGCGAATCTTACTCTGATCTGGGTTGTCTCCATTTTGTTAAACTTTCTCAATTATGACGACGGCAAAAACGGCGATGCCCTCGTTTCTGCCGATAAACCCCATGCCTTCGTTGGTCTTGGCCTTAATATTGAGATCTTTCCCCGCAATATGAAGCACCTGGGCTAAATTTTGCGCCATTTCCGGAACAAATGGCCGAATTTTCGGCGATTCAAGAACGATCGTCGTATCGATATTGGATATCTTATAACCATTCTTAATCATAAGGGAACGGACCTTATCCAGAAGAATCATGCTCGATATATTCTTATAAAGAGGATCCGTATCCTGGAAATGGCATCCGATATCGTCCGCTCCCATGGCGCCCAGTATGGCGTCACATATGGCATGGACGAGCACATCGGCGTCCGAATGACCTGCAAGTCCTTTTTCCGAGGGAATATGCACGCCGGCAAGAATGAGAGGTCTGTCTTCTATGAAACGATGACTGTCGTAGCCGAATCCGATTTTCATTGGGTATGCGATTTCCTTTTTTGTACGATTAATTCCGCAAGCATTAAATCATCAGGGGTTGTTATTTTGATATTCTCATAACTCCCCTCAACCATTTTGACAGGAATACCCAGTCTTTCCACCAAAGATGAATCGTCGGTGCCATAGTATTGATCCTGATACGCGGCTATGTATGCTTTGACGATCACGCCTTTTTTAAACACCTGTGGCGTTTGGATCAAGAAGAGATTATGACGATCAATCGTTTTTTTTATGATACTGAGCTTGTTGATCGATTTGACCGTATCTTTAACCGGTACACCCGTAATGGCAGCACCTTCCTTCATTGCAACGTGAATCGATTTTTCAAGCATCTCCTTCTCTAGAAGAGGACGTACGCCGTCATGAATAACAACGAATTCGTGCTCCTGAGTTAAACAGGTCAGGCCATGATTAACAGAATCCTGTCTCTCTTTTCCTCCTGCTATAATCGCCCTCACCTTCGTCAGGGCGTACTTCTCGACGATTTCGTTCTTGGCGTATTCGCGATCATTTTCTTGCACGACCAGGTACACATCGTCAATAAGACTCGAATCTTGAAATATGCGAAGGGTGTGAACAATGATAGGCACTGAATCAAACGTCAAGTACGTCTTGGGAATCGAATATCCCATTCTCAGGCCTGAGCCGCCGGCGGGAATGATTGCTGCAATTTTCATTAAAAAAATGGAAACCCGGGATTTGAATCCCGGGTTTTCTGCTTATTTCGCAATTGAATTGGATACTTTTTTGTCGTTGGCCAATCCCTTCATCTCGGAAAAAACCATACGACCGGCCGTTGTCTGCAAAACACTGGTCACGACGATTTCCACATTCGAGCCGACATGTTTTTGAGCATTATCAACAATAATCATCATCCCGTCATCCATATAGGCCACCCCCTGCCCCGGCTCTTTTCCTTCCTTAACAATTTTCACCGTCATGATCTCGCCCGGCAGGATCACCGGTTTTAAGGCATTGGCCAATTCGTTGATGTTGAGAATTTTAATACCATGTAGTTCCGCGACTTTGTTCAAATTAAAATCGTTGGTAAGAATTTTGGCACTTAAATGTTTAGCCATCTCGATTAGTTTGGCATCGACGCCTTTTGCATCCGGATAATCCTGATCCACAATCTCTATTTTGACATACTTGTCCTTGCGCATTCGATTCAAGATATCCAACCCTCTGCGCCCTCGCGACCTTTTCAGTGAATCAGGCGAGTCCGCAACATACTGTAACTCCTCCAGAACAAATTTCGGAATAATCAAGGTTCCTTCGACAAATCCCGTATCGCAAATATCGGCGATGCGTCCATCAATGATGGCACTGGTATCCATAATTTTGATATTCTGGTTTACCTTGACACTGCCCGACGCCAGCAGTTGAAACTCGTCGACCTTTTTGGAACCGATGACCAGCCCCAGATAACCCATAATGCCCGTCAGCAGTGTATAAATCCAAGGCACAACCTGCTGTTTTTCCATGATATCACTGACAAAGCTCATACCAAAGGCTAAAAGGAACGCAAACAACAAACCAATAAATAAGCCGGCGACACCGCCAAAGATGACCCTTAATGAAACTTTCCGAATGGCCTTTTCAGAGTGAATCACGAACCATGATGCCAAAAGACCCAGAATTAATCCACCGATGGAATAAATGTTCAGATAGCGTTGTGGTGATCCGAAGTAATGATATGAAATAAAAAATCCGCTTAACCCACATGCCAGAATCAAAAGTATTCTAACCTGCATTTTTTCACCTCCTTTCTGTTTAATTTCGACACAAAACGAATAATAAAAGCTGTCTCTCAGACGACTTGCTTGATATTCAGTGTATGCGTGAAGAGACAATAAGAAAAGACGACAACCCGACAGGTGAAAAAGATATTAAGATTTCAAGAAGATGAAACCACTACTGAATGGTGAATAACATCTCCAGATCTTTCTCAACCTTGGTTTCTTCAAGTTTGCTCGCGACAGATATCTCTTTGATCAGCAAATTTTTAGCCGTGTCCATGATCTTTCTTTCGCCAAACGACAGATTCTTGTCTGTCTTCAGCACCAGAAGATCTCTAAGAACGCTTGCTATCTCGAAAACAGAACCTGTTTTAATTTTTTCCAGGTACTCACGGTACCGTTTGTTCCAGGTTTGTTTATCAATGGTCACGTCCTTACATCTCAGAATGTCGTATATTTTGGAGATATCGTCTTTATGAATCACTTCCCTCAGGCCTACAGAGTCTGCTGAATCGGTGGGTATCATGATTTTCATGCCGTTTCCCATGATCTTCATGATGTAAAACATCTGTTTGTTGCCCATGATTTCTTTTTTTTCAATCGATTCAATCACACCAACACCCTGTGCCGGATAAACCGCTAAATCACCAATTTTGAACATGCTGATACACCTTACAATTTATTTAGCAATTAAGACTAACACAAGACGGGTAAATAGTCAATAATTATGATAATATCTTCTGATTAAAGGCCCTGGAAGGGGTTGCAGTAAATACCTGAAGGGAATATCTATATGAAGCCATGCATCTCTTTATATAGATCCCGGTCGAGTTGCTGAGGATCTTTCTTTTCGTATTCTTCGACAATCTGCCTGAGCCGATCATAAATGCGAATATTCGCCAAGTCATCCAGACTGTTGTAGATTCCCCGCCTTCTGCCGAGTCTGTAAATCATACGATCTTTTAACGACATACTGAAATAGCGATCGATGACACCCAGCAGTCTCGCCTTGTCATCGGGAAGTTTACCTTCGATTTCCTGAAGCAGATTCAGGATATGGTCACTGACGATATAAGTGTCCCGGCAATGAAGATTTTCCAGGAGAAGTCTGATTTCTTTTAAAACATCTTCATCAGCCAGGGGGGTAAACAGCCCCTCCTTCATCATCGTATAAAGTGCGGTCCCTTCCCTGACCTGCAGCGATCTTAACCGGATATAATCCGGATTGATTTTATTCAAAACTTCCGCTGTCTGTTTTGCATGTTCGGTTGACCATTTATCTCCGCCCATGCCGGGAATGATGTACTCACATAGGGAAATCCCTCCCGCCATGATCCGCTTGCCCCCTTCGATATGATCAGCCGCAGTTTCTCCTTTTTTAATGAATTCCAGAACAGGATCATAGCCGCTTTCCATTCCGACATGGATGCGTGAAAGACCTGCTGCTTTCAATTTTACAAAATCTTCAACCGTTTTCTTGGCCGCCGTTTTGGATCTACCGTATGAGGTGATTCTGTCCACAAAAGGAAATTTCATTTTAATGTACTTCAGGACCTCGACCAAGTCTTCCGTCTTCATAATAATCGAGTTTGCGTCCTGAAGGAATACGGATTTCCCGCCAAAATAAAGCCAAGCAGCCACAGACCGGTAAGCATCACTAAAGCCGTAATCGTTGAAAATCATCTGCACAATGCTGTCGTTGACTTTCCCGCCCTGACCTCGCTTGCGGGACAATTCGGCGATGTTCTCGGCGATGGCATGCATGGCATCGATTTCTTGTTTGATTTCTTCGACGGATCGCAAAGAAAACTTCGAATCATGGTAGCTATGGCAAAAGGTACATTTATTCCAGGGGCAATTCCTGGTTGCCCTGATGAGCAGGCTCTCCGCTTCGCTCGGCGGTCGAATCGGCCCCTGTTCGAAATTCAATTCCATACGTTCCTCTCAAATGGAAAAACTTCAGGATAAAAACAAAAGAGGATCTTTTGCCTTGTTCTTGTATCTTATTTCAAAATCGATAAACCCTACGCCGGAGGAAGCCGGTATGATCAACGCGATTTTCTCACCACGCTTGATTTTTTGATCGACCTTAACCAGTCTTTTGCTGAGATGCGTATAAACGGTAGCATAATTTTGATCATGCTTAATGATGACTGTTTCCCCATAATCTTTTAGCAACGCGGAAAAAATAACCTGACCTCCGGCCGATGCAACAACGGAAGATTCTTTCCGCGTTTCGATTCGGATACCGTTGTAGAACATTCCGTTGGTCTGCGGTCCATATTTCGAAATCACTTTTCCTCTAAGGGGCCAGGAAAACTTTCCTTTTTGAATGCCATCGGTGTCTTTGCTCGGCGTGATCGGTTTGGCACTGTCCTTCTGTTTTATCTTCACATTTTCTTGCGTCAAAATGGTTTTGGTGCTTTTTTTCGTATCGGTTTTTTTTACCGTCTCTGTTTTTCGCACCGTTTTCCCGGTATAGGTCTCCTTCTTGGGTTTCGGGCCCGGAGAAACTTCTTTTAACTTGACTTCTTTACTCTTGCTTAGATTTTTTACAGACTCTTCCCGGGGTACAAATAAAACCTTGCCTTCCTTAAGTGCCGCCGACTTATCCAGCTCGTTCACATCAGCCAGTTCTTCCACGCTCATCCGATGGTCGCGGGCAATGCTGGACAGCGTCTCATCAGACCTGACGACATAATAGTATCCCTGCCTCGGCTCACTCTTAACGTAATCCCGGACACACCCGAAAGCACAAAAAATCAACAGGATCAGAACAGCTATGTTTCCAATAGTTTTTTTCATATTACAAAAATGATTCATCATGTATTGAAAAGGGGACTCAGGCTTGACCACCCCGCAGAATCGTCAATATTTCAGGATTGCGCGCCGCCCCAAGCATAATCTCCGATCAGATCGACAAAGCGACATCCCCCCAGGTTATCCTGCTTGATGTCCGTTATGTCCTCCGATAATCTTGTCACTTTGTACAGGGTTTGTGACTGCCGATCACCGATGGGCAAAACAATTCTCCCGCCCACGGCAAGTTGCGACAAAAGATTCTGCGGCAGAGACGGGCCGCCCGCAGTGATTATGATGGCGTTGAACGGCGCCTCCTCTTTCCAGCCGTAGGTGCCGTCGCCGACCCGAATGGCCACATTGAAATATCCAAGGGCATCAAGGCATTTCCGGGCCTTGGACGCCAGTTTCGCGATTCTTTCGATAGAAAACACCTGATCGGCCAGTTCCGCCAGAATTGCCGTTTGATATCCGGAGCCGGTTCCAATTTCCAACACCTTGTCTTTCTTGGATATTTCCATGGCCTGAGTCATCAGCGCGACGATATAGGGCTGTGAAATGGTCTGTCCCTCGCCAATCGGCAATGGGTTATCCTGATAGGACTGATCCTGCAATCCATCATCAACAAAAATGTGGCGGGGGATGGTTTCCATAGCCGCAAGCACCCGCGCATCGCTGAGGCCTCTTGCGCGAATCTGTGTCTCAACCATCCTCATTCTCTGTTTCTTATATAAATCCATTATTTATCCTTCATGTATTTCTTCTTGGGCGGAATCGCATAAAACTCTTCAACCCAATGGTGTTTTCTTAGCCCCAGGGCCTCTCTGGTTACAATAAGGTAATAATACTGAATTTTTGCCGTATCCCGGACCTTATTGAAGTGATCGATCTGCTGGTTGATCTCTGTCAGAGTCAATCTCTTGCGCGGCGGAGTTTCCCCGGTTGATCCTGTGTGATCGTTCTCTTGGAAAGCCGGACCATGGATGGCCTTACTCTCTTTCGTGATGGATTCCTCTATCTGCGCAAGCAGGCGCAGGGTTTTTGCCAATTTTTCCGCAGCATTGGCCAGCACAGCCGCCCGTTCGCGGAGAAATTCTTCCTGAAGAACTTCTTCAATTGATTTTTCTGTTTTCACGGTTTAAAGCGGTCACTAAAATTTCCCGTTCATTAACATGCATAACTTCTTTTTTCAATAGAGGCGAATCAGACATGACAGGTGTGAGATTTTCCAAGTCTGAGTCCGCCTGTTGCCTCATAATAAAAGGTAACCGAAGAGGATCTAGGAGGAGGTAACGTT
>ENA-UPTA01002470-UPTA01002470.1-activated-sludge-metagenome-genome-assembly--contig:-NODE-2470-length-19131-cov-8.163399_pt1 | contig 19131 bp, 17 predicted proteins | sample MGYA00238184_ERZ773361 | MGnify/ENA primary metagenome ERZ773361 (study PRJEB29100, sample SAMN05720205) | activated sludge metagenome | isolation source: anaerobic digester from wastewater...
CGCGGCGCGGCGGCGGGCGCGCGCTTCGAGGTCGATGCCCAGGCGCAGCTTCAGGAAGCTGGCGCCGGTGACGTCGCGCAGCAGCTTGCGCCGCAGCGAATGCGCCTCGATCGGGAACGGGCGCGACAGCGGCAGGTCGGGGTCTTCGGGCTGCTGCGCGAAGCGGTGGTGCCGCAGGTGCGCGGTGCGGTACACCGGCAGCGCCGACGAGCACAGCCACTTGCCCACCCAGTCGTTGATCCGGCGGTTCGGGTGCAGCAGGCCGTGCGCCGCGTCGTGCATCAGGATCAGCAGCCCGAGCTGGCGCGCGGCCACCAGCGGCACCAGCAGCGGGATCAGCCACGGCCACAGCCCGCCCAGCACCAGGCACAGGCCGATCGCGCCCCAGCAGTGCGCCACCAGCCACAGCCCGCGCCAGCGCGACTTCGCGGTCAATGCCGCCCACTCGTCGGGGGCGAACACCTCGGCGGGGTCCACGCGTGCGGCAACGGGCATGCTGCGTCTCCTTACGACACGATCTCGTCGGCGAGATTGTCCACCACCACCGGGCAGTCGAGGAACGTGAGCACGGGGTCGGTGCCGTACTTGCCCCGCACGAAGGTCTTCCATTCGTCCGTATACACCCGGTCGGCGTCCGCCCGCGACGCCCACAGGTAGATGCCGCCGGCCTTCGCGCCATCCTGCGACCGGAAGTAGTACTTGCGGATCAGCCCCGGCATGCCCCGGTACTTGGGCGCCGTGCTCAGGAAGGTCTCCCTGGCCTGCGCCAGGGTCATCGGCTGGGGGAGTGTGAATTCGACGATTGCGGTGATCATGGAGGGGCTCCGGTCAGGGGGGTGAAGGCGATACCGTCGGCGAAGGCGCGCATCAGAGCGATGTTGCGTTCGACCTTGGATCCGGACCGCACGGTCGTGGTGAGTCCGCCAGCGGCGATCCGCCCGATGCCGGCCTCGTCGAGGAGCCCGATCAGTTCGGCGCGCGTTCGAGCGCTGGCGATCGACCCGACCTCGCGACCGAGCAGCCAGGCGCCGACGCGTTCGGGTTCGAACCCGTGGGCCTCCTGAACGTCGTGGGGCACGTCTGTGTAGATTCGTTCGAGGTACTGGTACCGATCGATGATCCGGACGATATCGCCAGCATCTTTCGAGATCGCCGCGTTTCGACCGCGATCACGCCACGCGAAGATCTTGAGCAGGGCGAATCCCGGCTGCGAAGCCACCGGCACGATCAGCCCGGCCTCGATCTCGACCCGTTCGGCCGAGTGCAGAGCCTCCTCGAACCCGAGCACGTTCATGACCTCGGCGTCACCAGGAGGCCAACGAATCTCGGCGTTTGCATCGGCAATCTGCCCGAACGGGATCAAGTCGATGTGCATCGCCGATCGCGTGGAACGCAGTCGATGCGCAAGACGGGGATCGGCACTGAACAGACCGGTCCCGACGATTCGGGTCTTCAAGGTATCGAAGACGTCCCAACTGTGCAGCGCAACCGCGAAATCGATGTCATGCGTACCGCGCGATGCGTCGCCATGCACATGCTCGCTGATGATGAGATCCGCCGTGGCACCGACGATCAGGAACGGCACGCCAAGTTCGGACGACACCGTATGCAGCGTCCGGATGGCGTCAACGTAAGGCGACGCGAGCGGCTTCTGCAGAGTCAGCACGTTCATCGGACAGCACCTTCTCCAGGAGCATGCGTGCCGCTTCGTGAGCACGCGCATCGACGGAGGCCATCAGGTCGGCGTAGACGAGTTCGGCCGGCACGAGATCGTCGCTGCCATCCGGACGGGCGGGCAGCGTCCAGAATCGGTCGATCAGTTCGATGTCGCCTGTGGGGTCGGGGCGCAGACGGTGTTCGATGACCAGCCCGGCGCGCGCGCGCCAGACGGGGTTCGGGTCGACGTACACCGTGCACGTGGACGGTCGCAGATAGCGGACGTACCGGTCCGCGGCCACTTCGCCGCCCCACTGCGCATGGTGCCGGGTCAGGTCGACGTTCGTCCACCAGTCGGGCGCGGGCGCGCGGAACCGTTGTGCATGCAGCTTCGGCCTGAGACGGATGGGATAGTTGGTGACCCATTCGTCGAGCATCTTCATGCGCTGAAGCAGTCTTCGGTCCGACTTCTTGCGGGTGTGCACGATGAGGCCGCGCTCTGCGAGGTTCTCCATGATCGGTCCGACGCCGCCCAGCGCAACCCCTGCCGCTTCGGCGATGTCGCGATAGGCGCCTCTGACGAGACCGGCATCACACAGCAGAACGAACATGACGCGCAGTGCAGCGGGCGTGCCGCCGGTCCGGACCGGCGGCAGATACTGCGCGCGCAGCTCGGCCGACGGTCGACGTCCCGTGATCAGCACGAACAGGTCGCGCGCGCGCAAGTGCGCATTGCCGGCCGCGTCCAGGAACTGGATGCGAAGCCGTCGCCATCGGTCGGCGATGTCGGGGGTGACGTGCGACGTGACGAGCACGAGGTCGGTCTGGGCGGGATCCGTCAACAGATCCTGCAGGGCGGAAGGCAGCGTCCGGGGGGACGCCGGATGCGTGACAGCCCTGAATCGACGCTCCACCAGTCCGTCCCGCAGTTCGAGCACGGTGACCGGAAAGCGTTCGCCCTGCACGCCGGAGGGCGCGTGCAGGCGACGCATCTCCAGCCCGGTGACGTCTTTCAGCGCCCCGAGGACCTGGTCGATCAGGTGTTCGTTGACCTCGCCATCCATTCGGCACTCACTATTTGTTCATTTTTTGCGTATGTTCATTGTAGTCGAACAAATCCATCGTTGAACACACTCGAGTCTCCCTTCTGTCTGCCGGGACGAACCCGTCCACCGGATCGGTCACGCGAGGCAGGCTTCCTGGGGGTCAGGAGCAGAACCGTGTACGGGGTAGAAAAATCATAACCGCGTAATGACTCTGCCCTAGGCCACGAACGGCAAGGGAAATCGAAGCATTGCACGGCTGAGCTCATCCGCTGATGTCGTCGGAGAACGCGGAATTGCCCCGCCGGTACGGCCAGGCCGCCAAGGGGTTCATCGACCCTCATTGTTCAGGATTACCGGTGTTCATTTATCATGCACACACGCAATATATGAACGAACTCCGTGCCGAACGCATCTGCCTGGTATCGCGTCACCCGCCCCGATACCGCCGATCCTGCTCCGCGCTGAATTCCGCGAGCGGGCCCGCATGCGCCCCCTCGCGGGCCACGCGCTGCGGATCGCCGAAGTACACGAACACCGTCATCGGCGCGGTCGCAGGGGCCTCCAGCGGGCGTACGGCGATTGTGCGGCGGGTGTACCAGCCCGCCTCGTCCACCTGCTCGAGCACGTCCATGTCGGCCAGCACCCGGTCGTCGACCGCGTACACCTCGCCGATCACGTGTTCGCCACGGCCCGGGGCGTCGACCAGCCAGGGCACGAGCTCGGCGCCGACGATGTACAGGGGCAGGCGCTGCACGGTCACGAACCGGCCGGGCACACGCTGCCCGCCGTTGACGTGGAAGTTGGAGAAGCCCTGCTTCAGGGTGCCGTAGACGAAGACGTGGTGCATGACGGTGGCGGGTGGGGTGGCCGTGGCGTGGCGGTGGCGGTGGCGGTGGCGGCAGGGTTGGTTCATTGGCCCGCGCACTTCTGGCGCGCCGCTTCGCGCAGTTCCTCGACGCGGCTCGCCCAGTCGGCAGTGCGGTCCTCGGGGCGCCGGCGGCCGTGGTCCTCGACACTGGCGAGCTGGCCCTGCGCCATCCGGCAGCGCAGCGCCTGGCGCGTCTCGTCCCGGCCCGGCCGTGCGGCGGTCTGGCCTGCACCCATCGAACCGGCGCCCGCCGTGCCTGCACCCGCTGAGCCTCCTCCTGCCGGCGCTGCGCCTGCCGGGCCTGCGCCGGCCCGCGCGGAACGGCGCGCAGCGGCATCACGCGCCGCGTCGAACGCCTGCTCGCTGTCCGGGCAGGCCTCCAGCGCCAGGGGGCCCATGTTGCCCAGCGGATGCCCGTAGGTCGTGGCCCAGACGGCGACGCCCTCGGGCGCGCCACGGTGCCAGGCCACACGCATCACGCTGTGCGTGAACGTGTTGTTCACCACGTCGACGTTGCGGTAGTGGCAGCGCATCACCTGCGTCGGCCCGAGCGTGCGCTCGAGCGCCGCCCGTTGCGACGGATCGAGCTGATGCAGGGCGAATCCCGCCTGCGTCCAGTGCACGAGCTCTTCGCGCAGCAGCGAGGCCTTCGCCTCGACCGGCGGATTCTCCAGCCAGCGCACCAGGTTGGCCGCCACCTGCCGCACGACGGGCCCGTCGCACCCGTGCTGCATGATCATCACACCCGTGCGCGCGTACGTCGGGTGCTGGCGCAGCAGCACGAGCGACGGTGCATCCTCGCTGCGGATGCCGGACATCGCCAGCTGCAGCAGGTCCGTCACACTGCGGCGGGACTGCACGTCGAGACGGCACTCGGCATCCCGCAGCCCCTGGATGACCGCAACCAGATCGACCCGCCCGCGCGAGCTCGGGCTGATCTCCTGCAGCCGCCCGTCGCGCAGCTTGGCCAGCACCGACGGGTCGTGCTCCGTCGGCTGCGCCTGCGTCGTCGACGGGGTGATCGCCGTCAGTGCCCAACTCGCCGCAATGCAGGCCAGGGCACGCGCCGCATTCCGCTCACGCCACATCGAGCGCTCCGGCATCCAGCAGTGCGCGCACGAGCTGCGCGCGGTTGTTGACGCCCAGCTTGCGGTGCGCGGCCGACAGGTGGTTGCGCACCGTGTTGGGCTCGAGCGCGAGCGCACGCGCCACTTCCTTGACGGTGCCGCCGTGGGCCACGTGCAGGGCGACGCCGCGCTCCCGCGTCGTGAGGGCGTCCACCGCGGTGGCGGCACGGGCGGTGATCAGCACGCGCCGCTCGACGGCCGCCCAGGTGAAGCGCAGCCCGTGCACGACGAGCGTGGACACGCGCCCGCCGCGGATCGCACGCGCCAGCGGCTCCGGAAGACCGGGCCCGTTCCAGCCGGGCCACTCGGTCTGCAGCAGCGGGCCGAACCCGTCCTCGGCTTCGTGCAGCACGCCGCGCCGGTCGCAGACGGCGGCGTGCACGGCCCGGCCCCGGTCGACCTCCGCGCGCCGGCGGATCGCACTGAAGATGTTCAGGCGCCGCGTCTCGACCAGGTGCGGCATCAGGAACTCCTTGGTGGCGCGCTCGCGCTCGGTGAAGCGCTGCGCGGGGTCCGCGCGCCACAGGCTCACCACGTTGAGCAGACCGGAGGGCATCTCGGGAATGCAGGTGCACAGCAGGTGCTCCATGCCGAACTGCCGCGCGTGCAGACGGTACATGCGCGTGCGCAGGAACGCGGGCCGGTCGATGATCGAGTACAGCTCGACCGTGGTGCCGGGCCGCTCGCCCACCGCACGCGCCAGGAAGTCGTCCTGCCGCACGCGCGCGTAGTTGGCCAGCATGGCCTGCGGCTGGTCGAGCAGATGCACGTCGTACAGCTCGACCGTCGGGGACGTGGCGCCGTGCCCCCACATCGCGGAGTCGAACGCCACGAGCGCGCGCATCGACCGCAGCACCCACAGGCAGAACGACCCGGGGTCGCGCGACCGTGCCTCGCGATACAGCGCGAGCACGAACTGACTGAGCGCTCGGTCGGGATCGACGGACTGCGACATGGCGAACGGACCTCCGGTGCGGGCGACGCTGAAGACGCTGAGGACGCTGACGTGCGCGGCCAGTATCGCTGCGCAGCAGCGCGGCAGGCAACCGCGCGCGGGAGTGTCGGTCGGCTTTACAGCCGCACGCCGACCGCAGGGCCGCAGCCGCAGACGCTGCGTGCGACGGTAGCGCGAACGCCGCCGGTGCGTCCCCGATCTGGTACGAACGTATCAGGGCGCCGCGCGAACGCGCCGTTGCGGCACGGCGCTTGCAGCCTTCCATCGGCAGACGAGGCACTCGTCCCCACCAGGAGGCCCACCCATGCGTTCATTCCACACCCCTCTGGCGCGCGGCGCCGCGCTGGCGCTCGCCACGGCCGCATCGGCCGTCTGCGCCGCCCCCATCCAGTACCTCAGCGGCGCGTCCACGCAGACCAGTTCGTCGGCCGTGCTGCCCACCGTGCCGCTGCTGCCCGGCGTCACGGGGTTCTCGCGCCGGTTCGTGCAGGCGAACTCGTCGTCGTCGGCGCAGACCAACGGCGCCGAGTCGGCCAGCGCCAGCGCCTCGCTCGCCACCGGCGCGCTGCGCGTGTCGACCGCCTTCGCGAGCAACGGCACGACGGGCGGCCAGACTTCGGCCAGTGCGTTCATCGGGGACGGCTTCGCCTTCTCCGGCCCGGGCGGCGCGCCGTACGTATGGAACGGGCAGAACGTCACGTTCAACATCGACGTGTCGGGCGTGCATGCGTCGAACATCCCGGCGCCGCTCGGCGGGCAGAACTATTTCGACTTCAGCATCGTCACCCTGCTGATCTACCAGCCGGGCACGCTGGACGATGCGAACCTGCCGTTCTGCAACGGCGGCGGCACCACGAACGTCGTCACCAGCTTCTTCTGGTCGCTGGGCGACAACACCAATGCCACCAACCCGTGCGGCGGCGCATTCCTGGACAACCTGTCCGGCACGGTGAACCAGACGGTGTCGGCCACGTTTGCACCGACGGGCGATTTCGCCTGGGCGCTGGGCATCCGCGCGATCAGCGCCGCCACCGACGGGCAGTCGGGCCCCATTTCGTGGAGCTATCAGTTCGGCAACACGGTGGAGTACGACTTCGTGGCCCCGGCCGATGCCGTGGTGACGACCGCGTCGGGCATCGCGCCGGGCGGCCAGTCCGGTCAGGTGCCACTGCCGGCGACGGCATGGCTGCTTGCCGCCGGGTTGCTCGCCCTGGCGCGCAGGCGCGCGACGAACGATCAGGTGCGCGCGATCACCGCCTGAGCACAGGTGCGATCACCACCGGCGCACGCGCGCTCACCGGATCGGCACGCCACGGTGTAACGCACGCCACGGTTTGACGCACGCCGCGGTTTGACGCACGCCGCGGTTTGACGCACGCCGCGGCGCGCTACAGCACGTCCACCGCCTCGAGCGCGGCGCGCGCCGCACCCATCGGCCGCGTCTCGTCCAGCACCTCGGCCAGCCACGCCGGCTCGGCCGTGGGGGCACCGCCGCCGCGCGGCAGCACGCGCTCGCGCAGCACGAGCTGTGCGATCTGCAGGCGGCGCACCGATCCCAGGCGCGTGGCTTCCCAGGCCATCGCCACCGCGGTGGTCACGTGGTACAGCGCCGAGGCGACCTCGCGCGCGGCGTGGTCGAGCGCACCGCGCGCGTCGGCCACCATGCCCGCGTGTTCGCAGGCCGACGCGATCGCGGCCTGCATCGTGTCGCGCACCCGCGGCGCCAGCGCGCTGTCGGCGAGCAGGCGCTCGAGGTGCGCGCGCAGCACCGGCAGCGCGCCTTCGCGGCGGATCGCGCGGATCACGTCCAGCGCGACGATGTTGCTGGTGCCTTCCCAGATCGAGCCGAGGTGCGCGTCGCGCAGGATGCGCGGATCGCTCCACTCCTCGATGTAGCCGCAGCCGCCGCGCACCTCCATCGCGTCGCCGGCCACGCGCCGCGCATCGCGGCACGCGCGGAACTTGATCAGCGGCGTGAGCACGCGCGTAAGGGCGTAGGCGCCCTCCTCCTTCGCGTCGCTGCGGCGCAGGGCTTCGGCCGTCTGGAACAGCATCGTGCGCGCCTGCTCGGTGGGCAGCAGCAGCTTCAGGAGCTGACGGCGCATCAACGGCAGCTCGATCAGGCGCCGTCCGAACGCCTGGCGCTCGCGCGCGACGTACAGCGCTTCGGTCAGCGCGCGCCGCATCAGTCCCGAGGCGCGCATGCCGTTGGACAGGCGCGAGTTGTTGACCATGTCGGCCATCTGCTGGAAGCCGCGGCCGGCCTCGCCGACCAGATATGCACGCGCGCCGTGGAAGCGCACCTCGCCGCTGGCCATCGAGCGCGTGCCGAGCTTGTCCTTCAGCCGCAGGATCTGCAGCGCGTTGGGGCTGCCGTCGTCGAGCGTGCGCGGCAGCAGGAACAGCGACACGCCCGCCATGCCGGACGGTGCGCCGTCGATGCGTGCGAGCACCATCGCCAGGCCGGCGTCGGGATTCGAGCAGAACCACTTGTCGCCCCAGAGCTTGAAGGCGTCGCCGTCGGGCTCGGCGCGCACCTCGGTGGCGGCGATGTCGGACCCGGCGCCCTGCTCGGTCATGAACATCGCGCCCTGCGTGAGCTGGTCGAAGTCCTGCGTGGTGAGCCGCTCGAGGTACTTGTCGACCAGCGCCGGCGCGCCGAACTTGCGCAGCGTGCGCGTCAGCGAGTCGGTCATCGACAGCGGGCAGCACAGGCCGAACTCGGCCTGCACCAGCAGGTAGGTCAGCACGTACTTGGCCACCGGGGGCATCGGCGCCGGCCAGCCCAGCACGCCGGCGCGGTGCGACATCGCCGCCAGCCCGTAGTCGGCGAACGCCACCTTCTCGAGGGCCACGTAGGCGGGGTGCTTGTCGATGCGCTCCTGGTCGACGCCGGTGCGGTGGCGCACGCTCAGCGTGGGCGGGTTCTTGTCGGCCACCAGCGCCAGTTCGTCGAGCTCGCCGCCGGCGCGCGCCCCCATGCGCTGCAGGTGCGGCAGCAGGTGGCGGTACAGGTCGTCGGGCAGGTACAGCGAGGCGACCGCGGCCAGATCGGGGTCGGCGTCGAACAGGCTCGCGCCGTGCCGGTCGGGCACGGGGTGCGCGGGGGCGGCGAGGGTCGCGAGCGTTTCGTGGGCGGTGCGGTCGTTCATGGCGGTGTCCTCGAGAGCGTTGGCTGCGGCGAGTGTGCCGTTGTGGTCGATTCACGTCCAATCCATAATCTGGTTCGTTCGATACAGGGCATGTATCGCCTCGGGGATCGACGCCTGTGGTCCCGGAGACCCGACACTTCGCCGCGCCCCGGCCCGACCTCGCCCATGGAATTCCGCCACCTGCGCTGCTTCGTCGCCCTCGCCGACGAGCTCCATTTCGGGCGCGCCGCGCGCCGGCTGTCGATGACGCAGCCCCCGCTGTCGCTGAGCATCCGGCAGCTCGAGGAGGACGTCGGCGCACGCCTGTTCGACCGCGACAGCAGGGGCGTGCGGCTCACGGCCGCGGGGCACGCGTTCCGCCCCCAGGCGCAGGCGCTGCTGGCACGCGCCGAAGCGGCGCGCCACCTGGCGCGCGAGGTGGGCGAAGGCGCCACCGGCCGGCTGCGCATCGGCTTCGTCGGCTCGATGCTGTTCCGCGGGCTGCCCGCGCTGCTGCAGCGGTTCCAGGCCGAGCACGAGCGTCTCGACCTGGTGCTGCACGAGCTGAACTCGCAGGAGCAGATCGACGCACTGGTGAACGACGCGCTCGACCTCGGCTTCATCCACACCGACCGCGTGCCCGCGCCGCTGCGCACGCGTCCTGCGGACAGCGAGCGCTTCGTCGCCTGCCTGCCGGCGTCGCACCCGGCCGCCGCCCGGCGCACGGTGCGGCTCGAGCTGCTGGCGTCCGACCCCTTCGTGCTGTTCGCGCAGGGCGCGTCGCCCGACTACTACGCGCGCATCGTCGCGCTGTGCCACGACGCCGGCTTCCATCCGCGCGTGCAGCACGAGGTGCGGCACTGGCTGTCGGTGGTGGCGGTGGTGGCGCAGGGCATGGGCGTGTCGATCGTGCCCGCGCCGCTGGAGCGCTCGGGCATCCGCGGCGCGGTGTTCCGGCCGCTGGGCGGCGCGTCACCGGGCGCCGGCGCGTACCGATCGAACGTGTTCTGCGTGTGGCATCCGGACAGCGACCATCCGGCGCGGGACCGGCTGCTGCAGGCGATGCGGGCGCCGCGCAGGGCGGCGGATCAGTCCGCCACGAACCCCTTCCACGTGCGCAGATAGTCGACGAACGCCGGACCGATCGCGCGCGCGCGCAGGTAGGCGCTGGTCACCGGGCGCTCGACGCTGCGGAACGCCGGGTCGGCGATCGCCCGGGTCGCGAAGTCCGGGTGCAGGATCGCGCCGCGGCCGATCAGCACGAAGTCGGCGCCATGGTCGATGCAGCGCTGCGCGGTGGCCGCGTCCATGATCTTGCCGGCCACGCCCAGGCGCGTGGTGCCGCGCGGCAGCGACGTGAAGTGATCGATCAGCGGCGCATGTGCATACGCGGGATCGTTGGGCGCCTTGAAGCAGTCCCACAGCGACAGGTCGAGGTAGTCGATCTGCCCGGAGGTCATCAGCCGCTGCGCGAGCGTGCGCATCTCGCCGATGTCGATGCCCCAGCGCTCGGGCGACAGGCGCACGCCGAGCTGGAAGTCGGGACGGCAGCGCGCGCGGATGCCGTCGATCACCTCCTGCAGCGGTCGGGCGCGGTTCTCGGGCGAGCCGCCGTAGCGGTCGGTGCGATGGTTGTTGTCTCGGTCGAGGAACGCGGCCAGCAGGTAGCCGTGTGCGCCGTGCAGCTCGACGCCGTCGAAGCCGGCGCGCTCGGCGCGCTGCGCGGCTGACACGAAGTCCTCGACCATCTGCGCCACCTCGGCCGTCGTGAGCGCGCGGGCGCCGGTCTCGGCGTCGTCCCACGGGCACACCGGACGCTGGCCGGGCAGCGGGATCGCGCGCCGGCCGCCGTGATAGAGCTGCACCGCGCAGCGCGCGCCGGCCGCGTGCAGGTCGTGCGCCAGCTGCGCCAGCCCCGCTACGTGCGCGTCGTCGCTGATGCCGAGCTGGCCGGCCATGCCCTTGCCGGCCAGGTGCACCCAGGTGGCGGTGGTGAGCGTCATCGCGAACCCGCCCCGGGCGCGCGACACCAGCCAGCGGCGCTCGTCGTCGCCGAGGTGGCCGTCGGCATGGCTCTGGTCGTTGGCCATCGGGGCCAGCACGAAGCGGTTCGTCAGCGCGGGGCCGCGGGCGAAGGCGATGGGGTCGGAGAGGGATCCGGGCATGGCAGGGGGTTCCGTCGAATTGCGTCGAGTCGAGCGTTGCACGTTCGGGAAGGCCGCGCACCGCCGGGCCGCGTGGATGGTACGTGCTTCCGCCCCGTCGGCGAAGCGGCCTTCCGCACCGTCACCGGTGCATCCGGCATGTCGCGTTTTTCCAATCCCGCGGACGCCGCCGCGGCTACGCTGCGGCCATCCACATCACGCACGAGACCGCGATGACACCGCCCGCTCCTGCACCGACTGTACGGACTGCACCGACCGCCCCGACTGCACCCGCTGCGCGTTCACCCGCTCCGAGCGCACCGTCGCCCCGCCTGCGCTGGCTGCTGCGTCTGCTGGCCGTGCTCGGCCTGGTGCTGCCCTGGACCTACAACCTCGCGTACTTCGCAGCCGGCGGCAGCGTCGCGCCGCAGGCGTTCTGGACTGCGGCGTCGGCCAACGCGCTGACCACGGCGATCACCCTGGACGTGTACCTGGCGGCGATCGCGTTCGCCTGCTGGGTGCTGAGCGAGCGCCGGGTGCGCCGTCCGTGGATCGACGTGCTGCTGTGCTTTGCCGTCGGTCTTGCGGTGGCCCTGCCGGTGTACCTGCTGCGCCGGTCAGCGCAGCGCGGCGGCTGATCGGCCGATCGCCAGCGGCCAGTACTCCGAGCCGGGGCGTGCGGCTTCCAGCCGCAGGCGGCCGAGCGGCGCGCCGGCCAGGCGCCGGACGTCGCGCGCGAGATGCGCCTGGTCGAAGTAGCCGTGGTCGGCCGCCAGGTGCGCGCCCTGCCCGGGCGCACCGTGCCCGGGCACGCCGTGCCTGGGCGCACGCTGCGCCGGCGCGACCGCATGCAGTGCGCGCTGCAGCCGCGCGATCACCTGGAACTGCTTCGGCCCCATCCCGAAGGCGTCACGAAAGCGCCGTTCGAACTGCCGGGCGCCGATGCCCAGCGCATCGGCCGCGTCGGGCACCGGCAGACGCTCGATCGCAGCGCGCATCCGGTGCAGCGCGGCCAGGCGGGACGCGTGCACGTCGCCGGTCACCGCGGCGCGCACGGCAGCGAACAGGCGCGCCAGCCGCGCGTCGTCGTCGTGCGCGTCGCACACCGCGTCTTCCAGCCACGTCCAGCCGCCGCCGAGCGCATCGGCCAGCGCAACGCGCGTGTCCACGACCGGCGCCGCCGACGCACGCAGCAGCGCCGGCACGGCTTCGGGCCGCACGAGCAGCCCCACCGCGTGCACGGCCCCTGCGTGCAGGTACTGCGTGGCCTGCGTGGCCGCGCCGATGAACGCGGCCCGCGGCAGCAGCGCATGCGCGCCGTCGCACGCGACGCCGGACGCGCCGGCGGAGCCGTGCACCGCGCCCGCCACGCGCACCACCAGCATGCTGCCCACCTGCGCGGGAAAGCGCGTGGCGCGCAACTGCGCATCCCCCTGCACGACGACACCGCCGTCGAGCCAGGCACGCAGGTCCGGCGGCGGCGGCACGAAACGCAGCGCGGACGCCACGTCACCCGTCGGCGGAAACACGCGACGCGACGGCAGGCTTGATGGGGCAGGCATGCGCATGACGCGGCATCCTAACGCGCCCCTGCAGCGCGCAGGGCGTGTGCAGCACGAGCATCATCGACGCGCCGACACCGCGTCGCGCGTGATGCGTCCATGCGCCGAAGGCGCGCCCGGCGTGCTCCGATGATGCGCCGATGCTGCGCATCGGTCCGCGTGTCATCATCTCCCGCCATGACCGAGAACACCCCTCTGCTCTTCACCCCGCGCTCCTTGCGCGGCCTCACGCTGCGCAACCGCATCGTGCTGTCGCCGATGCTCACCTACGCCGCCCGGCACGGCTTCGCCAGCGACTGGCACTTCACCCACCTGGCCAAGTACGCGGTGGGGGGGGTCGGCCTGGTGTTCGTCGAGTCCACCAAGGTCGATCCGGCCGGCTGCTCGACGCCCAATGATCTCGGCCTGTGGAAGGACGACTTCATCGCCCCGCTGCGCCGCATCGTCGCCTTCGGGCACGCGCACGGTGCGGCCATGGGCATCCAGCTCGCGCACTCGGGCCGCAAGGCGCGCATGTCGGTGCCGTGGGAAGGGCGTGCGCCGCTTCAGAACGCGCCCGGCGTGGATCACGGAGAACCCTGGAGCCTCGTCGGCCCGAGCGCGATCCCGCACGGCCCGGGGCACGACACGCCGCGGCCGCTGTCGGTCGCCGAGATTGCGGACCAGGTCGCCGCGTGGGGTGCGGCCGCCCGTCGCGCCGACGCGGCCGGCTTCGACGCGCTGGAGATCCACGGCGCGCACGGCTACCTGATCCACCAGTTCCTGTCGCCGACCGCCAACCGGCGCGGCGATGCCTATGGCGGCAGCCTGGCGGGGCGGATGCGCTTCGCGCTGGAGGTCGCCGAGTGCGTGCGTGCCGCGTGGCCCGCCGACAAGCCGCTGTTCTTCCGCGTGTCCGCCGTCGACGAGGACGGCTGGACGCTCGACGACACGGTCGTGCTGGCACGCGCGCTGGGCCGCGTCGGCGTCGACGTCGTCGACTGCAGCAGCGGCGGCATGACCAGTGTCGGCGGCGGGCTCGGCGGCACGATCGCCCCCGCCCCCGGCTACCAGGTGCCCTACGCGCAGCGGGTGCGCAGCGAGGCCGGCGTGGCGTCGATGGCGGTCGGCCTGATCGAGCACGCGCAGCAGGCCGAGCAGATCCTCACCGAGGGCCGCGCCGACCTGATCGCCATCGGACGGGCCCTGCTGCACCACCCGCACTGGGTGCTGGACGCCGCACGTGCACTCGCGCTGCCGAACCCCTTCGACGTGGTGCCCGACGCGTACGGCTACTGGCTCGCGAAGCTCGCCGCCTCGCGCGGCGACGCCTAGACCGGCACGCCCTCGGGACGGGGACCCCTCGGGCCGGCACAGGCCCGGGGCACGTCCGCGCCCGGCCCGCGTTCAGGCCCGCGCACGCTCCAGGCACCAGACCGCGCCGTCCACATTGCATCCGACGAGGATCGCCCCGCCCGCGTCGCAGGCCAGTCCGTTCATCACCGCCACCAGCGGCCAGTGCGACACCACCATCGGGTGGACGGCGAGGCCGGTCGCCAGCGTCGCCACCGCGCCGGTGCGCGGCGCGATGCGCAGCACACGGCCGCCGTGGGCGTCGAGCACGATCAGCGCGCCGTCGGCAGCGCACGTCATCGCGCCGGGGCGGCCGAGCCCGGCGCTCACGAGCACGCGCCGCCGCCCGGTGGCCAGCTCCAGCGCGCTGATGCGCTGGCCCAGGCTCTCGGCCACGTACAGCACGCCGTCGCACACCGCCATCCCGAGCGGTCCGTGCACGCCTTCGAGCACCACGCGCCGGCGGGTGTCGTCGCCGCCCCGGTCGAGCGCGAGCACCCGGCCCGTGACGAACTCGGCCACGTACAGGTCCGGGCCCTCGGCCCAGAGCGCCGACGGTCCGTGCACGCCCTGGTACATGCCCGCGTTCACCACCCGGAATCCGTAGTCGGCGGTGTCGACCGCATACACCCGCGCGTCGGTGATGCCCGCCATCGACGACTGCGCGCCCGGGGTCATGTACAGCACGCCGTCCGGTGCGAAGTGCAGGCATCCCGGCACCGGGAAGCCGCGCCGCGCATAGAAGCTGCCCGCGGTCATCTCCAGCGTGCGCGCCGCGCGGTCGAGCCGCCGCACCGACAGCCCGTCGTTGACCAGGACGACGTCGCCGTGCGCGGTCATGGCGCCGATCGTGGGCGGACCGGAGGCGGAGAATCGCCGCACCTCGCGGATCTCGCCGTCGACGCGGAACTCGATGACGGTCGCATCGCGCAGGCTGGACACGAACAGCCGCCCGTCGGGGGCGTAGAGCAGGTTGTCCAGTGGCGGGAGCACGCCCTCCGACAGGGTCTGCATCGACGTCCCGTCGGGCGCCACCCGCCACAGCATGCCGAAGCCGTTCACGTAGCCGGTCACGTAGAGCTCGCCGTCGCGCCCGACCTTCAGCGCCGAGTTGTGCGGAAAGCGCACGTCGAGCACGCTGAAGGCGCCGGTGTCCGGATCGACGCGCGCGATGCGCCCGCCGTCGACGGTGACGAGGAGCTGCCCCTCGCGGTCGACGTCCATCGCGTTCGTGGAGGCGAAGGCCTTCGTGATCAGGCGCGGCGGGCGCAGGCCGTCCGGGTCGATCTCGTAGAGGCCGTTGCCGGCACCGAACTGCCCCACGAACAGGCGGCCGGTGCGCCGGTCGAACAGGATGCCGTTGGCACCGGCCAGGCCGGCGTACAGCGCGCGCGCACGGCCGCCCGCGTCGATGCGGAACACCGATTCGCCGGCCAGCGCGCTGGTGCAGCTCGTCCAGCAGGTGCCGCGGCCGTCGGACGTGATGTCGTCGGCGCCGATCAGGCCCTGGGTGTGGTCGACGTAGGCCGACACCGCGCCCGTGGTCAGGTCGATGCGCGAGACGCGCGCACTGAACACGTGCCCGACCAGCACGTTGCCGTCGGCATCGAAGGCCATCCCGCAACTGCCGCGCAGCGCCGTCCCCTCGACCAGACAGCGGGCCGTATACGTGTGATCCACGATCTGCATGGTGTTCCTTCCGGGCGCCGCGCCGGCAGCGCGATGTGTTGTCGCATCGACGGGTCGGTCGAACCTCGTCTCACTCCAGCACGATGCCCGCCCGCTTGACGGTGTCCTGCTGGAACTGCATGTGCGCCTTCAGGTAGGCGGAGAACTCCTGGGGCGAGTTCTCGACCGGCTCGAGCCCGAGGTTGCCCAGGCGGGCCCGCACGTCCGGCTGCTGCAGCAGGGCATTGACCTCGCGGTTCAGCAGCGCCACCACCTCCGGCTTCATGCCGGCCGGACCGAGCAGGCCGGTGTAGGTGCGTGTGAAGACGCCCGGCAGCGTCTGCTGCAGGGTGGGCAGGTTGGGCATGATCGGCGACGGCCGTTCGGTGGCCAGCGCCAGCGCCTTCAGCCGGCCGGACTCGATGTGCGCACGCACGCTGGAGAGCGCGTCGTACTTCATCTGCACCGTGCCCGACAGCAGGTCCTGCACGCCCTGCGTGGAGCCCTTGTAGTGCACGTAGTTGAACTTCACGCCGGCGACCTGCTCGATGCGGATCGGCAGCAGGTGGTCCGACGACCCGACGCCGGTGGTGGCGACGTTCAGCGCGCCGGGGTTCGCGCGCGCCCAGGCGATCAGCTCGCTCACCGAGTTCACCGGAAGCGCGGCGCTCACGGCGATCACCGTGACCATCTCGGACGTGCGCACGATGGGGGTGAAGTCGACCGTCGGGTCGTACTTGTGCACCGCCGGATTGGTGATCGGCGCCGTCGAGAACGGCGTGGCGACCGCGTAGAGCGTGTAGCCGTCGGCGGGCCGCTGGCGCACGTAATCATTGGCGATCGCACCCCCGCCGCCCGGCCGGTTCTCCACCACCACCGGCTTGCCCAGCCGCTGGGCGAGCTTCTCGGCGATCGTGCGGGCCACCACGTCGGTGGCGCCGCCGGGCGAGAACGGCACCACGATCGTGATCGGGCGGGACGGATAGTCCTGCGCGTGTGCGGGGCGCGGTGCGTGCAGGGCCGCCAAGGTGACCGCGCATGCGGTGATCAGGGCCTGTCGTCTGTCCATGGTCTTCTCCTGTGGAACGTGTGCCGGGCGCAGGGGGGCCGGACGCGCAGCGCACCGCACGCCATCACGGATGTGATTCCCCGTGCGCACAAAGCGCCGGATACTCGTGTGTGACCCGCACCGACCGGACGTCCGACGCGCGCGGGGTCGATCATGAGATGCGCGAGGGAGGGGGTGTGCAGGCAGGAATGGTCAAGTCCGCGCAGCGGGTGTTCGAACTGCTCGAGCTCTTCGAATCGGAGTGCCGCCCGCTGCGGGTCGGCGAGATCGTGCAGCGGCTCGACATGCCGCAGTCGAGCGTGTCGATGCTGCTGAAGACGCTGGCGGCGCGCGGGTACATGGATTTCGACCCGCAGGAGCGCACCTACTGCCCGTCGGTGCGCGTCGCCTTCCTGGGCGACTGGACGGTGCGGATGGCCGGGCAGCAGGACAGCGTGCAGGACATGATGCGCGCGCTGTCGGACGAGACCGGCGAAACGGTGCTGCTCGGCCGGCAGAGCGGTCTGTTCATGCAGTACGTGTCGATGATCGAGTCGCATCAGGCGCTGCGCCTGACGCTGCCGCCGGGCACGCTGCGGCCGCTGCACCGCTCCGCGATCGGCATCATGCTGCTGAGCCGGCACGACGACGAGCAGATCGGCCGCATGCTGCGCCGGTACAACGCCGAATACGGCGCCGAGTACGGCACGGCGAAGATCGCCGAGACGATGCGCTTCGTGGAGACGGCGCGCCGCAACGGCTGGTTCGAGTCGGACAGCCTCGCCACCGAGGGCAGCGGCGTGATCGCCACGCTGCTGCGCACGCGCATCCGCGGCCAGACGCTGGGCGTCGGCGTGGGGGGGCCGGTGGCCCGCATCCGGCAACGCCGCGCGATGCTCGTGGCCGCCGTGCAGAAAGCCGGCGCGTCCTGCTGACACGGCGCAGGATGCCGACCCGCGGCAGAGTGCCAGGACGCGGCCGGGTGCCGACCCGCGGCAAAGTGCAAGGACGCGGCCGGGTGCCGACACGCGGCCGCCGGCTCAGCCGCGCGCCGCGATCGCGTCCGCGATCGACAGCAGCCGCTCGGCCTGCGCCAGGTGCAGGCGCTCCACCATCTTGCCCCCGAGGTTGATCACGCCCTTGCCGGCATGCTCGGGCTGACGGAACGCCTCGACGATGCGGCGTGCGTCGGCCACCGCCGCCTCCGACGGCGAGAAGATGCGGTTGGCCGGGCCGATCTGCGTCGGGTGGATCAGGGTCTTGCCGTCCATGGCCATCTTCATGCCCTGGAGCGCCTCGGCGTCGAAGCCGGCGGTGTCGGAGAAGTCGTTCCACACCCCGTCGAGCACGCACACGCCGTGGCGCTTGGCCGCGAGCACCACGTTCATCAGCCAGGGCACCAGGTAGCGGCGGCCGTCACCGGGATCGACCCCGGTCTCCTTGGCGATGTCGTTGGTGCCCACCACCAGGCACACCAGGCGCGGGCTGAGCGCGACGCCGGCCGCGACGATCGCGTCGAGGTTCGACAGGGCCTCGACGGTCTCGACCATCGCCCACAGGCCGAACCCCTCGCCCAGCCCGGCCGCCGCACAGCGCTGCGCGAGATCGACCAGGTCGGCGGGCGACGACACCTTCGGCACCAGCACCGCCTGCGGGCGGCAGCGCGCCACCGTGTCGAGATCGGGCAGGTAGTCGGCGGTGTCGGCCGCGTTGATGCGGATCACGGTCTCGCGATGACCGAAGCCGCCGGCGTCGAACGCGGCGACGAGTTGCGCGCGTGCGGTCGCCTTCATGTCGGGGGCGACCGCATCCTCGAGGTCGTAGATGACGCTGTCCATGTCGAGGGTGCGCGACTTCTCCACCGCGCGCGCGTTGATGGCGGGGACGTACATCGCGGATCGGCGTGGGCGCTGGGGACGCGTGCTCATGCGGGATCGCTCCTGGGATTCGTTGACGGATGCACGATCCTGCATCGCCTGCCATCCGGTCGCCATCACATCCATGATGAATGGATGACGACACCATGATCGCGACCGGTCATCACATATGTGATCGCCTCGGCGTGTAGGCGCGCCGGATACTGTCCGTCCACCCCGCGCCGACGGGGGACGGATGGCAAGGAGACCCCACATGAACGATGCGACGGCTGTCACTGCCGGCGTCGCCGCCACGGCCACGCTCGCGGCCTGGGTGGCCGGCGACGACCCGGCGTCCACCTCCGACCGGGCGCGCACCTGGGCCAAGCACACCCTGCTGGACTGGCTGGCCGTCACGATCGCGGGCAGCCGCGAGCCGCTGGTCGACATGCTCGCCGAGGAATACCCGGCGCGCGCCGACGGCGCCTGCGCGCTGGTGGGCCGCGGCGGGGCGGTCGGGCCGATCGAGGCGGCGCTGATCAACGGCTCCGCCGGCCACGCGCTCGACTTCGACGACGTGTCGTCGCGCACCGTCGGACACCCCACCGCCCCCATCGCGCCGGCAGCGCTTGCGCTGGGGCAGCTGACCGGCGCCTCCGGCGAGCAGCTGCTGCGCGCGCTGGTCGTCGGCTTCGAGGCGCAGGCGTTCCTGGGCGAATCGCTCGGTGCGGCGCACTA
>ENA-UPTA01002473-UPTA01002473.1-activated-sludge-metagenome-genome-assembly--contig:-NODE-2473-length-19108-cov-7.777935_pt1 | contig 19108 bp, 16 predicted proteins | sample MGYA00238184_ERZ773361 | MGnify/ENA primary metagenome ERZ773361 (study PRJEB29100, sample SAMN05720205) | activated sludge metagenome | isolation source: anaerobic digester from wastewater...
AATGTTGGTCCGGGGTTAAGGACAAGCATGTCGAGATGGCTGGCTTGCATGAGATCAAGCAGATGCTGGTGGCGGGTGTTGTTCATTGGATATTCCTCACGCCTGATTATATCGGAAATGCCCTCCATGTGTTTGAAATCCCTGCCGAGAAATGTTCCTTGACAGGTAAAGGTGCATCACGTATAATCCCAGAACCTTAACAACCGGGCCTGTAGCGCAGTTGGGAGCGCGCCTCAATCGCACTGAGGAGGTCAGGGGTTCGAATCCCCTCAGGTCCACTGAGGGGCGGCCTGAGTTGTAACAGGGTAGCATGGGCCCATAGCGCAGTTGGGAGCGCGTCTCAATGGCATTGAGAAGGTCGCGAGTTCGAATCTCGCTGGGTCCACTAATCAGAGTCACCGTAGATATGAAGGTGGCTCTCATAATTTATAAACCTGTTCGGGAATAGTAAGCCATCCGGCAGAGAGCCAGGTGAACAAGTGTGAACTGGCAGGCGCAACCGGAGCGCAGCAGGTTGAACTCACCCGAAGGAATAATCAGGAAGCACATCGTGCCGGGTTTCGCCCGATAGCGCGAACCAGAGCGGTCCGGTTTATCCGGGCAAGCAGGGTGGTACCACGGAGAATATCCTTCGCCCCTGATTGGAGCGGAGGTTTTTTTGTTAAGGAGTGAGAATGTCAGCAGATAAAGCAGTGCCTTTCTATAACCCGAATGAGATTGAGGCGAAATGGCAAACCCGCTGGGAAGAAGACGGCATTTACCAGGCCGATGTAGATCCTGACCGGCCCAAGTACTATGCCCTGACCATGCTGCCTTACCCTTCAGGCGACTTGCACATCGGTCACTGGTATGCCATGACACCGCCTGATGCCCGCGCCCGCTTCCTGCGGATGCAGGGGTACAACGTCATGTTCCCGATCGGTTTTGATGCGTTTGGGCTCCCTGCTGAAAATGCAGCAATTAAACGCAATATCCATCCCCGTGAGTGGACCTATAAAAATATTGAGCGGATGCGGAAACAGCTGCGCAGCATGGGAGCCATGTTCGATTGGCGGCGAGAAATGGTCTCTGCAGACCCGGAATACTACAAATGGACCCAGTGGTTTTTTATCAAGCTGTTTGAAAACGGTCTGGCATATCACAAATACTCACCGGTGGACTGGTGCCCTAACTGCAATACAACCCTAGCCCGCGAGCAGGTCTGGGGAGATGACAGGCACTGTGAGCGCTGTGGTACCCCGGTGATCAAAAAAGACCTGGACCAGTGGTTCTTCCGGACGACCCGTTATGCTGATGAACTGCTCAAGTTCGATGCGATCGACTGGCCGGAGAGGGTCCGCACGCTGCAGACCAACTGGATTGGCCGGTCTGAAGGCGCGTCTGTGATCTTTACTACCGAACAAGGTGACACACTGGAAGTGTTTACCACCCGTCCGGACACCCTGTGGGGCGCTACTTTCATGGTGATGGCGCCTGAACATCCTCTAGTTGCCAAACTGACAACACCGGAACAGAAAAAGAAAGTTGACGCCTACGTATTGCAGGCTACCCGGCAGACAGATGTTCAGCGCGAATCGGCGGATAAGGAAAAAACGGGGGTATTCACTGGAGGGTATGCCATTAACCCTGTAAACAATGAGCGTATTCCGATCTGGATTGCCGATTATGTCTTGATGTCCTATGGCACAGGTGCCATCATGGCGGTGCCGGCTCATGACCAGCGTGATTTCGAGTTTGCCCGTAAGTTTGGGCTGGAAATCCGGGTGGTTATCCAGCCGGAAGGGGAGGACATTTCTTCGGACAAAATGTCTGAAGCAATCCCTGCCCATGGGATGATGGTTAATTCCGGCCACCTGAGCGGAACTCCTGCCGGACAAGCGTTTGATGAAGCAGTAGCATACATTGAGGGTTTAGGGAAAGGACGCAAGGCAGTAAATTACCGCTTGCGTGATTGGTTGATTTCACGACAGCGCTACTGGGGTGCACCCATCCCAATGGTGTATTGTGAAAAGTGCGGGGCACTTCCCGTGCCGGAAGAGCAGCTGCCGGTATTGCTGCCTGATGATGTCGAATGGAAGCCGACTGGTGAAAGCCCGTTAAAGTTACATCCTACATGGCGCTTCACCACCTGCCCGAACTGCGGCGGAAAAGCTGAACGTGAAACCGACACGATGGACACTTTCATGTGCTCATCCTGGTATCACCTGCGCTACCTCAGCCCGTGGTACCATGAGGGGCCTTTCGATCCAGCCGAATATGACTATTGGATGCCGGTTGACAATTATACGGGTGGGATTGAGCATGCCAACATGCACCTGATCTACACCCGCTTTTTCCATAAGGCATTGCGCGATATGGGCATCACCCGGGGTGATGAACCTATGCTGCAGTTGCGCAACCAGGGGATCGTGCTGGGCGAAGATAGCGAAAAAATGTCAAAAAGCCACGGCAATGTCGTAGCTCCGGATAACCTGGTTTCGGCCTTTGGTGCAGATACACTCAGAGCTTACCTGATGTTTTTTGCCCGCTGGGACCTGGGAGCACCCTGGAGTAATAGCGGTATTGACGGTACACACCGCTGGCTGCGGCGGGTGTGGAGCGTCATGCTGGAACAGGCTCCCGGCGTGACTGCTAGCGCAGAAGTTGTCCGCAATTTGCTGCGGAAAACGCACCAGACGCTGCGGTCAGTGACGCATGATTTTGAGAATTTTGAATTCAACACCATCATTTCATCACTGATGGAACTGCTGAACGAAATGACAAAAGCCAAAGCACAGGGCGCCTGGGGAACCCAGGCCTGGGATGAATCGGTAAACATCTACATCCGCATGCTGGCACCGGTAGCCCCGCATATCAGTGAAGAGTTATGGCAATTGACTGGGAACCGCTACTCGGTCCATCAGCAAGCCTGGCCTGTATTGGATGAAGAAGCAGCGGCTGAAGATAAGGTCACCCTGGTGGTACAGATTAACGGAAAGCTGCGCGACAGGATAGAAGTACCTGCTGACATTGACGATGAAGGTGCAAAGAATCTTGCTTTGAATAGCGAAGCGGTGCAGAAATTCCTGGGTGCATCTCAACCGCGCCAGGTGATCTATGTCAAAGGCAGGCTGGTGAATATTGTTGTGTAGCAGGATACTATTCGTGCAGCACTGCCATATTGCCTAGAACGCCCCAGGAATTCAGGAAGACATCATCAGGTACCTCGTAGAATTTGCCGTTATTGAGGTACCTGATGTTTTCCAGGCTGTAGCCGGTCAGAATGACCACATGTTCATATGCTGCCACGGTAGTTAAATTGCCCTCTTTGTCCGTGTATTCGTAAGGAATTCCCCCAACCATATTCCCGATCACCCAGGCTATCACCGGTTTGGAAGCTGCCAGGCTGGCTTTGATCTGATCCAGGGTTAACCCTTTTACCCCAACTGCTGGTAAGCCGTACTCCCTTAAAAGATTTGCTACCGGACCTGCATGGACACCATAGGCATACGGCGGAACCTGTCCCCAGGGACCTTTGGCATCGCCCACAAAACCCAGGTCAGGATTATCAGATATGGGCAGTTCATGCTGGAAGTTGTATTCATAAATCAACACCCCGAAATAGTTCGCCCAATCTACTGCAGCGCTTGCTTCACAGCCCAGGGCAAAGTACTGCCCGGTACCTGAAATGTCATTGATGAAGAATGATTCAGGAATCTGGGTGGCTGTTGAGGATGGGATGTATACAGGCGTATCTGTTGCCGGAGCCTGCAATGTTGGTGAAACAGCAGGGGAGGGTGATGGTGTCAGGGTATCGACTTGTATCTCTTCAGTGATTTGGGCGGGGATTCCGGGAAGACTTTCAGCAAGGTCTTTTTCTGCGCTGCATCCAGCCGTAAGGATTGATACTGCAAATGAGACGACAAGGACAAAACCAGGGCTAAGTTTCATGATTTGGAAAGGAATGTGATGTGTGCCTGAGATCTGCCAAATGAAGGAATGCTAGTTATCATACTATGACTGACAATAAGCATGATGTTCAATTAGAAATATGAGAAGTTTATTATTGCATTTCTTTTGTTTTCAAGGTATATTACTACCAAATTACATACTGAAAGTGAGTTTATGCGGGGAAATCATAGGCTTTTATATCTACCAGTAATTCTGGCAGTATTCATTTTAATTGGAATATTGCTAGTAGTGGAATCACGAGTAAGCGCGCAGGTTTCCTTTGCTGAATCCTATCAACCTGTCTCCAGTTCATTATGCCTCAGCCGGGGAGAAATCCCCCTCGAGGAGCTGCACTGGTTATACGTGCCTGCCTCTCCCAGTGAGTTGCGCACTGAGGTTAATTACGGCTACCTTTCAGGGCAGCTGATCAAAAATGGATATGTGGATGCCAGTTCCTGCCCAGGCGGCGGGATGGGGATTTCCGGCTACGCCAATGCTTGTGGACTGGCTGCAGCCAAGCCAGCCGTAGTTGAGATCCAGAATATGTATGACGCAGCCATCCTTGAAGCTTTCCGTAGTACTGGTACACCGCCAGTTATGCTCAAACAGCTAATGCGGTATGAAAGCCAGTTCTGGCCGGGTGTTTACGGCGCCCATTACGGAATGGGTCATCTTACTTATCTAGGTGCATACACTGCCTTACAGTGGAGCCCCATCCTTCAACAGGTCGCCTGCACAGCTGCCTATGGAGACAATTGCCAGCAGAGACCGATCGATGACATGATGGTTGGCACATTCATTGCTATGATGAACCCATCCTGCCCAACCTGCCAGTATGGCATTGACGAAGCAAAAGCTGTTCAAAGTATTGAATACCTTTCGTATACATTACTGGCTTACTGCCGGCAGGCGACCCAAATTGTTGCAAATGCCACAGAGGAGTCCCCGGACGTGGTGGTGGACTACCCAATGATTTGGCGGCTGGCATTGTTCAATTACAATGTCGGTCCGCAATGTATGTATAATGCAATTGGCAATGCCTGGGATATCACAGACAAGCTGGTGGATTGGAAGACTTTTTCAACGTTTGTTCCTGATGATTACTGCCAGCGGGGTCTTGATTACGTTAATAACATAACTGAACCATTTTACGAGTTCTTCCCTTAAAACCTGACCGGAATCAGTAACAAGCTGACAAAGAACTTGATCAACCTGATATCATAAGGAAAAAACAGGTTTACTATAGATTGACCGAGCGGATGACTGAGCGGATTATGTCTGGAAACTTAGTGGTAAAAACCTTTACAATGTATGGATCAAATAAAGTACCACTGGCTTGCTGAACCATTTGCAGGCCGGTTTCGGTGTCAACCGGTGATTTATACGGGCGTGGGGTTGTCAGGGCATCGAAAACATCAGCCAGGGCAACAATCCGGCCAGGGAGGGGGATTGCTTCACCCTTCAGCCTATGCGGATAGCCAGATCCGTCCCACCTCTCATGGTGGGTTAAGGCAATCGTCTCGGCAATTTGGAGGATGTGAGATGTTGAGCCCGAAAGTATCTGGGCACCGTTCAGAGTATGCGCTTCCACGGTTTGCCACTCATGCTGTTCAAAATGGCCGGATTTCGATAGCAATGCTTCCGGCATTTGACCTTTACCAAAATCATGCAGCATGCTTGCAACTGCAATAGCCTCAGCATCCTGCAGAGCCAATTCAGTTCCGGAGGCAATTGAAAAGGTGTACTTGCGGATTCTCTCGAGATGGGCGCGGTTATCCCATTCCTTGATTTCTGCCAGGTAGGCTGCTCTCAGGATCAAGGCCAATAGGTCTTTATTAAAGGAGTTTGCAGGAGACAATGCCATAATTACCTCAATTCTATCTTGAAAACTGTTACACTATAGAGTATACATATTTAAGTGAAACTTTGCTAGAAGAAATGAACCTTACAATGCTGTACATTCATTAAATTAATTCATTAAATTAATATTAGCCAAGTTGAAGTGTTATAATTGTACTGGTTGAAAAGGTGTTTTTATGGTTCGTTGTAAAAAAGGGCAGTCTATTGTAGAATTCACGCTAATCCTTCCCATTGTACTCCTCCTCATAATGGGAGTGCTCGACCTGGGACGCGCATTTTTTATGAAAATAGCGCTGGTCAACGCTGCCCGCGAAGGTGCATCCTACCTTGCTTATCACCCGCTTGATAAGACAGCCTGTACTGTTTTTCCATCTGATTGTTATGATGGAACCCGCCAGGCGATAATCAATGAAGCTTATGCCTCTGGTTTGACTGTCGAACCAGCGGATATTGTTATTTCAAATTGCTGCACCAATGGAGAAACTATACAAGTAACTGTTTCCAGTGAGATTCAATTAATGATCTTTGATTTCTTCTTCGGACCGTTAGATCTAAACCACACCGTACGGATGAAAATGTTAAAATGAGCCAGAAAACGAGGACCCGCAGCCAATCTATTGTTGAGTTTGCTCTCATCATCCCTATAGTGGTGCTTGCTATCACGGTGTTTATCGATCTCGGGCGAGTAGTTTACAGTTATTCAGCGCTTTCCCATGCTGTCAGGGAGGGCACACGGTTCGCTATTGTTCATCCACCGGATACCGAAGAAGAGGAAAATGCCATCATCGCTGTGATAATAGATAATGCAGTAGGTTTGGATGAAACCAATCTCACCGTGACGTTCCCGGTCCTTCCAGTTGACCCGGATTTCCTGGTGACCATCCATGCCAGCTATACTATCGCGCCAGTTACACCGGGCCTTTCATTGATTCTCGGCACCGGAAAGGTTTTTGTTCTGCAGGCAGAATCGAGCATGCAAGTTGCACCGTTATACCAGTAATGCAGGTCATGGGTAGTTCTTCTAACTTATAGGAGAATAAAATGAATGAACTTAGATTTAAATCGAAAGGTCAGGTGATTGTCATCTTTGTCCTGGCAATAGCTGCCCTGCTCATAGTTGGTGCGTTGGTAATCGACGGTGGGCAGGCATACATGAACCGCAGGGCTGCTCAAAGTGCAGCAGATGCTGGTGCACTGGCTGGAGCCCACGAATATTGCTACAACGGTACTGCAAATGTTAAAACTGTCGCGCAGCAGTATGCACAGACTGAAAATTACTCAACCTCAGCCTTGGTTACCATGAATGCTGATGACACGATTACTGTGGATGTCACCATCGAGCAAAAGAATTTTCTTGCCCATCTTTTTGGCAGGCCGGAAACCACCGTGGAAGCAACTGCCACTGCAGGCTGCTACCATCCTGGGGCGGCAATGCACCTTATGCCTATTGCCTGGTCCTGCCGTGCCCCTGTGGCTCAATCGATAAGCGGTACCTGCCAGGCGAAAGGTTTGGATTGGGCAACCCAGCTGAAACCGCTTATTGATGGCGAAGATGTGGACGGCAACATGGTCCCTTATGTTGAAATCGACGGGATCCAGTATCTTACGCCCCACAACTTTGGGAAAAATGGTGGAATAGTGGATAACCGGGTCTATATCGTGATGGACTCTGATAAAGCCGGAATCGACCACTGCAAGGAAATCCCGGGCGGCGGTGATGAACTGACCTGCGACCTCGATGGTGATGGCGCCATAGACCTGCTTGGTTCTGGTGACAGATCATGGCTTGATCTGGATAAATTAAACCTGAAGAAGTCGATAGAGAATTTTTATAACACCACAATTTCTGTCCATACCTGGGCTCCCGGTGAAACCGGTGTTAACGCAGCAGTATTGGATACCATTGATCAGGTTATTATCCAAAAAGGTTCGATCGTGTTGGTGCCTGTAATCAATGCTGTTTGCCCTAAGGGAGAAGACCTTTATGGTGAAACCTGCCAAAACCTGGCACATACCGGAACAATCGGGCTACCACTTGAGGAGGGAGAAACTGACATCATTATCACTGGCAACGGGAATACTTATTACCACATTGTAGGTTTCATTCCTTTTTATATTACCTGTGTAAAGAAACAAGGAAATGATAAATGCCCAGGACATGATTGGGCAGTAACGATGGGGGGAATGAAGGACAATGTGAAAACAATAGAGGGATACTTCATTGATGATTACCCGATGGATTATACCTATGGGACTGGCGGTATCGATATGGGAGTGAACATTATTTCCCTGACAAAGTAGGAAAATAATCCGGCATTTACCTATCAGCAACTGGCATTACTGTGGTTTATTTCGTGTAAGAAAGGAAGCTGGCATTGAACAAGCAAACCAAAATCATTTTATTCGCATTAATTGGCATAATCCTTGTAGGTGTCGGGTTAATTGTTGCCCTGCGGTTGAACCAGCAATTGTTAACCAGGGCTGACAGGAATGCAGATGGAGCAAATGCAGAAGAGACTCCCCAGGTGAACGTCGTTGTGACCACACATGACCTTTTCCTGGGTGATTTTCTGGGTCCTGAAGACCTGGCGGTTGTAACAATGCCATCAGAGTTTGTTCCCCGCAATGCAGTCACCAGCATCGATGACGCTGCCAACCGGTTTGTAAAGACCGACATGGTTCAGGGAGAAATGGTCCTCAAGCATAACCTGGCAGACCCGACCAATATCAATCATGACATTGCGTATATCCTTAGCGACAGCCACGTGCTCTTTGCATTTCCTGCTGATGACCTGATGAGTGTCAACAGTGTTATCCAGCGGGGAGATATTGTTGATATCCTTGCCACCATCAGTATCGATGTCAGCAAGATTGGGGCAGTTGAGGGTGAAGAACAGCCATCACCAGTAGCTGAAGAAGAGAATACTCAGGAAAAAGAAGTCCATATCATCACCATGGATGCATACCAGGCGGTTGAGATAACTGCCCTGGTAGCGGATATAGTTAAGGTAGAAGGGGAAGAAACAGACCCCGCTGCTTCGCCAGACCGTGGAAATGTGAAAGTACGGGCTTACCTTTTAGCCCTTCCCCCGCAGGACGCTTTACTGCTAAAGCACCTGGTGGATACAGGCGCTACTTTTGATATGGTCTTGAGAGCGCCGACTTCGCGCGGCAATTTTGACTTGATACCTGTCACCAAGGAATATATTGTCGAACTTTACGGATTGGGAATTGTCCCCTAGGATAAGGAGCAGATCAAACCATGACCCCTACAACAACTTTAAATGCAATTAGAGTTCTGCTCATTTCCAAAGATGAATTATTCGTAAAAGAAGCGGAAAATATAATCCAGTCAGATTCACAATATGAATTGGTGACCCCGGAACTGATTGAAGAAAACATCTTGCAGGCTGTAAAGATGGAGCAGCCGGATATTCTTCTTTTTGATTACCGGTATTTCCCGTTAGAAGAGACTTTCGATGTCATCGATGACATTACAATTTTGAATCCGAAAACAGCTACTCTGGTGGTGATCCCTGAAGAGGAGTTGGCTAATGCAAATAAGGTGATCCTGGCAGGTGCAAGGGCCTTCCTGCCTTACCCGTTTACACGAGCCAACCTGCTTAATACCTTAAAAAGGGTGCATGAGTTGAATGCCCGTTTGGTCTTATCCGCCGATACCGTGGCAGGCAGAGTTGGCGTGAAGCAAGATAAAAGTGTGCTGGTATTCAGCCCGAAGGGCGGTGCAGGCTGCTCATCAGTGGCAGTTAACCTAGCAATAGCGTTATTCCAGGCGACTGATGAAGAATTGCTGCTTGTTGATGGCAAGCATATATTCGGCGATGTGGGGCTTATGTTGAATATCAAGACCGCCAACTCGATTGTGGATTTGATCCCACATGCAGGCAACCTGGATGAGAACCTTGTCCGGCAGATTGTTATCAGGCATACATCTGGAATCCAGGTTTTACCCAGCCCGTTTTCTGCTTCGGTTGCCCAGCCAATCCGGCCGGACGATTTGTTCAAGGTGATCACCGGATTGCAGAAAATCTTCCCAGTCATGGTTGTGGACGGCGGTAATTACCTCAATGATGATGTCGTAACCCTCATGGATACATTGGAAAGGGTGATGCTGGTCATCACTCCGGACCTGGCATCGCTCAAGAATGCCCGGCTGTTCATGGACATTTGCCGTACGCTATCCTATCCGCGGGAAAAGATTTTACTGGTCATGAATAAAGTTAGCGGTCGAAATGATGTTTCGATGGGGGAGGTTGAAAAAGTATTGCGGACCAAAATCTTCGGGGTGATTCCTGCAGATGAAAACATAGCCTTAAGCAGTCTGAATGAAGGGGTTCCAATCATCACAAAAAGAGCAAACCACCCGATCTCCAAGGCTTATAAGAAGCTTGCTGAAAACCTGCTTGAAGTCTATGGGACATCCATGCTCAGGGCGCAGGGTGAAATTGCTTCAGATATGTTACTAAAGACATCACGGTTGGGTTGATCCATTAACAAAGGTGCATTTTGAGCGGCGAAATTACCCTTATCATCCTGGTTGGTATCCTTTCTTTAGCTGGTTTGTTCATTTTAACAGCCGTCCTCATCTATTCCAGCATGGCGCCTTCCCGGGTCCGGGAGCGGATTAGCAGGTATGTTGAAACGGTACCTGAGACGCCAGGAACTACCCAATTCATCCTCAAACGCCGGGAAGTGGTAAGTGGATACCGGAGTAAATTGAATGAATTCATGGGAAGATTTGCCAGTAAATCACTCAACCTGCGCCTGCAAAGTTCCAACTGGCAGATCACAGTAACTGAATTTATCATGATCCAGATTGGAGCAGCCTTGTTAGGGTTGTTGTTGATCTGGCTAATCTCCGGCTCGATAATTATTGGCGTGATTGCAGCAATCCTTTTTTACCTTTTACCGGGATTTTTCCTGCAGCAAAGCATATTCCGCCGCCAGCGGAAATTTCAGGACCAGCTGGTCGATGTCCTCGTATTAATTCGTGGGGCGGTACAGGCTGGATTCAGTTTATTGCAGTCTATGGATGTGGTTGTGCGAGAAATGCCGGCGCCTGCCGGGGAAGAATTTGCCCGGGTACAAAGGGAGGTCCAGCTGGGAATTCCTCTTGGTCAATCCCTGGAGAACCTTTCCGATAGAATGGAAAGCGATGACCTCAAAATGGTGGTGACCGCAATCGTCATCAACAGTCAGGTCGGAGGCAACCTGTCATTAATGTTGACAGCGGTGACTGAAACGATCCGCAACAGGATTGCCTTGCTGGGTGAGGTGCGCTCGCTGACATCCTATGCGCGGTACGCCAGCCATCTGTTGACTTTGCTGCCTTTCCTGACAGCTTTAATCGTGACATTGCTCAGCCCGGATTATTTTTCCGAGGCGGTTAGAAGCCCGATTGTAATTTTGCTATTTATCATTGCCCTGATCGGAATTATCCTGGGCAACATCTGGTTGAGAAGATTAACGCATATTGAGGTTTAAGAAGGTCACCGGATAAAATGGATGTAGTAATCATTATTCTTGTAATTGGCATGGTGGCAGCGGGGGCTGTGTTGATTTTTCTTGCCTTCCGCGCATCCAAAACTTCTGATACCACAAGCCGTATCAATGATTTCGTTACCTACCAGAGCCGCACCAGCACAATTACCCGTGAAAAAATTGAAGTTCAGCCGCATTTCCGTGAACAATTCTTCGAGCGCACATTTATTGCCGGTGTAAACAAGATCATTACGTATCTTGGGCGCTTTACGCCTGCCCAATCGATCGCTGAAACAGACCGCAAGCTGGCAATTATCCATAACCCGCACAACTTTCGGGCACGGGAATTCTTTGCAATCCGGCTGCTGGCTATCATCGTTGGGATTGGGCTGGCAATTCTGGTGAATTTCCAAAACCTGGGTTTGTTCAGGAAGGCAGGGTTAGAGGAAACCTTATCAGGCAATCCCCAGAATGCGAATCTGCTGATCCTGGCAGGTTTCTTGATTATACTAACTGCTTTTCTCCTGCCCTCCGTGTGGTTGAATGGCCAGGTACGGAAAACCCACAGGGACATTGAGCGTCAATTCCCGGATGCATTGGATCTTCTTTCGGTGTGCGCAGATGCGGGATTGGGTTTTGACCAGGCCATGCAGCGTGTGGGTGAGTACATGGAGAATTCGATCGGATCTGAATTTCGCCGGGTTTCTTCAGAAATGGAAGTGGGAGTATCTCGGGCAGATGCGTTGCGGAATATGAGCCACAGACTGGATGTATCTGAGGTTTCCAGTTTTGTGACGATCATTATACAATCAGAAACACTGGGCATGCGCATAGCAGATGTACTGCACAGCCAGGCAGAGCAGTTCAGGATTTTGCGGCAGTTGAAAGCAAAAGAGATGGCCAACCGGCTTCCTGCAAAGATGATCATCCCTCTGGCATTATTAATCTTGCCTGCGCTTTTGATTGTCTTGCTTGGTCCATTGATCCCAAGAATATTTGGGCTGTTTGCGTAGGATCCTGGTATTTGCTGATTATTCATTGCAAAGAAAAGTAGAGAATGATGTTAGCTGATAACAATGAAACGAACCCAGAGAATCTGATGGATCAAAGCGGTCCAGGGGATACGACATCAGGCTTTTCCGGCAGCAGCCTGAAAGAGGAGCCAGCCTACCTGGAGTTATTGGTGAGGTACCAGAACGCCGAGTGGAAAGAGTGCGAAAACCTGCTGGGCGAGTTATCAATTAAATATCCAGATGATCCGGTCCTGGCAGAAATTCGGGAAGAAATCCGGGTAAAGCAGATTTTCCAATCGGATGATGCAACTTACGAAAAGGAAAAGAAAAAACAAACCCGCAAGAGCTTTTCATTGTCCCTCCTCGTTATTGCTGCAGGGATTTTGCTGGGGTTGGCAGCGGTTATTCTCTATTTGACAGAGTTCAATCCTAATAATAAAGAAAATTCAGGGTTAAGCCAGACTGAAAAGATACAGAAGCTGCAGGTGTATGAAGAACAAACCCGAAATTTTCTCAGGGTTGGCAACACAGAAATGGCGTTAAGCACCATTGAGAAAATTAAGGAATTGGACCCTTACTATGCACCCCTGGTTGAGCTATCCCGCCAGGCTGACCAGCTGAAGGAAATGGATCTCCTGTACAGTAAAGCAATAGCGAGCCTGGCAAACGGGAATAAAGCAGAAGCCCTCGAGATATTTCGCCAGCTTGTGGGGATGAATCCATCGTATAAAGATGTTAAATTCCAGGTGGAGCAAATTGAGCATACGGCAAGGATTGATGAACTCCTGGTCATGGCTGACAGTGCATATTCAGATATGCGTTGGGGGGATGTGATTGCTGCCTATGAAGAAGCCATGGTTCTTAACCCAAACCCGGAATCCGAAAACCTCGAGGTACAACTTTTCACCAGTTACTATCAAAAGATTCGGGAAATCCTCTCATCTGAAAATCCAACCATCACCGATATCGATACCGCTGAAACTTACTATTACAAAGCTGTTGCCCTGGTTGCGCAGGATAAGGCATTCACACAGGAGCGCAGGGACCTGCAGCAGTTCCTGGTAAGCTTGCTGAACCTGAAATACCGCCAGATCGCCAGGGCTTTTATCGATTCACCATTCGCCACAGAAGACTCAATTTCAAAGGCCGTTGATTACCTGCGAAAAGCCTTAAGCCTGTCACCAGGTGACGCTCGCATCAGTTCGGAATTGGACAAAGCCCAAACCTACCTGTTCGCCACGCAAAAATTTGACCGGATGGAGTGGGATGCCGCCATCACCAACCTGGAGAAGCTTAGCCGTTTTCAAAGCAACTATGCCAATGGAATGGTCAAGTATATGCTTTATGAAGCTTACTCAGCACGCGGGATCAGGTTCCTGAATGCAGGTTACTTCCTGGATGCCAGGAATGACCTTGAAAAAGCTGAAATTATTGCCTGGGAAGTTCCTGATAACAAGTTGCAAAGGTTCGAAGCTCAGGTAAATGTGGGGCTGGCTTTGGGAAAAATGTATGATTATACCAATGCGGTCAAGTATTTCAGCATGGCGCTGGACTCAGCTGGTCTTGAGGGTTCTGTAACAGACGCCAATAAACTTGCGGCCTTGCAGAGCGCCAGAGTCAATGCAGAAGCGCTCATGGATTACAGTTCGTATGAAGCTTATGCCCTGGCTATTTCCGATATCCTTGGCGCATTACCTTACAGGGAAGTAAACATAGCAAAAGGACAGAACCTGGCAAGTATCTCTTTAGTTTATTCGTCAACTGCACACAGCATACGCGAGCTAAATGATATGCCAGATCTTGCTTCATCGAAAAGCGACACAACTATTCTTGCCCCATATATTCCATAAGAGGAACACAGCCCAGGAGAACGATGTTTACTAACCGACCTGCCTTACAGAATGACAGCTCAAAAAAGAGCAGCAAACGGGATCTTCCGCCAGTTTTTGAATATGAGCAGGATGCAATTCAGATCAAAGATGCTGTGCAAAAGAAACTGCTGATGGAATTCAATGGTGAGTTATCCATGGAGAATTCCACCCAGTTGAAGCAGATCATTGAAACATCCTTCAACCAGTACCTGGCCGATGAAAACTTGATGTACACCCGGGCAACCCGCATGCAGCTACTCGAATGGATCACATCAGATATTATCGGTTATGGCCCGCTTGAACCATTCTTAAATGATAACGATATAACCGAAATAATGGTTAATGGCCCGAATGATGTCTATATTGAACGGTTTGGGATAATTGAGCACACAAACATTAAGTTTACCAGTGATGCACACTTGCGCAGGATCATTGACCGGATTGTTGCCCCGATCGGCAGGCGTGTAGATGAATCATCGCCGTACGTAGATGCCCGGCTGCCCAATGGATTCCGCGTAAATGCAACCATTCCTCCTCTTGCCCTGGATGGACCCATCCTGACCATCCGGAAGTTTGCCGTGGTTCCATTCACCGCACAGGACCTGGTGAATAACGGCACAATGAACAACAACCTGGTAGGCTTTATCAAAGCCTGTGTCGAAGCAAAGGTTAACCTGGTTATTTCAGGCGGTACTGGCACCGGGAAGACTACATTATTAAATGTAGTATCCACCTACATTCCATCGAATGAGCGCATTATTACCATTGAGGATACTGCTGAGTTGAAGCTAAATCAGCGCCATGTTGTCCGCCTGGAAAAAAGGCCGCCAAATATCGAGGGAAAAGGCGAAGTGACCATCCGTCAGCTATTGATTAATGCCTTGCGTATGCGCCCAGACCGGATCATCGTGGGAGAGGCGCGCGGCGGTGAGGCGCTGGATATGCTGCAAGCGATGAACACCGGGCATGAAGGATCTATGACCACGATCCACGCCAACAGCCCGCGGGATGCCCTGCGCAGGATCGAGACCATGGTCTTAATGGCTGGCATGGATCTGCCTTTGAGGGCTATCCGGGAACAGGTTGCCTCTTCAATTAATTTACTCATTCATCTTGAAAGGATGCGGGATGGTACCCGCAAGGTGGTGCAGGTTACCGAGGTTCAGGGGATGGAAGGTGACACCTTTACCCTGCAGGATCTGTTTGTATTCGAACAGACAGGTATCTCGAATGGCAGGGTGATCGGGTCAATACGTTCAACTGGCTTGCGGCCTAAGTTTTCTGAAAAATTCGAGATCAATAATATCTCATTACCCGAGAACACCTTTACAAGGACCTAATCCCGGGATTCATTACTTGCCAACCCCAGCTCCTCAGGGGAATAAGCGCCAACTCGAAGCACACGCGGTATCAGCGCTGTGCAGTCTACTACCGTTGAAGGGATCCCACCGGGAACCGTTCCCCCATCAACCACCAGGTCAATCCTACCATCCAGTTGTGCCAAGACCTCATCAGCATTGACGGGATTGTTCTGGCCGGAAATATTGGCTGAAGTGGTTGCGAGCGGGCCAGTAAGCCTCATCAAGCTGCGGGCAAAGGCGTGGTCAGGCATACGGATACCCACGGTTGGGAGCGGGCTTAAATTTTCCGGGAGGGAAGGGTGCTTGGGGAAAACCAGGGTTAAAGCACCCGGCCAAAAGCGGGCAGCCAGTTCAGCTGCCAAAGAGGGGATGTCGGTTGTCAATCCTTGAAGATCAGTATGTTCTGCAATCAAAACTGCAATCGCTTTGCTTTGGGATCTCTCTTTTACACTATATAACTTATCTATGGCGTTGGAGTTGTTAACCAGGCATCCCAACCCATAGACGGTGTCAGTAGGGAAAGCTACCAGCCCGCCGCCTTCCAGGATCTTGCAGGCTGTTTCAATTGCTAAGTTGTCTGCGGCAGAAATTACATGGGTATCCATGGTTTAATCCAGCTTAATTTTTAATAGGCGCGGCTTTCCAGACAGGTCGGGCAGTACCAGAATGGATGCCTGTGGAAACAGGCTGTTGGCGATCCTTTCAACCTGCGGCCCAAGGGTTTCTTCGATTTCACACAGGATCAAACCCGGGCTGGCAATCAGCGTGGCAGATTGCTGCAGGAATTTTGTGATGACCATAAGACCATCTATGCCCCCATCCAGCGCCGGGCGCGGTTCATGTCGGGCAACGGGCAAAGCCTGGTACACACTGGTCGGGATGTAGGGCGGATTTGAGCAGATCAGGGGATATTTCCCCACCAAGCCATCCAAGACATCCGTTTGCAGGAGGGTGATGCGTGTTTCCAGCTGGTAACGGCGGATATTTTGCGCAGCAATGTCAAGGGCAGGAGAGGAGATATCTGTTGCCAGCCAGGAGTAGTCTGGATTCTGCAGGCTGATGCTGATCGGGATGCAGCCCGTGCCGGTTCCTGCATCGAGGGCATTCTTCTGCCCGGGATGGGCACTGAGCCACTGGATGGCTTGCTCTACCAGCAGCTCGGTTTCGGGGCGGGGGATAAGGACTGCGGGATTGACAAAAAACTGGTTGCCGAAGAATTCCCATTCACCGATTACATACGGGAGCGGAATTCCACTTTCAAGATCGCTTGCTCTTGATTCAATGTCAGCCAAGACATCTGGGGCAACTGCTTCATCACGGTGGGCCAGCAGCCAGGCTCGATCTACTTTGAGCGTGTGCGCAAGAAGGACTTCTGCATCCAGTCCTGGCGTGTCGCTCAATGCGAATAAGCGCAGCTTGAGGTCATTCAGCCAGGCAGAGATGTCAGTCTTCACTGTCTCCCAGCCCGCTGGCAGCCAGCCTGCCGGCTTCATCCTGGATGTTCAATTCCTGGACGAATTCGTCGATGTTGCCGTTCATGACAGAAGGCAAGTTAAATGAAGAATAATTGATGCGGTGGTCGGTTACCCGTGATTGGGGGTAATTGTAAGTGCGGATTTTTTCAGCGCGTTCGCCGGTTCCAACCTGAGCACGGCGGGTCTCTTCTTCTTCCTGTTTACGTTTCTCTTCTTCGATCTCATACAGGCGGGCGCGTAAAATGCTCATGGCGCGTAATTTATTCTGTAATTGAGAGCGCTCATCCTGGCAGGCAACCACCATCCCGGATGGAATGTGTGTGATGCGCACGGCGGTTGAGTTCTTCTGTACATTTTGCCCGCCAGCGCCGGCAGATTTGTATACCTCGATCCGGATATCGGATGCAGGGATGTCGATATCCACATCTTCCACTTCGGCCATCACCGCAACCGTCACGGTCGAGGTATGGATGCGCCCCTGGGCTTCAGTAGCCGGCACGCGCTGTACCCGGTGCACTCCTGATTCGTACTTTAACTGTGAATATGCGCCTTTGCCTTTGATCAGGAAGATGATCTCTTTGAAACCGCCGATGCCGATCTCATTTTGCGAGAGGATCTCAACCTTCCAGCGCCGCTTTTCGGCAAAATAGGAGTACATGCGGTACAGGTCCGCTGCAAAGAGGGCGGCTTCATCCCCGCCGGTTCCGGCTCGGATTTCCATGATAACGCTTTTTTCATCGCGCTTATCTTTAGGAACGAGTAAGGACTTTAGCTTTTGTTCCAGCATGTCTGCTTGCGGACGAAGGGAATCCAGGTCAGCCTGTGCCAGTTCCTGTATTTCGCTGTCATTTTCATGTAAAAGCGATTCGGCTTGTTCGATCTGTTTCAGGACATTGCGATATTCCTCAGCTGTGGAGGCAACCGGCAGTAATTCAGCCCGCTCTCTGGCGAGGTCTGCCACCAGCTGGTAGTCATCAGCTTTTTGCTCAAGCAGCGAGTTGATCTCGTTCAGCCTTGCTTCAATTGCAGCAGTTTTCTCTAACATTTACCACTTCCATTCACAATTAGCTTTCAAGCAAGCTATTATACCAGAGGGCAGGTTAGTAAAAAAGAACCGGCAATTGCCGGTTCTTGAAAAAAGCTGGATTAGACTACCATCCGGAACAGTATGCTCCGGATTGAATTATGGTCGGGCTGCTGTATACCGGATCAATGTAAATATCCTGCCCCGGGGTTGCAACTGAATTCCCGCCAATATAGGAGTTGAGCAGAACCAGCCTGCCAGTTCCTCCAACCGCCCGGTATTCCAGCCAGATGCCATGCAATCCGTTGGATGTGACACCGACACAGCTGAAGCTGATCACCGAGGCAGGCGCAGTGACCACCAGGTTCATGCCGCTGCGCACAGCTGCAGGATCAAGAATGCCATTTCCATTGGCGGTTGCTTTGGAAATGGTTATGTTCTGCCTGGCAAGGATGTGCAGTCCATAATCCCGGTTGTTGTCAAACCGGTTGGAACCGAGCGAGGAAAGCACCTTGATGCTGACCGCAAACGGACTTGAGGTGTTCTGTAGATATGCACCATCGATCCGAAGATTACTTGGCGGGGCAGGATCGGCTGTGCGGTTGCCGAACCCCTGGACATTGTTGACTGTAATGTTGCCATTCGAATACACCCGCAGCCCGGTTGACAGGTTTTCATTGAACTGGCTGCGGCTGATTACCACCCCAGCAGTGCCGGTGGTACTGGAAGTGTTGCTGATATATACAGATGCAGCTCCAAGGAAGGTGAAAGGCATACCTACTGCCGCCTGGTTGATACCTGCACCATTGTGGTTAGCAATGATACCGTATCCGGTCACCTGTCCTTTTGAGACGATATACATGCCAGCAAACTGATTATTGTTGGCCACAATGGTGTTCAATGAAGTAGTATTCGTGTTGGCTGTGTTGTTGTAATAGATGCCATTAACTCCATTACCGCTGGCAGCGATATTATTGAGTACCAATTTGCCGGTTGTCCTGATAAACAACCCATCCGCCAGAGCATTATTGTTGAACTGGTTTGCCAGCAGGTTGGTTCCGCTAATGGAGAT
>ENA-UPTA01002476-UPTA01002476.1-activated-sludge-metagenome-genome-assembly--contig:-NODE-2476-length-19102-cov-4.708248_pt1 | contig 19102 bp, 19 predicted proteins | sample MGYA00238184_ERZ773361 | MGnify/ENA primary metagenome ERZ773361 (study PRJEB29100, sample SAMN05720205) | activated sludge metagenome | isolation source: anaerobic digester from wastewater...
CAGCAACATGGATCCCAGCCTTCGCTGGGATGACGGCTTGTTCAGAGGTTCCCTAGGGTGCGCCGCGCAGGCCCGTCCCGTGCTTCAGTAGAAAAGATTGACCACCACCAGCACCACCGTCAGGTGCAGCGCCGTCAGCGGCAGTCCCACCCGCATCCAGTCGCGCATGCGGTAGCCGCCGGGTCCGGCCACCATCGCCAGCACCGGATTGGAGGTGCTGATCAGGTTGTTGGAGGCCGACAGCGCCATGGTCAGCGCGAAGGCCACCGGCGCGCCGCCCACCGAAATCGCCACGTTGATCGAGATCGGCACCATGATCGCGGTGGCGCCGACGTGTCCCACCACCAGGCCCAGCAGCACCGTGGAAACGGCCAGCAGCGCCTGCAGCGTCCAGGGCGGCAGGTCGCCCACCCGTTCGAGCACGCTCTGCGCCAGCCAGGCCGCCAGGCCCGAGGATTCCACCGCCCAACCCAGCGGGATGAGTCCGGCCATGAGGAACACCGTCTTCCAGTTGATCGAGCGGTAGGCCTCGTCCATGTTCAGCACACCCGAAAGCACCATCGCCATGGCGCCGGCCATCAGCGCCACCGGCACCGCGACCTGACGGCTGAGGGCGAGCAGCAGGGCGATCGCGAAGATGGTGACGGCGGCCCAGAGCTTGCGCGGGCGCTGCTCGTCCTTGGGCACGTCGGTTACGACCACGAAGTCGCGTTTGGCGGCGGCCTTGGACAGGTCGCGCCAGATGCTGTGGAACACCAGCATGTCGCCGGCGCGCAGCGGCATGCGGCGGTGGTCGTCGCGGTGCACCTTGCCGTCGCGATAGACCGCCAGCACGCTGATGCCGAAGCGGCGGCGCAGCTGCAGGTCGGCCACGGCGTGGTCGATGAAGCTGGAGGTCGGCGGGATCACCGCTTCGGAAATTCCGGCGCGGCTGGGGTTGAACAGGTCGCCGAAGTGGCGCAGGCGGCTCTGCATCCGCAAGAGGTTGGCCTGGGCGTAATCGTTCACCCGCTCGCGCGGACCCATCACGCCCAGCACGCTGCCGACCCAGATCATCTGGTCGGCCGGCGGCGCCAGGCGCGATTCATTGCCGGATTTGAGCGCCAGCAGCAGCGGCGCGCCGCGCTGGGATTCGGCCTCGCCGATCGACATGCCCACCAGCGGGCTTTCGGCGGTGACGGTCAGCTCGAACACTTCGCCGCTCAGGCCGTAGGTATTGGCGAAGTAGCTCTCGGTGCGCGCCGGCGTCACGCCCTTGTCGGCCAGACCGCCGAGCAGGCGCCTGCCGAACAGGCGGAAGTAGAGGAGGCCACCGGCCAGCAGCACGATGCCGACCGGCGTGGGGGCGAACATCGGCAGCGCGTCCAGCGTCGCCACGCCCGAGGGCAGGTTGTGGTTGGCCTGGGCGAGCAGGTCGTTGAGCATGATCTGCGGCGAATTGCCGACCATGGTCAGGGTGCCGCCGAGCATGATGCAAAGCGCCAGCGGCATCAGCAGGCGCGATACCGGCACGCCGCTGCGTCCGGAAAGACGCGAGGCCACCGGCAGGAACAGCGCCATCACCGAGGGATTCTGCATGGTTGAGGAGATCAGCCCGGCGGTCGCCGTGGTGTAGAGGATGAGGCGCTCCTCGACCCCGTTGGCGCGGCGCAGCAGCCAGCCTGCGGCGCGGTTCATGAGGCCGGTGCGGTCGAGTCCTGCACCCAGCACCATCGTGGCGATGATGCTCACCACCGCATTGCCGGCGAAGCCGTCGAAAATCTGCTCGGAGGACACCAGCCCGGTCAGGCCCAGCAGCATCAGCACCAGCATGGCGGTCACGTCCGAGCGCAGCTTCTCCCAGACGAACATCACCATGGTGAAGCCGACCAGCAGCAGCACCAGCACCATGTCGGTCGTGAGGGTGAGGCCGCTCTCCGCCAGCTCCGGATCCATCGCTCAGATCGGCTCCTGATGGGTGGGCGGAACGGCGGGGCTCATGGTGCCCTGCGCCGGAGGTAGAGCAGGTCCCAGACCCCGTGGCCCAGGCGCAGCCCGCGCGCTTCGAAGTGGGTTTCCGGACGCCAGCTGGGACGCGCGAACCAGTCGCGCGGGCCGGCGCGGTTCTCGAGGTCGGGATCGGCGTCGAGCACGTCCCACATGTGCTCGACGTAGGGCTCCCAGTCGGTGGCCAGATGCAGCAGCCCGCCGGGCGCGAGCTTGCGCGCCAGCAGGCGCACGAACGGCGGCTGGATCAGGCGACGCTTGCCGTGCCGCTTCTTGTGCCAGGGATCGGGAAAGTAGATGCGCACCTCGGCCAGCGAGGCGTCGGCGATATCACGCTCCAGCACCTCGACCGCATCGTGGTTGTAGACGCGCACGTTGGTCGCGCCGTCCTCCGCCAGCGCGTTGAGCAGGCGGCCGACGCCGGGGCGGTGCACCTCGATGCCGATGAAGTCGCGCTCCGGCTCGTTGCCCGCGGCAAAGCGCAGCGCCTCGCCGTTGCCGAAGCCGATTTCCAGCACCCGCTCGGCGGAGCGACCGAACGCGGCATCGAAATCGCGCGGCGCGCCGGACGGCTCCAGCCCGTAGCGCGCCCAGTGTTCGGCAAAGGCACGCTCCTGCGCCGGGGTCAGCCGGCCCTGGCGCAGCACGTAGCTGCGGATCGGGCGCGCGGCGGGCGTGGTTTCCTGGGACGCGGAAGTCATGCGGCGATTATCGCCTTGTTTGCCGCCGCTGCGCAGCGCCATGACGCCATGTCATGAGCCGGACCTCGCCGCCGCCGGGAATCCAAGCGTGAAAACGCCATTGCCGCCCCCGTGGCGGCTGGCTATGATCGTCAGCCGCGCGGGTGTAGCTCAATGGCAGAGCTGTAGCTTCCCAAGCTACTGACGAGGGTTCGATTCCCTTCACCCGCTCCAGGCATTTCCGGGCGGCGATTCCAGCGATGGGGTCGCCGTCGTGCATTGCGCAGGCGGCAACTTCTGCTTGGATCACCGGCACGCGGAGTTTTCCATGGATGCATTCGACACCTTGCCGCGGCTGGGCTGGCGCGAGCTGGCGGCGCTTCCCGAGCTGGGGCTGGCGGGCGTCGTGGCCAAGATGGACACCGGCGCGCGCAGCTGCGCGCTGCACGTGGAGTGGCAGCGCGAGGTGGTCGTGAACGGGGTCGCGCAGGTGCTCTTCGCGCTGCAGGAGGACGAAGCCGCGCCGGTGCGCGAGCTGTGCGTGCCGATCGTGGACCGGCGCGAAGTCACCGATACCGGCGGCAAGCGCGCGACGCGGGTCTTCATCCGCAGCCTGCTGCGGCTTGGCCAATGGCAGCGCGAGGTGGAGATCGGACTGACCGATCGCGGCCGACTGCGGCACCGGATGCTGGTCGGCCGCGCAGCGCTGGCCGGCCACTGGTGCGTGGATCCGGGAAGCACCTTCCTGCTCGGGCAAGGCGAGGCGCAGGCGTGAAGCTGGCGATCCTGTCGCGCAATGCAACGCTTTACTCCACCCGCCGCCTGGTCGAGGCGGCGCGCGCGCAGGGTCACGTGGTGCGGGTGCTCGATCCGCTGCGCTGCATCCTGCGCATCGGTTCGGGCGCCTTCCAGCTGCACCACAAGGGCCGCGCCCTGCGCGACTACGAGGCGGTGATCCCGCGCATCGGCGCTTCGATCACGCGCTACGGCGCCGCCGTGGTGCGCCAGTTCGAACTGATGGGGGTGTATTCGCCCAACGGCGGCGATGCGATTGCGCGCGCGCGCGACAAGCTGCGCTGCCACCAGCTGGTGGCAGCCTGCGGACTGGGGATGCCGCTGACGGTGGCCGGCGACAGCCCGGACGATACCGCCGACATCCTCGCCCTGCTGGGTGCGCCGCCGCACATCATCAAGCTCAATCAGGGCAGCCAGGGGCTGGGCGTGGTGCTGGCCGAAACCGCGCAGGCCTCGCGCAGCGTCACCGAGGCCTTCCGCGGGCTGTCGGCCGACTTCATCGCGCAGGAATTCGTGGCCGAAGCGGGAGGCGCGGATCTGCGCTGTCTGGTGGTGGGCGGACGCGTGGTGGCGGCGATGCAGCGCCAGGCCGGCTCCGGGGAGTTTCGCGCCAACCTGCATCGCGGCGGCAGCGCGCGTGCGATCGAGCTGGCGCCGGGCGAAGCCGATGCGGCGGTGCGCGCGGCACGCGCCGTGGGGCTGGAAGTGGCCGGCGTGGACCTGCTGCGTTCGCAACGCGGGCCGCTGGTGCTGGAGGTGAACGCCTCGCCCGGACTGGAAGGCATCGAGTCGGCGAGCGGGGTGGACGTGGCGGGAGAGATCGTGCGCCACGTCGTGCGGCAGGCGATGCTGCGGCGCGAGGGAATGGCCGGCATGGATTCGGACGGGATTAACGAAACCCTGAAACCGGCTTAACGATCTTCTTCTGCGGCGCGGCGTAGTCTGCCCGCACCTGGCTCTTTCTCGACACTCCTGTGGACGATGTGACAGGTAGATTGCGGTAATCGGGGCAACTCCTTCGGCCCGTGCGAACCGGCGTCCCCCCGCCGCAAGCCCGGGCCTTTTTGTTGCCCGTTCCGCGCGCCTCCGGCGGCGGCAGGGCCGGTTCGCGGCTATGCTGGCGCCGGGCTTCCTCCGCCGGCAGATTCCATGCGCATCCTGGTCATAGAAGACAACACCGACATCGCGGCCAACCTCGGCGATTACCTCGAGGACCGCGGCCACACCGTGGATTTCGCCGCCGACGGCATCACCGGCCTGCACCGCGCGGTGGTCGACCGCTTCGACGCCATCATCCTCGACCTCAACCTGCCGGGCATGGACGGCCTGGAGGTGTGCCGCAAGCTGCGCCAGGAGGCGCACAAGGACACCCCGGTGCTGATGCTCACCGCGCGTGACGCGCTGGAGCAGAAACTGGCCGGCTTCGAGTCGGGCGCCGACGACTACCTCGTCAAGCCCTTCGCGCTGCAGGAGCTGGATGCGCGTCTGGGCGTGCTGCTGCGGCGCGGGCGCGGTGCCAGCCGGGTGCTGACGGTTTCGGATCTGGAGTACAACCTCGACACGCTCGAAGTGGTGCGCGCCGGCAAGTCCATCACGCTCAACCCGACCGCGCTTAAGATCCTTCAGGTGCTGATGGAGGCTTCCCCCGCGGTCGTGACCCGGCAGGATCTGGAAACCCGCGTCTGGGGCGAGGAGCTGCCCGATTCGGACAGCCTGCGCGTGCACATCCACGGCCTGCGCGCGGCGCTGGACAAGCCCTTTGGCCGGCCGCTGATCCAGACCCGCCACGGCATCGGCTACCGGCTGGTGGATCTCGAACCTTCGGCGTGAGTGCTGCCGTGGTGGCCGTCTCCGAACGCCCGCGGCCGCGCCAGCGCCTGCGCGCGCGCATCGTCGTTTCCTTCGTGCTGCTTGGCTTCGGATTGACCGCGCTGTTTGCCGCCTCCACGCTGGCGCTGCGCTCGCGCATCGAGAACCAGCTCGTCGGCGCCTGGCTGGGCGCCGAGGCTGCCAGCTATCTGGCCTTCAAGCGCGCCCATCCCGAGCCGGATGCGGCCTACGGCTTGCAGGAACAGCAGATCGAGATGTTCGCCTTCCGCCCGGAAAGCCCGCAGATTCCGCTGGCCTGGCGCGACCTGCCGAACGGCGTGCACGACTGGCGCGATCCGGACGCGCGCGGCCGCAACGCCGACTTCAAGCTGGCGGTGGCGCGCGCCCCGGACATCGTCACCTTCATCAAGTACGGCTATGGCCGGCAGGCGCTCAGCGCCCAGCAGCTGCTGGTCCTGCTGGGTCTGGGCGTGGTGGCCTTCACCGTGCTGGCCTGGCTGATCGGGCTGTGGTCCTCGCGCCGGGTCATGCGCCCGGTGGCCGATCTGGCCGCGCGCGTGGAGGAGTTTCGCGGCGATGCGCCGCGCACGCCGCTGGCGCCGCACTTCGCCCAGGACGAAGTCGGCCAGCTTGCCCAGACGCTGGACGACTACGCCGACCAGCTCACCGAACGGGTGGCGCGCGACCGCGAATTCAACGCCGACGTGAGCCACGAACTGCGCACCCCGCTGGCGGTGATTCGCGGCGCGACCGAGCTGCTGCTGGCCGCCCCCGACCTGACCGACAAGATGCGCCAGCGCCTGCTGCGCATCGAGCGCGCCACCCAGCAAAGCACCGACCTGACCACGGCCCTGCTGATGCTCTCGCGCAGCGAGCGGGGCAGCGGCCGCAGCGACGTGCGCCGCATGGTGGAGGCGCAGGCCGAGGCCAACCGGGTGCACCTGGGCAGCAAGCCGGTGGCGCTGCGGGTGGACGGCCAGCACGATGTGTTCGTCGATGCGCCCGAGGCGGTGCTGTCGGTGGCGCTCAACAACCTGATCGGCAACGCCTGCAAATACACCCTGGAAGGCGAAGTCGCGGTGACCGTGCTGGCCGGTCGGGTGGAGGTGGCCGACACCGGGCCGGGCATCGCCAGCGGGGAAGGCGAGCGGCTGTTCGAACGCGGCTACCGCGGCGCCAGCTCGGCCGGCAGCAAGGGCGCCGGCATCGGCCTTGCGATCGTGCGTCGGCTGTGCGATCTCTACGGCTGGCGGGTTCGCCTGGAGCCGCGCGTCGACCGTCAGGGCAGCCTGGCCACGCTGGAATTCGAACCGGCGCCCGCGCCGCTGGACTGAACGGCTCCGGGCCGCGCTCAGAAGTGCAGCCACCAGCAGCCGGCGTAGCGGATCACCCGCAGCGTCGCCGGCGCGGGCGCGGCTTCGCTCAGGCCGCCTTCGTGGAAGTAGCCGATGCGGACCGCCTCGGGGTCTTCCGGCGGCAGGCCGGGATAGGCCTGCGGGTCGAGCACCACGAAGGCGGCTTCCGGATAGACCAGCTCGACCGCGCCATCGGAGCGCGTCGCCAGGGTTTCGAGCCGATCCATCACCGCGTGCGCGCCGGCCTTGCCCATGCCGGGCCAGTGGTACAGGCCCGCCAGCGCGTTCACGTCGCGCGCCTCCAGCCGCCGGCGCAGCGCCTCCACCAGCGCCTCGGGCGTGCGCGCGCAGTCGCTGGCGACCGGGCCGTAGGAGGACAGCGGCGGCTCGGCCGCTGGAGCGTCCTGCGGGGCGGTCGGTGCTCCTTCGGTGGATGTGGCGGGTGCGGTGAGGTCCGAAAGCTCGCGTGCCTGGAAGTGCTCGCAGGCGCGGTCGGTGTAGATCGTGGTGCCGTCTTCGGCGAGGCAGCGCCGCACCTCGGCCGCGGCCGGCGCGGCGAGGGTGCAAAGGCACAGGAGGAAGCAGATCCGCATGGCTCCAGCTTATCGCGGACCGGCGGCGTCCGGGATCAGAGCGCGAGCCGCTCCAGCACCGCCAGGGTCGGCCTGGCCAGGTTCAGGGTGTAGAAGTGCAGCCCCGGCGCGCCGCCTTCCAGCAGGCGGCGGCACAGCGCGGACACCGCGTCGGCGGCAAAGGACTTGAGGCTTGCGGCATCGTCGCCGTAGGCCGACAGGCGGCGGTGCATCCAGCGCGGGATTTCGGCGCCGCACAGCTCGGAGAAGCGCTTGAGCTGGGTGAAGTTGGAGATCGGCATGATGCCCGGCACGATGGGGATGGAAACCCCCAGCGCGCGGGCGTCGTCGACGAAGCGGAAATAGGCGTCGGCGTTGTAGAAATACTGCGTGATCGCCGCGTCCGCGCCGGCCTCCACCTTGCGCTTGAAGTGCGCCAGGTCGGCGAAGGCGTCCTCGGCCTGCGGATGGGTTTCCGGATAGCAGCCCACCTCGATGCGGAACCAGTCGCCGTGGCGGGCGCGGATGAATTCGACCAGGTCGCTGGCGTAGTGGAAGTCGCCGGTGCTGGCCATGCCCGAGGGCAGATCGCCGCGCAGCGCCACGATGCGGCGGCAGCCGCGTTCGCGGTAGCTGCCGAGCAGCGCGTCCAGCTCGGCGCGGGTGCCGCCGACGCAGGAAACGTGCGGCGCCGCTTCGAATCCGTGCCGGGTTCGCAGCGCGTCGATGGTCTCGGGCGTGTAGCTCAGGGTCGAGCCGCCCGCGCCGAAGGTGACGGAGACATACTCGGGCGAGGTTTCCGCCAGGCGGGCGGCGGCGCGGTGCAGCTGGGCGCGCTGGTCGTCGGTCTTGGGCGGATAGAACTCGAAGCTGATGGCGGGCATCGGGGCGCCTTGGCGGATCGGGAAGACGTATTTTATCGCTTCATCGCGATGAAAGGAATGACATAGCGATGCCGTCACAGGGGTCCGCACCGCCAAAACGCGGAAGGCCCGCGCGCGGCGGGCCTTCCGGAAGAGCGTGGCGCGTGGAACTCAGCCCAGCGCGGCTTCGATTTCCGGCAGCAGGGTGAACAGGTCCCCGACGAGGCCGATGTCGGCGATCTCGAAGATCGGCGCATCGCCGTCCTTGTTGATGGCGACGATCGTGCCGGCGTCCTTGATGCCGGTGAGGTGCTGGATCGCGCCGGAAATGCCGACCGCCACATACAGCTCGGGCGCGATGATCTTGCCGGTCTGGCCGACCTGCAGCTCGTTGGGCACATAGCCGGCATCGACCGCCGCGCGCGAGGCGCCGACGGCCGCGCCGAGGCGGTCGGCGAGGCGATAGATGATCCGGAAGTTCTCGGCCGAGCCCACGCCGCGGCCGCCGGACACCACGCGCGCGGCGCTCTGGAGATCGGGGCGGTCGGACTTGCCTGCCGCCAGCCCCACGTAGCGGGTGTGGGTGGGCAGGGCCACGTCGAGCGCAAGCGCCCGCACCGCCGCGCCGCCGCCGTTGCCCGCCGCGGCCCAGGAGGCCACGCGCACGGTGGCGACCACGGTGCGGTCGGCCGGCGCTTGGACCGTGACGATGGCGTTGCCGGCGTAGATCGGGCGCTTGAAGACGTGGCTGGACTCGATCGCCATCACGTCACTGACCTGGGCCACGCCCAGGAGCGCGGCGACGCAGGGCATCAGGTCCTTGCCGAAGGTGGTGGAGGGGCCGAAGACGTGGCTGTAGCCCTCGGCCGCCCTGGCGATCTGCGGCGCGAGCACGGCGGCGACCGGGTGGGCGTTGGCCGGATGGGCCACGCTGAGGACCTCGTTCACGCCCTCGATCTTCGCCGCCTCGGCGGCGATGGCGTCGGGCGCGTCGGACAGCACCAGCACGTCGATCTGCGCGGGCGAGAAGGCGCGCGCGGCGGAGACCGTCTTGGCGGTGGCGGAAAGGTTGAGTCGGCCGTTGAGGTGTTCGGCAACGATCAGGACTTTGGACATGTCGGTTCCCTTGTAGTGCAACCGTAGGGTGGAACCGCCTTGGGCGATCCCACCGATGTTCTTGCAGGGGAAGGCGGAATCCGCTGCGCGGGTTCCACCCTACGTCGGTGGTGGGTGTTGCGTCGGGGTGTACCCCGGACTTACAGCAAGCCCTTGGCCTTGAGCGCCGCGACCAGCTCGGCCGCGTCCTTGACCATCACGCCGCGGCTGCGCCCGGCCGGCGCCTCGTACCTGGTGGCGGTGAGGAAGTCGCCCGATTCCACGCCCAGGTCGGCCAGCTGCAGGGTTTCCAGCGGCTTGCTCTTGGCCTTCATGATGTCGGGCAGCTTGATGAAGCGCGGTTCGTTGAGGCGCAGGTCCGTGGTGATGACGGCGGGAAGGTCCACTTCCAGCGTCTCCAGACCGGCGTCGACCTCGCGCACCACGGTCGCCTTGCCGTCGGCCACGTCGACCTTGCTGGCGAAGGTGGCCTGCGGGCGGCCCCAGAGCGTGGCCAGCATCTGGCCGGTCTGGTTGGCGTCGTCGTCGATCGCCTGCTTGCCCAGGAGAACGATGTCCGGCTGCTCCTTTTCGATCAACTTGAGCAGGGCACGCGCCGCGGTGAGCGGCTGCACCGCGCCGTCGGCAACGACGTGGATGGCGCGGTTTGCGCCCATCGCCAGGCCGTTGCGCAGGTGCGCCTGGGCGTCGGCCGGGGCGATGGTGGCGACCACCACCTCGGTGGCCACGCCCTTTTCGCGCAGCCGCAGCGCCTCTTCCAGCGCGATGTCGTCAAAAGGATTGGGCGAGAGCTTCACGCCATCGGTCACCACGCCGGAGCCGTCCGGCTTGACCTGGATGCGCACGTTGAAATCCACCACGCGCTTGTAGCCGACCAGAATCTTCATCGATTTCAGGTTTCCTTGGGAGGGGAATCGGGGCCGGCGGTGAAGACCGCCGGTCATCCGCGCAATTGTATCGCGGCGGTTCCGAGGACGTGCTCCAAACACCCCGGAGCCGGGACGGATGGCTCAGCTGCCGCCTTCCCCGACCAGCCGGCGGGCCAGCGCGCGCGCCATCCGTGCCGCCGAACCGGGGGCATGATCGAAGAACAGCGATGGCTCGGTCAGCTCCAGCTCCAGCAGGCGCGGGCCGTCGGCCGAGGGCAGCAGGTCGATGCGGGCGTACAGCGGCGCGCCGCCGGGGATCGCGGCCACGGCGCGCGCCGCCAGCGCCCGTTCGGCTTCGGAGGGCTGGCGCGGCGAAATGGACTCGGGCGCGAACAGGGCCGGGCTCGCAGGTCCGTGGCGCGGCAGCAGCGGCCCCTTGCGGATGGCGTGCGAATAGGCGCCTTCGAAGTGGATCAGCGCGGTTTCCCCGGCCTGGTCCACCGCCGGAAGATAGGGCTGCACCAGCACGGTGCGGCCGCGTTCCAGCAGCGCACGCGCGTGTTCCACCGCGAGGTCGCGTTCGGTGCGGGTGAAGCGCCGGGCGTCGCGCGCGCCGGCGCCCACGGCCGGCTTCACCACGAATTCGCCGTGGTCGGGAAAGTCCCGGGCCGGCTGGCCCGGCGCGATGAAGTGGCTCTCCACCACCGCAACGCCCGCGGCGGCGAGGTCGAGGAGGTAGCGCTTGTCGGTGTTCCAGCGCAGCAGCGTCGGCGGGTTGAGGAAGCGGGTGGCCTGCGCCACCCGTTCGCACCAGTCGAGAAACTCGTCGAGGCGTTCGACGTAGTCCCAGGTGGAGCGCGGCAGCACCGCTTCGAAGCCGGCCCAGTCGACCGCGGGGTCGTCCCAGTCCACCGCCTCGGCGACCAGGCCCAGCTCACCCAGGGCCGCGGCGAGCGGGGCGAAATCGGCATCGCCCGCGCGCGCGGCGGCGGCGGTGGCCAGTGCGATGCGGCGGGGCATGGCTCAGAGGTTCTGGTAGTTGGGCCCGGCACCGCCCTCGGGCGTGACCCAGGTGATGTTTTCGTAGGGATCCTTGATGTCGCAGGTCTTGCAGTGCACGCAGTTGGCCGAATTGATCTGCAGGCGCTTGCCGCCGGCGCCGTCATCGACCATCTCGTACACGCCGGCCGGGCAGAAGCGGGTGCAGGGGTTGCCGTATTCCTCGATGCATCGGGTCGCGCACACGTCGGTGTTGTGCACGAGCAGGTGCACCGGCTGGTCCTCGTCGTGCTCGGTGGCGGCGAAGTAGACCCCGGCGAGGCGGTCGCGCGGCGGGAGGCTGCGCTCGACGTAGTCGCGCCGGGGCTCCTCGCATTCGCCGAGCTTGTGCAGGGTGGTCCAGTCGGCCTTGTTCCGGAAGGTCCAGGGCGAGCGGCCGCCGGTGAGCGTTTCCCAGCCGGCGTTCGCCAGCCCGAACCACAGCCCGCGCTTGAAGCCGGGCTTGATGTTGCGCACCGTCCTGAGTTCGTCCATCGCGGGCGAGGCGCGCAGCTTGGCGTCGAAGCCTTCCGGGGCCAGCTTGCTGCCGGCGAGGTGTTCGGCGGCGAGCATCGCCGAGCGGATCGCCTGGTGGGTGCCCTTGATCTTGGGCACGTTCAGGAGGCCGGCGGTGTCGCCGATCAGGATCGCGCCGGGCATCTCGCACTTCGGCAAGGATTGCCAGCCGCCGGTGACAATGGCGCGCGCGCCGGCCGATACGATGCTGCCGCCCTCCAGCAGGGTTCTGACGTGCGGGTGGTTCTTCCACTGCTGGAAGGCTTCCCAGGGCTTGTAGTTCGGGTCGGTGTAGTCGAGGCCGGAGACATAGCCCAGCGCGATGCGGCCCTGGTCCAGGTGGTAGAGGAAACTGCCGCCGTAGGTGCGGCTGTCGGCCGGCCAGCCCACGCTGTGCACGATCCTGCCCGGGCGCACGCGCTCCTCGGGCACCTGCCACAGCTCCTTGATGCCGATGGAATAGCCCTGCGGATCGCGGCCCTTGTCGAGGCCGAATTTCTCGATCAGGCGCTTGGTCAGGTGCCCGCGCGCGCCCTCGGCCAGCACCGTGACCTTCGCACGGATGTCGATGCCCTGGGCGTAGGTCGGCTTGTGCGTGCCGTCCTTGGCCACGCCCATGTCGCCGATCCGCACGCCGCCGACCGAGCCGTCCTCGTTGTAAAAAAGATCGGCCGCGGCAAAGCCCGGGTAGATTTCCACGCCCAGCGCCTCGGCCTGCGGTGCCATCCAGGCGCACATCGCGCCCAGCGAGACGATGAAGTTGCCGTGGTTGCGCATGCCCGGCGGCACGAAGGGGAACTTGAAGCCGCCGGTTTTCGACAGCATCCAGAACTCGTCCTCGGTCGCGGGGATGCAGACCGGCGGCGGGTTATCGCGCCAGCCGGGCAAGAGCGCGTCGAGCGGGCCCGGCTCGATCACTGCGCCGGAAAGGATCTGCGCGCCGATGGTGCTCGCTTTTTCGATGACGCAGACCGAAAGCCCGGGATCGAGCTGCTTGAGCCGGATGGCGAAGGCCAGGCCGGCGGGGCCGCCACCCACGGTGACGACGTCGTACTCCATGAATTCGCGCTCGCTCATCGGCTGGCTTCCCTTCGGCTGCGTACGTTGGTGCAACGCGGCATTGTGCGGGTTTGCGGAGGAGCGGGCAAACCCGCACCATGCGATTTCCCCATAGGCCGATCGAACGATGAGTGTGGATGTCCAATCCCTGCGCACGGCGCCCCTGATCCGCGTGCTGCACGCGCTGGCCGCGGGCCAGACCAGCAGCCGCGCGCTGACCCGCGCCTTCCTCGATGCGATCGGGCGCGATCGCGGCCTCAACGCCTGGCTACACGTGGACGAAGAAGGCGCGCTCGCCGCGGCCGAGGCGTCCGACGCGCGCCGCGCCGCAGGGGTGCCGCTGGGGCGGCTGGACGGGGTGCCGCTGGCGGTCAAGGACAACCTCGACGTGGCCGGGATGCCGACCACGCTGGGGCTGCCCGCCGAAGGCGTCGCGCCCGCCGCGCGCGATGCCTTCGTGGTGGCCCGGCTGCGCGGTGCCGGCGCGGTTTTTCTAGGCAAGACCGCGCTGGACGAGGCCACGCTCGGCACGATGGGACGCAACGCGCACTACGGCGACGTGGCCAATCCGGCGCTGCCGGGGTGCGCCAGCGGCGGGTCGTCGGCGGGCTCGGCGGCGGCCGTCGCCGCCGGCCACGCGGTCGCGGCGCTGGGCTCCGATACGCTCGGCTCGATCCGCATACCCGCCGCCTTCTGCGGTGTGGTCGGACTCAAGCCGAGCCACGGCGAACTTTCCGCACGCGGCCTGCATCCCTCGCTGCGCCGGCTCGACTGCCCCGGCCTGATCGCGCGCGCGGCCGAGGACATCGCGCCATTGCTGCAGGTGATGGGCGGATACGATCCGGATGACCCGCGCTCGCGTCGCCGCCGCGTGGCGCTGGCCGCGCCGGACTGGGATCCGGCCACCCTGCGCGTGGGCGTGCTGTCCGACGCCGCCGCGATGGGCGCCAGTGCCGCGGTCACGACCGCCTTCGAGGCGGCGCTTTCGCGCTGCGCCGGGCTGCTGTCCCGGGTCTCGGTATTGCCGTTTCACCTCGCCGAGCTGGACGTGGCCGCCACCCGCCGCGCGGCGCTGCTGATGATGGAGGCCGAACTGCTGGCCGCGCACGGCGCGCGGCTGGAAGGCGCCTCGCCGGCGCTTTCGGCCATGCTGGATTTCGCCCGCGGCAAGTCGGCGGCCGACTTTGCTCGCGCCGACCTGCGTCTGGATGCGCATGTGGCCCGCGTGCGGCGGCTGTTCATGCGTTTCGACGCCCTGCTCCTGCCGGTGGCGCCGCTGCCGCCGCCGCAGGCGGGCGCGCCCGAGCCTGCAAATCTCGCCGACTTCACCGCCCTGGCGTCGCTCGCCGGCTGTCCGGCGCTGGCGCTGCCGCTGGGCGGGGGCCTCGGCCTGCAGCTGGTCGGCCTGCCTGGCAGCGACCTGCGCCTGCTGGAGCTGGGCGCGCTGGTGGCCGCTGTGCTGGATGCGGGCGCGCCGGATGACTGAGCCGGCCCCGCGCCGTTCAGCCGAACTGCACCACCTCGCCCTGCCGGTCGAATACCGCGAAGTCGCCGACGCGGCCGTTGTTGATCGCGTTGACCATGAAGCGCAGCGGCTGCGCGGCCTCGTCGCTGCCGGGCGCGATGCCGGCCCGGCCGGCGAGTGCGCCGACGAAGACCAGATCCGATTCCTGCCCGGTGGTGCGCGACTCCTCCACCAGCGCCTCGAACCCGGCCACTTCCCCGACCGCCTTGTCCACGCACAGGCAGGGGGAAATGGTTCCGCCCTCCTTGCGCGCGAAGCGTTCGTGCTGCTCGGGCGTGGCGTTCTCCGGCAGCCCGATGCGGGCGAACACGAACAGCAGGCGCTGCGGCTCGTCCTGCCGGGTGGCGGCATCCAGCAGGTCCTGGAAGGTGGAAAGGGTCATGGGCGCAGGTTCCGTGGATCGTGGTGCGGAGATCGGGGCCGCCATCTTGCCTGCCTGCGGCGCGCGGCAAATTGACCATGATCAATCGCGCGGCGGCGCGGCGAGGCTACGATAGCGCCGGGATGCCGCAGGTCGCGGCACCCCGCCTCCAAGCCCGAGCGCCTGTGTCCGAAGGATATGGCGCTCGGGCCGTGACGCCGCCCGCGGGGCCGGCGCCACCGGGTCGGATCCGGAAACGGGCCGGCCTCCCGCGCTTGGACTGGAGCACAACATGGCAACCCTCGTGGACGGCTTCGGCCGCACGTTTCCCTACCTGCGGCTCTCGCTCACCGAAGCCTGCAACTACCGCTGCAGTTACTGCCTGCCCGACGGCTACCAGGCAGACGGCCGCCCCACCTTCCTCACGCTCGATGAAATCCGCCGGCTGGTGCGCGGCTTCGCGGCGGTGGGCATGCGCAAGATCCGCCTGACCGGCGGGGAGCCCAGCCTGCGCAAGGACCTGCCCTCGATCATTGCGGCCGTCTCGGCCACCCCCGGCGTGCGGAAGATCGCGCTGACCACCAACGGCTGCCGCCTGCCGCAGCTGGTGCGCACCTGGCGCGAGGCCGGGCTGACCGCGCTCAACGTCAGCCTCGACAGTCTCGATGCGGCGCGCTTTGCCGCGATCACCGGCCACGACCGCTTCGCCGAGGTGACCGAAGGCATCGAGATCGCGCAAACGCTGGGCTTCGATGCGGTCAAGCTCAACGCGGTGCTGCTGCGCGGGCTCAACGACGACGAGCTGCCGGCCTGGCTTAACTACCTGCGCACGCGCGACGTTGCGGTGCGCTTCATCGAGCTGATGCGCACCGGCGACAACCGCGAGTATTTCGAACGCCACCACTATCGCGCCGAGGCGCTGGAAGAACAGCTCATCGCCTCCGGCTGGACACAGCAAACCCGCGCTGCCGACGCCGGCCCGGCGCGCGAGTACGCGCACCCCGGCTACCGCGGCCGGATCGGCATCATCGCCCCGTATTCGAAGGACTTCTGCGCCGGCTGCAACCGCCTGCGCGTCACCGCCCGCGGCGACCTGCGGCTGTGCCTGTTCGGCGATTTCGGCATCCCGCTGCGGCCCTTGCTGCAATCCGACGCCGACCACGAGGCCCTGACCGCGCGCATCGCCACCCAGCTCGGCCTCAAGGCCGCCGGCCACGGCCTGCACCAGGGCAACACCGGCATCACCCCGCACCTGGCTTCGATCGGCGGCTGAGTTTTCCTTGAAGTGAACGACATGACGACGCAACGCGACGCGGCCTTCTACATGGCCGATATCCGCAGCAAGCGCCCGACCCGCCGCCGCGCGGTGGCGGTGGGCGAATTCCTGCCCGGCCCGGACGCCTATGCCGCCGTGGTCGAGCGCCGCCTGCCCAAGGGCGACGCGCTGGTGATGGCGGAAATCGCCGGCCTGCAGGGCGCGAAGATGGCGTCCATGCTGATGCCGCTGTGCCACCCGATCTCGCTGGAGCTGGTGCGGGTGCGCTGCCTGCCGGTGCCCGAGCGCCACGCCATCCGCGTGTATTGCGAATGCGCGCTGGAAGCCCGCACCGGGGTGGAAATGGAGGCGCTGGCCGGGGTCAACGCCGCCCTGCTCACGCTCTACGACCTGACCAAGCCGGTCGAGCCGGCGCTGGCGATCTCCGGCATCCGCCTGCTGTTCAAGGAGGGCGGCAAGAAGGGGCTGTGGATCCACCCCGACGGCATGACGGAGGCAGAACGCGCGTACTACCAGCCGCGCGGCCTGGCTCGGCTCGACGGCGTGCCCTGCGCGGTGCTGACCCTGAGCGACCGCGCCAGCGCGGGCGACTACGAGGACCGCTCCGGCCCGGTGCTGGCGGAGGGGCTGCGCAAGCTTGGCGCCGACGTCGGCCATGTCGAAGTGCTGCCGGACGGCATCGACCCGCTGGCCGAGCGCCTGCGCGCGCTCGCCGGCAAGGGCGTGCGCCTGTGCCTGTGCAGCGGCGGAACGGGCCTCGGGCCGCGCGACCTCACCCCGGAAGCCCTGCGGCGGGTGGCCGATCGCCCGGTCGAGGGCCTGGCCGAGATGCTGCGCAGCGAAAGCGCCAAGCACACCCCGCTGGCCTGGCTCAGCCGCGCCGAGGTGGTGCAGGTCGGCGGGATGCTGGCGTTCGCGCTGCCCGGCAGTCCGCGCGCGGCGCAGCAGTGCATGGACATGCTGGCGCCGCTGCTGGCGCATGCGTTGGCGATGCTCGACGGCAGGCCGCATCCATGATCGGCTACGACGAGGCCCTGGCCCACATCCTGCGCGAAGCCCGGCCGCGGCCGGTTGCGCCGCGCACCCCGATGCCGGGCCAGGTGCTGGCCGAAGGCGTGGCCAGCGGGGAAGACCTGCCGCCGTTCGACAACTCCGCGATGGACGGCTTCGCCCTGCGCGTGGGCGAAGCCGGTATCGCGGCCGGCGCCGAGTTCGACGTGCTGGGCGCACAGGCCGCCGGCGATGCGCAGGTCGCAGCGCACGCCGGCGCCTGGGAAATCATGACCGGCGCGCGCATTCCCGACGGGCTGGACGCGGTGATCCCGGTGGAACAGGTCGAAGTGCTGGCGCGCGATGCCGACGGCAAACCCGCGCGCATCCGTCTCGCTGCCGCGCTGCCGCGCGGCCAGCACGTGCGCCGGGCCGGCGAGGACGTGCGCCGCGGCGAGCCGGTTCTCGCCGCCGGCACCCGGCTCGATGCCCAGCACCTGATGCTGCTGGCGGCGCTGGGCGTGCCCGAGGTCGCGGCCCACGCCCGGCCGCGCGCCGCGCTGATCAATACCGGCCGCGAGCTGGTGGACGACCCGGCACAGCCACTGGCCTCGGGCGAGATTCGCAACAGCAACGGCCCGTATCTGGCGCGGCGCATCGTGCAGGCCGGTGCCGAACTGGTGCTGCGGCAGACCGTCAGCGACGACCCCGAGGCCTTCTTCATCGCCATGGAGCAGGCGCGTTCGGCCGGCGCCGAAGTGGTGCTGAGCACCGGCGCGGTGTCGATGGGGCGCTACGACTTCATTCCCGACGCGCTGCGCCGGCTGGGCGCGACGATCCACTTCCACAAGGTCGCGATCCGCCCCGGCAAGCCGCTGCTGTTTGCCACCCTGCCCAACGGCGCGCTGTTCTTCGGACTGCCCGGCAACCCCGCGTCGAGCGCGGTGGGGCTGCGTTTCTTCGTCGAGCCGGCGCTGCGCGCCCAGCTCGGGATGGCGCCGGAACGGCCGCTGCGCCTGCCGCTGCAGGAGGGCTTCCGCAAGCGCGTGCCGCTGCGATTCCACCTCAAGGCGAGGGTGGATGCGGACGCCGAAGGCCGACTGCGGGTGCGCGTGCTGGCGGGGCAGGAGTCCTTCCGCATCGCCCCGCTGGTGCAGGCCAATGCCTGGGCGGTGATCGATGGCGAGGCCGGCGAACTTGCTGCCGGGACGCAGGTGAAAGTGTATGGTCCGAGCCACCTGATCGGGCTGGATCTTCAGGGAGAACCGACGTGAATGTGGAAGTGAAGCTGTTCGGCGCGTTCCGCGACCACCAGCCCGACGGCTGCGTCCGCCTGGAGCTTGCCCCGGGCGCCAGCGTGGGCGATCTGCGCCACGCGCTGGAAGCCTATGCCGGCGCGCACTGGCCGGCGTTCTGCCCGAAGCTCCTGAAGTATTCGGCCTTCGCCAGCGAGAAGGCCGTGCTGCGCGAAACCGACCCGGTGCCGGAGGACGGCCGCATGGCGGTGCTGCCGCCGGTCAGCGGAGGCTGAGCGTGGACGCCCATCGTCTGACCGTGGTCGAGATCGCCGAGGTCCGGCTCGATCCCGCCGCCGCGCTGGAATTCGTTTCCGACCCCGGCTTCGGCGGCATCACCCTGTTCGTCGGCCGGGTGCGCGACTTCAACCACGGCCGCGACGTCACCGGCATCAGCTACGACATGTTCGTGCCGCTGGCGCTCCATGGGTTCGCCGAGATCGCGGCCAAGGCCGAGCGCGACTTCGGCGGCAAGCTGAAGCTCTACATCGGCCACGCCAAGGGCCGGCTGGGGCTGGGCGACCTGGCGATGGTGGTCGCCGCCGGTACCCCGCACCGCGACGAGGCCTTCCGCGCCTGCCGGCAGGTGGTGGAGGCGGTCAAGCACACCAGCCCGATCTGGAAACAGGAGCACTACGCCGACGGCGACAGCGCCTGGAGCGAGGGCTGCTCGCTGTGCGCGCCGGAAGACGCCGCCGATGCCCACCCTGGCCACGCGCACTGATCCGCCCTGGACCGGCGTGCTGCTGGCCGGTGGCCGCTCGCGCCGCATGGGCCGCGACAAGGCCGGGCTGGTCTGGAACGGGCGCACCCTGCTGGAGCTCCAGTCGCAGCGGCTGGCGGACGCCGGCGCGCGGCGCGTGCTGGTCAGCGGCGACTATCCGCAGCACCAGAGCGTTCCCGACCTGCGGCCCGAACAGGGGCCGCTGGGCGGGCTGCAGGCGGTGTCCCGCTTCATGGAGGAAAGCGTGCCCGA
>ENA-UPTA01002481-UPTA01002481.1-activated-sludge-metagenome-genome-assembly--contig:-NODE-2481-length-19077-cov-6.709862_pt1 | contig 19077 bp, 14 predicted proteins | sample MGYA00238184_ERZ773361 | MGnify/ENA primary metagenome ERZ773361 (study PRJEB29100, sample SAMN05720205) | activated sludge metagenome | isolation source: anaerobic digester from wastewater...
AAGCTGCAGGCTGCAATGTGGCCTATTTGTTACGGAAGCGGATATATGAGAATACCGTTAGGCGGTTTGACTACATTTTTTACAGCAAAAGGTGAGCTGAAGGGTCATTCCGGCTCCACGGGTTCTTTCGCATTTTATTATCCCGATAAAGATTTATTTATTACAGGGGATTTCAATCAAATGAATAATGCTGCACTTCCGATAAAGTTCTCAATTAAAATTGCAATGATGGTGAAATAAACGAGGAATAAACAATCAATGGACACAATCTTGTGTCCCTTGTTTTACTTAGTTATTTCGTATGTACCCCTAACCATAAATATGGCATATTCATTCGTATAGGCACCTCGACCGTCATCTCTTGGAACTATCATTAAATGATTGGCAACAAACTCCATCCCCGAAACGAAATCCTTACCGATTGTAACGTTTGAAATTCCACCCTTTTCACTTCCTATTACAAAAGCTTTGCCGCCTCTTAAAATAAGCTCAGTACCTGCTCCTGCAATCAGTTTTTCGCCTGCATATATTTCAACTACCTCCAAGGCAGCCGAACCGCCTGTACCGCCGCTTGAAATCAAGTTATCAACTTTTTTTTGCAGGTTTTCCATTTCGTCTAATTTATAATCGCTGATTAATGCTTTTATGCGGTCATTTAAGTAGCTTAGTACAACTATTGGGTCATTGCTGTCACCCGGAGCGGCATAAATTACTGCAGTGAGTGCTATTGCCAAAATTAAAGTAAATATAATTATCTTTTTCAATTTACCAACTCCCTTAAAAGTATATATGACATTTTATATTAAATAAGTATAAATTTCAACATAAGAATGCAAATCTTTTAGAGAATTACACTTTTTCCCCGATAGGTGTCCCAGTATCTTGATAGGTGGTGTCTTCATATCTTAATAAACATAAGTTGAACTTTACATTGAATTAACCAATGTGAAATGATATAATTGCAAAGGAGAAAACAGTTTGACAAATTTTAGTAAGAAGGTTAGATTTATGGTTAGACTATGTATGACAGTAAACAAATTATTTAAGCTGCCGGTACACCCCTTTAATTTACATAATGAAGGCAAAAAGACTTACGCCCAGTGGCAATATGAAAAAGGAATAGATACAATTAAGTTTTATCTTAAGCACACTGATGTTGATGAAATGTTCAAGGATAAGGTTGTATTGGATATTGGATGCGGAGCCGGAGGAAAAACAGTTTTTTATGCTTCAAAAGGAGTAAAAAAAATAATAGGCATTGAAATATTGGAAAAGTATAGAGATGAAGCGGAAAGCTTAGCGACAGAATACGGTTTAGAGGATAAATTTGAATTTGTACAAGGCGATGCTTCAAACATGCCTTTTGAAGATGAAATATTTGATACTATAATAATGAATGATGCCATGGAGCATGTCGACAAACCTGAAAAGGTGCTTGAAGAATGCTACCGGGTTCTAAAAAAGGACGGAAAGCTGTATTTGAATTTCCCTCCCTACAATCATCCTTACGGCGCTCACTTAAGCGATGCAATCGGTATACCATGGGTGCATGTGTTTTTCAGCGAAAAAACACTTATTAATACATATAAGGAATTAGTTAAGAATTTGCCCGACGGAGCCGAAAGAATTAACTTTCGAATAAGCAAAAAAGAAGACGGCACGGAGTATTTTTCATATATCAATAAAATGTCAATAAAAAGGGCAAACAATATTTTACAAAACAGTAATTTTAAATTAGAATATTATTCGGAGGAACCTTTTAGAAATTTCTTGAAATACCCGGCTAAGATGCCTGTATTAAAAGAATTTTTGGTTAAGATGGTTGTTTGTGTGTTGAGAAAGTGAACCAGCGGGGACGGTTCTCGGTGGACCAGCGGGGACGGTTCTCGGTGGACATTAGATGACACTACCCCCGTCCCCTTGTCATACTACCCCCGTCCCCTTGTCATAAATTTATTGTAAGGAGATAAGATGAAACTAAAAGTTGATAAAATAGTATTGCTTCTGATTTGTCTATCGCTGATAGTTGGTTTGTATACCATATATCAGAGAGTCGAAATTGAAAAAGAATATAAAACTGCGGAAATAGTTCTTGATTACAATGAAATGAAAAAATTCGCCGACAGCTCAAATAATGATTTAAGCTACTGGCTGAGAAAATTCAAGGAATTTGGGGCAGAGTCTGTGGCCATACAGGAAGAGACTATTAAATTATTGATTGAAGCCGGTTACAGCTTAAGAGCCGAAATAGTTTCAGAATTAATTAAAGGGTATAAATGGCAGGATGATTACAGTAAGGAAATCGTAGAAGCAATTTCAGAAAATAAAATTGACCCCGTAGATGTTATAGTTACAACGGAAGATGAAGAACTATTCAGCTATATTGTTTCCGGATTGGAAGAAAGGTATGCTGATGATTTTTTCGAAACATATAATTTTGACAATGTTTATTACATAGTTTTAAACGGTATCGTAGATGACATATACTACACCGATTTAGAAAAGGTAAATAATTTAGCAGGAAAAGGTGTATATGAGGTTTCAAGGGTAGCTGATTCAAGATTGTTAAATATCGGTATCGGCTATGACTCTAAAAAAATATCTATGGCAAAAGAAGCCGGTTTGGATGTAATTTTAAGACCGATTAACTTTCCCGCATACAACGAGAAATTAGCTGATGCTTATAAAGCTGCCAATGAACGATATGATTTGAAGCCGAGAATTTATATAACACACGGCAAGGAAGTATTAGGTTATCCGGATAATGAAGACAGACTGTTAAATTACATAAAAGAAGAAAATATTGCAATTGCCTTGATTGAAAGCGGTACTCAAAGGGAACACTTAGAGCAGGAAGGTTTGAATGATTTGGTTGAAGATTCCGGTTATCAGGCACTTCGCGCATTTACAATGTGGGATTTTATAAGAGAAAGAAATAAATACTACAATTATGAAGGTGCGGAAGAAATTGAAAATACGATGTTTCGAGCTGTTACCGAAAGAAATATAAGAGTTATATATTTTAAGCCTTTTTTTGAAGAAAAGGACAGTACGAAATACTTAACGGATGAAGCTGAGTATGATAGAACACTTAAAAGCCTGGAAAACAGATTATCTGCTCACAATATAAGTTACGGGAAAGCTCAGTATATGAAAAGCTTCTCCATCGGCTCCTTAAGAATGGCTGTGATGGCCTTTGGCATAACTCTTTCTGCAGTGATGCTGTTTATTAAAATGTTTAACATTAAGAGTAATAGCAGCTCTTATTTATACTTGTTTGCTCTGCCTGCAGCATTCATACCATTGGTGATGAGAAGCCTTGCAGAAAAAGGATTTGCCTTTGGTGCAGCGGTGGTGTTCTCGGGACTTGCAATTTACTTCTTTATGACAAATATTAAAAAGATTTTTAAGTCGGAAGAAAAATATTCAAATTTGCAAGTTATTGTTTATTCAACTCTTACACTTACGGGAAGTGTTGCAATTGCATTGGCAGGTGCAGTATTTACGGCTTCGATGCTTGCCGATGTAAGATACATGCTTGAAATGGATATTTTTAGAGGAGTAAAGTTTGCTCAAATTCTTCCCTTTGGAATTTTCGTAATTATGTTTATAATTTACTTTATGAATAAAGATGAGGATTCGGCTAGAGGTATAATAAATACGACTGTAAGGTTTTTAAACAAGGAAATTAAACTATATTACGGCATTATTGCTCTTATAATAGGTGCAGCAGCATATGTTTATATTTCTAGGACGGGGCATGAAACGGAAATTCAGCCCTCCAACATTGAAATGATAACAAGAAATTTTATGGAATATGTGCTTTTGGCTAGACCGAGGACAAAGGAATTTTTAATTGCATTCCCTGCAATATTCGGTGCCGTGTTTGCGGCAAGCAAGAAATCCGAGTTTTATACGGGAATGTTTATGCTGGCGGGAGCAATAGGAACATCATCTGTAATAAATACTTTTTCTCATATAAGAACGCCGATTTACCTTTCTTTTGCAAGAACGGTAATCGCTCTTGGCTTTGGCATTGTTTTAGGCAGTATACTTGTTTTGATATGTAGTATATGCTACAGAGCTTTTGTGAAAATACAGGAGAGGCTGAAGTGAAAAGAATGTTGTTGGCAGGCTATTACGGCTTTGGTAATTTAGGGGATGAGGCAATACTGGAAATGACACTGAAGCAAATATTTGAGATAACCGACAGAAAAAATATAACAGTTCTTTCCGGAAACAAGATAACAACAAGCAAAAGATACAAGGTAAACACAATTGACAGGTACAATGTGCTGTCTATATTGAATGCACTTAAATCAACCGACGTGCTGATTTTTGGAGGCGGAAGCCTCTTGCAGGATGTAACCAGCAAGAGGAGCATTTATTATTATTTATTTTTAATAAGACTGGCAAAACTTATGAATAATAAGGTTGTAATGCTCAGTCAAGGTATCGGTCCCATAATAAACGAAAAAAGCATTAAGGCAGTTAAAAACACCTTGTCATTGGTTGACTACATAACCGTGAGAGATAAACATTCCAAGGAATTTTTGGAAAGTATAGGAGTGGATGAAAGGAAGATTTTTCTTTCAACAGACCCTGTAATAAATATCAGGAAAGACGATTCCTTAGAATATGAAAAGCAAAGTGTAAGGAAAGTCTGCTTTTCTTTAAGGAATTGGAAGGATTCGGATGTCAGCGTAAAAATAAGCAAGGTTGCCCAAAGGCTTATAGATGATGGAATAGAATGCCATTTCATACCTTTTTATTATAAGGAAGATTTGCAGCTTATTGCCCAGGTTGAAGAATTATTAGGCAGTAAGGCTGTATATTATAAGGAGAGGCTTTCAACAGGTGATGCTTTTGACATTATTAAAACCATGGATGTGATGGTCGGGGTGAGATTACATTCGCTTATCTTTGCTGCGGCTGCCAATGTACCCATCGTTGCCGTATCATATGACCAGAAGGTTGATAACTTTGTAAACAGCGTAAATATGAAAATAGCTTGTACGATTGATAATATTGATGAAAATAAAATTTATGATGAAATAATCGATAAAATAAATAACGAACGTGAAGAAAAGATAATGCTGTTAAAAAGCGTTGAAAAATTAAGGGAATTAACCAACATTAATTATAAAATTTTGAAGGAAATAACAAATGGATAAATTAAGTATAATGGGTGTTAGAATTAATAATATATCCATGAATGAAGTTTTAAAACTGGCAGAACAAAAGATTAAAAATGATGAAAAGTACATAATTTATACTCCAAATACGGAGATAATCATGATGTGCCAAAAGGATGAAGAATTTTTAAATATAATGAATAAATCGAACATCAATGTTCCCGACGGGGTGGGTTTGATTTATGCTGGAAAAATTAAAAAATTCCCCTTAAAAGAAAAGGTGGCAGGTTATGATTTGTCGATAAATTTGCTGAAAATGGCAGATGAAAAAGGTCTTAAGCTGTATGCCGTGGGGGGAAGACCGGGAGTGGCTGAAGCTGCCATGCAAAATGTTCAAAAGAAATATCCCGGAATTAAGATTGTGGGAGCACATCACGGATATTTTAAGGGTACTCATTTGGGAAAATTCGGCCACGAGGAAGAAATAGCTGTTATAGAAGATATAAACAGGCATAAGCCTCATATTCTGTTTGTCGGATTCGGGGCTAAAAAGCAGGAGCAGTGGATAGAATATAACAAGGATTTAATAAATGCCAATATTATTATAGGAAACGGCGGAACACTGGATGGTCTGGCGGGAATCGTGAAAAGAGCGCCGGACATATTTATAAACTTAGGCTTGGAGTGGCTTTACAGGCTTATTAAGGAGCCAAAGAGAATTACCAGGCAAATAGTACTGCCTGTATTTATGTTTAAAGTTATTTTCGGCAACAAAGATATTGTTAAAAAAATAGAATAAAAGGGTAATATTAATACAAATCGAAGATTTGTCATCCTGAGCGATAGCGAAGTATCTTAGGTCAATGTCATCCTGAGTGAAACGAAGGATCTCATGAGATTCTTCGAGCTAAAGCCCTCAGAATGACAAAAATGTTATTCATAACAATGACACTCTGTGGGTTATTGATAAAAATGATGTAAATAATAAAATAGGAGGAAAAAATGAAATTATTTATCGATACGGCTAATGTTGAAGAAATAAGAAAAGCTAATGATATGGGGGTTATTTGCGGAGTTACTACAAACCCGTCATTAATAGCGAAGGAAGGAAGAATATTTAAGGATGTGGTAAAAGAAATAACCGATATAGTTGACGGCCCGATAAGTGCTGAAGTTATCAGCTTGGACTCGGAAGGAATGATAAAAGAAGCTGTAGAACTTTCTAAAATACATAAAAATATAGTTATTAAAATTCCTATGACTGCTGAAGGGTTAAAGGCAGTAAAGGTTTTGAGCAAGGAAAAAATAAAAACCAATGTAACCTTGATATTTTCTGCAGGTCAGGCACTTCTAGCCGCAAAAGCAGGCGCAACCTATGTCAGTCCTTTTGTGGGAAGGCTTGATGATATAGGTAATGACGGAATGAATATTATTAAAGAAACAGTTGAAATTTTTAAAAATTATAATATTGATACCGAAATTATAGCTGCAAGCATAAGGCATCCGATGCATGTTATTGAGGCTGCAAAGTTAGGATGCCATATTGCAACCATTCCTTATAAGGTAATAATGCAACTGACAAAACATCCTTTGACTGATAAGGGAATAGACCAATTTTTGAAAGACTGGGATACGGTACCTAAATAAACTTGGAGGAAAAAATGAAATACGATGAGTTAAAAGTCATAGCCAAAAGTATGAGAAAAAATATATTGACTATGATTTATAAGGCTAAGTCAGGCCATCCGGGAGGCTCTCTTTCCGCGGTGGAAATAATGGTGTATTTGTACTACAAGGAAATGAAAATAGATTCTCCAATAGATGAAAACAGAGACAGATTTGTATTATCAAAGGGACATGGAGCTCCCGTTTTGTATGCCGTATTGATGGAAAAAGGCTTTATAAGCAAGGATTTAATTCCCACTCTAAGACAGATTGACAGCAAGCTTCAAGGTCATCCCGATATGAAGAAACTTCCCGGGGTAGAAGCTTCAACCGGCTCCTTAGGGCAGGGACTTTCTATTGCAAACGGAATGGCTCTGGCATTTAAACTAGACAAAAAGCCAAACAGGGTATTTGCACTTCTTGGAGACGGTGAGATAAACGAGGGTATGATTTGGGAAGCAGCAATGCTTGCAAGCCACTACAATCTTGATAATTTAACCGCCGTATTGGACCATAACGGTTTGCAGATAGATGGCAAAAATGAAGATGTTATGACAATTGAGCCGATTGACAAAAAATTTGAAGCATTCGGATGGCATGTGATAAAAACAGAAGGGCATAGTTTCGAATCTTTGGAAAAAGCTTTTGAAGAAAGAAAAACAATAAAAGGGAAACCGGCAATAATAATTGCAAATACTATCAAGGGGAAGGGTTGCTCTTTCATGGAAAACCAGGCAGGCTGGCATGGAAAGGCACCGAATGAAGGCGAGTTTTGCAAAGCAATGGAGGAAATGGGAGACATCGGAGACAAAACGGAAGGAGGCGGATATAATGGCTAAGGCAACCAGAGAAGCATACGGTGAAGCTTTAAAAAAATTAGCAGCATCAAATCCTGATATAGTCGTATTGGATGCGGATTTATCCGGCTCCACTAAGACATCGGAATTTAAAAAGGTAAGTCCCGAAAGATTTTTCAATGTGGGAATTGCAGAGCAGAATTTGATCGGTACGGCAGCAGGGCTGTCATTGGCAGGTAAAATTCCGTTTGCAAGCTCCTTTGCAATGTTTGCTGCAGGAAGGGCATTCGAAATTATTAGAAATACTGTTGCATATCCTGCATTAAACGTGAAGATTGCAGCTACCCATGCAGGACTTACCGTGGGAGAAGACGGAGGCTCACACCAGGCGATTGAAGATATAAGTTTAATGAGAACTATTCCCAATATGGTTGTTATAAATCCCGCCGACAGCAGGGAGGCAGAACAGGCTGTTTTAAAAGCCGCCGAATATGTGGGACCTGTTTATATCAGACTTGGCAGAATGGCAGTTGAAGATGTATATACGGATTCATATGTATTTGAATGGGGAAAAGGAGTCTTATTAAGAGACGGCAAGGATGTTTCCATAATTGCCACCGGTCTTATGGTGCAGGAAGCATTGAAAGCCCACGAAATTTTAAAAGAAGACGGAATAAATGCCAAGGTTATTAATATCCATACAATAAAACCCATAGACAGGGATTTAATAATCAGGGCAGCCAAAGAAACCAAGGCAATAGTTACCGCCGAAGAACACAGTGTAATCGGAGGTTTGGGAAGCGCTGTTTTAGAAGTTCTGTCCGATGAATATCCTGTTCCTTTAAAAAGGGTGGGAATTTTGGACACATTCGGAGAATCAGGAAAGCCAAAAGATCTTTTGCAAAAATATAGATTGACTGCTGATGAAATTGTAAGACAGGTAAAAGAAGTAATTAAATTTTAAGCGCTTAAAATTTCGAATGCCCCGTTATAGGGGCATTCTTATATTTATGAAAAAAACGTAAAATATTCTTTAATAAAATTTAAAGTAAAAATTATTTTTATTGTTGACAAGCATGCGGTATCACGATATAATATTCGATTTGACATTTGTTGCCTAATGAGGTATAATGTATTGATAGGAGGTGCAGCATGTTTAATTTAGGCGACAAAGTAGTATACCCCATGCACGGAGCCGGTGTAATTGAAACTATGGAATCCAAGGAAATCTTAGGTGAAATTAAAAACTATTATGTACTGAAAATGCCCATAGGGGAAATGAAATTGATGATACCTGTGGATAATGTGAATAATATAGGTTTAAGAAACATCATCGATAAATATGCAGTAGAGGAAGTATATAAGGTTTTAAAACAAAAAGCAGAAATTAATGACTCTAACTGGAATAAGAGATATAGGGATAACATGACAAAAATGAAGACGGGAGATATTTTCGAAGTTGCTCAGGTTGTAAGAGATTTAACCTACAGGGACAGGGAAAAAGGCCTTTCAACCGGAGAAAAGAAAATGTTAGTAAGTGCAAAACAAATGCTCATAAGCGAGATTACGCTTGCAACCGGCATGGACAGTGAGGAGATACAGGATTATATGGACGAAATTATAAACTTTGATGCATTAGAATAGTAAAATTGCTCTAATGCATTTTTTCTGCATCAGAATTTTTGGTGCATACATTTAGCCGGATGTCAAATTTAATAGAATATTAATGAATTCTTATTGTATTATTTCGATAATAGTTATAGCCAAATATCAAAAAATATGTTACATTATAAATAATACTAAATAATATAACTTTTAATGGTTATACTTGTAAGGAGGTGATAATATGATTGATAAGATTGTAAAAGCAGTAATAGCTGTTATAGGTGCATCTCTGGGAGCAGTATCGGGTGTATTGTTAAATAACAGCGGTCTTCTTGAATTACCAAGTTTGCAAAGTACATTAGTAATTATAGGTATTAGTTTAGTTTTTGGAAGTATATTTTTTCTTCTTTCTTCTAAAATTAAAAAGACCGGTTTGAAAATAATAGAAGCTCTTGAGACCGAAATATTGAAATTTTCCACCATGGACATAGTGCTGGGATCATTAGGGCTGATAGTAGGATTCATAATAGCATTTCTTATAAGCCAGCCCCTATCCGACATTAAGTATGTAGGTACTATTATTTCAGTTATTTCATTTGTATTTTTCGGATATCTGGGTGTAAAGATTGCTACACGAAAAAAAGACGATGTTTTATGGCCTCAAATATTAAATTTAAAAAAGAGCTCAACGGTTAAAAAACAAGAGAAGAATAAAAAAGAAATAATATCTCCAAAAATTCTTGATACCAGTGTAATTATTGACGGAAGAATATCTGATATTTGCAAAACAGGATTCATAGAAGGAACCTTAGTCATTCCGGAATTTGTATTGAAGGAACTCAGACATATTGCAGATTCCTCTGACAGCCTTAAGCGCAACAGGGGAAGAAGAGGTTTGGATATTTTGAATATTCTTCAAAAAGACGATACCGTAAATGTTGTTATTGAATCAAAAGACTACGATGATGGTATTGAAGTAGATGTAAAGCTTTTAAAATTGGCAAAAGAATTAGGCGGCAAGGTGCTGACAAATGACTTTAATCTAAATAAGGTCGCTGAATTTCAAGGGGTTGAAGTGTTGAACATCAACGAGCTGGCAAATGCAGTAAAGCCTGTCGTACTGCCCGGAGAAGAAATGACTGTAATGATTGTCAAAGACGGAAAGGAATCAGGGCAAGGATTGGCCTACTTGGATGACGGTACCATGATTGTAGTAGAAGGCGGCAAGAAATGCATCGGCGATTCGGTAGTGGTTACCGTTACCAGTGTTTTGCAGACTGCAGCAGGAAGAATGATTTTTGCAAAATTGAAAAATGTAATTAACAACAAAGCAGTTTAATGACAAGGGGACGGGGGTATTGTCACAATCTCCACGAAGAGTCTAATAGGACACACCGAAAGGTGCGTCCTTTTTGTATGCCTAATCCACCCAATTGTCGAACATTCATGTGAACTATATTAAACGTATATTATTAAAGGGTTTCGGTAAAAATAGTTTATGATTGCGTTTTGGGAGGTGTCATTATGATTGTTGCAATAAGAGCCTTAATATTGTATGCAGTCTTGCTGATTGCAATGCGCATAATGGGGAAAGGTGATTTAGGAGAGCTGCAGCCTTTTGACTTGGTTGTATCATTAGTATTGGCAGAGCTTGCCGTAATGCCTATGGAAGATTTGGATGCTCCCTTATTTCATGGTTTAATGGCTACTGCCGTTGTAATGTTCTTGCAGTGTTTAATATCATATATTACACTCAAAAGCAATTCAGCAAGGAAAGTTATATGCGGAACTCCTTCGGTAATTTATGACCATGGAAAGTTTAATATTAAAGATATGAATAAACTAAGGATTAACATGAATGATGTATTAGGTCAAATGCGCCTAAAAGGGTATTATGACTTTAAAGATATAGATTATTTGATTATGGAAACTAACGGAGACGTGAGCATCATCGCACCGGAAAGCAAGACAGCCAAAAGGATTAAGAGAATTCCCATCGCTGTGATTTTAGACGGGAAAATTATGTATAATAATTTGGATAAATTTGATATTACAAAGGAAGATCTTGATAAAAGTTTAAAAAAGGAAAATTTACGCTGCAAAGATGTGCTGTACGGCTACATTGATGAAAATGACAAATTTGTTTTTTATAAGAGGTAATTATGAAGATGGTAGTTATTTCGTTGATTATATTGCTATTGATGATAGGTATATGGGCATGGTTTTACTATGGCTCGGTAGACCCTGTTACAACATATTACTGGGATAGTTTAATAAAATTATCTGATATAGTAAGAAAGGAAGACTGGGAAAGAGCTAAGAGAGATATTTCGATATACACCGATAAATGGTATGAAATAAAAAAAACTTGGGTTTTCTTTATAAACCAAGAAGACCTCGACAATATTGATTCCTCCATACGGCAGCTTAATATTTATATTGAAAATGAAGAAAAAATATTGGCTCAAGCAGAGCTTGAGCACTTAATAGTATTATTTTATGTAATTGACGAAAATGAATGTCTAACTATAGAAAACATCTTTTGATGACAGCATCCAAATCTGGTTGTGTATACGCTTTTTCTCATTACTGTGAATAAGCTATGTGTCATTCTGAGAGCTCCAGCTCGAAGAATCTCATCTTATAAAACCTGAGATCCTGAGATCCTGAGATCCTGAGATCCTTCGCTACGCTCAGGATGACAATTTTTGACGCCTACCGTCCTCCAGGATGACAATTTTTGACGCCTACCGTCCTCTTTTCATTGTAATTTAGGCTATGGTGTTGGAAAGGGTTCCTATACCTTCGATAACACAGTCAACTCTGTCTCCTGGTTTTAAATACCTCGGAGGATTGAATCCTGCTCCCACGCCTGCCGGAGTTCCCGTCAAAATTATATCTCCGGGATACAGTGTTATTCCTGAAGACAGGTCGCTTATGATGTATGGTATATCAAATATCAAATTATCGGTATTGCCGTTTTGTCTGAGCTCATTGTTTACATAGCTTTGAATTTTTAATTTGGGAGGGAATGATATACTTGATTTATGCACAATGTATGGTCCTATAGGGCAAAAAGTATCAAAGGATTTGCCCTTGTGCCATTGACCGTGTGTTGTTTGAATATCTCTTGCGGAAATATCGTTAGCGATGGTATATCCGAATATAATGTCTTCTGCTTCCTCCATGGAAACATTCTTGCATTTTTTGCCTATTATTATGGCTAATTCAACTTCATAGTCTAGCTGTTTAACAAGATTGGAATGAGAATTAACAACATCTTCATGACCGATGGCAGGATATGCAATTTTACTGAAATAAATCGGTTTTTGCGGTATATCCGAATTAACGTTTTTTAAGCTTTTTACTTCGCTGATATGGTCTAAATAGTTTTTACCCAAACAAATAATATTTCTTTTAGGGAAGGGAATGGGAGATAAAACTTTAACTTCGTTTAAGCTTATTGCGTCTTTGTATGTATTGATTGTATTTTTTAATTCTTTTAAATTAAAATTGTTAAATATTTTAATAATATCAATCATATCTATATTCGATGCACCTTGTAAAACTTCTGATGCAGGAATAATGCCGCTTTTTTCTTCATTCAGAAAACCAGCCGACTGTACGCTATTATACGAATAAGTTAATAAAAACATAAAGGCCTCCAATATTTTATTCTATATAGACTATAATATAATAAGAATACTTTTTCAAGATAAAAGTGGATGACATTCCCCCCGTCCCCTTGTCATAGGAATGTCCCCGTTAGTACAACTTTCAATTGCAGTACCAATGAGAGTATGTTATAATTTCGTAAATTAAATTAAAAGGGAGGTTACAATGAACAGGTCTGTACTTAAAGAATTACAAAAAGAAATTTTACTTAATCTTACTCAAAATGAATTTTTGAAAAGTCTGGGTATTTCCGAAAATAAAATACAATCTTATCTCAATAATTCAAAATTCACGAAAGGCTTATCAACCTTATTTAATAAAAAACAAATAACCTGTAAAGCTGTACTTGACCTGTCAGCAGATATTTTAAACAATGAGCAAGTTGAACCTCCTGAGAACTGGTTATCATATATATTTCAATATGTTTTGGAAAAGTCCTTTCCGGATGCCGTTACAATAGAGCTGAATTCCGAATATGAAATTTCAGCTGTCATATATCTTGAAATATTGAGAACTATTTTAAAATATACGCAAATAAACAATATCGGTAAAGTTCCGAAATTTGAATTTTTAACTGAAGAAGAAATAAACGACCTTTCAAACAAGCAGGAATATTTGAATTTTTTGGATGTGTTTGATAAGAATTATATTTATGAACTTATGATGCTTGACGGGGAGGTCAACGGTTACAATACTTTGCATCATGTTTCGACAGTACATTTTGTTGCAATGCACGTTGCAAAGCAGCTTAAGAAGGCCGGAGTCCAGGTGGACTTAGGCATTGTTTCCGGCTCTGCCGCAGGCCACGACATTGGAAAGTACGGTTGTAAGGGATTAGAAAAAAGAAGGGTTGCATATCTTCACTATTATTATACCGACCAGTGGTTTAAAAAGTACGATATGCCGGGGATTGCTTTAATTGCAGCAAATCATTCCACTTGGGATTTGGAGCTTGAAAACTTATCCCTGGAATCATTATTGTTAATATATTCTGATTTTAGAGTAAGGAACAAAATAACCAAGACCGGTGAAGAAATGCAAATTTTTTCATTGGCGGAATCATTTGACATCATTCTTAAAAAGCTTGACAATGTAGATGAAGCAAAAGAAAAAAGATATATAAGAGTATATTCCAAACTAAGGGATTTTGAAGACTATTTATTAAACAAAGGAATAAATACTGACCTTTTATCGGAAGAGCCTAAGTATGTAAAGACAGTTGACTTTGCCCTAATAGACGGATATGAGGTGGTGAAAAATTTTAAATTTAAGGCGTTTGAGCACAACATTCCCTTAATGAGAATGCTTAACAATGAAGTTACATTTACAGGAATGATTGAGGCTGCCAGAAGCGAGTGGGATTGGAAAAATATCCGTGCATATTTAAATATTCTGGAGGAATACTCCACATATTTGTCTCAGAAGGAAAAGCTGTTTGCTTTAAGTTTCCTGTATGAACTATTGGTTCACAGGGAAGGAGATATAAGGCGTCAAGCAGCAAAATTGATGGGAACAATTATTATTCATTATGATATGGGGTATACAAAGGAAATGCCTGAAGATGTGAAAATAACACACAAGGAGAAAAATGCGGGTTTATCCTTGTGGGATAAGTATTTGGGATTTTTCCTTACTCCTGGGTATAAAGTAACGGACAAACAAAAAGAATGGATTGGTTATTCTTTAAGAATGTTTGTTGATTCAGTGATAAACTCTCCAAGAAACACATTAAAGGAAGAATACCTGGAGATATTTTTAAAACATATCCGTGAAGATATAAATGACGAAACCGCAAGGTTTAACAGTTTAAACTCTCTTTTAAGCATTCCTTTGGAGTTATATGATAAAGAGCAGCTTGACTTTGTGGTGGATTTTTCGATAAAGCATTTTAGAGATACATCATACAGCATAAGGCTGATGGCAGCACAATTTTTATTCAAGGCTGTGCAACAGATAAAGATTACGGGACATACTCTTAAGGAAATACTCAATATTATATCAGAGTTTTCTCCCGATGACGGGCTGTGCATGAATTATTTGAAATACAAGACAGCGCAATGTTTAAATGTACCCGGTACATTACTTAAAAAATATTCATCTCTTTTAGCAGGCAATTGGTATAAAACATCGGATATATTTTTAAATAATTTGAAAGCTGCAACACCCTGGAATGTAAAAACCGTAAGTATTGATTACATAATGGAGAATCTTTCCCAAAGAAACGAACTTGCGCTTCTCCAGACGGCAACACACCTTGCAAATCTTGTAAAGGTTAGTGCCATGGAATCAGTGAGAAACAAGGCCGGTAACTCTCTTGTACAATTAGGTCCCATGCTTACCATAGACCAAAGAAATGAAATAGCATTTGAGCTTATTAAAGGTCTTGAAATAGACGAAATGCAGTATGCAAAGTATATTCCCGAATATTTGGGGCGCTTTGTAATGTTGTTGTCTCCAAAAGAGTTGGATGAGTTTATTATTGATTTAAAAAATATTTACATTAATTCAAGCGAGCGCTCCAGTGCATTGGTAATACACACTTTCGGAATAATGGTTCAATATTACCCCGAATATAAGGAAAGATTTGGAGAAGACAGCAGCGTTATAGAAAAAAGACTCATCAAAATTTTAGGGATAATTTTGGGAGGGCTTGCTAATTTTAATACACAGGTAAAACAGGAAACATTTTTGGTAATAGGGCAGTATATTTTCGGCTCTAAAATATTGACTCTAAAGCAGAAGCATAAGGTGTTTTCACTTATTTATAAGAAGCTTTTAACATTAATAAGCGAGAAGGAATTAAGCGAGCTGTTCTTTTTCAATAACTCCGCCTCATTTAACCACATATACAGGTTTATAAGCGATTATGAGTTTTTCAACGGTAAATTCGATATAAAAGAAAATAAAAATATTGCGTTTTTCCCCGGAACCTTTGACCCCTTTTCGCTGAGTCACAAGGGAATCGTAAAGGAAATAAGAAATTTAGGATATGACGTATACTTGGCTGTAGATGAATTTTCCTGGTCTAAGAAGGTTCAGCCCAGATTGATAAGAAGACAAATTATCAATATGTCAATTGCAGATGAATTAGGTGTATTTTTGTTTCCTGATGATGTACCCGTAAATTTATCAAACAATAAAGATTTAAAAATACTAAAAACACTTTTTCCCAAAAAGGATATTTATATCGTTGTAGGAAGCGATGTATTAATAAATGCGACAGCATATAATAATGAACCCGAAGAAGATTCAATACATAATTTTAATCACATCGTATTTAAGAGAGCAAAGGATGAAATTACCGATGAAGCCGTTAAAAAGGCAGAGGAAGCAAAGAAAAGAATAATAGGAACACTTGTTGAATTAAAGCTTCCTGTTTATTTAGAGGATATAAGCTCAACCCAAATAAGGGAAAATATAGACAATAACAGAGATATATCAAACTTAATCGACCCCATGGCTCAAAATTTCATATATGACAGGAATTTGTACATCAGGGAGCCTTTAAACAAGGCAGTACTGAGAACAAAGCCCTTTGTTATTGAGATAGTTAAAGAGTTGAGCAAAAAAATTCTTGATGAAATTGACCATTGTATTTTCAATGATACAAAACTGTTTGAAAATATTGCAGAAAAGCTTAATTTCAAAAATATTAGACTGCTTGTAATAAGGGATTCCAAAAATTATAACGAGATGCTTGGATTTTCTGCATTTCATAAAATAAGCACCTCTGATGTTTATTCCGAGTTTAAAAGTCCCAATATTGCAAATTATGTGAGAGAAATAACATCCGGAAGAATTATTGTTATTGACGGAATATTTGCGGCTCCCGGCAGGATATATGACAGTATGGAGCAAACCCTTATTACGGAAACCTTATCTCACTGCATAAAAAATGATTTTACCTATGTCTTATATAATAATATTATTACCGGCTTCGACAGCGATGAATTGTTGGAAACATTAAAACTTCAAGGATTTGCCAAGATTCATGACAAAAGCACCGGAAAGATTGTTTACGGAGTAGATATGAAGTTTCCCATATGCTTGACATTTAATCTGGAAAGTTTTATTAAGGAGCCCTTGAATGAAAATAAAAATGTTTATGAAGCTATTTCTTATTCGAGAAAAAGGCTTCAAAGAGCAATGACACAGCTGTATCCCGGAAGTCTTGTATTGTCATTTGACAATGATATGATAAATCAAATTCTTATTAATAAAATATGCAGTTTAAACAATGTGCCCAATGAAATGCAAGAACCGAGAGTATTGGGCGAATACATGGTTGTGCCTTTCGGCAATGTTTTAAAGGGTATGATTGTTCCAAACACAGTAACTAAATCATTGCATACGGAAAAAGTATATTCTTCCGATGCAACTAGATTCAAAATTAAGGAGTATCCGTTTTACTCATCTATAGAAAATCAGATAAGAACCATAAAGTCTTTTGAGAAACCGGTAATTTTGGTCGATGATTTACTTCATAAGGGTTACAGGATTAAAGAAATAGACCCTATATTGAAGCGTTATAATATAAATGTCAAAAAAATCATTGTGGGTATAATGTCCGGCAGGGGAAAGGATTTGAAGGATACACAAGGAAGAGATGCAGACTATGCTTATTATATCCCTAACTTAAGGCTTTGGTTTAATGAAAATTTGATGTATCCTTTTTTGGGAGGAGACGGCATAATGAGTGAAAATGAGAATATAACAAATTTGATTCCTTCAATAAATTTATTGCTGCCCTTTTATTCGCCCATGTATATAAGGGGAGCTTCCAAAGAAGCAATATACAATCTTTCTATGGCCTGCCTCGAAAATGCAAAACACATTCTTCTTGCATTGGAAAAGGAGTATAAGGAAATTTTTGAAAGGAACCTGACTGTTAAAAGGCTGGGTGAAGTTCTTTTGTCACCGAGACTGCCCTACCTGGGAGACAATATCTATTACGATTTAAACAAGGAAGCATCCGGATATATGGATGTAAATATTGAAACACTTTTAAAACTTGAAAGGATTATAAAATAATGTTCTATTACAAATACAATGATAAATATTTATTCTCAATAAAAGATGAGTATAGTTTTACAAAAATAAATAGCATTCCTCATGACTGCCAAGAATTATATTATCTTAATAACTTAACCGGAAATTCAAAACGCGCTTTTTCCGTTAACCATCCTTCCGACTTGTACATAAATGAGGAAAGCCTGGATATGCTTAGAGTAAATGACATAAGTTATGACCTTCCCGAAAATATTACTGAGCTGATAGACAAAAGAAAAATTAAGGCAGTCAACACCGCCTACAGTGATTATGCTGATTGCTTCTATATGGATGAATTTAAAAAAAGGAAGGTAAATATTCTTGCCCTCGGTGATGTTGGAAGTACATTACTTATTGGACTTAAACTTCTCGGAAAAGATTCAATAAGCTCCATCGGTATTTATGACAGAAGTTTGGATAAAATAAAAAGATGGGAATATGAAATGAATCAAACATCATTTCCTTTTGATGATTCGCTGCCCACGGTTCAGGGTATAAACAAGGAAGAATTATTTGATTGTGACATGTTTATATTTTGTGCTTCCAAGGGGGTTCCTCCCGTAGGAAGCCAAGTTGCCGATGTTAGGATGGCTCAATTTGAAGGAAATGCAGAGCTTATTAAGGAATATGCCTTAATGGCGGCAGATTGCCGGTTTAAGGGAATATTTGCAGTAGTTTCGGACCCTGTAGACCAATTATGCCAAACAGTTCTAAAAGAGAGCAGGGGTGTTTTGGCACCCGAGCAAATTAAGGGGTACGGGCTTGGAGTAATGAACGCGAGAGCTTTGTACTACTCGAAAAAATTCAATAAATTTTCAATGTATTTAAAAGAAGGAAGAGCATTCGGACCGCACGGGAAAGACTTGATAATAGCAAACAGTATAAGAGATTATGATGATGAGCTTTCAAGAGAATTGACAAAATATGCGGTTGAAGCAAACTTGGAAGTAAGAAAGACGGGATTTAAGCCATATATTGCACCTGCCCTTTCATCCGGAGCAATTTCAATAATTTATACTCTCGAAGGGAAATATCATTACAGCTCCAATTATTTAGCCGGAGTTTACATGGGAGCTAAAAACAGAAACCTGCCTTCGGGATTAGATATAGAGAAAATACGAATGCCTGATAAGCTTTTTGAAAGAATTAAA
>ENA-UPTA01002482-UPTA01002482.1-activated-sludge-metagenome-genome-assembly--contig:-NODE-2482-length-19064-cov-9.139881_pt1 | contig 19064 bp, 18 predicted proteins | sample MGYA00238184_ERZ773361 | MGnify/ENA primary metagenome ERZ773361 (study PRJEB29100, sample SAMN05720205) | activated sludge metagenome | isolation source: anaerobic digester from wastewater...
CGCGTGTTCATTGTCAAAACCAATGCCCTGCAAGCCAATCTGGGTGCGGGTTACAGGTCTGTTTTTTGCGTAATGAAAGCAAGAAGGGTGTATTTCTTTTGTTTGACCGCGCGAACGGCGGCGCGTAGAATTCGCGCCAAACCATATGAAAAAATCCGCACAGAAAATGGTGGTTGCCAATTGGAAAATGCATGGCAACCTCAGACAGAATCAAGCCTTGCTCGAGGCGTATATCCACAGCTTGAACAAATTAGCACATACCCAAGTGGTGGTATGTGTACCGTATCCTTATCTTGCTCAGTTGCAAAGCTTGCTGGCTGGAACTGATATTGCCTGGGGCGCGCAAAACATCGCCAAAATGGAGGTTGGCCCTTTCACGGGCGAGGTGAGCGCCGAGATGTTGAGGGATTTTGGTGCCACCTATGTCATTATCGGACATTCCGAGCGCAGTACAGCCTATTGTGAATCGGACGAGAACATCGCCCAGAAATTCATGGTGGCGAAGAAACATAATCTGACCCCAATCCTTTGTGTGGGTGAGACGCTTATAGAGCGTGAAGCCGGCATGCAGGAAAAGGTCGTGGCCAAACAGCTTGATACCATTATCCGCTTGTACGGAGCGCATGTGTTTGCGGGCGCAGTGATTTCCTATGAGCCGATATGGGCGATAGGCACCGGTTTGGCGGCGACGCCGGCACAGGCTCGCGAGATGCACAAGTTCATCCACGAGAAGATAGCGGCCTTTGATGAGAAGGCGGCGGATAGCCTAAAAATCCTTTATGGGGGGAGCGTAAACCCTCAAAATGCGGTACAATTAATGGTTGTGAAAAACTGTGATGGTGCGCTTGTTGGCCGCTGTTCGTTGGATGCGCAAGAGTTCGGGCAGATATGCATGGCGGCTGAACAGGCAAGCCGATCTGCGTGAATGTATGTGTGATTGATGATTAGGTAAGATGATGGAAAATTTGGTTTTGGTGATTCATGTGTTGGCGGCCGTTACCGTGATTGGCTTGGTGCTGCTGCAGCATGGCAAGGGTGCGGATATGGGTGCTGCTTTCGGAAGCGGTGCATCCGGTAGTTTGTTCGGTGTGTCTGGTTCGTCTAACTTTTTGAGTCGCGCGACGGCGATTGCGGTGACAGTTTTCTTTATCACCAGTACAGCTTTGGGTTATTTTGCCAGTCATCGTGCTAACTCGGGTAGTGTGGTCAAGGCTGTGGCGCAGCCGGTCAATGTCCAGCAAAAGGCCGCAGACAGCAAGGTGACAGCGCCGGCGGTGGTGCCAAAAGAAGGCGGCAGTTCGCAAGATGTGCCAAAATAATTAAAATAGAGTTGTCGGCTTGGCTCGATTATTAATGAGGTGGCCGGTTAGGTTTTTTGAGCCGTCGTGGTGAAATTGGTAGACACGCTATCTTGAGGGGGTAGTGACGAAAGTCGTGCGAGTTCGAGTCTCGCCGACGGCACCAAAGAAGTTAGAAGTTTGAAGTAACAAAAAAGAATAAGAAATAATAAAACAAGAAGAACGGCGAGTTGATAGCTAAATGCTGAACAGGTATGTATTTGTGATCCTGTTTGGTGTATCGCTCTGAGGGAAGGATGCTGTATGCTGATGTTTTCATCGGGCGGATTTTCGGGTGCAACTGGTTGTTTTAACTTGCGGTAATTAATATAGGACTAGCACGTGCTAGAAAATTATTTTCCAATTTTGATGTTTATCTTAGTGGGTTTGGGCATTGGCCTGGGGCCGCTTATCCTCGGTAAACTCCTTTCTCCCAACAAGCCAGATACTGAAAAGAACTCGCCTTATGAGTGTGGTTTTGAGGCTTTTGAGGATGCGCGCATGAAGTTTGATGTTCGCTATTATCTGGTTGCCATTCTGTTTATCCTGTTCGACTTGGAGATTGCGTTCTTGTTTCCTTGGGCGGTGGTGCTCAAAGAGATAGGATTGTTTGGGTTTGTAGCCATGCTCGTATTCCTGTTTATTCTGGTCGTAGGGTTTATCTACGAGTGGAAAAAGGGCGCTTTGGAGTGGGATTGATATGAGTATCGAGGGTGTATTGGAAAAGGGTTTTGTCACCACCACGCTGGATACGGTGATCAACTACACGCGCACCGGTTCGCTGTGGCCGATGACATTTGGCCTGGCCTGCTGTGCAGTGGAGATGATGCACGCTGGTGCGTCTCGCTATGATCTGGACCGTTTCGGTATTGTGTTTCGTCCAAGTCCGCGCCAGTCGGATGTGATGATTGTTGCTGGTACGCTGGTGAACAAGATGGCGCCTGCCTTGCGCAAGGTCTATGACCAGATGGCGGAGCCGCGCTGGGTGATTTCAATGGGTAGCTGCGCTAACGGTGGCGGTTATTACCATTACTCCTATGCGGTGGTGCGCGGTTGTGACCGTATCGTTCCGGTGGATGTGTATGTGCCTGGCTGCCCGCCCACGGCAGAAGCTTTGCTCTACGGTATCATCCAGTTGCAGAAAAAGATCAGAAGAACCAACACTATCGCGCGATAAATCGAATTTATATCATGACTAAACTTGAGCAATTATCCGCGCAATTGAAGCTGGCGCTAAGTGACCAGCTTGGGAAAATTCATATTGCCCTTAATGAAATTACGATCGAATGTAAGTCTGTGCACTTTGAGGCGGTCTGTTTGAAGTTGCGTGACCATGCAGAGTTGCAATTTGAGCAGCTGATAGACCTATGTGGCGTTGACTACGCCGACTATAAGGATGGTGCATGGGAGGGCAAACGCTTCGCGGTGGTTGCTCACCTTTTGTCCGTTTCGCTCAATCAACGTTTGCGTTTGCGCGTGTTTGCTGAGGATGACGATTTTCCTGTGCTGCCGACATTGGTGGATATCTGGCCAGTTGCTAACTGGTTTGAGCGCGAGGCCTTCGATATGTTTGGCATCATGTTCGAGAACCATCCGGATTTACGTCGCTTGCTAACCGACTACGGTTTTGTCGGTCATCCATTCCGCAAGGATTTTCCAATGATAGGTAACGTAGAAATGCGCTATGACCCGGAACAGCAACGCGTAGTTTATCAGCCGGTTTCGATCGAGTTGCGCAACAATGTGCCAAGGATCATCCGTGACGAAGGGGCGCACTCATAATGGCTGAGATTCGTAATTACACGATGAACTTTGGCCCTCAGCACCCTGCTGCGCACGGTGTGTTGCGCTTGGTGCTGGAGCTGGATGGGGAAGTGATACAGCGTGCAGACCCGCATATCGGGTTATTGCATCGAGGGACTGAAAAGCTGGCAGAAAATCGAACCTATTTGCAATCTGTACCTTATATGGACAGGCTGGATTATGTGTCGATGATGTCAAATGAACATGCCTATGTCATGGCGATTGAAAAGATGCTTGGTTTGGCGGTCCCTGAGCGTGCGCAATACATTCGGGTGATGTTCGATGAGATTACTCGTCTATTGAATCATTTGTTATGGTTGGGTGCGCATGCGCTCGATGTGGGTGCGATGACGGTGTTCCTGTATGCTTTCCGCGAGCGTGAGGATCTGTTTGATTGTTATGAGGCGGTTTCTGGTGCGCGGATGCACGCGGCTTACTACCGTCCGGGTGGAGTATATCGTGATCTGCCGGATCGCATGCCGCAGTATGAGTCCAGCAAGTTCCGCAAGGCTGCAGACATTAAAAAATTGAACGAAAATCGTCAAGGCAGCCTGCTCGATTTTATTGAAGATTTCACTAATCGCTTCCCAACTTATGTAGATGAGTATGAGACGTTGCTGACGGACAATCGTATCTGGAAGCAACGTACCGTTGGTATCGGCGTAGTTTCCCCGGAGCGTGCTCTGGCGCTTGGAATGACGGGCCCGATGTTGCGTGGCTCAGGCATAGCTTGGGATTTGCGTAAGAAGCAGCCTTATGAGGTTTACGCCAAGATGGATTTCGATATTCCGGTCGGGGTGAATGGTGATTGCTACGACCGTTATCTGGTGCGTATCGAAGAGATGCGTCAATCTAACCGCATCATCAAGCAATGTATCGAATGGCTTCGGAATAACCCTGGTCCGGTGATTAGCGATGATCACAAGGTAGCACCACCGCATCGCGAAAGTATGAAAACCAATATGGAAGACCTCATTCATCACTTTAAGCTGTTCACGGAAGGCTTTCATGTGCCGGCTGGTGAGGCGTATGCTGCAGTCGAGCATCCGAAAGGTGAATTCGGTATTTACATGGTGTCTGACGGTGCCAACAAGCCATATCGCTTGAAGATACGTGCGCCAGGTTTTGCTCATCTGGCAGCGTTGGACGAAATGGTGAAGGGACACATGATTGCTGACTTGGTAGCTATTATTGGTACGCAGGATATCGTTTTTGGCGAGATTGATAGATAAGTATGTTGAGTGCAGAAGCCATTAAGAAAATCGAGTACGAACTCACGAAATATCCTCCTGAGAAACGTCAGGCAGCGGTGATGTCTGCCTTGCGCATTGTGCAGATGGAGCGAGGCTGGTTGTCGCAAGAAAGCATCTCCGAGGTTGCCAATTACTTGGGCATCCCTGAAATCGCTGCGTTGGAAGTTGCGACGTTCTATAACATGTATGATTTGGAGCCGGTGGGTAAATACAAGCTGACGGTATGTACCAATATTTCTTGCATGCTACGTGGTAGCGATGAGATTGTAAGTCACCTGCAAGATAAACTCGGTATCGGTTTCAATGAGATCACGCCTGATGGCAAGTTCTGCTTGAAGGAAGGTGAATGCATGGGTTGTTGTGGCGGCGCGCCTTTGTTGCATGTCAACAATACTGACATGCGTGAATTTATGACGCCTGAAAAAGTAGATGAACTGCTTAAGGAGCTTAAGTAAATGGCTGCTAAAGCGGTAAAACCAGTTATGACAGACTTGAAGGGTCAAACGCTGGTCACTCTGCGCACGTTGAAGGAAAAAGCCCCAGCTGCATTAAGCACTTACCAAAGTTTGGGCGGCTATGAGCAGCTGAAGCGCATTGTGACTGAAAAAATCAAGGCGACTGAAATCATCAATCAAGTCAAAGTGTCCGGCTTACGAGGTCGTGGGGGTGCAGGTTTCCCGACTGGGCTGAAGTGGAGCTTCATGCCACGTTATTATGACGGCACCAAATATCTGGTTTGTAATACCGATGAAGGTGAGCCTGGCACATTCAAGGATCGAGACATAATCCGTTATAACCCGCATCAGTTGATTGAGGGGATGGCAATCGCGGCCTATACTTTAGGTGCGCGAGTTGGTTATAACTACATTCATGGTGAGATTTGGCAGGATTACCAGATCTTTGAAGCAGCGCTTGCCGAGGCACGAGAGGCAGGATTTATTGGCGAGAATCTATTCGGTACGGAATTCAGTTTTGACCTGTATGCAGTGCATGGTTATGGTGCCTATATATGCGGTGAGGAAACAGCCCTGATTGAGTCTATAGAAGGCAAGAAAGGTCAGCCGCGCTTCAAACCGCCATTCCCGGCCAGCTATGGCGTCTTCGGCAAACCTACGAATGTCAACAACACAGAGAGTTACACTTCCATTCCCTGGATTTTGCAGCATGGCGGACAGGCTTTTGCGGAGCTGGGCGTGCCCAACTCTGGGGGCAGTAAGATTTTCTCTGTTTCCGGCCATGTAGAAAAACCAGGTAATTATGAAATTAGAATGGGTACGCCTTTTGCGGACCTGCTAGCAATGGCAGGTGGTGTATGGAAAGGACGCAAGCTCAAAGCGGTTATTCCAGGAGGGCCGTCCACAGCGGTATTGCCGGCCCCAAAAATTTTGACAGCTACTATGGATTATGACGGTTTAAGCAAAGCTGGATCGAGTCTAGGCGCGGGATCTATGATCGTGATGGACGAGACGACATGCATGGTAAAGACTTTAAAACGGCTGAGCTATTTCTTCTATGAGGAAAGTTGTGGTCAATGTACGCCCTGTCGAGAGGGTACTGGCTGGGTCTATCGTGTCATCAAGCGCATAGTGGATGGTCAAGGTCGTATGGAAGATTTGGATTTGCTGACAGATGTGTGTAACAACATTTCAGGTCGAACCATTTGCGCCTTAGGTGACGCTGCAGCGACGCCGGTATTGAGTTTCATCGAACATTTTCGCCCTGAATTTGAATACTTCATTCAGCATGGCAAAAGCATGATTGACGGTAAATAATATGCTAGAGATAGAAATAGACGGCAAATCTGTTGAGGTGGAGCACGGCAGTACCATTATTGATGCTGCTGATAAGCTCGGTATCCCTATCCCACGTTTTTGCTACCATCCCAAGCTTTCTGTTGCTGCTAACTGCCGTATGTGCTTGGTGCAGGTGGAGAAGTTTGCTAAGCCATTGCCTGCCTGTGCGACACCGGTAGCCGATGGCATGAAGATCTTTACACGCAGCAAAGCGACAGTAGAGGCACAGCAGAGTGTGATGGAGTTCTTGCTGATTAACCATCCTTTAGATTGTCCAATCTGCGATCAGGGCGGGGAGTGCGAGTTGCAGGATATCGCGGTGGCCTATGGTGCCAACGCCTCCCGTTATAGTGAAGAAAAGCGCGTTGTAGTTAACAAAAACATTGGTCCGTTGATTAGCACGGACATGACGCGCTGTATTCAATGTACTCGTTGCGTGCGCTTCTTGAAAGAGATTGGCGGTATGCAGGAACTGGGCATGGTGGGCCGTAGTGAGCATGCGGAAATCACCGCTTATGTCGATAAAAGTGTGAATTCTGAGCTGAGCGGCAATATCATCGATCTGTGTCCGGTCGGTGCTCTGACCAGCAAGCCTTTCCGCTACACCGCACGCAGTTGGGAATTGGTGCGCCGCCCAAGCATCGCGCCGCATGACGGGTTGGGGTCGCATATCGAGGTCCATGTCAAAGACAACAGAGTCATGCGTGTGTTACCGCGTGAAAAAGAATCCATTAATGAATGCTGGCTGTCTGACCGTGATCGTTTTTCTTACGAGGGGCTGAATAGCCCGGACCGATTGAAGGTCCCAATGGTCAAGCATAACGGCGCATGGGTTGAAACCGATTGGAAAACCGCACTTGAGTTTGCTGCGGGACAATTGAAAGATATTGTTAACCATCATGGCAAAGATGCATTGGGGATATTGGTATCTCCGAACAGCACCATGGAGGAAGGATATCTAGCAAAAAAAATAGCGGATGGCTTGGGATGCGGCAATATCGATTATCGCTTGCGCCAGACTGACTTCCGGTTAGATGGAAAACGAGTAGGCACCCCATGGATGGGGTGTAACATCGATGAACTGGGCAGGTTGGATCGTATCCTTATAATTGGCTCCAATTTGCGTAATGAACATCCTTTACTGGCTCAACGCTTCCGTAGAGCGGTAGATAATGGCGCAGAGCTAAGTATCGTGAGCCCATTGGACAACAACCCATTGATGCCTGTCGCCCATAAAGTGATTGTGCGGCCAAGTGACATGGTTAATGTGTTGGGACAGATACTCAAAGCGATGTCAGGTTTGCAGCGCCTATCATTATGCTTGCCGCCTTCACTCAATAAATGGCTGGAAGGCATTGAAGTGCGTGAAAATACACAGGCAATCGCGGAAAGCCTGGCTGGTATGGGTAAAGAGATGGACTTGATTGCCCCGCGGGTTGGGATTTTCTTGGGTACGTTGGCCTTGACAGACCCACGTTTCACTGAGCTGTACAGCCTTGCGGAAGCGATAGGTGGCATCAGTGGCGCCAAAGGCGGTATTTTGCCTCCAGCGGCAAACAGCACCGGTATGCATATGATGGGCGTGATGCCGTCTCCTACCGGTATGCATGCACGGGCGATGCTGGATGTGCCACGTAAGGCGTATCTGTTATTGAACATTGAACCTGAGCTGGATTGTCAACATGCGGCCTTGGCTAAAAAGGCGATGTCACAAGCGGAATGTGTCGTTGCATTGACTGCATTCAAATCAAGTGCTTTGGATGATGCGGATGTCCTGTTGCCGATTGCGCCTTTTACTGAAACTTCTGGTACTTTCATGAGTATGGAAGGGCGTGTACAGAGTTTTGCGGCTGTGACCAAGCCCTTAGGCGAGTGCCGTCCAGCCTGGAAAGTGTTGCGTGTATTAGGCAATACGCTTGGCTTGAATGGATTTGATTTTAATAGCTCCGAAGAGATCAAAAACAGTATATTCGGTGGTGAAAAGCCTTCTACAGTGGTTTATCGTAATCTGAACAATAACTTGAAAGAATTGGTGGAGATTCAGGCAAAAATTACATCAACCGGACTGCAGCGTATCGGGGAGGTGCCCCAGTACGAATCAGATCCTATCGTGCGTCGTGCAAGTTCTTTGCAAAAAACCAAGTACAACATCAAGCCGATGGCACGTATGTGCGACGCGTTGATGAAGCAGTTAGGGCTGGAACAAGGTGATACCGTGCTTGTTAAACAAGACAAAGGCAGCGCGGTATTGCAGGTACGCTTGGATAATCATGTTGCAATGGGATGTGTAAGGGTCGCGGCATCACATGAAGATACTATTAGCCTTGGCGACTTGATGGGTGATATCGAAGTGGAAAAAATCACTGAGGATCAAGCGAAGTTTATGCGTACTGCAATCATGAAAGCTTTAAGCGAATGAGCATGAGTGGTTTTTATACTGTTTTATGGACGCTGGTGAAAATCGTCGCCATCGTCCTGCCTTTGATGATCGCTGTGGCATATCTGACACTGGCTGAGCGAAAAGTGATTGGCTTTATGCAAGTGCGGTTGGGACCGAATCGTGTCGGCCCGTATGGTTTGCTGCAGCCGATTGCAGACGGTCTGAAACTGCTGTTTAAAGAGATTATTCACCCTACTGCTTCCAATAAGGGTTTGTTCCTGATTGGGCCGATTCTGGCAATTGCACCAGCCTTTGCAGCATGGGCAGTGGTTCCTTTCGATACCACACTGGTCCTTGCAAATATTGATGCAGGCTTGCTATACATATTGGCGATGACATCGGTCGCTGTTTACGGCGTCATCATAGCCGGCTGGGCGTCTAACTCCAAATATGCATTCTTGGGTAGCTTGCGCTCAGCAGCTCAAATCGTGTCATATGAAATTGCCATGGGCTTTGCCTTGGTCGGCGTGTTAATGTGTGCCAACTCGCTGAACTTGGGCAAAATCGTCATCGGACAAACAGGTGGTTTCTGGCACTGGTATATGTGGCCATTGTTCCCGCTGTTCATTGTGTATTTTATTAGTGCTGTTGCCGAAACCAATCGTGCGCCATTCGATGTTGCCGAAGGCGAGTCTGAGATTGTCGCAGGATTTCATGTGGAATATTCAGGCATGGCATTTGCATTGTTCTTCCTGGCGGAATACGCCAACATGATTCTTGTTTGTGCGTTAGCAGCTATCATGTTTATGGGTGGCTGGTTATCGCCGTTGCCATTTGTCCCTGACAGTGCTCTTTGGTTGCTGTTCAAGATAGCAGTGCTTTTGTTCTTTTTCTTATGGTTCCGTGCCACTTTCCCAAGGTATCGCTATGACCAGATCATGCGTTTGGGCTGGAAGATATTCATTCCCATTACCTTGGTGTGGATTGTTTTTGTAGGCGGAATGATGCAAACCAGATTCGGATACTTATTTCACTAAATCAAATGCTTAGACAGATAAAACAGACATTGAACAGTTTGATGCTGTGGGAGCTGCTGAAAGGCATGGCGCTCACAGGGCGGTATTTCTTTGCCAAGAAAATCACTGTGCAATATCCTGAGGAGCGAACACCGCAGTCCAACCGATTTCGTGGTTTGCATGCCTTACGTCGCTATCCTAATGGTGAGGAGCGCTGTATCGCTTGTAAACTGTGCGAGGCCGTGTGTCCCGCGATGGCGATTACGATTGAATCTGAGCAGCGTGCCGATAATACCCGCCGCACCACACGTTATGATATCGATCTGACCAAGTGCATCTTCTGTGGTCTGTGTGAAGAGAGTTGTCCAGTAGATTCGATTGTGGAAACGCGAGTGTTTGATTATCACGGTGAGCAAAAAGGCGATTTGCTCTATACCAAAGAGATGTTGCTGGCAGTGGGTGATAAGTATGAAAAACAGATTGCTGCTGACCGCGCACAAGATAAGCCTTACAGATAGGTAATTTTAAGATGATGCAATTTACCGATATTGTGTTCTATGTGCTTGCAGCAATTCTGTTGTATGCAGGTTTGCGAGTCATTACTACGCGTAACCCTGTACATGCTGCATTGCATCTGGTACTGGCTTTTTTTACTGCAGCAGGTGTTTGGCTGATGCTAGAGGCCGAGTTTTTGGCAATCGCACTTGTGCTGGTTTATGTAGGAGCAGTGATGGTACTGTTCCTGTTTGTGGTGATGATGTTGGATATCAACTTGGATAAGTTACGCGAAGGTTTCTGGTCTAACCTGCCTGTCGCTTTAACAGTAGGTATTTTGATGGCTGGTGAGATGGCTATGGTGTTAAGTAGCAAACATTTTGCCAGCACCAAGGAAATCGCGCACCCAGCTGAATATAGCAATACAGCTGAATTAGGACGTGTGATCTACACGGACTATCTTTTAGCTTTTGAACTCGCTGCCGTTGTGCTTTTGGTGGCCATTGTCGCCGCGATTGTATTGACATTACGAGATCGTGGAGACAGCAAAAAGCTTGATCCTGCAGAGCAGGTGGCCGTCAAGCGTAACGACAGGTTGCGCATTTTAAAGATGGATGCTGAGGTAGAGACTGTTCAGGAGGCGAAAGAATGATAGGCCTTTCTCATTATCTGGTACTTGGCACCTTGCTTTTTGCAATCAGCATAATAGGTATATTTCTGAACCGCAAGAACGTGATTGTTCTTCTGATGTGCATTGAGCTTATGCTTCTGGCGGTTAATCTAAATTTCGTCGCGTTTTCCCACTATTTGAATGACATTGCCGGTCAAGTATTTGTATTTTTTATTCTAACCGTCGCAGCAGCTGAGTCTGCAATTGGATTGGCGATTCTGGTGGTACTGTTCCGTAATTGGCGCACTATCAATGTGGATGATTTGGATAGCCTGAAAGAGTGATGATGATTTCAACCAGTCTACTTGTAAGCATCCCCTTGTTGCCTTTGCTCGCTGCGGCGGTGGTTGGCTTATTCGGACATAAGCTACCAAGAGCAACTGCACATATTTTCACGATTACCGGAGTAGGGCTGTCGTTTGTATTGTCTGCGATAGTTTTTGGAAAAACCCTCGATGGCGCAATCTATAACCAGAACCTTTATACATGGCTGACAGCAGGGAATACACAATTCCATGTAGGGTTTCTGGTTGACAATCTCACAAGCATGATGATGGTGGTGGTGACTTTCGTTTCATTGATGGTGCATGTTTATACCATCGGATATATGGAAGAGGATCCGGGCTATTCCCGCTTCTTTAGCTACATTTCCTTGTTTACATTCTCTATGCTCATGCTTGTGATGAGTAATAACTTCATGCAGTTATTCTTTGGCTGGGAGGCGGTTGGCTTAGTCTCATATCTGTTGATTGGCTTCTGGTATACACGTCCAACAGCTATATACGCTAATCTGAAAGCATTTTTAGTCAACCGTGTCGGTGATTTTGGCTTCTTGCTCGGTATTGGAATGGTGCTGTATCATTTTGGCAGTTTGGATTACGCGGCTGTTTTCCAGGTCGCGCCAGCAAAAGCCGCAACACAAGTCAGTATTTTCCCCGGGTCTGCATGGTCGTTGATTACGGTGACTTGCTTGTTGCTTTTCGTTGGAGCCATGGGTAAATCTGCCCAAGTTCCCTTGCATGTCTGGTTGCCAGATTCGATGGAAGGCCCCACGCCGATTTCTGCGTTGATTCACGCGGCAACCATGGTGACCGCTGGTATCTTCATGGTGGCGAGAATGTCTCCATTGTATGAGCTATCTACAACTGCACTGTCTACAGTAATGATCATAGGGGCGATTACTGCTCTGTTCATGGGCTTCCTGGGCGTGATTCAGAATGACATCAAGCGTGTTGTAGCATATTCCACATTGTCACAACTGGGATATATGACTGTGGCATTAGGTGTTTCAGCCTATTCAGTAGCGATATTCCATTTGATGACGCATGCATTCTTTAAAGCTTTGCTGTTCTTGGGCGCAGGGGCAGTCATCATGGGGATGCATCACGACCAAGATATCCGCCATATGGGTAATTTGAAAAAATACATGCCGGTGACTTGGGTCACCTCGTTGATAGGATCGCTGGCGTTGATTGGAACACCGTTCTTCGCTGGTTTCTATTCTAAAGACAGCATCATTGAAGCGGCTAAGTTTTCCCATATTCCGGGGAGCGGTTTTGCCTATTTCGCAGTGCTGATTGGTGTGTTTGTGACAGCGTTCTATAGTTTCAGGATGTATTTCCTAGTATTTCATGGTAAGGAGAAATGGCGAGAAATGAAGCACGAAGATGCCCATCATGATAATAGCCATCATCACGGTTTAGGTCCGAATGAAGATCCGCATGAGCCGGGCTGGGTTGTGAAGTTACCATTGGTATTGCTGGCAGTTCCATCCTTTATGATTGGTTATATTGCTATCGAACCCATGCTATTTGGATCATTTTTTCAAGGCGTGATTGCAGTGAACCATCCTGAGCATGGCGCGATGACTGAGATTGCACATCATTATTCGCATCTGCTGCACAGTCCTGCTGGCATGGCTTTGCACGGATTCTTGACTTTGCCTTTCGTGCTGGCACTTGGTGGTGTAGTGTTGGCTTGGTTCTTTTATACTAAGCGGCCGGATATTCCTGCAGCAATGCAGAGAAGGTTCTCAGCTATTCATCACATTCTTGAAAACAAATATGGTTTTGATGCCTTCAACGAACGTTTCTTCGCCGGTGGCGCTCGATGTCTAGGTGCCCAGTTATGGCAAATCGGAGATGTGAAATTGATTGATGGAACCTTGGTGAATGGTACAGCTAATAGTATAGGCAAGTTTGCGCAGGTGTTGCGTAAAGTCCAAACTGGTCGCATTTATCATTATGCTTTTGCCATGATTATTGGTGCATTTATCCTGCTGACATTTTTTAGGTTCATTCATTAATGGGTTATCTGGGTTATCCAATCTTAAGTGTTTCGATTTGGCTGCCGATACTGGCTGGCATACTAGTGCTTTTACTGGGCAGTGATAGCCGAGCGTGTTTTACTCGCTGGCTGGCGTTAGCTGGCAGTATGGTGGCTTTTTTGGCGACCTTGCCGCTTTATACGCAGTTTAATTATGCTGAGGGCGGATTTCAGTTTCAAGAATTATCTGAGTGGATTCCGGCTTTTAACATCCACTATCATCTTGGTGTTGATGGCTTTGCAGTGCCACTGATATTGCTCACAGCGTTTACTACAATTATTGTTGTAGTTGCAGCATGGGAAGTTATAGAGAAAAATATTGCCCAATACATGGCATGCTTCCTGATCATGAGTGGCTTGATGATAGGTGTTTTCAGCGCGTTGGATGCGATTTTGTATTATGTGTTTTGGGAGGCGATGCTAATTCCGATGTTTCTTGTGATTGGCATGTGGGGTGGTCCCAACCGCGTCTATGCAACCATCAAGTTTTTCCTGTATACCTTATTAGGCTCTTTGCTGATGTTGGTAGCATTTATTTATCTTTTCCATCAAACAGGAAGTTTTGCAATCAACGATTTTTATAAAGTCCCGCTGGATTTAACTGCGCAAAAATTGATTTTTCTAGCTTTCTTTGCAGCATTTGCAGTCAAGATACCGATGTGGCCAGTGCACACCTGGTTGCCAGACGCTCACGTTGAAGCCCCAACGGGTGGTTCAGTAGTGTTGGCAGCAATCATGCTCAAGCTTGGTGGTTACAGTTTCTTGCGCTTTGCTATGCCTATTGCTCCAGATGGCGCGCATGCGCTTGGCGATATGATGATAACCCTATCTCTGATAGCAATTGTCTACATCGCATTTGTCGCATTGGTTCAAAAAGACATGAAGAAACTGATTGCCTATTCTTCCATCTCGCATATGGGCTTTGTCACCTTGGGCTTCTTCGTGTTCAATCCACTCGGGCTAGAGGGTGCGATGGTTCAAATGATTTCGCATGGGTTTATATCCGCTGCAATGTTCCTGTGCGTAGGGGTACTGTATGACCGTGTTCATAGCCGTGAAATTTCCGCATATGGTGGCGTGGTAAATACCATGCCAACATTTGCTGCATTTGCCGTCCTTTTTGCTATGGCAAACAGTGGATTGCCAGCAACTTCTGGCTTTGTTGGGGAGTTTATGGTGATTCTGGGTAGCGTGCAGGTTAATTTCTGGTATGGGTTTCTGGCGGCGACTACACTGATATTTGGCGCTGCCTATACACTATGGATGGTCAAGCGCGTTTTTTTTGGTGATATTGCCAACCATCATGTGGCAGAGTTAAAAGATCTGAATCATCGCGAATTCCTGATTTTGGCAGTATTGGCTATATTGGTGATAGGTTTTGGAGTCTATCCCAAACCAATTACCGATCTGACGCATGCTACGGCATTGCAATTCTTACAGCATATGGCGACACCGAAGCTGTTGCCGCAAGTAGGGCTCTAATCCATGGATAGCATTCATACCGATTTAATGACTATATTGCCTGAATTGGTAGTGCTAGGGATGGCGATGTTGGTTTTGCTGGCTGATTTCTGCATTAGCAGCAAGAACCGTATCCTTGTATACGCACTTACACAGTTGACCTTGTTGTTAGCAGCATTTGCAGTGGTGAAAACGCATGTGCCTTCTGTCAGCTATGCATTTACGTCAATGTGGGTGGATGACGGTTTAGGAGATGTACTCAAGTTGATGACGTTGTTTGGTACGTTCATTATGCTGGTATACACCCGTCAGTACATACAATTTAGGGGAATGTACCGAAGCGAATACTATGCGCTAGTTCTATTTGCTCTGCTTGGTATGATGGTAATGATTTCGGGTAATAGCCTACTGACCATATACATTGGCCTCGAACTGCTATCACTGAGTTTATATGCTTTGGTGGCGCTGAATCGTGATAGTTTGTCCGCTAGCGAAGCTGCAATGAAGTACTTTGTGCTCGGCGCACTGGCTAGCGGGATGCTGCTTTATGGCATGAGCATGATTTACGGAATGACTGGCACACTGGACATGGGGGAAATTATCGTCGCCTTACGCGATGCTCCACCAGTTAGGAATCCTGTCTTGGTAATGGGTTTGGTGTTCATAGTTTCTGGCGTTGGATTCAAATTTGGTGCAGTGCCATTTCAGATGTGGGTGCCAGATGTATACCAAGGGTCACCGACTGCAATCACACTCTTGGTAGGTTCAGTGCCCAAATTTGCAGCTTTTGCCATGGCAATTCGCCTTTTGGCACAAGGATTGCAGCCTCTGGCCCTGGATTGGCAACAAATGCTGCTGATAATGGCAGTACTTTCTATTGCTGTTGGTAATATCACTGCGCTAGCGCAAAGCAATATCAAACGCATGTTGGCATATTCTACTATTTCGCACATTGGTTTCCTCTTGTTCGGTATTATGAGCGCGAGCATGAATGGTTATGCTTCTAGCATGCTGTACGTCAGCGCTTATGTGCTGATGACTTTGGCAGGATTCGGCATGATATTGCTCTTATCTCGTCAGGGATATGAGTCCGATAAGTTGGAAGATCTTAAAGGGCTAAACCAGCGAAGTCCTTGGGCAGCTTTTTTAATGCTGATCACGATGTTCAGTATGGCTGGAGTGCCTCCAACAATTGGTTTTTATGCTAAGTTGAGCGTACTGCAAGCAGCATGGCAGGCAGGCTTTACATGGGCTGTTGTGTTCGCGGTATTGATGGCGGTTATAGGTGCTTTCTACTATCTTCGTATAGTTAAACTCATGTATTTCGATACAGCTAAAGACTTGCAGCCAATCACTTCCTCTATGGAAATGAAAACTCTACTGAGTGTTAATGTTTATGCACTCTTGTTGATAGGTCTAATGCCACAGACACTAATGGTGATTTGTGGATATGCCATTGGCACAAGCTTACAGTAAAGCTATATTCTATGGTGCATAACATTTTGCTGTTGCTAATGTTGGTTTTGGCCAACGCTTCTTGCTTGTCCGAGCGGGTGTTTTTTTTATATCAGCCTAAGCTCTTCCCTAAAAGTATTTATTGGTCCCTTCTTGAATTAGTAGCTTACTATTTTGTATTTTTGGTAATGGCATTCTACGCTGAGCGTCTGACGCTAGGACACGGTATTGTGCAAGGCTGGGAATTTTATTCAGTCACAGCAAGTGTGTTTATTGTTTGTGCATTTCCTGGATTTGTTTATAAGTTTCTTTTGAAGTAAGTGAGTAGCCTGAAAATAAAAAAGCTAAGCATGCATGCTTAGCTTTTTTATTGTTGTATTTATTCTAGGAGCTAATTCAATACTCCTTTGTAAAATTTTCTACCGTCTCCTATTAAGTGTGCATGACAATCGTTAGCTGCATTTAGGCAATTCTTGACAAAGCTTGACAGAATCTTTTCATCCCAGCCATTCACCCAGTCCGCGTTTGCAGAGTAGCCTGCTGGTTTAGATGCATCATAATTATCTGTAGACAATCGCCAAAATTGCGTTCTATTTTCCGATGTAATCACGAAGTTTAGGCCAAGTATGACTTGCGGCATCCCAATAGGGTGACTCGCTGGACAGCCACCTGTACCACTCACGGTGTGCGCCATATGAGATTTATGATCCAATGAATCAAGATTTTTACCATCCCAGCATTGCGGGAATCGAATAAGCATTTGCATGGTCTCACCTACTACGCATGCTGGTATAGACTTTTTCCATCCGTAAAAAGGCTGGCTTGAAGGTCTCAGGCAAGTAAACATTGCTTGCGAAGTTTCTTCGCTATTAGCATTCGCGTTGCCAGTAATCATCCTCAAACCTTTTGGTGGAGCAGTAATGCTGTCAGGTTTTAATCCACCGGTTTTATAATAAAAAATAGCCTTCTCTGGAACAATGGGCGTATGTGTGGAAGTGTCAATCATAGATGGGACTGCGTAACTACTTCTGTTCATTATCCCACCTTTGCATGATCCGTTGCCAACATTTGCCAAATTGTTCAAATCGCTTTTAGCGTTCACGGATGTATTGCCAAAAAAAGTTTTATGGGGTGAGGCCCCAGGCTGATTAGGATAAACAAGGGGATCGTCGTTGCTCATGTGACTTACAAAGCACTCAATTCTGAAAGCTCCAACTTTACCATCTAGCGTCGGTATTTCGGTAGTCTGGCTGATACGGTAATCAGAGGCACCAATTATTGGAGTAACGTTCTTACTGATGTCTACCGCAGGCATTAAGCCCTTCTGAACAATATTGGTTGTTGTACCTGATGTTGGTGAAGTATTTGCTGAAGTTTGATTCGTTGTGACAGTTGTTTCGGTGCCTGTAGTGGTACTGGTCGGGGTGCTGCCCGTGCTGGTTTGTGTCGTCGAAGTATTGGTCGAAGTATTGCTTGTTGGGGTCGACTGGGGCTTGGTGGACGTGAATCCAGCATTGCTGACCAAAGAACCAATCGCAGGGCTTGTATTTACTAATGGCTTTGATTGGGTACCAAATACCGTGACCATTTTTCCACTTGAGCTAAAATTTGACACAGCACCTAATCCAAGTGGAGATTTAATAGCGTTAGAGCTGGCGGATACTGTTTTTGAGCCTGTAGCTATTGGGCTTGATTTGCTTGTGCTAGATGTGGATTTGCTACCAGACATACCAGCTATCGATAATGGAGAACTCGCTTGCGCCATAGTTTTTGTACCTAGCCCCATGAGGTTTGCGCTAATCTTGCGAGTGCCAGTGGCATTTGTGTTGGGTACTTTCATGGACGCTTCGCTTTTGGTCTGCATTGCGTTAACCATCTCCGCTCTTGTGGCTTTAGTGTAAGCGGTGCTCGGGGGCGAGTCAGAATATTGAATAATGCCTTTATTGTCTCGCCACTTGTAGATTTCAGCCTGAACCGATGTTGTTAAGCATAGGCTGATTAGCGCTAGTGCGGTTGTAGTTTCAAACGACCACAATTTAGATTTCGACATAATTTGCACACCTATTAATACCAAACATGAAACGATGCTACTTGAATATTGTTACGCAAGTCAATGAATTGAAAAAAGATATTCTATTGTAGAAGTTTTAAATAATAACTAGTTATAAACAATTTTTTGATTTGAACTGCAAAATGCCACACAATAAATAAAAGATTTTCAGAGATGGCAGACATTATGCGTTTGGATAATGAACGTGAAAGCACGAATATAGAAGATCGTCGAGGTAGTGGCTCTATGGGGAGCCGTAGTGTCGGCATAGGTACTATCGTGTTGGCCTTGATTGCGATGTATTTCGGAGTCGACCCGCGCATGGTGATGGAAATCGGCCAAGGTTTAGACGAACAGCGGCAGTCTCATGGTTCTAGGCCGGTTTCCCAAAACGATGAAATGGCCAAGTTTGTTGCCAAGGTGCTCGGAAGCACGGAAGATACATGGGGAAACATCTTCCGGGAATCAGGCCAACATTATCCAGCTCCAAAGCTTGTGCTTTTTAGTGGAGCTACCTCTACAGCATGCGGAACCGGCCAAGCAGCAATGGGCCCGTTCTATTGTCCAAGTGACCAGCATGTATACATAGACTTGGATTTTTATAATGAGATGAAGAATCGTTTTCACGCTCCGGGGGATTTTGCACAAGCCTATGTAATTGCCCACGAGGTAGGACATCATATTCAGAACCTGATGGGCACTTCAGATAAAATTCAGCAAGCCCGTCAAATGGCGCGCACCGAGGCAGAAGGTAATCAATATTCTGTAAGGCTAGAGTTGCAGGCGGATTGTTATGCGGGGGTCTGGGCAAATCATGCTGATGGCGCAAACCGTATTCTAGAAGCTGGTGATGTAGAAGAAGCGATGAAAGCTGCTGCCGCGATTGGGGATGACGCATTACAAAAACAGGCTCAAGGTTACGCAGTTCCAGATAGTTTTACACATGGCACCTCGGAGCAACGTATGCGCTGGTTTAATAAAGGCTTGACCACAGGTGATATTCGCAAATGCGATACTTTTAATGTC
>ENA-UPTA01002483-UPTA01002483.1-activated-sludge-metagenome-genome-assembly--contig:-NODE-2483-length-19055-cov-5.445789_pt1 | contig 19055 bp, 17 predicted proteins | sample MGYA00238184_ERZ773361 | MGnify/ENA primary metagenome ERZ773361 (study PRJEB29100, sample SAMN05720205) | activated sludge metagenome | isolation source: anaerobic digester from wastewater...
CTGCAAAAAGCGAATAGTAGATATTGTTATTTTTAAAAATACTTATTAACAGTCTAATTGATTAGTTTATGAATAGTGTTGATGCTTAATGGGTTAGGTGTAATGCTCAGTCGCGGCAACAATGAGTGAATGAAACAATTAGCCGATGAGCGAATTCTCCATTTTCAATTTTTCATTCTCCATTAAAAGACATATCGCTTCGTAACTTACGAAGACGGTGTTTTGGGGAGCATCGCGTTAAGGTGAGCAACGAACCGCCATTGGCTAATTCGCTCATTATCACATCATCTCATTACCTCATCATCTCATTATCAATCATCTTTTCTTTTCGAAGGTCGGATAATCAGTCGCAGGGTGCGGTCGTAGGTGAAGTAGTTGTAGAGCCAGCCCATCGTAACGGTCAGCTTGTTGCGGAAGCCCACGAGTGTCATCACGTGCACAAAAAGCCACGCCAGCCACGCGTTAAAGCCGCCCATTTTCATGCCTTTGCTCTCCATCACGGCTTTGTTGCGGCCCACGGTCGCCATGGCGCCCTTGTCGAAGTAAACGAAAGGTTTGGCGTCTTTTCCTTTCATCAGCAGCAGGATATTTTTCGCTACCAGGTCGCCCTGTTGTATCGCGACAGGCGCCACCATAGGATGGCCTTTCGGGAATTTATCCTGTATCATGCAGGCCACATCGCCTACGGCGAAGATGTTTTCGGTGTCTTTGACGCGGCAGAATTCATCCACCAGGATGCGGTTGCCGCCCGCTTTCGCCGTTTCCGGCAATCCGGCAATGGGATTGCCTTTCACACCGGCCGTCCAGATGACCGTTCCGGAGCGTACGATCTTGCCGTTGCTCAGGTTGATTTCCTGTCCGTTGTAGCCCGTCACCATCGTGTTCAGCCATACGTTCACGCCGAAGTCTTTCACGTATTTCAGCGCCTTGTCCGAGTTTTCCGGATGCATGGCCGCCAGCAGGCGCGGACCCGCCTCAAACAGGTGGATCTGCATCTTGCGAAAGTCGAGTTCGGGATAGTCTTTCGGCAGGATATTTTTGCGCATCTCGCCGAGCGCGCCCGCCAGTTCCACACCGGTAGGGCCGCCGCCGACAATGGCGATATTGATGAGTTCCTCTTTTTTAGTTTCGTCGTAGGTGAGCAGCGCTTCCTCAAAACTTTCCAGGATATAGCTGCGCAGGTTCAGCGCCTGCGGAATGTCTTTCATTTCCATCATCTTGCCGGAAACATCTGCCGGAAACTGGAAGAAGTTGGTTTTGCTGCCTGTGGCAATCACGAGATAGTCGTAGTGCAGATCGCCGATATCCGTATTGATTTTCTGCGTATCCGTGTCAATATGCGTCACTTCCGCCATGCGGAAAATGCCATTCGGAATCTCCTGCATGAACTTGCGCAACGGATAGGCGATGCTGCCCGGCTCGAGGCCGCCCGTGGCTACCTGATACAGCAAAGGCTGGAAGGTGTGGTAGTTGTTTTTATCCAGCATCACAATCTGAATATCCTGGTCTTTCAGTTCCTTTGCTATCTCGATACCGCCGAAGCCGCCGCCGATAATGACGAGTCGTTTCTGGCCGGTAAAGGGTATCTTTAAATCCATCGCAGTACAGTTTATACAAATGTATCTCATTTTTACAATAAACGGGAAGTGTACCGATTTTTTAGCATTTTCTTTATCTTAGCGGAATCACAACGTCAATACGCAACAATGGCATATATTCACCTTATCAAGAAAGACAACTACGGCATCATACAGATGGACCGCGACAAAGCCAATCCGATGAACCACGAGTTTATCGCGGAACTGCGCATCGCGCTCAAGAATTTTATGGAAGACGATTCCATCAAAGGCGCGATTATCAACGGAAAGGAGAATTTCTTTTCCGCGGGACTCGACCTGCCGGAATTGTACGGATATGATGAGAATCAGTTCGCCAAATTCTGGCGCAATTTCATGGACCTCGTCTGCGACCTGGTGGCATTCGACAAGCCGCTGATTGCCTCTATCAACGGGCATTCGCCGGCAGGAGGCTGCATCGTGGCCATCGGCTGCGATTACCGCGTGATGGCGGAAGGCAATTTCAAAATCGGATTGAATGAAATTCCAATCGGCATCGTGGTGCCGCGCGGCGTATTTGATATTTACAGCTACTGGATTGGCCGTAAAACCGCGTATCAATATCTGATGGAAGGCAAACTGTATTCACCCGCGCACGCGCAGGAAATCGGACTGGTGGATGAAGTGGTGCCGGCGGATAAAGTGCTGGAAACAGCGGAAGCCAAGCTGAAGCAGTACCTGCAATATGAACAAAATGGCTGGCGACTCACCAAGCGACAGCTGAAACACGATCAGCTGAAATCTATCAGCAGCATTTCTGATTTTGAAATGAAATCATTCTTGCAGCAATGGTGGAGCGAACCGGTGCGCACCATCGTCGGCAACTTCGTGGAAAATCTGAAAAAGAAGGGATAATTAAATAATGTAATAATTTACTGTGGAAGATTACCGTAGAATGTTAATTATTGCATTAAAAAATAGTTTTCTATTTATCTCATATCTAATTGTCCAATTGTCTAATTCTCTAATTATTCTATGCAGGATAAATTCACCGCATTTGAAAACCGCCTGACCAAAGTGTACAAACACCTGGGCAAGATTGCCAGAAGGCAGCAGTTGTCCTGTTTTCGCATCTACGATGTGGACTTGCCGGAATTTCCGTTCATCATCGATATGTACAAAAACATGGTGTATGTGGCGGAATATAAAAGCAGACACAAACTCAGTGAAGAGGAATACGAACAGTGGCTGCAAACATCGCTGGAGATTATTCAGAAAATACTGGAAGTGGACAGTGAGCATATTTTCCTGAAACGCCGGGAGCGGCAAAAAGGAGAGCAGCAATACAGCAAGCTGAATCAGGAAAAACGCGAGTTGATTGTGGATGAAAACGGCCTGAGTTTTATCGTCAATCTATCCGATTATCTCGATACCGGTTTGTTTCTCGACCACCGCATAACACGACAGAAAGTGCGCGAAATGGCGGAAGGCAAGCGCATGCTGAATCTCTTTGCCTACACGGGCAGCTTCACGGTGTATGCGGCAGCGGGAAAAGCGGATAAGATAACGACGGTGGATATGTCGAAGACGTATATCAACTGGGCAAAACGCAATCTGACTTACAACAAACTGTACGATGATACGAAGCATACCTTTGTGCAGGAAGATGTGCTGCAATATATCAAAACCGTAGCGCCCCAATCGTATGATCTGATTATCCTGGATCCGCCGACCTTTTCCAACAGCAAGCGCATGGAAGATATCCTGGACATACAGCGCGACCATGTTGCGCTCATCAATCAGTGTATGTCCTTGCTGGATGAAAAAGGGATATTGATATTCAGCACGAATTGCCGCAATTTTGTACTGGATGCGGAGCATATTCAGGCGGCCGGCATAAAGGATATCACCCGGCAAACCACGCCATTTGATTTTGAAGGCAGATTGCGACGAAGTTGTTTTCTGATAGAAAAATAATTCTGTCAGATTTTATCCTTGGCATAGTGTATTAAAGCACAGAATTTTTATTTTTGAAATCTAATCGATATAGACACAATGGGATATTCAGTTAAAGTGATATTAGACGGTAACAGCCACGAAATTACCGTGCATGAAGGGGAAACGATTTTAGAGGCTGCCATCAATGCAGACCTGGATCCACCCTATGCCTGCCGCGTAGCGGCTTGCTGCAGCTGCAAGGCTAAATTGCTGGAAGGAAAAGTGGAGATGGATGATGATGAACCATTGACAGAAGAAGAACTGGAAGAAGGGTTTATCTTAACCTGCCAGTCGCACCCTAAGACAGACCGCTGTGTCATCAGCTACGATGAAGGATAGTTTTCCTTCGTGATTTATTGCCAGATATATTCTTCCCCTACTTTCAGGATGTGCAGGTTCCCTTTTAGTTGCTGCGTTTCATGCATTTTACGCACGATTTGAATCGGTTCTGATGCCGGCTCGTCGCTGAGGTCGAATGTGCCGTAGTGCATCGGAATAAATGTCTTTCCGTTGAGTTCGTGAAAAGCCTGTACGGCTTCCTCCGGCGAAGTGTGCGCCCATTCCATGATATAGCGCGGCTTGTAGGCACCTATCGGCATCAGGCAGACATCAAAAGCAGGAAAATAGCGGTTGATTTCCCGGAAATGGTGGGCATAGCCGGTGTCGCCCGCGAAATACAGATTTTGAGACTGATATTGCACCGAAAAACTGCCCCACAGCGTTCTGTTGTAATCCGTCAGAAAGCGGCGGTTCCAGTGCTTGGCGGGCAGCATGGAAATAGATAATCCTGCTGTGTTATACTGCTGCCACCAAGCGGCTTCCTGAATCTTGCGGAAACCTGTCTTGCGGAGCAGTGGCTCAAATCCCAGCGGACAGAGCACCTCGCAATCCGGATTGTGTCGCAGGATGGATTTCAGGGTCGGAATATCCAGGTGGTCGCGGTGGCCGTGTGACAACAGGATATAGTCGATATTTTTCAACTGATAGATATCGCAGGGCAATCCGTGCCGGCGCTTCATAAATGGCGTCAGATGCTGGAAAACAGGGTCGGTGAGCAGCCGCTTATCGCCCATTTGTATGTAAAAGGAAGAATGCCCCAGCCAGACGATCTTGTCGTGCGGGCTTTCCGTAAAGTTGTTGTTGACATGAATTTCCGGACGGAATTTATCCTGTTGCTTGTCTTTTTTCTGTGGATTAGGCGAACTCACCCAGCGCAGCAGGCGTTCCAGTGGCAGCTTGTCACGTGTGTCTGAAAAGACATATTCCCCGTTAATACAGAGGTTGCCCTGCACATCGTCGCGGATAAAGGGCAGGGCGGGATTGTATCGGTATTGTTTTGCCATAGGATAAAAATAAAAAAAAACCTGTTAGATGACTAACAGGTTTTTTTATTAAAAAGTTCGGTAGATTATTGTTCAGCCGGTGTGAAGTCAACACGTCTGTTAGACTGGTGTTGGTTTTCATTCTTAGCATCTTTAACTACAGGCTCAGACATACCCATTGGTAATTTGATGAATCTGTCTTCAGCAATTCCGTAGTGTTTGATCAGGTACTGAATAGCAGCGTTTACACGGCTTTCAGACAATTTCTGATTGTAAGTTGCGGAACCTCTGGTGTCGGTGTTGCCTTTTACATTTACTTTCAGAGATGGGTTAGTCACCATTACCAGACCAACTTTTTTCAATTCGTCTCTAGATTCAGGAGTGATGTTGTATTTGTTCAGGTCGTAGTATACGGAAGTAAGTTTCCATACGGTTTCTTCCACTTTCTTGATTTGTTGTTTGATTGGTGCATCGTCATAGATTACAGCAGCGATTGCTTCCTGAATAGCTGCAGAGTCATTGCCAACGTTTTTGCAGTCAACAATTGCGTATGCAGGAGAAGAGAACGGCTCCGGATCTGTAGAGTCTGGGCAACCATCTTTGTCGCTGTCTAATGTAACACCGTGTGCATCTACTGCATAGCCTGCTGGTGTATTTGGCTCTTTATCCAGGATATCCAGTACGCCGTCACCATCTGTATCTTTCAGGTTAGGTTTTTCCGGTTTAGGTTGGTTCTCCATGATGAACGCGATAGGGTTTACCCACTCTACGTGTTCTTTCTGAGCACCGATGCGTCCGAATTTGTAAGCGAAGAATACATTAATGTATGCAAACGCATCGCGGTTCATTTTAGCCAGTGAGTTAACTACTTTGCCGTTTTGAACGTCTGTTGTGAAGTTGAAAGCATCTAATTTATCAGAGTTAGTGAAGGTGAAGTTACCTTCCAGACCCATATCAAATGATTTAGTCAGTTTGAATTTCATACCAACAGCCAACGGGAATACTACTTCAGTAAATTTGTTAGTATAACCTTTCAGATACTGAGAGTTTTGAATAGGCTGGTCATTAGCAGAATTGTAAATCTGAGAAGATACGCGGATTAAACCCACACCGAGTTTGGTATAGAATGCGAATTTTCTGGATTTAACAGGTTTGCCTGTCACTTGAGAGCGTATGTATTGGTTGTAGCCCATTCCCAAACCTAACCAGTCAATATAGAAATTGACAGAAGCCTGGTGGAAAACGTTTGTTTTGAAGTAAACAGGCTGATCGAAACCTAACTGTTTCCAGTATTGTCTGTCTTCCGCGAAACCACCTTCGGTAACAGTACGACCTAACAATTTACCTAATGTATAGTCTACATTTAAACCAAATGCACTGTTGAACATTTTGGTCAGACCGATACCGGCACCCCATTGGATTTCACTTTGTTTCTTCAACTGTCTTGCCCAGTCGTAGCTTCTGATATCCGTGAAAGGAGTAGTTGCACCGAAGTGTACGTTAAGGCTCCAGTCCTGTAAATACTTTTTAGAGGTAACATTGTAGTACTTCTTAGCAGCTTTTACATCTGTAGTTGAGTTTGCCTGATTGCTGGCAACATCAACATCCGCATTTTTTTTGCTTTTCTGTGCAAAGCCGGTGGTCGTTGCCATAAGCAAAGCCAACACCATTAGCATTACATAGTTTGGTTTTGTCTTCATGTAGAGTGTTATTTGTGGTTAAAGTTAAAGAATGTTATTCAAAATCCCAAAGACATCTGAAATTTAATAATTATTCAACATAGTCTAAGTCCTTGCCATATGTTTCTTCGAGTTGCGTCCATGCCCAGAATGCGATGCCGATGCAGATGACACCCACCGCCAGATTGGCGCCGATAGTGCCCCATCCAAACTGTGTTTTGAAGGTGATATACAGGAAGTTAATCCCGATAACCGCGCCTCTCACAAAGTTGGGTGCCGTATTGGCTACCGTCGAACGGATGTTGATACCAAATGATTCTGCGGCAGTACTCATGAAAACCGCCCAATAGCCGATACCGAATCCGAGCAGGAAGATCATCGTGTAAAAACCGGTCATATTCATCCTGCCGACCCACCAGAAAATGGCAATGAAAAAGATAAGAATACACAAGAAGGTCAGGATAGCCTTTTTGCGGCTCTTCAGATAATTGGATAAAAGACCACAACTCACGTCACCGATGGTGAGTCCGCCATATACCGTCATAATAGCGTAAATGGCCACTTTCTTCTTGTCGCCATAGTCGAGTCCAAGTGCTTCCGCGAGCTCGGGCGCGTATTTGGCATATAATTGAACGATATACCAGATCGGAATAGCCAATGCAATTACCGCGAGATATTTGATGAACTTCTCGCGACTCCTGAACAGGATCCGCATATCGCCGAGACTGTGTGTTTTTTCTTTTACACTTAAATACATACCCGATTCAAAGACGCTGATGCGCAATATTAATAAAGCGAAGCCCATGCCGCCGCCAATCAGATAACAAGTCTTCCAGTCCTGCACCCACAATACCAACAGGCAGCCGAAGACCGCCCCGAGTACGCCGAAGCCCGCAATGAAAGCGGTGGCCAGTCCTCTTTTCTCCTTGCTCATGCTTTCGTTCACCAGCGTCACACCGGCACCGAGTTCACCCGCCAGACCAAATCCGGCGATGAAACGCAGGATTTCATATTGCGGAATGGTGGTGACAAATGCGTTCAGCGTATTCGCGATGGAATAGGTGACTATAGAACCAAACAGCACCGACAGCCTCCCTTTCTTATCCCCCAGGATGCCCCAGAAGATACCGCCCAGCAGCATGCCCAGCATCTGCCAGTTGTCCAGGCGCAATCCGATTTGTTCGAGCAGGTGGTCTTCCACGCCGAGTCCGCGCAGACTGCTGACGCGCACCATCCCGAACAGCAATAAATCAAATACATCCACGAAATAGCCCAGCGCAGCCACGATAACCAGTATGGTAACGCCTTTATTATTGCTTTTATTCATAGTCGGAATAGTCGGTTTTGGGATATGGTGGAATTATTTCTTAACGGCCATTTTCAGGATTTCCCAGTAATTGGGTTTTAGCAGTCCGTGTTGGTAAAAGCCGCGTGCCAGCAGCATGTCGTGCATCTTCGGTGAGTTGTAAGACGGCATATTCTGCAGGAAATGATGTTCCAGGTGATAATTCACATGCAATGGCGCAAACAAAATGCGCTCAACGAAATTGGCGTAAGTGGTTCTCGTGTTTTTATACGGATCGTTGGTGTCTTCCACTACACTGTGCTCCGCGATGGAACGGATGCGCAGTGAAAAATTGAACGTCGTGAGGTTGGCGCCTATCCACAGCAGATAGAGCAGCGGCTTGCCCAGTGCCAGCAATATCAGGAAGAGCGAAAGGTTGACCAAAATCGGACCGCGCAGGTTGTAGTAGCCGTTGCGCAGGATGACTTTCCACGGTCTGTTTTCCTGCGGGATTTTCTCCACCAGATTGCCCAGGTTGTATTTGATGAATCCGGTGTGCATCGCGAGCAGTCCGAGATCGGCTTTGATGCCCGTCAGTCCGAGCAGGTCGCGCGTCATTTTGCGCAGGATGCCGGCGAGTTTCGCGGGATAGCCTTTCACCAGATTGATATCCGGATCGTCGGTGGTGCCTGTCGCGATGTGATGCTGGAAATGATAGGGACGGTATTGCTCCACATTATTGAAAATGGGATAAGCCCCGAAAATATTGCCGATGATGTCGTTCAGCTTTCTGGTTTTGAATAAGGAATAATGCGACGCGTCATGCATGATAATCGCGCAGCCGAGTTGCTTGCCACCAATAATAAATAAGGCGATGATGACGGTAAATACATTCGGAAAGAATCCCACGAGTGCGAATGCAAATGCTATCCATGTCCAAACGGAAGCGACTTCCAGAAAGCCTTTCCAGTTGGATTTTTCATGTAGCTGCTTGATCTCTTCTTTGGTGAGATATTCATGAATAATTTTTTTGTACTTCACGACCTGATTATTCTCAGGTTGTACTTTGAATTCCCAGTTGTTGTACGTGGTTGCCATCGATGCTAAAATACAAAATTTCAGCATAAAAATGCATGCATTGCATCGAAGGTTTCTTTGGGATGCAGATTCAGGCAGAAATGACCGCCGCCGACCTGCACGTAGGGCTCATCGGGTGCTCTGACGATGCGGTCGTGTTTGTCGTGGATGCGCAACGGATTCGGCAGATTGGAGGTGATTTTGGGTTCGTAATTCATCTCCATCATCAGCGCCAGCTGGGTATTGGTGAATGTATGGAAATTATCCATCACGCCGGATTGAATATTGCGCATGTGTTCGTTCTTCACTTTTTCCAGCATATATTTTTTCAACGCCGCAGTTTTTATCAGACCTGTCATGGCAGCTATCTGTGTGATACGCGGCACCTGCTGTACAGTGTGTATTACCTTGGCCGGATCATTGAATGAGCCTATCATGCAAATATCACAGCCAGTCAGTTCGCGAATCTGAAAAGAAAAATAGCCACCCATAGAATGCCCGATGAGTTTGTCGGACGGATGAATGCCGTAGAATTGTATGAGAGCCTTCGCAAAGCGCCGCACGTTGATGAACGGGAAAGTGAACTTGTCCAGCACCGGCCGGTAGTCGACAGGCAGCAACAGGAAATCCGATAAATAGGGTTTTAATTCTTCAAAACAGCGATCGTCTTCGCCAAACCCCGGAAGCAGGAAAATTCTTTTTTGCATACTGCTAATGTATGCATTCTTTATCGATTTGCAGTTTACAAAAGTTAGCTTTTGAAATCACTGCGAAACATGTACTTTTGTGCTATGAATAAGAGACTGCCCGCAGAATGGGAACCACAGGACGCGATACAGATTGCTTTTCCGTCCAGATCATCAGACTGGATAGATTACTGGGACGAAGTGGTGCCCTGCTATATCGGCATCATTAAAGTGATATCAGCCTATCAGCCTTTAATCATTGTATGTGATAATAGAACAGAGGTAGCCGAATTGCTGAAAGAGGTGCTGAATGAGCGCATTTTTCTGATAGAAATGCCTATCAACGATACGTGGGCACGCGACCACGGCGCGATTACTGTAGAAACCGCCAATGGTTATGCTATTTATGATTTTATGTTCAATGGCTGGGGACTCAAATTCGCGGCGGATAAAGACAATCTTATCACCGGTAACCTCTGGAAACAAGGCGTTTTTCAGGCATCCTCGCTGGTGATTCCGGATTTGGTGCTGGAAGGTGGAAGTATTGAAAGCGACGGAAAAGGTACCGTACTGACCACCTCTAATTGTCTGTTGTCGCCGAACCGAAATCCGCATTTCTCGAGAGCGGAGATTGAACAGAAAATTAAGGATTTGTTCGGTCTGCAGCGTTTGCTGTGGCTCGAGAGTGGCCACCTGGAAGGCGATGATACCGACGCGCACATCGACACCGTTGCGCGGTTTTGCGATGAACATACTATTGCGTATGTACAATGTACCGACGAACAGGAAGTGCATTATGAAAGTCTGCGCAACATGGAAGCGGAATTACAGCAATTTCGTACCGCGGATAAGGAGCCTTACCGCCTGATTCCGCTGCCGATGGCGGATGCTGTCTATGCGCAGGATGACCAGAGAAGACTGCCCGCGACTTACGCGAATTTTCTCATCATGAATGAAGTGGTGTTGATGCCGACTTACGGCTTACCGCAGGATGAGCTGGCCATCGCGCAATTACAGCAGGCGTATGCCGACAGAAAAGTCATCGGTGTGGATTGCAGGGCGCTCTTGCTGCAGCACGGTTCATTGCATTGCATTACCATGCAGTATCCGAAAGGCAGCATTTGTTTTGATACATTAAAAACTTTAAACCAGTAACATGAAAGTAGGAATTGTACAACAGTCCAATACCGGCGACAAGGCTGCGAATATCGCGAAATCGCTGAAAGGAATCGCGGAATGCAAGGCGCAGGGCGCGGAACTCGTGGTATTGCAGGAATTGCATTGCGGTTTGTATTTCTGTCAGGCGGAAGAGACGGAGCAGTTTGAACTGGCGGAGCCGATTCCGGGCGAAAGTTCCCGGATTTTTGCTGATGCTGCCAAGCAACATGGCGTGGTGCTGGTGACTTCTTTGTTTGAAAAACGCGCACCGGGTTTGTATCACAATACTTCCGTGGTATTTGAAAAAGACGGGAGTGTGGCCGGCGTATATCGCAAGATGCATATTCCGGATGATCCTGCTTATTATGAGAAATTTTATTTCACACCGGGTGATATCGGATTCAAACCGATTCAGACATCCGTAGGAAAACTGGGCGTGCTGGTCTGCTGGGATCAGTGGTATCCGGAAGCAGCCCGCCTGATGGCGCTGGCAGGCGCGGAAATGCTGATTTATCCGACCGCCATCGGATGGGAGAGTACGGACAGTGCGGAAGAAAAGAACAGGCAGTTCACCGCGTGGCAAACCGTGCAGCGCGGACATGCAGTCGCCAACGGATTGCCGGTGATAGCGGTGAACCGGACCGGACACGAGCCGGACTGGACCGGCGTGACTAACGGTATTCAGTTCTGGGGGCAAAGCTTCGTCGCAGGACCGCAGGGCGAAATTATTTTCTCGGCCCCGAGCGATGCGGAGATAAATACGGTGATAGATATAGATAAAAAGAGAACGGAAGAGGTGCGTCGTATCTGGCCTTTCCTCCGTGATAGAAGAATAGACGCGTACGGAGAAATTCTGAAGCGATATATCGATTGAAAACAGATTTTCTACATAACAAAAACAGCAGCCTTATGGCTGCTGTTTTTGTTTATCATATCCTGTTCGGTTTATTCCTCAAAAATCAGATACAATCCGATGAAGGCAACTGTAATGCCGATGCTCGTGAGCCCGAACAGAAAGAAGCCTCTCAGGTCGGGAATTAAATCCAGCATGGAAAAAACACAACTCATAAAGCCCAGAAAAGAACCGATAGCAGTAAGGATAAATCCTGTTTTCTGCCGATCCTGACAGCAGTGTTTTTTGTAATGTCTGATGATATCGCTGATGTGCGTTTCATCCTGGATGCCATGATGCTGCAATTCCAGTATAATGGCTTCTTCTGAATACTGCTTATTTTTCCACTTTGGAAATAAATCGGCAAATTGCATGTGTTGTAACTGATTCATACCAGATAAATTTACATGAAGTTTACCTAAAGTTAATATTTATGACTCGGATTACAAAATGCGAAAATGTTAAAAAATAAAAAGCGGCCCAAAGGCCGCTTTATTTAACTTATTCTATTGCTGTTACTTAGTATAGAATTTCTTGTTTTCTTTGGCATAATCCAACAGGATTTGTGCCGGTTCAAACCGTTCACCATATTTGGCGGTCAGGTCGTAGAGCATATCCACCACGTTCTGTACGCCGAGTGTGTCGATGTATCTGAACGGACCACCTCTGAACGGAGGGAAGCCGAGTCCGAACACCGCGCCGATATCGCCGTCCAACGGGCTTTCGATGATACCTTCCTGCAGACACAGCGCCGCTTCGTTGACCATCGCCATTGCGCAGCGCATCTGGATTTGCTCCGCATCTATTTTCTTGCGGCTGTTGCCACCGTAGAAAGAATAAATGTCAGCATCCACCTGTCCGTGTACTTTCTTGCCTTTCTCGTCGTATTTGTAAAAGCCTTTTTTATTTTTTCGGCCTTTGTAGCCGGCTTTGGAAATTTCGAGCATAATCTTGCTGACTTTGAATTTCGGGCGGGATGCCAGCAACTCTTTCATCAGCTCACCGCTCATGATATGTGCGCCAACATCGATACCTACTTCATCTGCCAGTGTGATAGGACCTACCGGATAGCCAAACAGATTCATTTCCTTGTCTATCTGCAGGATATCACCGCCTTCTTCCAGCAACAGCTGCGCTTCGTTCATCAGCGGCGCGAGGATGCGCGTGGTGTAGAAGCCCGGGCCGTCATTCACGACAATACAGGTTTTACCCTGACGTACGCCCACATCATAGCAGGTGGCAATCACCCAATCAGCGGTTTGTTCTGTTTTGATAATTTCCAGTAATGGCATTTTCGGAACAGGAGAGAAGTAGTGCATACCAATCACCAGTTCAGGATGTTTTGCTTTTGCCGCAATCTGTTTGATAGGTAATGCGGAAGTATTGGAGGCGAAAATGGTATTCGGTTTTGCGTTGGCTTCCACATCCGCGATAATGCGTTGTTTCAGATGGAGGTCTTCAAAAACTGCTTCCACTACAATTTCCTGATTGTCCAGATCTTCATAGTTCAGGCTGCCGGAGAGCATCGCCATCTTTTCTTCCAGCTCAATTTTGGTCATCGCTTTTTTCGATACTTTCTTGTTGTAATCGCTGTAGATGGATTTGTAGGCGCTGTTAATCATTTCCTGATTGATATCTTTCAGCAGCACGTGCATACCGCCGTCCATGGATACCTGCGCTATGCCTGCGCCCATGAATCCGGCACCAATCATGCCGAGGCGATGTACATGTTTTACTTTATCCTCACCGTACGGATTTTTCTTTTTGTCCGTCATGGCAAAGAAAATATTGATCAGCTGTCGGGATACCGGCGACAGAATGAGTTCTTCAAACTTTTCTACTTCTGCTTCATAACCTTTTTCCGCGCCCTGATTCCAGCCTATTTCCACACATTCCATAATGCGGTAAGGCGCAGGATAGTTGCCTTGTGTCTGTTTGTCCACCATTTTCTTTGCCTGGTCAAACACGATTTTATTCACCAATGGTGCTTCCAGCACAAGGTTGGTCAGTGTTTGCTGCAACACCGGAATGCCGGCTTTCAGAGTGTCGAGGCTGAGCTCATTGCGCTGGCGCTTGATAGGTTTCGCCACCAGTTCCAGTGCCAGTTTGTGCGCCGCATTCTGTAAAGAAGAAACATGCACGACCTTATCTACCAATCCCATTTTCAGAGCAGGATAGGCGAATATATTTTTGCCGGTCAGCATCATATCCAGCGACGCTTGCAAGCCCACCAGTCGTGGCAGTCGCTGTGTGCCGCCGCCGCCCGGCAGCAATCCGAGTTTGATTTCCGGCAGTGCCATTTTCGTCGACTTGTCGTTGGACGCGATACGGGCGTGGCAGGCCAGCGCGATTTCGAGTCCCGCGCCGAGCGCGTTGCCGTGGATGGCAGCTACTACAGGCTTTTTGGATTGCTCTATCTTGTTGAGAATAGCATGTCCTTTGCGTGCAATCGGCTTCCAATCGCCCGGTTTTTCCACTTTCTGAAATGCTTCGATATCCGCACCGGCGATGAAGTCTTTCTTCTTGCTGGTGAGTACAAAAGCCTTGATGGAATTATCTTTATCCAGTTCTGTGAAAACCTCTTCAAACAGGCTGATTAAATCCGGCCCGATTTTATTGATTTTCTCATTTTTCTGATCCATCCAAATAGTACATACGCCATTCGCATGCTTTTCGATGGTGATATAGTCTTCGCGTTTTAACGTCGCCATAGCTGCATGATTTTAACCGTTTTAAAGGCTGATTATTGAATTTTTTCTTTCAGATCTTCCAGTTTTTCTTCTGCTGCTGCAATAACATTTTTAGCAACATTTTTCACTTTCTGTTCTGTTGTTTCATATTTTTTAATGATCATCGCGTGGCCATGTGCACCGGCTGCGCAGGCTGCCAGCAATGCATATTTTCCGCCTTCTTTATGCAGTCGATTGGCAGCCATCGTGATTAAGCGACCACCGGTAGCACCGAACGGGTGACCGATAGCCAATGAACCACCCCAACGGTTGATTTTTTCCATCGGAATAGCGCCGATAGCCTTGTCCAGACCGAGTTGTTTTTTGCACCATTCGTCAGAAGCGAGGGCTTTCAGGTTCGCTAAAACCTGTCCTGCAAATGCTTCGTGGATTTCAAATACATCGATATCTGCCAATGTGAGGCCGGTTTGTTTCAGTACCGCCGCGATAGAATACGCAGGACCCAACAATAATTCTTCATATAAATCTCCGCCAGTGAATGCATAGTCTACGATTTCCGCTTTCGGTGTCAGTCCCAGTTCTTTGGCTTTGTCTTCCGAAGTCAGCAATACCGCCGTGGCACCGTCTGTCAGGAAAGACGCGTTGGCCGCCGTGATGGTGCCTACATATTTATCAAAGGCCGGTTTCAGTTTAGCCATTTTTTCTACGGTAGAATCGCCGCGAACGCCGTTGTCTTTCACGATAGGGGTGAAGTTAGGCGGCAATTGCACCGGCACTACGTCGTTCAGCAAACCGGCTTCCTGCGCTTTGGCTGCATTGGTGTGAGAAGCGGTCGCGAACACGTCCTGTTCTTCGCGTGTAACTCCGAATTTCTGCGCCAGAATTTCGCAATCCTGTCCCATTGTTCTGCCGGTAATAAATTCAGACACAGACGGTCTGTCCGGCAGGAAGTCGTTCGGACGCAGGGTGGTTGCAAATTTTGCATATTCCATCGGCGTACTCAGCTTCTGTGCGGCAAACAGTTTTTTGCGCATCTCTTTGGTGTATCCGATAGGTGTGTCCGAAGTACATTCCGTACCGCCGGAAACGATGACGTCCGCTCTGCCGAGCTGGATGGAATCCACAGCATTGGCTATTGCCTGATTGGCGGAGATACAAGCCTGTTTTACGGTGTTGCACGGTGCTTTTACCGGAATACCCGCTGTTACAGCTGCTTCTCTGGCTACGTTTTCCGTGCGCACATTGGAAATTACATTGCCATATATTACGCGGTCTATTTCGTTCACGTCAATGCCGGTTCTGTCGAGCAGGCCTTTGATTGCGAATTGTCCTAACTGGTAAGACATTAAATCCATATAATCCGTTCCCGATTTCAAAAATGGTGTTCGTACACCATCAATAAAGACTACTTTTTTCATGATTATCTTTTTTTATGTTCCAAATATAACTAAATTCAATGCATGCATTGTAAATTGAAAGTTAAGTTATTCCCATAAACATGCTTATTGCCTGTTTAGTTTCTTTTATTTACATTTGATAATTATGACAACAGATAACAGACTTTGGGTGGCACTGATAGCAGGTGTCGCTTTCATTACAGGCACATTTCTTCTGGGAAATGCATACAAATACAAATTCCGTCAACAGCAGACTGTATTGGTGACGGGACTGGCGGAAACCAACTTTGAAAGCGACCTGATTGTGTGGGACGGCAGCTACAACCGGCAGTCGTTTGATATGAAATCGGCGTATGCGCAACTGAAAGACGATGAAAAGAAAATACGGACTTTCCTGCAATCCATGGGTATCAATGACAAAGAGATTGCTTTTTCTTCCGTGATTATCAATAAAGACTATGTCAGCGAAACCAATGAGCGCGGCGGATATACGCAGCGTTTCAACGGATACAACCTGATACAGAATGTGCGCATTGAATCGTCTGAAGTGGCGAAAGTGGAAAGCGTGTACAAGGACATCGCGCAGCTCATCGACCAGGGCATAGAACTCAATTCCTCCGCGCCGCGCTATTATTATTCCAAACTGAAAGACGTGAAGATAGACTTGCTGGCCAAGGCTTCTTCCGACGCAAAACTGAGGGCGGAAACCATTGCCAAAAACTCCGATGCAGGATTGGGTAAACTGGTGAAATCGACGATGGGTATTTTTCAGATTACCGGAAAAAACAGTGATGAAGATTACAGCTACGGCGGTTCTTTCAATACATCGAGCAAAATAAAAACGGCCTCCATTACCGTTCGTTCTGAATATCAATTAAAATAAACACTTCATGTCAACATTCAAAAACAAAACTGTATTTATCTCCGGCGGGACACGCGGCATCGGACATGCCATAGGAATGAAACTGGCTGCGGAAGGCGCCAATATTGTGATTGCCGCAAAAAGTACGGAAGTGCATCCGAAGTTGGGGGGCACTATCTTCACGGCCGCGGACGATATGACCAAAGCCGGCGGGCAGGGACTCGGCATCAAATGCGATATCCGCAATGATGAGGAAGTGGCTGCAGCGGTGCAGCAAACAGTAGATACTTTTGGTGGTATCGATATTCTGGTGAACAATGCCTCCGCGATCAATCTGTCGCCGATTGCGCAACTCGATATGAAGCGATATGACCTGATGCAGGACATCAATACGCGCGGTACTTTCCTGTGTTCCAAGATGTGTATTCCGCATTTGCTGAAAGCGGAAAATCCGCATATCCTGATGTTGTCACCGCCGCTGACCTCCATCACGGAGCGTTGGTTTGCGGGACATACCGGCTATTCCATTGCCAAATTCGGCATGAGCCTGGTGGTACTCGGACTGGGTGGTGAATACCGCGGCAAGATAGGCGTGAACGCGCTCTGGCCACGTACTACGATCGCTACGGCTGCCGTCATGAACCTGCTGGGCGGCGAGACGGTGGCGAATACCTCCAGAAAGCCTGATATCATTGCCGACGCGGCTTATTATATTCTGAAAAGAGACGCTAAAACCACGACCGGAAATTTCTTCATGGACGATGAAGTGCTGCACAGTGAAGGCATTACCGACCTCGAACCATACGCCGTGAAACCGGGCGTGCCACTGACACCGGATTTCTTTGTGTGAGAATAGTACTAAGTACTTAGTAGTTAGTAATTAGAATGAGACATGAGTGGTGAAAACTACTGGTGTCTCATTTTTTTGTGTTAACGGCTACGTATTGCTGAAGTGCGGTATTTTACTACCGCACTTCAGCAATATTATAAATGTAAAGTTACAAGATTAGTGTTAATGTTTGTACTTCACACCGCATTTTAGCAATACGATGTTATGGGCTGGTTTATGTTATTCTTTTATTGGTGCGCCAATAATATTCCCATGTCCAAAATATACACAACCTTCTTGTGTGTAAATGATGTAATATAATATAAAGTCTCGCTCATAACTTGGTGGCGAACCGAACCAAGGCAATAATGTTGAAGATGTTCCAGCGTAGGTTTCAGCAAGCGAAGTACCAAATCTATCATATAAAGTAAATAGCGAACATTTTACATGCAAGTTTGTTTGAAAATCTAAATGCAATGGTGTGTATGGTATTGCATATGGTTGTGTTGGATACACGTATACCAATGGATTAGGATATGCTATCATTTTGAACGTAAATGTATCTGTACAATTTTGATTGTACTTTTTTAAATCATAAATGCTATCTTCTAATGTATTTGGATTGTTTCTTGCTTCTTCTGTAAGATTATATAATTGGCTAAAAACATGTTTATCAAAATCAGTTGCTTGACTTATTGGCATTAATGTCCAATCGTTTGGTTTTACTGTTCCAATTAAATTACCTACTGAATCTCTTTGTGTGATTTCATTTAGATTGAAATAGTATTTTGACCAATCAATTGGTTTTAATTTATCTTTTTTACAGCTACCACAAAAAAGAATAACTGCTATTATATAAAAAAATGTATTCTTCATAATAGCGATTTTAAATTGAGAAGAATTGATAAAAAGAACTAATTCTATCATTCCAAGTATTACCAAAAGCATTAATTTTTTTAGTTCTCAAATCTGACACTTCTATTTTTATAGCAGAATTTATAGGTTTATTCCAGCCAATTGCTTTTCCACCATAATTAGCATCTTGAAAAAACACAATTTGCATGAAATTATATTGATTGAAGCTTTCATTTGGAAATGGATATCCACCATCATCTATGAGTGATGATTGGTCAATAACTTTAAATGATGAATATTTATCATTATCTCTATCGCTTATCCATGTTTCTTTTACACCTTTTGTGCTAACTGTATAGTTGGTAGGACACCAATTATCTGTATTATCATTACCACATTTTTGATAGACTGTAAAACTCTGACTGAAGTATGTACCCAAATTCCAATTGTCAAACGAACTAGTTCTAAGTAAACTTGAATAATTGATATGTTCAAATAATGTTGTGGTAACTGTTTGTTGATTATGTACTGAATTTGATGTTTGGTCATTACCAACTCTAGCATTTGTTTTATTAATCATATTTCTAAAAACATAAGCATAATACTCATCTGTTGTGTTGTAAAAAGTAATTTCGTTTTCAGAAGTATAAAGTGCAACTGGATTTTTATACTTCTTCGTAATTTCGTTAAATTGTCCAGCGTCCTTACCTTCTACTTTTACTTGATTTGTTGAAGGTGAATATTTGATAGTGTACTCTAAGATTTTACC
>ENA-UPTA01002484-UPTA01002484.1-activated-sludge-metagenome-genome-assembly--contig:-NODE-2484-length-19054-cov-19.511974_pt1 | contig 19054 bp, 26 predicted proteins | sample MGYA00238184_ERZ773361 | MGnify/ENA primary metagenome ERZ773361 (study PRJEB29100, sample SAMN05720205) | activated sludge metagenome | isolation source: anaerobic digester from wastewater...
CCGGCGGCAAGATCCAGGGTCGGCAGCAGCAGCCTCTGGGCGGCCTCGAAGTCTCCGGTCGTCTGCACCAGACGTTGCAGAACGTCCATCGTCTCCTCATCCCCGTAGCGCGTCAGGCGCTGGATCTCGGAGATCGTGCCCCGGAGACTCTCGGAGACATCGTTGTAGCTGACGCCGACCGTCGCGAGCGTGGTGGACAGCCGCTTGATGATGGCTTCCGACTCGACGAACTGCCGGACACTCTCCCCCGCGAACGTGGTCAGCCCACGGAACGCCGCCTGCACGGAGGAGAACGCGACGAGCGAGCCCACGAGGCCGGTCGCCATGCCGGCGAGCTTCCCGCTGAAGCCGGCGATCGCCCCGCCAGCCGAAGTTCCGCTCTTGCCCACGGCCTCGACGGCGGAGTCGACCTGACGGAGCTTGGTGATCGAGCCCTTTTCGTCGACCTCGACCTCGATGCCAAGGGTCATGACCTTGTTCATGCGGGCTTCTCCCGGTTCGCCTTTTTCCGCTCGTCAAGCTCCACCGTGAGCAGGATCATTTCCCGCTCACAGATCGCGAGCTTCTCCTCAATCTCGGCCGTCCACAGTCCATGCAGCTTGAGCCGCTCCGCCACCGCGCACCAATCAAAGCCCCATTCCCCGGCCATCGTGACGACGCGACAGTGCTGGAGCTTGATGAGCGCGTGGAACGCCTCACGGTTGCCCGGCAGCGGGCGCGGCTCCCATCGCGGGCGTTGCTTCGGTTCCTGACCCAGCTTCCTGCAATCGGCCCGGTACTTGGCCCACCGTGCGGCCTTCTCTGGGTCGAACAGCCAGCGGGTCAGGTCTCTCAGTTTCCCTCTTCGAGCCCTTCCTTCAGCCGGGTCAACTCATAGCACCGGGAGATGACCGGCCGGATGAGCCGCGGGATGGACGCGAGCTTCTCGAGGTTCTTCTCAGAGAACGCCAGCTCCTGCCCGTTATCGAGCATGATCCCGCGCCAGCCCCGGACCTTCTTGACGGCAAGCCACTTGAGCGCGGCGATCTCGCGCTCGTTCGAGAACTCGGCCTCCATCGGCTCGAACTCGATCGAGGGCGTGCCGGGCTCATCGTCCGATCGCTTGGTGCGGTAGCGGATCTTGCGAACGTCCTGGCCGCGCCGCTTCTGGAACTCCGCGTCCTCATCCCCCGTCACCGGCAGTACCAGGAAGTAGGCACCCTGCGGCTTTGCGGACTGCCCGTCCACCTCTTCCTGATTGAGCACCACGTACTCCTCGACCGGCTCCCCCGTGAACAATCCAGCGCACAGAATCAGGTCTCCCATTCGTCGATCTCTCCCTTCAAGAGTTGCTTGGCGTGCCTCCTGGCGCGCCGGTTGTAGGCCCGCTTGATCTCCCTCGTGACGCCGGGCCGCTGGAAGGAGCAGATGAACTCCCGCCACCGGCTGAAGCAGTCGTACTCATCCCCGTTGTTGCACGGGATCTCCGCCCGCGAGCGCCGCATGACCGCCCCCCGGAAACGTCAAAGCAGGTTGCGGAACGTAACACCGTCTCGGCAACGTGTTGCCAGAACTGTACGCGGCCCCAGGATCGCGCTGGCCGCCCGGGGTGGCCCGGACATCGCCCGGCACCCCAAACGCAGCCACAGGGCCCGGGACGTGGCAAATCCGGCCATCCTAGCGAACCGCGATACCCGGGTTGCGCCCCCGGCAACGTCAGGAATCACGCCTTGCCGCCGCCTTCAGCAGCAAGGGCCGGTCTGCTTCCCGGCTGTCATCACCACTTCGGCCGCATCACCGGGCCATTGCCCGGCCCAGCAGAACCGCCAACGGGCAGCGGCTGGTGGGAGTAATCGCCTCCGGTGGCCGTGGTCGGGCCATTCCCCCGGAGCGGGCGGTATCCTCCACTCGGACCACAGAGCTGGCAGGTGTCGCCATGCGCGCAGGCCGGCGAGTCAACAGCGTGCGGCTGCGCTCCGTCACGCCTCGCCGCCGGCTGAGTTAGGTCGCGGCCGCGTAATCGGCCACGTCGCTGAGGAGGCTGATGACGATCGACGACGCGCTCGCCCCGTTGCCGTAGAACGGCGAGACGCGCAGAGCGTACATCCCGGGCCCGTCGTCGCCGATGGTGTACGCCTCGGTGTTGAGGAAGTACGCCTCCTCAAACTTGATCGACAGGTAGCGCGTGGTCCCGCCGGGCCGGTAGGAGATCAGCTCGAACGTGTGCTCGGCGTCGTTGTCCAGGCCGACCAGGGTGTCGCCCGAGTCGCGCCAACCGCGGATCGTGCAGTCCACCGCGTACTTGCGGTAGCTCTGCTCGGCCCCGTACAGGTTGGACGACAGCGGGTTGAGCACGTCCACCTGCCGGGTGATGGTGAGATCGACGCCGGTCAGGTAGCCCGCCGCCGTGCCGTCCACCTTCGCCAGTATGCCGGGCAGCACGTGCCGAAGGTCGGCGTACGTGGTCGGCGTGGTGTCCAGCGAGGTGCCTGTGTTGATGGTGGACTTGCCCGAACCGGTGAAGCCGATGTTCGCCCGGAACAGGTCGCTCGTCTTGGTGACCGACAGGCCGATCGACACCGGGGAGCAGCCGTTGTACTGGTCGTACTTGGTCAGCCCGATGTCGCCGATCTCGGCCGTGAACGACGGCGGGTCCGTGGCCCCCGTCACCTCGAAGGTGTGGGTGTACGGAGCCGACGCCCCGGATTTGGTGTAGTCGCCGAAGAAGTAGTACATCCAGAGGCCGATGGAATCGGCCGTGACCGGACACGTCGCCGTGAAGCCGGTGCCGGTCTTCAGCCCCTTGGAGTTCGCGGGCGGGTTCGGGTCCGGCGTCAGCTCGTCGGACGTGATGAGTTCCTGGAGCCCCGGAACGCCGACGCTGGAGATGGGCACAAGATTCCCGACCGAGCCGGGAGTGTTGTACGCCGACTCCTTGACCAGCATCAGCCGAGTGTTGGCTCCGCTGCGGTAGGTCGCCATGTTTTACTCCTTTTCTGCCGGGTCGGCGTCCGCCTCGGTTGAGCTCGGTGGTCTCACCTTGGCGATCTTGAACCCGCGCGCTTTCAGTGATCGGATCTGTGGCGGCTCCAACTCGATCTCCCGAGCCTCGCCGCGCACGAACAGCCCGAGGCCCACGAGCCGGACGTGATCCAGCCCGTGGCCCTCCGGCAGCACAACTCGATAGACAGCCATCATCACCCCCTAGATGAGCTGAGCGGTCTGGTACTCGACGAACGCGATCACCAGCCCGTCCTCAACGCCCGTGATCCCGCCCTCCTGGTAGGTCAGCGGTTGGGCGCAGCCGGTCGGCACCTGGCCCTCGAGCGCGGTGTGGATCGCGTCGAAAATCTCGTACACGCCGCGCTGATCGGTCACGCCGGACCCGAGATCCCAACGGAAGCGGGCCGCCGCGAACATCACCTGCACCGCGAACTGCGTGAACACCTTGTCACCGAGCGACTGCTCGATGCCGGCCCGCGAATCGCGGTCGATGAACACCGCGGCAATCGGCACGTTGTTGGACAGCAACTCGAACTCCGTCGGCGACCCGACCGCGAACACGTCCGTGAGGTACGTGATCTGACTCTTGAGCCGGGCCGCAACCCAGTCCGTGATGTCTCCGCGCACGCTCATCTCTTGCCCTCGACAATCCAGCGCGACACGATGTCGCGGATCTCGGTCTGGTCATCAGGATGCAGCCCCAGGAATCTGCGCTCCGGCACCCCGCGCCCGTATTGGTGGTACTTCCCGTAGGGGACGCCGGTCCCGATCGCGACCGACCGCTTGCCCGTGATCAGGTGATGGATGGACCGCTTGAGGTCGCCGTGGAAGACGAGGATCTTTGTGCCGATCGCGCCGCGCAATCCGCGCCTGCGCCGGTCAGCCTTCCTGCGGTTGTAGCTTTCCTTCCACGCCTTGTACTTCGGCGAGAGCGGCTTCCACGCGGCGTGCGTCTCGGGGTCGCTCTCCGCGTCGAACGCCTGCTTCGACACCTCGACGCCGTAGAGCCCGATCCGCTTGAGGGCCGGCGTCATGTCGGCGCAACGGCTGATCCAGCTTCCGATCTCGCGGACGATCTGATCCGCGCCGGTCACCCGGATCTGCGCGCCGGGGCGGCTCACCAGCCGCTCCAAGTGTCCCGCGTGTGGATGCGCTCATATGCCTCCATCACCGGGGCGCGGTCCTCTGCGGTCGTGGATGACGTGGCGTCGATCGTGATCGATCCGTCGGCGATTGCCTGCAGCGTCGCGCGCGTCTGCTCCGTGGCGAGCCGGATGTCCTCCGGGACGCGCTGCCGCCGCAGGTGCAGCCGGTACACCGTCAACTGCGTGGCGATCTCGGCCACGAGCGCCGGGACAGTCACCAGCGGCAGGGCGTACAGCCCGCCGATGTACCCGTCGATCTCGGCCTCCGCGCCGACGATCGCCTCCTCCACGACGGCGACGTCGGCCGCGCCGGTGTTCGCGTCGTCGGTGAGCTGCCTCAGCACCGTGTGCGATAGGTATTCGTCGAGATCGTTGAAGGTGACGTAGTTTCCCATCGTCTACTCCAGCAGGGCCTTCGCTTCGTCTGGCAGGTCGGCCTTGCGGTACTTCCTGCCCCGCCACTCCCACCATCCGGCCACGCCCTTCACCGGGCGATCAGGCTGATAATCCGCAGTCGTGTTCGCCTCTCCGAACGGCATCACGCCCGTGGTCGTGATCCGCTGCACAGTGTCGTGCCGGCGCAGCAGCGCCTCGGCCACATCGTCCGGCAGTTCGAACGTGTCACCGGCCTTGACGGAGCGGCCGTTCACGATGAAGGATCGCGTGTAGTCTCTCAGGAGCATTCATCCTCCCGGGATGGGAACGATCGTTCCCAAAGAAGGAAGGGGAGGGCCGAAGCCCTCCCCCTCCCAGAGTCGGGCTCTAGGTGAGCACGTCGTTGATGATCACGGCCGCGGCGGCGACGAGCTGGATGTCGTCAAACGCCATGACCTGGTACTCGGTGAGCTGTCGGGACGGGTCCGGGTGACGCCACGAGCGCGCCACGAAGTTCTCGCCGACCGAAGCCGCCGAAGCGAACCGCATGACCGAGGTCATCGCGGTCGGGTCGGTCGCGGCGCTCGGGTCGACGTACAGGAGCACCGCCTTGTCGGTGGACCACACGCGAGCGACGCTCGCGGCGGCCGCCGGGTTGGCGGTGTCCTGGATCGCTCCGGGCACCACGACGTTGAGGCCGAACAGGACAGGCGGCAGGCCGCCGGCCTGGATCAAGTTCGGCTCGGTGTACTTCCGCAGGTCGCGGACGGTCGAGTCCCGCTTCACCGCGTTGGCGACCGCAGGCGGGAGGAGGATGTGCGTGGGCTCGAAGCCGCACGCCTTGATGAACCTCTCACGCCCGGTGTCGATGTCCGCCTCGATCGCGATGGTGCCGGTGCTGGCGTCCCACTTGACCGTCGGCGTGTCGTAGCCGATGGTCGCGGTGTCGGTCAGCAGGCCCATCAGCTCGTACTCGATCTCGAGCCGGAGCGCGTTGGTGAGCCGACGGATGACCGCTTCCTCCATCCGCACGCCGGAGGCCGCGTTGTTGACGACCTCATCGGGGAGGCCGTCGACGAGCGACCGCTCGTGAACGTTGCCGGTGACCCACGTCCCGGCCGGGTTGATGGAGCGGGCCGACGGAGCGGCCGGGGCGCGCCGGGAGTCGAACTGCGTCCCCTGGATGAAGTCGCGGAGGTTCCAGATCATGTACTGGAACTCGTCCTTCGCCACCTCGCGGGTCGGCATGACGAAGTCCTGCGCGAAGCCGCCTCCGGTGCCGTACTGGAGGGCGATGCCCGTCAGCACGGGATCGGGATTGACCTGTGCGATGGTCAGTGCCATGTTGCGTTCTCCTTTCAGGCGATGAAAAAGCCGCCATCAGGCGGCGTGGTTCGGTCAGTTGTCAGGCGGCTTCGACTACTTCACCTCGAGGTAGTCGATCAGGATCGACGCGGCGAAGGACGACAGGTTGGCGCTGGCGGTCCAGACGATCGACTTCCCGCCGGACGCGATGTCGGGCGAGTAGATCGCCATGCCGCGGTCGTCCGCGTTGGTGCCGGCGGTGATCGACCACAGGAGGTCGCCCTGGACGCCGTCGACGACGCCGGTCGTGCTGTGGAGAGTCGGCGCGCCCTTGACGAGCCCGGTCGACGCGATCGACGCCGCGTCCAGCCAACCGTCCGGGTCGCCGGAGTCCGCGGTCGCGGTGCCGACGTCGATGGTCGCGCCGGCTTCCGCATCGGTCACGTTGAGCCAGACGTTGAACACGATCGCCTTGGCCGGCAGATCGTAGCCGGTGTCCTGCTCCTTCGCCGACTCGTCGCCCGCGCCGGACGCGATCGGGATGACGAGCAGCTTGTGCCCGGCCCCAATGTCGCTGATCGCGCCGCCGGACGGCAGCTCCATCAGGCGCACCGAGATCAGGTCGTTGGCGGTCGAGGCCGCGGTCTCGGCCACGCCGTGAATGAAGTCGGCCGCCGCCACGCCGCCGGCCTTGATGGCCCGGCCCGAGGTGTCGTTGGTCACGAAGTCGCCGACCGCCACCGCACCGCCGGCCTGCACGTAGACGATCCCGCCGTAGTAGACCTGGACCGCCTCGTCACCGAGCGCCCACGCCGAGTCCACCACGCCGAGCACCTGCTCGCCCTGGGTGTCGGCCATGTCCACATTGGCGCTGTCCGAGGCGTTTGGCTTGACGAACCGATAGGCCGTGAGCGCCTCCGCCGCCTTCCGGGTGAAGGACACTCGGTCCATCGCGAAGAGCTTCTGTGCCATGTTTCACGTTCTCCTTTCGCTGACGTGAGCTGTCAGTTCTTGTCGGCCATGACGCGCTCGAGCGCGTCGGTGAAGGGGATGTGCTCCGCCGTCGCCAGTGCGCGGGCCTTGGCGGCCAGCGCCTTGCGCGGCTCGGCTTCCCCGCCGATGGTGTCCGGCTCGTTGGTCGCGTTCACGAGCTGCCCGAGGGGCGGCCCCTGCGGCGACGTCTTCAGGGCCGGAGCGAGTGCCTCGAACGCGTCGTAGTGATCGAGCGCCCACTGCCGCGCCGCTGGGGCGAGATGCCCCTTGCCGATGGCGCGATCAACGGTGAATGCGCGGACCTGCTGCCGGAGCGCCTCGGCAACTTCCTCTGCCTGCGCCACCTTGGCCTCGGCGTCGGCGACCTTGGCCTGAGCCTCGGCCACAACCATCGCCCCAGCTTCGGCCGACGCGACCTTGAGGGCTTCGAGTTCGAGCGCCTTCGCGTCGCGATCCTGCGTGAGTGCCTCGACCTGCTCGCGCATGGCGGTCAGGGCCGCCATCGCCTGCTCGGCAAAGTCCTCAGCCTCGATGCTGAGCCCGAGGAACTCCCCGAGCTTCGCCATGAACTCACTCATGCGTCGCTCCTTTCCGTCCGGGGAATCCCCGGTGTCATTTGGCGAGATCGGCTCGCCGTCCGCCGGCGGCTCTTGGGCCGTCTGCTCGTCGCTCACCATCTCCTCACCCTGGACGGCTGCGGCCACCGCATCGGGAGCGGCCACCGAGTCCGCATCCTTCAACGTGGCCCCGTGCCCGCCCGGGATGAGCAGGCTGGCGGCGAGAGCATCCATGCCCTCGATCGCCGGGACGTTGGTGATCGCCACGTTCCACAGGTACTCCGCCTCACCGGAGAAGCTGAAGAAGATGACCGGGCTGACGTACCGGTACTCCCTGGCCGCGATCATCAGCGCGGCCTCTTCGTTCCACCGAACGAACAGGTAGACCCCCTGCTCGTCACGGTCGTCGCTGCCGCGCAACTCCACCCGGCCGAGCGCGAGCTCCGCAGCGAGGTACGCCTTGAGCGGCTCGAACCACTCAACCGGCACGACCGCCGCGAGCTTCTCACCCCACCCCGCCGCCTTCTGATTTGTCCCGTCGAACATGCCGTGGTCATAATCGACGGCCATGTCGACGGTCGAGTTGCCGAAGTTGTAGAGCAGCGAGGCGACCGAGTGCCGTGAGACCTCGAAGCCCTCCCGTGAGTCCCGCAGCATCACCGCCCCGATGGGCAGCACCTGGACCCACTGCGCGGTGAGCTGCTCCTTGTCCACCGCTTCGAGCGGCATGTAGCAGGCCACCGCGAAGGGCGAGCCCGCTGGCGGGGCCGCCGGGATGGGTTGCGCCGTGCGCTTGAAGATGTTCATCCAGACCTCCTGATCTTCCGGTATCCCTTCGGCCACCTGGCCCAGTTGCCACCGGCCGGTGCCTCGTTCTCATCCGCGCAGCACCCGAGCCACGGCTTGCGGCCGCGGACGCTTCGCTGGTAGCTCGTGAGCTTGCCCTGCGGCACCAGCTCCATCCCGGCCGGGGCCGTCGTCTTGGTGGTCACACCCTGTCTCTCGCCGGTCCAATCGACCAGCCACATCGGCTCCCTCATCTGTCCTCCGTGGGTTAGCGCCCGGCCTCAGTCTTGATGCCGCGGAGCGCGGATTCGAGTAGGTGTTCGAGCGTCCAGATGTCGGCTTGATTGCTCTGGAAGCCAGGGTCCGCATGGAGCGGTTGCCCGTCTTCGTCCACCGGCACGCCGCGCTCGATGTCGGGCGTGTCGTAGCCGAGCCGGTTCATCATGGTGTCGTTGAGCGGACGAATTTCGCATCTGCACCCAAACCCGTTGGGGGTCCAAAATTCGTCCGGGAACTCATCCCGCCGCCACACCCTGCCATCAAGCGCCGCGTGCTCCGGCCGCGTCCGCAGATCGTTGATCGCGTCGTACATCAGATACTCGAACTCGGCCCGCACGTCGGGATCGTTCATCTGCATGTACCGGCCCGTGCTGTAGCTCCCGAGCACGGCCATCCGATGCACCAGCTGCGCGTACGCCTCCGTCCACGGCAACGCCTGCTCATCAACCCACACCCGCCAGTCCGCGAGCGTCCCGCCCTCGGTGATGATCTGCTGTAGCTTCGTCTTCGCCTTGACCAGCGCCTGATAGGACGTGATCTGCGAGATCGTGAACGCGAGCCCGCGCAGCCGCTCGGCGAGCGCGTAGAATTCCTCCGCCGTCAGGATGCCCTTCTCGACGAACGCCTTCTCCGCCTCCGGCCAGGGCAGCGCCGTCTGTTCGTAACCCATCAGTTGCCGTCCCTGATGTCCTCTTCCACCAGCTCCACGCCCTCCGGCCCGGTGAGAATCAGCGCGTCGAGGTCCGCGTTCATCTTCAGTGCGTCCACCAACAGCGCCACGCTCGCCACCGTCGCCTCCCGCGTCACGGCCAGCACGCACGACACCACGCCGCGCATCTCCTGCCCGTTGATGACGAGCTCGAAGTCCCCGAGCGTCTTGCCCGCCCGCAGCTCCACCGTGTTGCCCATCACGCCATCCCCGGCCGGTTGGCGATGTTGAGCATGGACTTGCGCCGGGAGCACCGGACGAGCGTGAACCCGAACGGGATCAGGTAGCCGAGCCCGCACTTCGGGCAGACGAATGGGACCGCCGGGCCCCCGCCCGTCGGCCGCGGGTCCGCCGCCTGCGGCGGGGTTGGCGGTTGACCTGTACTGGGTTGCTGTACAGGTTCCGGCAACCGGACCCCGACATCCGCCTTCCGTTCGCGGGCCGCCCGGATGTCGAGCACGAGGTCGATCGCGGCGGACACCACGACGGCGGCAAGCAACAGCACGAGGAACGCCGTGGAGATGAGCCCGCCGGTCACTTCTGAATCCGCATCTCGTTCTTGACCGCCGTGCTCCCGTTCAGCAGGGACGTCGCCATCGAGCGGGCAACCGTGTCCGTGAACTCCTCCATGGAAATCCCGGCAGACTTCAGGTCATCTTCGAGGTCCGGCACCGCCAGTTGAATGCGCCGCAGGAGCTGCTCCGGCGTCTGGCACTTCTCGGCCAACATCTCGACATAGTCCAGCAGCCGCGCCACCGACTCGAAGCCCACACTCTCGGCAGCGTTCTCGGCGATTGACTCTGCCGCCCGCATCCCCGGCGACAGCGCCTTGCGCTTGCCGGCCGAGAACGCCTTCCCTCCGCGATCGCGCATCGCGAACTCCAGGGCGAGCTGTCCGGCGCTCGGGGAAGGCGTCGGCTTGAGGGTATCGTCCTCATCCTTCGGCTCGTGAATGCCAAATTCCTCCCGCACCTGCGCGAGCGAGAACGTCATGCCGGGGATCTGCGCGAGCTGCACGTACACCGCGGCCCGCCGCGACTCGTCAACCGACTCCTCCAGGTCGAACTCGAGATGCGGGACCGGCGCGTCCGGCCCCACCCGGTAGAGCACGATCGGCCGGAACAGATCGCGCCGGATGGTCGCGGCGAGCGCCTTGGCGTCCGCGTTCCGATAGTCCATCCGCACCTTGTCGTGCGCCGACGCGGCAAGAGTCCCCGTCCCGCTCTCGCCCTGCGTGGTCAGGTTCTGACCGAGGCAGATGATCGCGTACTCGGTGTCCGCATAGTTGATGATCCGCTGCATCGGCGTCTCGGCCGCGTTGCTCTGCGCGAACGGCGGGGCCGGGAAGTCGATCTCCATGTCCGCCGGGATCGCCGCCACGGAGTCCGCCCCGAGGGCCGCGAGCGCATCCTTGAGCGCCGTGATGTCGTCCCCGGTTGACCCGCTCGGGTACTTGCCGAGCCGCAGCGGGAAGCCGAAGATTTCAGAGAACGCCGCCCAATCCCGCATCGCCCAGTGCTTCGCCACCCAGAGCATCGCCAGCGAGCGCAGTAGGCCGCGCCGTTCCTTACCGCCGGACTTGAGCCGCGGGGAGTGGACGATGAACTTGTTCGGCTCATCGGCCACGGTCAGGTACTTGGTCCCGCCGACCGTGATCTGGAGGTAGGTGTCGGTGTCGGAGTACCGGAGCATCTTGCCCGGCACCTCGACGATGTCGCTCACCAGCGCGTCCGGGGTCCAGACGATCTCGGCCACGGACAGCCCCTTCGGCACCGCGTCGAGCAGCATCTCGAACACGCCCTCAAGGCTGACCTCAGCAAGCCCTTCCCACACCGCATCCACCGCCGCCACGGCCCGCGCATCGTCCGGGTCATCCGGCACGATGTCGAACTCCAACCCGGAGACCGCGAGCCGGCGCGTCGACACCACGGACGCCAACCGCGCGTCCCGGTCGATCATCCGGTCGAAGAGCTGCATCTCGCTGCTGAGCGCGCCCTTCTCCGCGGACTTGAGGTAGGTGACGACGTTAGACGGCGTGATGTCCGAGGCGAGCGAATCAAGCCACGCTTCGCGCGTCGGGACATAGATCTGCGCCTTCTGCGGCCGCCCCTTGGAGACGATCTCGCGCCCCATCTCGTCAGGCATCTAACCTACCTCCAGACCCGCTCGCGCTGCGTGCTGCGCCGGCCCTCAACCTTGTGATACTCCCAGACGTGCTGCGTGGGCACGCTGAACGCCTGCACCACCGCGTCCGCGCAATCCGTGCTCCGCTCGAGCCGCTCCCGGATCTTGTCCTTCGACTCAAGCTCGATCCGCCCGCCGCTCACTTCCCGCCAGTGCGGAGACGCCAGCTCCCCGGTCAGGTCCTCATCGGGTGGGAGCGCCACATCCAACCCGCTCGCAGGATCGAGCATCTCGCGCAGGTTCCACCACGCCCATGCCCGCATGTTGGCGAACCCGAACTCCCCGGTACGGTCCCGCTTGGAAGCGGCCGCGCTCGCGATGAACGCGGACACCCGCAGGCCCAGCTCTCTCAGTCGGCTGACAACCCCGGCCCCGATCCCGATTCCGTCCACCACGGCCAGCGCGTTGTCATTCGCCTGCAGCAACCCTGCCACGCGCCCGGTGGTCGCCATCAGGTCGCCGCCTGATTCCTTCCGCAGCTCGGTGATCACGTTCCCGGCCCGCAGCGCGAGCACGCTCCGATCCTTTGACTCCCCGACGTCCACCCCGACCACCTGCACCTTGCCGGGCCGGCCCGCCGCCTTCCACTCATGCCACCGCTCCACCGCGGCCTCGATCCACGCCAGCGGGATCACGCCGTCCTCATCGGATGCCGCGAACTGCCCGAGCACCCGGTTCTGGAAGACCGCGGAATCCTGCCCCCACTGCCGCGCCCGGTCGTCCGCTTTCTCTTGGGTCATCCGGCCGGCCGCGATCATCTCGGCCAGCGTGACGTGCCGGACCCACCAATCTTCGTATCCACGGTCCCGCTTGTGGATCTGGTAGAACCGGCCCGCTGGCTCCCCGGGAGTGGACACCGCGACCGTATAGGCATCCCCGGACATCAACGCGCCCTCAGCCGCGTCCCAGATGTCCGCCGGGATCGCCTTCGCCTCATCGAACACGTACATGATCGAATCCGCGTGCGCGCCCTCGATCTTCTGATGGTCGTTGGACGCCACCGCGGCCGCAAAGCCCGTCCGCCCCTTGAGCATCAGTTGGAGCAGCTCCTGCTCCGTCAGCGGTTCACGCCCGATCCGATCCCACCGCAACCGCCCAGCCCACTTGTGGACCTCCGGCCAGAGGTAGAGCGTGAGTTGCCGCCATGCCGACGCCGTCGTGATGATCTTCCAGTCCGCCACGCCATCCCGCGTCAGGGCGAACCATAGGACCAGCATCGCCGCAGTCGTACTCTTCCCAGCACCGTGGGGACTGCGCACCGCCACGCGCCGGCGCACCGCCAACTCGGCCAGGATCTCGGTCTGGTATGGGGCCGGCCCTTCGCCAGCCTTCCACTCGATGCACTCGGCGGCGAACAGGTCCGGCCGGTCCCTGTACTTCGCCCGAAACGCCGCCACTGGAGACGAGATGCTCGCCTCCAGGGCGTCCGCCTCAGCCTTCGCCAGTTGCAGGAGCTGCCGCTTGACGGAGTCCGGCAAGTCGCTCAAGTTGCTCTCTGAGAACTGCATCTAGCTCCGACCCGCTGAGGGAGTGTTCTTCGGGGAGACCCAGTGCCCTGCACTCGATCTCCCATGCCAGCTTGATGAGCGCGACGATGTCACGCGGGGACAGGTCGGCCGGGTCGGTCAGGGCCAGCCCGGCCAAGGCCACCGTGAGCACTTCCTTCGATAGCTGGATGTGCCGGACGCGGGTCTCACTTTCCTTCACGCTCCCGATCTGCCACGTATGCCGTGATGTGTCCGTCCGGTACTGTGCCCGCAGATCGGCCCACTTCTCCTTCGCGCTCCGCTTCTTGAGCGTGATCGTGGCGAGTCCATGCTGGGCGGCGAGTGCCTCCAGCGAAATCTCGCCCATGACGTACTCGTCACGGATCTTCTGACTGTCAACGCTCTTCATGCGTCCCCTTCTATGACCCTTCCACTTCAGCCTTGATCTCGACCGGGACCATGCCCCACACGATGCCGTCCGTCGCCGCCGTATCGAACACGATTAGCGGGCAGGCCCACCGGCCCACGGACAGGGCGAGGTCACCCAGGAAGAGCCGGCACTCGCCGGTGTCGTACCCGGCCTGATCCCATCGGATGTACCCGGTCGCCTTGTCGGTGGACGTGATGAGCGTGCCGTTGACGGTCAGCGTCATCTTGGTCACGTCCGAGAGATCCTTGGCGGTCCCGTCCTCCTTGAGGAGCAGGTTGATGGCATTGTCGTGCCCGAGCCAGATGACCTCGCTCTCCATGGTTGCCTCCGGTTACGACAGGCTGAAGTCGAGTGCCCCGGCCGCGAAGTCCACGGTGTCACCGGACCCGACCGCCTGATCGGTCACGTCAACCCACATGAGGTTTACCGTGTTACCGAAGGCGTTGGAGATGTGGTTGGTCACCACAGCGTGCGTGATCGTCCCCCACGAACCGCTCGGCGTGTCGAAGAGGATCTGCGCGTCGTTGTCGGACGTGCCTCCGCTCGATGCCGAGCACGCCCCGACCGCTTGCCTGGCGTAGCCGTTCCCGCTCGGCTCCACCGCTCCCGTGCCGTCATCCAATGGAGTTCCGGTCGAGAGCCCGACGTAGAGCGTCGGCGCGGTGTAGCTGCCCACGCCGAAGACGTGATCGAGCATCTCGTTGCAGAGCAGATCGCACCAGCCCCCGCCGCTGCCAGAAGCCGAGAAGGACACATCCAGCTCATCATCGGCGAAGCTTGGCGTGTTGCCGCTGACCACAGACTTGCTCGCCGCAAGCGAACCGTGTGCGAGCAAGTTGACGTTGGTGCCCCAGGTCGTGTTGCTCGCGTGATCGCAGAGGAACCAGTGCGTGATCGTGCCCCACGGGCCGCTCGCCGTGTTGAACGTCACCGTCCCGGTGTTGGATGTCTTCCGAGCGGCGGCGGCGTCCCAGGAGGCGTGCGCCACGCGGGCGTAGTTGTTGCCGCTTGGCTCTGCGATCCCGCTCGCGTCGTCCAGCGGATCGGCGGTAGACAGGCCGACGTAGATCGTCGGCGCGGTGTACGCTCCAACGCCGAGCACATGATCGAGCATCTCGTTTTCCCAAAAGTCACTGATTGAACCCATAGTGCCCTCCTGGCAATGCCCCGCCGCTCCCGCCCGGGGCAGGCTGTTCGTTGCTGATTAGTTGTTGGATCTGCGACTAGGCCGCGGAGATGCTCCGCTGTGGCGTTACCGACAGCCAGGAGTAGAGCGGAGTCATCGACTCGATCTCCCGCTCCGGCGTCAGGCTCTCGATCGTTGGACTGACGATGTCACCGAGCACGCCGAGCACCATGCTCGCGGCGCCGGTCGACGATGTCGCGGCTGCGATCGCGGACAGATCACGGGTCAGCCACAGCACCGGCTCGGCCGTGTCCGTGGCCGCGCTTGCCTGCCCGGACAGATCGCGGATCGCCGTGAGCACCGCCGCAGCCGTTGCGGACACCGCGGGGGCCGTGGAAGCCAAGTGCCGAGCGTTGAGCAGCGGAGCCGTTCCCGTGGTCGTGCTCGCTGCGGCTACCCCGGCGATGCTCCGGCCCGCGTTCAGTGTCGCGCTGGCAGTGTCGGATACCGCGGACGCCGCACCAGTCAGCGTGCGGGCCACCGCCAGCGCCGCGCCCGCCGTTGCGCTCGCCCCGGCCGAGGCTGCGGACAGATGCCGCGCCATACTGAGCGCCGCTGATCCAGTGACGGACGCCACGGCCGCCACGCCGGCGAAGTGCGCCCCGCTGACGACGGTTAGATCAGCGTTAGCCGTCGTGCTCGACCCCGCCACCGCGCCGGCCAGCGGGCGGTCAACAGCAAGCGCCCCGGCCGCGGTCGTGCTCAAGCACGCGACGGTGCCAGCGATATGCCGTCCGGCGTCGAGTGCGGCGGTCCCGGTCGTTGTTGCCGTGCTCGACTCGCTGGTCAGCGGCCGAGTCACAGCGAGAGCCGCCGTGCCGGTAGTGGTCGCCGCAGCCGCCGTGCCGGAGAACTGTGCTAAGCCGGTGATTGTCAGGCTTGCATCGGCAGCCGCTGTCGCCGCAGCCACAGCCCCTGCTAAGTGCCGCGTCAGTGACAGGCCGACGCTCGCCGTTGTCGAGGCGGCGGTCGCCGTGCCGGTAAGCGGACGACCGATTGCAAGCGCAGCGGCGGCCGTAGCGGTCTCGCCCGCGCTCGCGCCCGTGAGATGCCGCGCCACCAGCAGCGGAGCCGCCGCCGTGGTCGATGCCGCAGCGGCCGTACCGAGGAAGCTCGCCATCCCGGTGATCGAGAGGTTAGCGTCAGCAGTCAGGGACGCCCCGGCAACCGCGCCGGTCAGTGGTCGCACCACAGCAAGCGCCGCGCTCGCGGTCGCAGTGGCACCGGCCACCGCCCCGGCGAGATGGTCCGCGATGGCGAGCGCCGGCGTTCCGGTCGTGCTCACGCCCGCTGCCGCGCCCGTCAAGTGCCGGGCGTTGAGCAGGGCCGCGGTTCCGGTCACTGTCTCGGCCGCCGCGGTCTGCGCCAAGTGCCGAGCGTTGAGCAGTGCGGCATTGGCCGTGACGGTGCTCGCCGCGGCCGCCCCCGTGAAGTGCGTCGTGACTGCTACGTCGAGGCTGGCGTTGGCCGTGGTCGAGGCCGCTGTCGCAGTCCCGGCAAAGTGCGCCGGAACATTCAGCACCGCAGATGCCGTCGAGGTCTCCGCAGATGCCGCCCCGGTCAGGGGACGGGCAATCGCCAGCGCCGCCGATGCCGTTGACGTGGCAGCCGCAGCCGCCCCTACGAAATGCACCTCTCCGGTGATGCTCAGGTTGGCACTGGCGGTCGTGGTCGCTCCGGCCGCCGCGCCGCTCGCAGCGAGATGTCTCCTCACCGGCAAGTTGACAGCCGCCGTCTGGGTGACTGCCGCCGGCGCCGCCGACAGGTGCCTGTTGACCACCATCGGGACATCGGCGGTCGCCGTCACCGCTGCAATGGTCGCCGCGAAGTGACGAGGCACTCCCCCCACGGCGACCAACCGCCGCCGCGAGTACATCTGGTAGGGCTCGCGGAACAGCGACATCACCTCGGATGGCTGTAGTACCCTCGACCAGATGCCGGTAAATCCAAGTTGGGACGACTTGAGCGAGCCGCTGTTTGAACCAATGCGGAAATACCCGCTCGTCGCCGTTGTCTCTGTCGTGTTGGTCGCCGTCCCCCACGGTTGACCGTTGAAGTAGAACGCTATCGGCCCCACCCCGTCGTAGGTGTAGGCGACCTGAATCCACTTGTACCGCCAGGTGTCGCGGTTCCAGTTGCTCGAACCATAGTTTGAAGTCCCAAACCGCAGCAAGATCTGTCGATTCGGGTACGATGGGTTGTTGAACGACATCCGGGGATAGTTGAACCCCTGCGAATGCGAATGAAGTGCCTGTGCCGTGATCTGGTCCTCATATCGAGCCCAGTGGATTACGGAGTGCGGGCCGGTGAAGTCCACATCCAGCAGCGAGAATTGAAGGTAATCGTCCGCTCCGCTGTCGAAGCTCAGGGCGCTCCCGAGCTTGGGATCTGCTGCGCTCCACACCCCGGCCAGGTTCACGCCGGTCCCGAGCTGTCGCTGGCCGATCGCGTTGCGGAGGTTCTTGCCCGTCCCTTCATTGAACGGCAGCAGGAACGCCAGGCCCCGGCTGATGGGCAACGTCAGGTCGGGCAGTTCCCCACGATACGGAGCTGACCCGAAGCGAATCGGCAGAGACATCAGAGGCTGATCCCGTCCACGCGGACGTAGGCGTTCACCGTGATTGTGTCGGTGGACCCGCTCCGCACGTATCCGACCTTGAATTTGTAGACGCCGCTCACCAGGAAGGAGACCTCGGTGTCGTTGCCGCTCGTGCAGTCGAGGAGGAATTGCGTGACGGGCACCTCGTCCCAGACCTCGCTCGAGGCATCCAGCGTTGAATAGACGGATACGGTGAGGCTGTCGGTCGTCCCGCCGCTGTTGGCGACGATCTGGACGTGAGCCGACTCGCCCGGGTTGAGTGACACGGCATCCGAGAACAGCTCAGTCCCGGTCACGCTCGCGGCGTTCTCGATCTGTGTCTTCGATCCCCACGCCATACGTCACCCCCTACGCCCGGAAGGTCTTGCGTTCCTCGTCGCTGGTCGGGCTGGCAACCACGCGCAGGTGGAAGGCCTTCTCGCCCGAGCCAACGACGGTCACCAGCGAGCCCTCGACGTAGTCGCCGACGAGGTCCGCGGCCAGGTCGAGGTAGCCGTTCGCCCCGTACGCGATCGTCTTGGCTGTCGCCACTAGCTACGTCTCTCCGTATGCCGTCGGTATCTTTTCGGTATAGGCAGGGATACTTTGCGCGGAAGTCTTTTGTTTTCAACTCGGTGCACGGGCCGCGGTGCGCGGATCGCATCCCCAATGCGCCCTGGCCCGCCCGAGGCATCTTGCCGCCGGGTTACCAGCGCGCCATACCCTAGCTCGCGGGATGGCCGAATTTGCCACCTACGCTCCTCCGCCTTGCGTTCTACGCATGAGGCCGCCCGATTCCACGCCCGCCGCTTCCGCGCGATCCTGGGGCCTTCCAGGGCCGTTATCCGTCGGTCGGCATCTCCGCGCGCCCCGTGTACCAGTCATGGACGCGCGCAATCGCCTCCGGGAAGCTCAGTCCGTACACCCGCTGAAACTTCACCCGACCGAGAGCGTGCGCCTCCCGGTGATGCCGCCGGCAGAGCGGGACCACCTGATCGTTCCCGCCGCCGCGCGGCCGGCTCACGACACGATGCGGATCGCAGTGCCGCAGTGTGCATCCAGGGATCAGACACGGCAGGCTACGCACGAACTCGAGGTACTGCGGGTCACGCATCCGCTCGGGCTTGGGCAGGATCACGAGCACCTCCGAGAGGATGTCGCGCGTTGATTGGTCCGAGGCCGCCCTGGGAGGAGGAGGAGACCGGGCCACGCAGACGCGCCCCTGCGTGATGACGCAACAGGCCGGAGCACCCGACACGCAACGGCAGACGGCCCACCTCTACTGAGGGCAGGGCACACGAGTGTCGAGGCCGAGCGGGGGCGCTCCGGGCACAACGCAAAACGCCCGGAAGCCCCGGGCGTTAGAGACAAAAGTTTCCACTGGGAGGAATGTACTCCACAGATGACAGATTGTCAAGGGGTGGTGTTGCGCGTTGCGGAAACCGCAACCGGTAGCGTCACAGTGCCCACTCGAACCGCTCGTGCGCCAGCTCGAGCCGCCACTCCAGCTCATCGCAGAACCACTTCAACCCGCGGCCGAAGTCGTCCGTCTGCTCCCACCGCTCCCGGCGTCGGCAGATGTGCGGGAGCATCGCCACGCACTCGTCGAGCACCGTGGTTGACCGTGTCTCCCGGATCTCCGAGCGCAGATGGCTCTCCACCCGGTACAGGTCGCACCACATATCGAGCACCGAGCGCAGCTCCCGCTTGTCGGGCGCGTCCTTGTCTCGTCGGCCGGCCGTGTCTGTGCCCGGGCTGACGGCGATCACTCGCACCGGGCACCGGCCGACGAGCGCAGCGATCGTGTACACCCGCGCCATCTCGCCGACGGGGCCAGAGACGTACGGGTGCTCGTGTTTGGTATCGGCCAGGGTGCAGTGCGGGTACTTGACGGCGCAATCGACGTACAGGCGGAGGAGGCGCATGGCATCCGTGTAGGAGATCATTCCGTGGGCAGCTCGCGGGCGGCGGCGCGGCAGAGGGACCAGATGAACAGCAGACCACCAGCGGAGAGAGCCAGGCCGAGCAGGATCAGCAGCGCGGTCAGCATGACGGCTC
>ENA-UPTA01002487-UPTA01002487.1-activated-sludge-metagenome-genome-assembly--contig:-NODE-2487-length-19046-cov-5.906956_pt1 | contig 19046 bp, 12 predicted proteins | sample MGYA00238184_ERZ773361 | MGnify/ENA primary metagenome ERZ773361 (study PRJEB29100, sample SAMN05720205) | activated sludge metagenome | isolation source: anaerobic digester from wastewater...
CCACACATCCAATCGTTCGTTGGGGGGATGAGGATGGTCCCGTCGTCCTGGATGCTCCAGTGCGAGTTGTAGATGAAGTCGGGGGCCGCCATGACGGCTTTGTCCACGCCGACCCACGGATAGCGTTTGAGCACTTCGACGGCGATCCGTATCCGCGTGTCAAGCGGGCCGTTGAACCCTTCGCTCCACGGCGCGATCACGCCGTGCTCATCCTCGACGGCGTGGTGCGCGTAGTAGCTCTCAAGCGTCGTCGCCCCGAAGACCCTCGCGGCAAAAGACGCCATGACGAGCGAAACGAACGCAAGGCAGATGCGGGCGAACCGATCACAGAGCAATTCATGTGCCATGTGCAGTCTCCTTTTCGCCGCTGCGGCCGGATCTGCGATATGCCGGATCAACGTCGAGCGTCGAGGCCCTTCCAACTGTGCTTCCAGCGGTCCTTGCCCGGGCTCTCGACGACCATTGCGTCGCCTTCCCGCCAGGATTTCAGCGGCAGGTTGTTTTCGTCCCGCAGATACCGGTCCGTCATGAACCCCCTCTCGACCAGCGTCTCCAACGATTCGGGCAGCGTGTCGAACGCGAGCCGGTAGGCGTAGAGGGCCCGGCCGATGCCAAGACGGACGAAGTGAGCCTCGTGATGGGTCTTCTCGGCGCGCTGGACCTCTGGCGGTAGTCTCAGCAATCGCAGCATCTCCACGCCCAGCGGCCCGACCTGGCCGGCATCGCTGCTCGCGCGGAAGGAGATTGTGTGATTACCTTTCTTGAGCTCATGGGTCCCGAGTACGAGATCCAGCTCGCCCTCTTCGGAGGCGCGGAAATCGGCCGTGAGCACCCGCGTGCCGTCCAGCTCCACATCGTAAACGCCGTTGTGCGGACCGCTGGCCGCAGTCAGACGCACGGCGAACCTGCCCTCCTGTGACAGCTCGAACGGTAGCGTGAGTGTGGCGCCGGGCTCTTCGTTGGGCCAGGCAAGCACGGGGCGGGCACCGAAGAAGCCCTGCGTTTGCACCTGGGCTTTCGCCTGACCCGACGTTCGCGCGTAGCGGTATGCCTTCACCAGATGGTGCTGTTCCCAGGGCACTCGCCGGTCGCACCAGCCGGGGAGGGTCGCGAATGAGGTCTTCGGCTCGCCCGCCTGATACCAATACGCCACGCTGCTGAAGAAATCGGGACGTTCAAGGAAGAATCCGTCCTCCGATTCGTCGCAGTTGCCCCGGTGCTCGATGGCCACCGTGAGTGATTTGCTGAAATGGACCGGATCGAGCAGGTGCCAGCGGTAGCAGACGCCCGCGTCTCCGGGGACGTAATCCTGCCAACGGGGCTGGCCGAACCAGGGCCCGGTTCGGACTCGGAATCCCCAGGCGTCGTTGAAATAGTCCTCGCTGCCGGTTCCCTGGAGGCTGGGGACCTTCTCCCCGTCGACGTAGAAGAAATCGTCGCCCTCGCCGAACCAGCCGTTCTGGCCCAACGTCACGGACATCACCGTGCCCACATACCAGCCGCTGCCCGTTAGATCGGCCAGCAGATAATCTCGCCCCGCAACCGCCGGGTATTCCTGCCGGTAGCGGGCGTAGAAGTAGGGCGTCGCCGGCGGCAGGTCGTCCAACTGCATCCAGTCCACTTGCCAATAGAGACCGGTCGAGCGGTCCGGATTGTCGTTGGTCACGACGATCTTCGCGCTCTTTCGGAACGGCATTCGCCAGAAGCAGCTCAGCGAGCCTGTGGGCGAGACCTGGACCGGGATGCTCTCGACGGAGGCGGGTTTTCCGTGCCCGACGGCGAAGAAATCCCCGAGCGGCACCTCGACGCCGGGCTTTCTCGCGTCGTCATAGTAGATGCGCAGCACCAGGGCATTCAGCTCGCCCACCCAGCCGGCGTGGCTGGTCATCCAGATGTGCGTGATTACGCCCGGTCCTTCCAGGATCGGCATGTGGACCGACTCGCCGGGCATCAGCCAGGTCATGTCGAGGTTCTCGGTGTGCCAAGGCTGTTCGTTGCTCGATACCCGGCGGTTTCGCCCCTTGGGCCAGGCGCCGAGCGGACCGAGCACGTCGACCAGCGACAGCGGACGCTCCAGCTCGTAGTCGATCCACACGGCGTCGTTCATGTAGGCGCGGGCGTACTCGTAGGTCATCCATCCGTCGCGGCCGTTGTTGTTGGAGTTGCGGAACAGAAAGAGCCCGCCGCCCGGTATCTCGGGGTCGTCCCGATAGCCGACGATCAGGACGCTGTGCCCGTCGAACACCCCCTCCGGCGGGGCCATCCCAAGGACATCATTCACCCACTGCGCCTTCTTGGGCCAGCGAAATCCGCCGCAGACGGGCCACTGACGATTGAGGACTCGTTTGATCGCGACAAACTCCATGTCGGTGAGTCCCGTGTTCGGGTCCCACGGCTTGATCCAGTGCAAGCGCAGACCCATCTCGTGGAATTGCTTCGCGTGGTCTTTCGCATCGTCACTGGGCGTGCGTGCGGCGTCGAACTTGTCCTGGTAGGGCATATCCTGCTCGGGGCACGCCCCGTAGATCGTGAACCCGGTCCATAGATCGGAAAAGAAACTGCCGTCGTCCGTGTCGTGGGCCGCTTGGTTCGAGGCCCAATTGAGAAACTCGACGCTCAGCCGTGTTCCGCGATCTGTCTTGCTCCCGATCGCGTACTCCAGCGCGCCGGCCACCGTGAAGACCGAACACGTATTCCGCTTGCCCTGGGCGCGCGGCCCCAGTTGCCATCTTTCAAAGTTGTGGCGAAGGTCGATGCTGCTCGCCGGGGCGCCGCCCTGTACAGCCCCGGCGGCACTTGGCGGGAGCAACGAACAGGCCGTCAGCACCAGGCCGCCGAGCACCCGGCGAAACCTCAAGGCAAGACACGTTCTCAGCATGCAGAGTCCTCACTTTCTCTCGCTTGATTCTATGTGACCGATATCTTGGGACCACTTGACAACGTCACGGCCATTGTGCCCTGCCGGGTACGAGATTGCAACCCATTCTTGCCCGGCAGTCTGCACGATAGACAAGAGAATGGGAGTGCCGGCCCTGGCCGTCGTTTCGGGATTCGCACACGGTTGTCAGGACCATGGGTTGCGGTTAAAATCACGGCACTGTCTTGAAGTGCGCAAGGCGGGCGGTTTCGCCAGTCCTCGGCAGCGGGGAAAGCGCCGACTTCGCAGAAGGGAGAAAGAATGAGAGGGCATCCGGCAGTCATTGGGGTCTTCTTCGGGGCGGTTCTTCTGGCGGGCGGACACGCGTGGGGGGCGCGGCCCTCAGTCGAGGAGATGGCGCTGCGAGACCACTGGGTTCGCGACCATCTCCCCGTTCCGCCGGCCGGAGTCACTTCGGCGCCCGCGTCACTGCCGGAGGCCGGGCTAATGGTATGGACCAACTACGGCCCGGTGTTGTGTAATACCGTCAACGACAGGCCCCTGCAAATCGGCGAGCAGACATTCGAGCACGGTATCTATTGTCATGCGCCGAGCAAGATTCAGGTCTTTCTACCGGGGCCGGGCAGGTCCCTGTCCTCGGCGACCGGTATCCTCTCCAACAGCGATTCACAGGGCGGGAGTGTGATCTTCTCCGTGACGGTTGCTGAAAGGGATGTCCATACGTCCCCCGTTCAGCGTCGAGGAGAATCCGCCATCCCACTGAGCGTCGATCTCGGGGGTGCGCGGGAGTTCTTGCTCTCGGTCGGCTGTGCCGGCGACGGCATCAGCAGCGACCAGGCGGTCTGGGCAAACGCAGAGGTGACACTTGCTGACGGTCGAGCGCTTCGGCTGGGCGATCTTGCGCTCCACGACGCACTGAGTCGAAGCCGTTCCGACGCCACGCCGCCCTTTTCGTTCTACTATGGCGGCCGGCCCTCGGACGAGATCCTGCCGACGTGGAAGCTCCAGGAGCAGCGAGATAAATCGAAATCGGATAGAACGACCCTCGTGCAGACGTTCACCGATCCGAAGACGGGCCTGATCGTACGCTGCACAATCGTGGAATACGCGGCTTTCCCGACCGTCGAGTGGACCCTCTCGTTCAAGAACTCCGGAGATCGCGCCACGCCGATCCTGGCCGGCATCCTCCCTCTGGACACCCGCCTGGAGCGAGGCGAGGAGGGGGAGTTCCTCCTGCATCATTTCATCGGCAGTCCGTGTGCGCCCAACGATTACGAACCCCTGGAGACGACGCTCGGGCCGGGGGCCGGCAAACGCATCACCACTCAGGGAGGGCGTCCAACAAACAGCGATCTGCCCTACTTCAACATCGAGACCGGCAGCGACTGCGGGGTGATCGCCGTTATCGGCTGGGCCGGTCAGTGGGCGGCCCACTTCGCCCGGGATGAGGGCCGTGGCTTGCGAATCGCCGGCGGGCAGGAGGCGACCTGGTTCCGACTCCGGCCGGGCGAAGAAGTCCGCAGCCCGCTGGTCGTGTTGCAGTTCTATCGAGGTGACTGGATCCGCGGGCAGAATGTTTGGCGGTCCTGGATGCTCGAGCACAACGTCCCTCGTCGGGATGGCAGGATCCTTCAGCCGTTCATCTTCGTCTGCAACGGCAACTACTATCCCGGCCTGATGACGGACGCCGCCACGGAACTGCAATTCCTCCGCGGCTATCTGGAAGAGGACATTCACCCCGACTATTGGAACCAGGATGCCGGCTGGTACCCGTGCGAGCCGGAAGGCTGGCCCAGAACCGGCACGTGGGAAGTGGACCGAAAGCGCTGGCCGAACGGCATTCGCGAGGTCAGCGACTGGCTCAGATCCCGTGGTGTCAAGACGATCACCTGGTTCGAGCCGGAGCGGGTCTATCGCGGCACGTGGCTGGCCGAGAATCACCCCGAGTGGATCTACGGCGGTCGCAACGGCGGGCTTCTCAAGCTCGGGGAGCCCGAATGCCGCAGATGGGTCACGGATCGCGTCGACCGATTACTGACCGAGGAGGGAATCGATTTCTACCGGCAGGATTTCAACATCGATCCTCTGTTCTATTGGCGGGGCAACGACGCCGAGGACCGGCAGGGGATCACGGAGATCCGCCACATCGAGGGGTACCTCGCCTATTGGGACGAGTTGGTCCGCCGGCATCCGAACCTGCTCATCGATTCCTGTGCTTCCGGCGGGCGCCGAAACGACCTGGAAACGCTCCGGCGGGCCGTGCCCATCCTACGCAGTGACTACGTCGGGGATTTCTCTCGCCCCGATTTCGATCCCCTCTGCGAGCAGAACCACGTCTACGGCATCACCTTCTGGATGCCTTACCATGGGTCGGGATTCCTGACCATCGACCCGTATGCCGTTCGCAGCCTGATGGGACCGATTGTCGGCATCGGGGTGGATACGAGGCGAAAGGACCTCGACTACGCGCTTCTGCGGAAGCTTTGCCGGCAGTTGCGGCAGGTATCACCGTGCTACCTCGGCGACTACTACCCGCTGACCCCGTACCGGAAGACCGCGGATGTGTGGGCGGCCTGGCAATTTGACCGGCCGGATACCGGAGAGGGTCTCGTGCAGGCGTTCCGCAGGAAGGACTGCGTGGAGCCGTCGCAGGTCTTCACGCTCCGGGGGCTCGTCCCTGACGCCTTCTACGCGTTCGAGAACCTCGATACGGGCGCGTCCGAGAAACGAACCGGCCGCCAGTGGGTGGAGCAGGGGTTACGTGTCACTCTCCCGAATCGCCCGGACGCCGCTGTATTGAGCTATCATCAGGTGAAGTGATGGGGGGCCTCGGACGCGAGATTGTGGGGCGTAATGCGTTCCGCAGAGATTTCGAGGATGGTATAAAGAGAGTGCCGGAGTGGCGAATCTGTTCCGTACCGACGCATTGATTCTATGGAGATGATGATGAGTCACAATGATCTGAACCGCCGGGAGTTTTTGAAGACCGCGGGACTGGGTTCGGCCGCTATGGCTTTCTCGGGACCGCCGCTTGCAGGACAGCAGGGCAGGAGGGGCGCCGGGGTCTCCATATCCATCGACCCGAAACCCAAGTTTGCTCTCTCTCCGTATCTGTACATGCAGTTCATGGAACCGCTGGGCGTCACGGATACCTCGGTGGATGCCGCCTGGGACTTCGGGGCGGACCGCTGGCGGGAGGACGTGGTGGGGATCACGCAGGAATTGGCCCCCACGCTCATGCGGTGGGGCGGCTGCTTCTGCTCGTACTACCGCTGGAAAGAGGGCGTGGGCCCTATGGATCAACGCCGCCCCATGCTCAACCAGCTCTGGGGCGGGATCTACAACAACCAGGTGGGGACGCATGAGTTCGTGGACTTCTGCCGGCGCGTGGGCGCGGACCCGCTGATCGTGGTGAACTTCGAGTCGGACGGGCGGAAGTACTGGGCGGTGTCCCCCAAGGGCGACATCCGTTCCGGGGACGCCAAAGAAGCCGCCGAATGGGTGGATTACTGCAACGGTCCCGCCAGCGCCCTGCGACAACAGCACGGCGTGCAGGACCCATACAACGTGCGACTCTGGCAGATCGGGAATGAGACCTCCTACGATGTCGGCATGGATGCCGAGACGGCCGCGAAGAAGACCGTGGAGTTTGCCAGGGCCATGCGGAAGGCGGACCCGGCCATTCAAATCATCGGGTGGGGCGACAGCGGCTGGGCCGGGCAAATGGCGGAGATCGCCGGCGAGGAGCTTCAGTACATCGCCTTCCACAACGGCTTCGGGTCGGGCGGCGAAGGCTCCCCTCTGCATGGGATCGAGTACCGAAAAGACCCGGCCAAGACCTGGGAGTACCTCCTGAGGGCCCGCAAGGCCCAGGAGGAGAAACTCCGTGACATGCGCGAGCAGGTCGCGAAGTACAACATCCCCCTCGCCATGACGGAGTGCCACTTCGTCCTGCCCGGACGCAATCGCTGCGAGGTGCTGTCCACCTGGGCCGCCGGCGTGGCGAACGCCTGCGTCCTGAACGTCCACGAGCGAAACGGCGACCTGCTGAAAATCGCCACGTTGGCGGACTTCTGCGGCACGCGGTGGCAGAACAACGCGGTCATGATTCCCGTCCCCGGCGGGCGATCCTTCATGATGCCGGTCGCCATGGTCATGAGCCTGTATCGCAAGCACTCGGGACGAGAGGCGGTCGAGGTCTCCGGGGCCCCGGACGGGCTCGACGTGACGGCCAGCCGCACGGGCGACCGCGTCTTCCTCCACGTGGTCAACACCTATCGAACCAGGAGTATCGACTCCTCCTTCCAGATTCAGGGCGAACGAATCAAGACCGGACGGGTGTACTGGTTTGCCCTGGAACCGGAGTTCGAGATCTTCGAGTATCGCCCTGAATACACCTTTGCCCAGGAGGGCAGATGGAATCCCGGTTCGGCGTGGACGTTTCCCGCGGCCTCCGTCTCCGCCGTGGAACTGACCCTGGAGCGTGCGTAGAATCGAAATCCGCGCCCGGCATGAGGATGGATTGAAATGAAGACGATCAGAAGCATGACATTCGCGATTGTGATCTGTGCCCTATCTGTTTGTTTGCTGTCCACGGGGTGCTCCGGAGGACAGAGCGCACCCGGCGCCGCACAGATCGACGAGGGCACGATCAGCAGGGAGGCCCTCGTCAGCAAGCGTTTCCAGTTTTCGTGGAGTTCGGATGACGGAGGCGGCGTCAACGGAACCGCCACCTTGAGAGAGGATGGCTCGATCGCAGGTATCGCCAGCCCGAACGAGTCCACGTGGCTCGTGGACCCCTCCGGCCGGCTCCTGTTCCAACACGCCGACGGCAGGGTCTCCACGAGGTACGACAAGGTCTGGGTGGAGGACGGACGGCTCCGCTTCGAAGGCCCCTTCCTCTTCAGGGAGGGAATCACTCACCACCTCGTAGAGCTTCCGGGTTCTGCCCCGGAACGGGAGCAGTGCATCACGCCCGAGCAGGCTGGGCAGATCAAGTACACAACGCAGCAGTTCCTCTACCTCGATCCCGGCGAGAGCAGTGTCTTTCGGCTGAAGGACGGGACCGAGAGGCGGATTCGGCTCGTCTCAGTCCAGGAGCACGAGGACCCTGTCATCCACCTCACTCGCCGGGCGGACGTGGAGGTCGAGATCGACGGCAGACCGATCCAACTGACCTGTGCCCCGTACGTCATGCCCGCGGAGACGCAGGGCGTGCGAATCCAGGCGGACACGACATCCGCGTGGCTGAAGACGCCAAAACGCGTGCAGTTCTCCCTCTGGGACGCCTCCGATCCCATTGTGGATACGGACCTGTTTTGTTTTCCGCTGCCCGGATATCGCCTGTTCTCCCACGGCATGCAGGCCTACAACGAGCCCGTGCACCTGGGGGATCGCGACGGAGACCCGGCCGGACAACGCTTCTATCACAACTACGGGGTTGACATGGCGGGATATGAGGGCCGCCAGAAGGTCCTGAGTGGTATTGACGGTGTGGTGGTCCAGACCGACCGCGACGAAGGCGACCTCTTCATCCAGGACGATCGGGGATTCGTGCTCTACTACGGTCACTTGGACTCGATTCTCCCTGGGATCAGGGCGGGGGCCTCGGTCAAACGGGGCCAGTGGGTCGCCATGCTCGGCAAGCGCGGCGCATCGGGCAACTTCTCGCACTTGCATGTCGGGGCTTTTCTGTCCGAATCCGCCATGGCCGAAGGCCGTCTCAACCGCAATCTCAATCTGTATCCGTGGCTGGTCTCAGCCTATCAGCAGGAGAACGGAACCAGCCTCTATGCGGTCGCACGCCCTCATATCGCGGCGCTTACCGACGACAGCGTGCTCTTCGACGGCTCGAACTCCCTCGCGTTCCAGTCGAAGATTACATCCTATCGATGGTGGTTCCACGACGGGACGTGCGCGGATGGAGCCCAAGTGCGGAAGGTGTATGACAAGCCCGGATGCTACGCGGCTACTCTGTGGGTCAGGGACGACCAAGGCAGCGTAGATGTGGACTCCTGCACGGTGAGGGTGTATTCGCGATCCTCGCCAGAGGAGGCCATTGGCACTTTATTTGTGACCTACGTCCCGTCGGCCCGGCTCCGTGTCGATCAGCCTGTGAACTTCCGGATCTGGCCCCAAGGTGTGGCGGCACAGGACATCAAAGTGGATTTCGGCGACGGCACGGACCTTGATGGCTATCGTCCCTATTCTGCGATCACGCATTGCTTCGGGACTCCCGGAATCCACGTTGTCACCGTCTCCGGCACCGCGGGAGGGCTGCCTGTGACCCAGAGAGTCGAGGTCATCGTGGGCGAGTAGGGCACGGTTGAGGTGCAGAACCGTCCCGATTGGGGGGCCGTCACTCCGGCTGGCGGGAATGGCGCAGGGACTTGCGCACTTGGGCGGCCTTGTCGAAGATTTCCTCGCGTGTGATGCCTGCCTCACCATACATGGCGAAGATGTTCTCATCCGGCGTCTCCGGCGGCACCGTGTGGGAAGCGGCCAGAATGTAGCCTCCACCGTCAGCGGTCATGCCCTCGAGCAATTCGCTTGTCGCTTTGCGCACCTGGTCGGCCGTGCCGTTGGGCAGGACGCCCTGCGTGTCCACTCCGCCCATGAAGGCGAGTTGCTTGCCGCACTCCTTCTTCAATTCCAGGGGGTTCATGCCGGGGCAATTGCATTGAACGGGGTTCAGTACGTCGACGCCGATCTCGATCAGGTCGCCGATGATCGGCCGGATGGCGCCGCAGGAGTGGAATGCCACGTAGATGCCGTGCCGCTTGCCTACGTCTGCATTCTGTTTCAACAGCGGTTTGACCATTTCCCGCCACGTTCCGGGGCTCATCAGCATGGACTGCTGGCCGCCGGCATCGTCTCCCAGCCACAGCCAGTCGAGGTCGAACCGCCGGCACGCGGCTTCGGACAGGGCGATCGAGAACTCCGTGCATCGTCTCATCATCTCCTGGGCCAGGCTCGGATTCAGCACGATCTCCATCAGGGTCTCTTCCATCCCGCGCAGGCGCCAGTACATCTCGAAGACGCACGGCGAGACATCGCAGCCGACAAAGTAGTCATGCCCGGCCTGCACGGCGGGCTTCATCAGGTCCACGAGGGGATCGATTCGGTCGGACGGAAATCGATACCGGAGGGTCTGCTCGTCGCTCGCGTTGGCAAGCGGGTACTTGGAGATCTGGTTGAAGCCGTCGATACGGGTCCATTCGACTCCCCAGTCATCGACGTGTGACTGGCCGTCGCGCTCGTGTACGATGCCCTCCATGGCGTAGTTGTTGCTCACCCACGCCTGGCGGATGTCGTCGCCCAACACGGAAGGGACGTATTCGGGGGGAATCTCCAGCAGTCGGCCCAGCCTCTGCCGGGTCTGAGGATGGTACCACATGAAGATGGGGACACGGTCCACGGGTCTTCTCTGCAGGGCCAGGTGCACACGTTCTTTTGAGGTCATCGTTGCCATTGCTTACCTCAGTCCCTCGTAGAAACTTGTCAGGCCGGCTTGGATCGGCCTCGATTCCCGCAATGCGTCATCGATAAGCGTCTTCTCTTTGGCACGCTGCTGATCCATGGCTCCTTGTGTGGTTCCCGTTGCACACGCAACCCGGGACAGCATGCGGCATGCCCCTATGATACCGCCGCGCCATATCCGGTCTCAATAGTCGGCTGGGTCAAGTCGTTTGAAGAACGCGTCGCGATGTTCTTTTCACGGCGTGCGAAGAAGCACTATAATCGAGCGGTTGTCTTGGGCTGAAGCCCTGTCGTCGCCGTGGCCGAATCCACGAAAGGAGTCGCAACATGGTCCATTGCAGGGACTGCGTGTCGGTAGTTGTTGTCGGGGCCGTGTTGCTCCTGGTATCCGTGACCAGGTCCTATGCGCTTCCGGCTTCAGGTGGCACGGCCGCGACCTTCTCCCATCCGGCCCGCCAGGTCATATCGCTGAGCGGCGAGTGGCTCTTCCAACGCGATGGTGCACCGAGTGACGAATGGAAGACGGTGACCGTGCCGTCCAGCTTCGAACAGCATGAGGGGATCGAGTTCGACGGCGTGGGGTGGTACTGCAAACGCATCCCACCGTTCGCTGTGCCGCCGGGCAAGCGGATCCTGCTGCATTTCCAGGCGGCGGCGACTGAAGCGGCTGTCTGGTGGGACGGCGAGAAGCTCGGCACGCACGTCGGCGGCTGGACGCCATTTCGCTTCGATATCACCGAACAAGTGCACAGGGCGCCAGCGGGCCGGTCTCACGAGCTCCGAGTGCGCCTCGACGAGAAGGTCGGCCACAACACGCAAGGCTTCCTGCCCATTGTGGCGTCCCATTTCGGCGGGCTCTGGCAGGAGGCGGCACTGCTGATCGTGCCGGCGGCATTCTGCGATGACCTGCGTCTGCTCGCGGTGGGCGACCTGGCCACTTCCGAGGTGCGCCTTGAGATCCCGCTGGCTGGGGACGTCCGTGAAGGCGTCCCGGCCGTCGCCGTGCGATCTCGCCTGCGGGGGGCGGGGGAGTGGGCGATCCTGCCGACAGACGTTGTCCGCTCCGGAGACACGCTCATCTGCCGGGCGCGCGTTTCTGATGCACGTCCGTGGTCTCCCGCGGGGCCGCATCTATACGAGGTCGAAATCGCCTTGCCCGGAAGCGACGGAGACGTTGTGCGTACCCGAGTGGGCTTCCGCACCGTCGAGGTCTTCGGGCAGCAACTCCGCCTCAACGGCCGGCCCTTGCAGATTCGGGGACTGCTGAACTGGGGGTACTCGCCTCCGCTCACCGCCCCCAATCCGGGCGAAGCGACCTGGCGCAGCGAGTTGGAGTTCGCCAAGGCTCGCGGCTTTAATCTGATGAAGTTCTGTCTCTGGGTCCCGCCGAAGCGATATCTGGAGCTTGCGGACGAGATGGGCATGCTCACCTGGATGGAGTACCCGACCTGGCATCCGACGCTCACCACGGAATCGGATCGGCGGAGCTGACCCCCGGCAGCACAGCGAAGAAACCGGCATCCAACAGAACGTGGGCACCTTGACCACAAGACTCGCGCTGGACTGGCCGGTGCCCCGCGATCTCCTTGTGGAATTGCAGCCCTTCGATCTGGCCGGCCAGGTCATCCCGGATATCCAGTATGTCGAGGGCATCGACCCGATCCTGATGCTCTGGGACACGCACGACCTCACGACGGTGAAGACGCACGGCTTGATCTTTGAGACCCGCGTCGGGAAGGGCCGTCTACTGGTCAGTGCCGTACGCCACACGGGCAAGGGGAACGGTGCAGGCCGCTGGCTGCTCCGTGTGCTGCTCGATCATCTCCAATCCTCGGCTGAACCGAAGAACGCACTGCCTGCCGATGTCCTCCCTATGGAGTCTCGGCTTCCGCTGTCTTCCGAGAGGACTTGAGCAGGTCCTTGATGCGCTGGTCGAGCGGTTCGATTGGCTGATGGTCGAATCCGGCCGGGGTGTCCTGATACCAGTAGAATACGGTTGCGTAGTCCACCCAACCGCCGCCTTCTTGCTTGCGCTGCCGAATGGGCTCCAGCCATTGCGGGTTCTTCCAGAACTCGTGTTTCCAGTTGATCGACCACGTCAGTTCTCTGGTGAATCGGATGGGCATGTGGTCGTGGAAGCGGTAGATCGACAACAGATTCAGATCGCCCGTCTTGACCAACGGCATGCCCGCCCGACAACCCGCGAACGTGGTCTGAAAGCCCCAACTGAAGGTGAACGAGTCCTCGGACCCCAGATAATCAAGCCTTCGTTCCTGTCCGTCGATGTCCACCTCGTTGTTGCCCTCCATCACGAAATGGAAGTTCTTGAACAGTGGCTCGTCAGTGGTCACGGTGAACTGCCGTCCCAGGAGGTGTCCGGCCCCCTCGACGTGAAAGAACGTCACCTGCATGTCGTCGGAGAGCGGAAAGGCCTGTCGTTGATACGTCGCGTGGAAGTAGCCCCAATCGGGATTCCATTGGGCCAGCGGCTCCCATTCTACGTAACTGTAGTTGTCCAGGTCGATGTCGGTGTCGTTGCGCAGCATGACCTTGGCGCCGGTCTTGAACGGCATCGGGATATAGGCGTTGTAGCTGCCCGGGGCGCACTCGATCAAAGGCGTGCTGAAATCCATACTCTTGCCGTTACAGCCATCGCCGAAGAAGTCCCCCAGCGGGCACTGCACCGCCGGCTGGTTGGCGCCGTCGAAGTAGATCAGGAGCACCACGCCGCGAGTGGAAATCGGGCGCTTGTAGTGGCGCGTCGTATGGACATGCCGGATCACGCCCGGGCCCTTCAAATCCGCTATGACGATGCTCTTTTGCGCGTCGAGCGTGTCCATGTCCCTGTAGCGGTCGGCTTCCCACCCTCCGTTGCTAAAGCCCGTCTGGATGTCCCTCTTGAGGAGGGGCAGGTCCGTGCTCTCACCGCCTGTCGTCGGTGGAGTGGGCAAGCCAGCAATCGCCGTCGTCCCCAATGCGACAATCATACATGCCATCTGTGTCTTCATGAAACTCTTCCTTCCTTTGCTCCTATTGCACGACGGCCTTGTCCTCGATCTTCACTTCCTGGGTGGTACCATCATCGAAGACAATGCGAAGCGCACGCGGCCGGCCGGTCTGGTTGATCAGTTCCCAGCCCTTATCGGTACGCCGGATCTTCACCTGGTCGATTCCGAACGTTTGGCCTCGACTACGATCTATGTAGACGTGGCCGTAGTGGTCCAGGATGCGCATTGCAGCTTCCGCCGCGGCGCCGTTGCCCCAATCATAAATCGTGAAGACCCCCATGCCCTCGCCGTCGGCGCTGGTTCGCCCGTCGTGGCCGTAATTCTCCATCGTGAATCCGTAGTCCTGCGGTCCGAACCACGGATAGACCTTTTCCCACATCGTCCGGACGACGGGATTCTCAGGGCAGTACATCATAATGAAGCCCGATTTCAGTCCGGCGATGCCTCGCTCGAAGTAGTCCGGATTGCCTGTTTCTCGATAGTAGTCGAGGAACAGCTCGGCGAATAAGGTCTCTCGCGAGTCGTTCCATTCTCCATCGCAATTCATCACGCCGAAGCCCCCGAGGGCGGGGACATAGATAAACGGCGGCTGCCACACCTGCTGGCACATGGACAGTTCGTCCAGCGTGCGCCGGCCCCACTGGAGGTAGCGCGGACGATTGGTCGCGCGGTAGGTCGCCAGCAATGCCTCGGCGGTCCAGAACGTCGAGAGGCTGTTCTGCTTGTGCATGGCGTTGCGTTCGATCTTGTTGCCCAGGTACTTGTCGCGTCCCCAGCCGCAACAGGACCAATACGTCTCGAAATCCTCCCAGCGCCCGGTCGGGACGATCTGAGCCAGGACGGCGTCCATGGCCCGGATCGCGGCCTGTCGGTCCTTCTCGTCCCCCGTTTGTTCCGCCAGCTTCAGCAGGAACGTGACGCTCATGCTCGTCTCCGGCGTGTGGTTCATCACGGGGCCGGGCTGGTGCGTCTCAGGATGCAGCCAGCCGGGGAAGAAGCCCTCGGAATCCTGCAGCGCCAGCAGTCGATCTCCGTAGGTGCGGGCGTATTCGAGCAGACGTTTATCCTGCTCCAATTCCTCGTACCAGCGGAGCATCAACAGGGCGGTCCAACTGGCGTCCAGGACGTGGTACCACTGCGAGGAGATGCCGTGGTCGCGGGGACTGCGGTTCGAGTTGCTCCAGGAGGCATGGTCCCATCCTCGCGGTCGCCGGTATTCCCTGCCTTCGATTTGGACGGTCGTGTTCTCACAGCCGATCACGGCGGGGAAGATGCCGTTCTTCATCGGGGCTGCCAGGGCCAGCTCCTTGGTGAGGTTCGCCTTGCGGAGCAGTTCCTTGTCTTGCGTGCCGCGAGCGAAGCGATACAGACCTGATGCGCTGCGCAGAGACGAGAACCACGCCTGGTTCCAGATGGAGAGAAACTCCCGCTGATACCACGGGCCGGGGTAGTTGGGCGACTGCGAGATGTTGACGATGAACTGCGGCGCCCCGACCCGCACGCCGTTGAGATCGAATTCCTGCCAGACGAACTTACCCCATCCGCCGAATGCCCAGTCGTACGTATGGCGCACGTAGTTTTGGAGTGGCGCGGGAATCGGCTCGCCCTTGGCGTACAACGGCTTGCCCCAACGCCGCCACTGGAAGCCGGCCACCTTCGACCAGGGGTTTCGCACCTCGCCGCCGTCGTGATAGGCGGTCAGGAAGAAACTCAGTTCCACCTTCCCCGGCGAGAACTTCATGCCGGGCGCCTTCTTGAAGAGAACATGTTCAGGGATCTCGGTCCGGACCATGCCCAGCCACATCCGGTTCCGGACGGCGTCATAGTCCATGAACCAGAGGTTCTCCGGTCGCTGTCCTACGACATCGAGATCAGGGGCCAGGACGAGCGTCAAAGAGCTTTGCTGGACGATCAGGGCCGGCGCGCGGAAGACGTGCTGGCCGATCACGTAGCCTTCCTCGGGCGCCAGATGCGGCGCCCACCAGAAGTCGGGCTCGATGGCAAGGTCGAACCGGATCGAAAGCTCGTCCTGTGCGACTTCCTGGGGTACCTCCCAAATCATACGAACCTGCTGCCAACCGTCCTCGATTCCGCTGATTTGCGTCTGGGGAAGGCCGCACCCATTCAAGTCGGGCGCCGAGAATCGCACGACTTCCTGACCGTTCAGGGCCACTCGACAGGTGGAATCCTCCTTGTCGATCGTCATCGAATCAGCGGACGCCGGAGGATGGGAGTCCGCCGCTCGGACGATCTGCTCTCGGCATGCTGTGGCGATACAGATGAGAAAGGCCGAAAACAGGATGGAAATGATTCTGTTCGTCCCGCGCACCTTCTTGTGCATATCGTCTAACCTCCAGTGAGAACCTGACTGCCTGAGATCGCGATGGGGCTACTCGACTGTCTTGGTTCGAAACAGGACCCGCCGCCGGATGGGGTCTTTCACATCAGGTTCGAGCCAGTGATCGCAAATCGGCTCCAGGTCGCTGACCGTCCGGCCGTCAGGTCCCAGCAACCTCGGCCGACCCGCGCTGTCGAGATGGGGCCGGCCTGAAGTGCCAACCGGCAGCGACCAGGGCAGATCCACGTCGGCGGTCTTGGCCGAGAGCCCGAGACACAACGGGCCATCGAGCAGAGCGACGCCTTGCGGCTTATCCTCCGGCCAGGGTACGATCCGCAACCCGGCTACGAACTCGATATCGATGGTTGCCGAATCTTGCCAAGTCCGGGCCAGACGCAGGGAGCCGCCGGCAGGGTGTTCCTCCACGGCGGCGCCGTCACAGCGGACCCGCATGTCTTTCGCCCACGCCGGCACTCGCAGCGCCAGCGTGAAGGCCTGCGATCTGCGGCTGAGGATACGCACCTGGACTTTGCTCATGCGAGGGAAGTCGCCCGAGATCTTCAGGCACACGTCCCGCTCCGGGAGTGTGATCGTGGCACAGGGATAGAGGTTGACAAAGACCGTGTCCTCCGACTGGGTCACGATAAATCGCCCCAACTGTCCCAAGGCCCATTGGCCCCACAGCGAACAGCATCCCGGGTTCTCGCTGCCGAATTGCCCATCCCAGCCCTGCCAGCCCTTGCCGCCCACGATCTCCTGACCGAACGAAAGGTGTCCGAACCCGCCGGTATGGAACTGGTTCAGGAAGAAGTGATTGACCAGCGTGTGTTCGGCGTCGTCCACGTAGCGATATTCTCCGGTCGCCTGATACATCCAGAGGTTGACCACGATCCAGTCGGCCAACCCGCACCCTTCATCCTGCGGCGACTCGGGCATGGACTCGGGCAGTCCGCCGGTCACGCTGCGGTGTTCGCGACACCAAACGAGATAGTCCTCGACGGTTTCGATCGGCTTCTTCTTGCCCGTGACGCGCGCCACATCGATCAGGCCCCGGCACAGGGACAGGCTGTGGTGCGTGTGGGGAGTGCGTCCGGCGTGGTCGGCAAGCCGCTCCGCGAGGTCGAGCGTCCAACGGTCGCCTCCCTGTTCGTAGAGAGCCACGAGCCCGTCGAGGCAGTGCCCATAGAATTCGTGGAGCTTTCCATTGCGCCGGGTCTCCCAGGTCTCGCCTGTCGCTTCGAAATACCGTCCGAGCTTGCGTGCGGCATCCAGGAAGCGACTGTCCCGCGTGTCTGCGTAGGCGTCCATCAGCCCCCGCAGGGCGAACGCATTGCCCGAGAGGAGTCGAACATCTTCGGATGCGACGGGGCCCGACGGTCCGAAACGGCCGTCTTGCGTCTGGAGAGGCAAGACCGCATCGGCAACGGCCCGGCGATGCCAGACGGCCGGTGTCCAGCCGTAACCTTCCGCGACGTGGAGCACGGAGAGCCACCGGCCGATCTGATCTCCGGGCCAGTCCCACCACAGTGCACCGGGGCGTCCTGCCGCACTGGCCGCGAAACTCTCCAGCGAGTAGCGGTCCGTTCGGGTGAGCAGGTTGCACGTGGCCGCCCAGTAGCGAGCCGCCAGTTCCCCTTCGAATCGCACCTGGGGAAACGAAAGCGGCTTCGAAATCCCGTGCGGCTGAGTCGCGGCTTGGGGAGTTGCGGAATACGCCTGGATGCACAGAAGCAAGGTCAGGACAACGGGCAAAGACCGCCAAAGAGGCTTTCCCATGTGTGCGTCTCCGCAGTACGCTCGAGGTGAATCAATCGCCGAGGTAGACGGACTGGATGTCCGCCTTGGGGACCGCGACGATCTTGACGCTGTCCGAGCCCGGGTAACTCGCCTTGACATCGATTGTGTCCGCTGAGACGTCGTCGATTTGTGCGACGTAGACGATGGTGGGCCCCATCAGGCGAACCATCCCCAGCGGCGGTGGCGGCGGGTCCCTCCGCTCGGGCGTCTTGGCGACGACCACACAATGGCGACCGACGTGTTGGGATTTCGAGACGCTTGCGACGGCGATGGGCCGCATGCCTCGCGTCAAGGACTGGATCGCAGCCGCCATGTCGGGGGGAGCCGCTGCCGTCGGATACGCACCGGCCTCATCCGCCTTCGGTTTACAGCCTGGCAGAGCCGGCAGAGACGCCGCAACGAGAATCGCCATGACGAAACACCTGACATCCATGATCCAGTCCCCTCTCTGTGCGATGGCTACTGCGTCCCTTGCACGCCTGTGTACCAGGAAGTCGGGACGTCCTCGCCGGTCGTCTCCTTGATGGTGCTGACATGGCCGTCGAGCCAGCAGATGTCGGCGGCCCTTGCGTGGCGGAAGCATTCCCCCACCGTGTCATACCCCCGCCAGTAGCTATCGACCAGGCTGCTGCCCGGACGCCACTGCGTAAGGTTGATGCTGTTCCCAGGGCCGATGCAGAACATGTCGGAGTCGATGCCGTCGAGCTTCTGCTCGATGTGATCCTGAAAGACAATGACTTCATCATGCTTCTTGAACTCGCGGTCGATGTTGACGTTTCTCCCCTCCCTGCTCCACGTGACGTACCCGTTGATTCCGTAGGAGCAGTATTTGAAGTACTCCTGATAGGTGATGCCCCACCCGTCTTCGGGCCAGTCGTCCGTCCGCCTGGTGCCGGGGCACCGGAAGATCTTCTTGGTGCTGGCATATGGCAGGTACGCGACACCCCAATACGCATACGTGTCGTCGGGGCTGAACGGCGTGGCTTTCGCCGGCCTCAGGTACGCGTTGTCCCACATGCCCCTGTTCGGTGAATGGTGCGTCTTGCGGTCGTAATCGTCGACATACATGAGCAGGGCGGTGCCAAGACCCTTCGTATGCGCCAGACAGACGATTTTCTTCGCCTGTTCTTTGGCCTTGCTCAGAGAGGGCAACAGGATCGCCATTAGAATCGCGATGACGGCAATCACAACCAGCAACTCGATCAGCGTGAATCCGCGTTGCTTCTTCATAGCTGTACCTCCTGGCCACAGTTCTCATCTGCTCGTCACATGCCGCCTCTTAGCATACCCGATCATGTTGGACTTCTGCAAGAGTCGTGTTAGTTCGCCGTTTATCCCCTGGTCTCCGAGCTGTTCTCGGTGCAAAGACGATCCAATGGGGCGGAACACCCATCCACATCGATGCAGAAAGAGGGCGGGGCCTGGGCTTTGCCGACGCAGGCCCCGCCTGGGCGCTCCGATACACTACCGGTTCGTAGGGTTATTCGGCTGCGTGCCCGAAACCGATATCGTCGATGAAGACGATGCCGGTCCCGCCGGGCGCGGT